>Ga0116231_10010041_pt1 | contig 15518 bp, 8 predicted proteins | sample S1TSphgellanicum_2_FD_89695 | JGI IMG/M metagenome (GOLD analysis project Ga0116231, IMG submission 89695) | Host-associated microbial communities from peat moss isolated from Minnesota, USA - S1T2_Fd - Sphagnum magellanicum MG | ecosystem: Host-associated > Plants > Peat moss > Unclassified...
GGTGGGGGGGGGGGGGGTCAAAACAAGATAAAATAGACAAGAAAAATAGGTGTCTTCAATTTGAAATATGAAAATCAATGCACATTAGTGTAAATATATATTATATCTAATCACTAAAATGAAAACATACATTGTTCCGCAATTTTGTAATGGGTTTTATTATTATTGTAAATCTATTTGTTTCAATTTTGACAAGGTAATCAATTTTTTGATTTTATCTTGCTTACATCCTTGTGTAGGGGTGCAAATTTTTTAAGGTGTACCAAAATCATGTCATAAGGTCACCCTTTTCTATTTCTTTTACCTAGTCTTTTTTTATCATGTAAAGACATATTTATGGATGATTATGATAGAATCTAAAATTGTAATAGTCTAAAGTATAATCCTTTTGAAATGTTTGACAATTTTTGATTCATTATTTTTTATGAGGATCAAAATATATGGCAAAAAATGATTGTAATAAAAACTAGGCCCTTTTCATTTTATATAGTACACCTTAAAGGATTTCCACCCATAATTTTTGTAAAAGGACTTTTACACCCTTAATTCCTTTGACCACATTTTCATTTGTAAACCTTACCTTTATGCATAAATAACAATTATCACCAAAAAAATTAATAACCTATTCAATACTTATTAAAAACAATAGTTACTAGCTAACATTGGTTTTTACTAATGTTGACATTTAAATCTCTAGGATTGACCTTTGAACATATTAGCTTGGCCTTGGTATTGGGTCTGAGATCGATTTTTGTCTAATATGATGTAGAAATGTATTTGATATTGAAACTAATTTAAGTGAATCATACAAGGTTAATATTACCTAATATCCTCGCCAAGCTACAAGTATTGATTAGAACCTCATTGTTGGGGAAAACAACTTCAAATGGTTTAATCCAAGGTTATACAATTCAATTCCAAATTTTTATAATCATATTTGCTTTAAAATAATGGCCAAGCAGGTGTTCATGAGTTGGATAATGCTAAACTGTCTCTATTTGTAGCACCAAAACAATTCAACCTTTTTGTCTTTCATCATTCAATAGAGCTTTAATGTGATAGCTGCTATTACTTGGAAAAGCTTTTGGAAGCAATGTTCACTTATGATGGAGTGACAAATTTGGGATGCATTTGGTCGTTGTATTGTGTGCATGCTAACTTTTTGTGGAGCAGGAGAATTGCTACTGGGTTGTTTGTGTTGTGTTTGGATTTGGGAGATGTAGTATGTTGCATGCAAGTTTTGTTTTTAGATGCTTATGGAAGATGAAGACAAGATTTAAGGACTCAAGTTGATGAAGCTAGGCAAATTCTCCTCTTATGTTTTTGATTTTTGTTTTGTGTTTTTTATATGAAAATAATGCTCACAACAAGTTGTAGGGTTTTTGTTTTTCTTAGATTTTTGTTGTACAAGAAAAATTAAAACAATTTGTTAAAGTAGATAATAAAACATCTAAGGTTAAAAGCATAGGGATGTGATGAAAGTCTTTAAAGGGTTTGAGAGCTAGTCCATACTAGTTCCATTTTTTCAAGTTTGGTATACTTGAGAGCTTGTTATGTTGGTTATGGGTTATTGGGTATTGAAAGGAAATGAAACTATGTACATGGGAATTATGGGGGAAGATGGGTCCATGAGTGGGGAATCCAACATTTGTGTGAGGATACATTTTCAATTTTTGTGTTGCAAAAGTGTTTGATGGGGATTGCTTTTATACAAACTTTTTGGAATTTTAAAAAAGTGTTGTGGGTTATGGTGATAGTGTATGTTTTTTAAATTAATATTAGAGGAGTTTGTTGTGATAGAATCATTATTAAGGACTATTTAATAGTTCATGAGAATAAGCTTTGAGCATTCTGATCCCATTTATGCCTTAGAAAATAGATTTTGGATTGTTGTTTGCATAATGATAGCAAAGTTATTTGATATGCAAAACTTTATTGTTGCATGTGTTTTGTTGTGCGTTTATCATCACTTATGCTAATGAGATTGGATAATACATTTATGCCCCTGTTCTCTTTTTGTTTGTTAGGTTAATTCACCAAAGGCCAATAACAACAATGGGTCTTTCTTAGTGTTGGCTGATTCTTTACTTTTATGAAAAACTTTTAGTTTCAATTTTCAAAATTAAATTAGAACTATCTCAGTTCTGATTCCAGTTCCACACATAAATAAAACTGGAAATCCAATTCTGGGATTGGTTCTTTTAAAATAATTCAAATTCCGATTGTGAAAAAAGACCCAGTTGCAGTTCAATTCTTAGTAACCTGTCCCAGAACTGGTACTAATTTATCAGTTAACCTGCAATTGGTTCTAAAAAACATGTATCTTCATTCCAGTTCGAGCTCCAAACATAAATAGAGCAAGAAACTTGGTCCTGGGTCCATTTCTTTTTTGGAAAAGAATTGGGTCCAGTTCCAGTTGCAGTTGTGAAAATCAGACCTGGTTCCAGTTTTTCTCTTACTAACTTCAAAATTGGAACCAGCTTTTCTTACCTGCCAAATTAGGAGGTACCTGCCCAACACTGGTTTTTTTACAGAGTGACAACCACAGGACACTGTCCAGTTGCTCCTGGAGTGTAATACTTTTAAAGCAAGAAAGTATAGGTATATATATATATATATTTATTTATTTATTTATATGCACAAAGAATCCTCCTCTACTTTTGAAATTTTGGACATTATGATGGGGAACTGGGTCGCTTTAGTGAGGCAGGCAAGAGAGCACTAGACGCAGCTGCTAAGCTCATTCTGTCACACGAGAGGAGGAGGCTGTCACACGACGGTCGGCGCCAAGAGCTGCAACCGCATCAATTCTCGAGTCCTAGCTAACTAGCTAGTTAGCTACCTAGCCATGGCGGTTAGGAATCTGCTGTTGTTGCATGCCCTTGGAAGCATCATGTGGGTTCCAACTTCCATAGCACTGATCATCATCATGTAGTTTGTCCAGTTTTGCAGCAACCTTACAACAGTTTTACCACTATGCAAACCCTATACAAAGTCGAGGAGGGAGCAGCATGTGCTCCAATAATAACGGACTGGTTGCAACTGCAACTGATCATCAGCTTCTCCACTAGTACTACTCATTGGACAACAATCCACGACGACGTTTAAAATCTCGACTTGCATTGAGTACTGTAGTTCCCTTACAATATGAGAGCTTTTGATCTTATTCTGATTGCTGGTTTCTAGCTAGAGTACTATGGTACCACTCCAGGTCTCCCCTCCTACCTGGGTTACCATCATGCCCCTCTGTCTCTCTCTGTACTTGGGGTAACTGATGGGTTCTGTACTGATCTTATGAAGTCCATTTTTTATATCTTGTATATGATCAACTAGTTTGGTCTCCTGCAGCCTCATGGTTTGGCGGAAACCCATCTCCCCAGATTTGGGACAAACCCATAGATCTTTAAATCCACCCCAGGTTTGGGGCAAACCCATAGATCTTCAAATCTCCCCCAGGTTTGGGGGGAAACCCAACTTCAACCCATCTCTGGTTGAGAACTTGGGTTCTCTGTTTGTGTCAGATTTGGTATGATTTCCATTGACTAGTTGACTTCGTATTTGGCCACCATCTTGTACAGGTCTCTCAGTTGCAGGATATCGATCAGTATTTAATGGGTCAACTCCTCCCATTTTGCTGTAGCCCGATCCATCTTTATTGTTGTGGATGAAGCGGATCCGAGTCGAAAGCAGGAAGCTCGAGACGGTTTTTCCAAACAGTGATGAAGACTTGAACTAAAGCTGCTATCATCTAGAACTGAAGCTACTCATGTCAACTAGATCTGCAGCTGTAAGAAGGATTGTGGCTTGCAGATCGGTTCACTGGAAGAGACAGCAGCTGGCACATCGTTTTAAGGTGCTGGCCGGGAGACGTACCAATGTTCAGAAATGCTCAAGTGTGCTGCACAACCATTGGTTTCTTACGACGTTAGGCGCGATGTGCCACCGATCTAAAGGTGACCCATTTTATCTTGGACGTATACTAGTAATCATCTTCGAAGCTACATTCTCAATAGCTCCTAGAAATATTTCTGCTCGGCCTAGGAAGAAACTGTGCAGACCTATACATGTTAGGCATGAGAGATAGAGAGAGAGTTTCTAAGAGCGGAATCCATGGCCGCCGACGTTGTTGACAGCTGTAGCTACTAGCAACCGTGAAGAATGTCGACAGGAGTCATAAACAGGTAGCTGCATTCACACATATTGTAATCTTCCATACGCATATTGCTATGCGTTCCGAGGAAGTGTTCAGTTAGTTTCAGGATTTTCCATTAGTTAGAATGTGAAATCTTCATTGAAATAAGCATGCTCCTATGAGACCATTGCAGCTCGAGTCCAATCTTATCGAAGTTGAGCACCCTATTCAACCTGACGATGAGTGAGAAATGACAGTTGAGGTGGAAGTTACGCAGTTACAGACTGGGGCGGGGGTTGCACAGGGAGAGATGAAGAATTTGGGGTTCAGCTCGTTAATCATTTGGCGTCTTGACTCTTGAGTAGTGCGAATCGCTTTCTCAAGGTCCAGGTTTGGATGTTTGGGTGGCAGGTACCCAGACTAACACAAGAAGTTCAATACAAGCCAAAGTGGCAAATTGCAATCTCGGCACGCAGCAGGTGCTTCAACTTCTGCGCATAAGCAAGAAACTAGAGTCTAAAAATCAAAATCAAATCTGTTCGTATTGCAACTATATGCTTAGCTGACACTGCAGCTCTCTTCAAGCAGATGACAGGAATCATGAGGAGCTATGCGGTGAAGCAGTCCAGGTGTATAGGTAATTACTTGGTGACGGGATTGTGAGAGATAGGGGTAACTTCCAATGCAAGAATAGAGTTATGCTAGATCAGCCTAATAATTCAAGAGTAAGACTTGAAGACTGAGATTCTTGCATGACAGCCTGAGCCTATTGTGTGCATATATAGAGTTCACATCATTCATATTGCAGGATTCCAGCTTCCAGGCCAAGAAATGAAGTTAGACTGCACCACTAAGTGGACGCGAAGATAGTCTTTTGAGATCAATTGGGTCACATCGATCCGTCGTCACATCTCTGCAACCAATATGGCTGAAAAGGACTCATAGTTCACTCGACATCTCTCATGGCAGGGGCCAAAGAATCGGAACTATCTCGAGAGAAAGAGCACATGGACATGGGCGTCGAGGGCGACAGACAGCACCCTCTGTACCGAGGCGTTAGGAGGAGACCTTGGGGCGTTTGGGTCACTGAGATTCGAAGGCCGAAGAAGAAAGCTCGCATTTGGTTGGGATCGTTTGCCACTGCCGAAATGGCCGCTCGTGCTTACGATGCTGCAGCCTTCGCCCTTCGTGGACCTAGTGCTGTTCTTAATTTCCCAGAATACTTCGCCTCCCTTCCCCGTCCCCTGGACCTCTCCGACAAGTCCATTCAGGCCGCTGCCAGAGAAGCTGCAAGGGCACTGACTCGACGAACTGGGACGCAGCTACAAATTAGGAGATTCTCCACATTGCAGGCTACCTGCATAGCAGCTGCCGGTTCGAGTCCTCCACCATTAGTGACGGCTTCTGGCAGTAGTAGATTCAGTGATCAACAGTCCGGTTCCCGTACTATTGCAGCTAGGTCCATGTCGATACAAGCTGGATCAAGCGCAATGCCTTCACCACTGGTCTACAAGGATTCCGTCATTACTACGGATCAAAAACCTTCGACGATCATCGCCAGCAGCAATTCGACCTCAGCTAAGATGACAAAGAGCTGTACAGGACCACAAGGTCCGATTCGTGTAGTATTCAACAGAAGTTCATCCTGCACGAGCTCGACGGCCAACAAAGCTTCAGCAATTGCCACACTGGACATGCGGAAGCAAGAGAAGAGACCAATGATCCCAGTGCCTAATTTCCGGACTCCTGTAGAACACACGATGATGTCTGGGCTCCAAGTCGATAGCTACTCCAAAATAGCACATCCATTACAACCTCCAAGCACCTCATCGGCCGTGATGCAGGACGATGACCAAGCAGAGGCACGAGTAGCACTAGAGCAGCATAACGGTACTTATGTCGACGAAGATTTGATCTTCAACTGCATGCCTAGTGTGCTTGCCTGGCTCTATGATCATGCTGCCCTGTTCCTTCCACCTCCTCAATACTCCTTTACAGACACCGATCCATCTTCTTCCTTAGATCAGGCCGATTCATACGATGATGAAAGTCCTAGCTGGGAGCCTCATCTCTGGAGCTACTGATTTCAGTACTGCAGACCGACTGCAGCTTTACAAACCGCAGGAATCTGAAGCTAGTCACTGGATCAATGATGCATGTTCGACGGCGAATGTCGACTCGATAGAAAGCAAAGCAGAAGTTAGAACATGATGAAATGGCGCGCGTACGTCCAGACTCTAAATACAGCAGGATTCATGAAGCAGCAAACAGGCTACATCAACATATAGAATCGAAAGGTGAACCTCAAGACTGCTTCGGAGCCCCCGAGGAAGCTGAACCCAGTGGTAAGAAATCTGGCCCAGCCCAAATCATGGAGCTGACATGATCATCTTACAAATTTGATAGTTCTACTTCTCTTAAGGACTAGTAGTCTACTTCTTGCACAGAAGAATTCATACATTTGCACATGTGTCCCCATGCATCAGACTATTATACGTATGTCATAACAGTTTGCAGCAATAGTACAGGAGTACTGCAGGATAATACCTAAAATTCATTTTTATGACATATGTTCCTCATGATCATGCGTCCAACTCCATACTTAGATGTTGTTCTCGTCAAGAATGTGACGCAATTTTGCTTCATTCAATTGCTAAACTTTTCTGCATGATTCCAAGCTGCACAAAATGTAGTAGTAATAGTAGTAGTAGTAGTAGTTGAAACAATTCAAGAAGTGCAAAGTTGCTGCAGCTGCAAATGATCAGTTTAATTATCTGGTGATCTGAAATCTGTGATACTTTAATAATTTTTGTTTGAGTTCTAGTATTGATGAGCAGCTGGTTGTTTAGCAGGAATTGATCTATATACTATCTTTTGCACTGCTGTAGCTCAGTGAGTACTATTGAATCTTTTGTGCCCGAAAATATTGATCATATATACATTCCTGAATGATCACGAAGATCAGCGGATGTGAGAATATAAGTTAGTATAACCGATTACCATTGTGATCTATTCGCATTCCATGGTTCATCGTATTGTGCGAAGAATGGCGGGATATGCTTACAAGCATGAGATCATGAGTTGTCCAGCAGCTAGTAACTATGGAGTTGGTGGTGTCTTAGGGTCTCTTTCCATTAGAGTTGTTCCATCTAGCTGTGCTCACAGTCACCTCACAGACTTGTACTCATAACTCTACAAGTCAAGCATGGACCAAATGCAGAGCTCTTATAGGAGCCTAATGGAAGGAGAACCTTATTTTTTCACAGATACCTGCAGAATGCCAGTTCGTCTAGATCCATATATTCTCTCATGTTCACGATGCTTAATTTGAGCTCGGTACAGCTCTTGGGCACTTCATATATACATATATGTACTGTGTGCATCAGTGTACACAGCTCTCGGGCACTTCAAATATATATATCTACTGTCCAGCTACAGTGGTCTATAATTCCTCACTTTTATTGAATGTTCATCAGGTGTTACTGTGAGTTATGTGAGTTCATTCTTGTGGAACCTACTGCCTTGGCCCAAAATAAGTACACTAATAATGGAGGGCTTTACAAAGAGTAATTTCCCTCCCATGAACTGGGAGAGAAATTATGAATTGCTCAGGGGAGATCTCCCTCTTCTTCACCAAGAGATTTCATTTTCATCTCCACTCAGTTACTTTCTTCATCCTGAAAATGGGCTGCGGTTTAGAGCAGCTGGTTTGAAATGCAAAATATTCATCTATAGAACTCTCAGTGTCGGCAGGCCCAATTCCAATAGCAGAATAATAATAAATTAATAGCTGGAATTTCTCTATGTAGTCCAAGCATATGATTCTGAGGAAACTATGTAACCCAGCACCCACCAATGCATCATCCATTCATTGAAAACCCCTCATGACTCAGTTGTGGATGAACCCTGCATTCCAGGTACCTGCAAGGTTCCACCTTGTTAACCTAGATCCTGTTGTCTATCTTGTTAAGCCTCTTAATTTTCTCACACTACAATACTTACCAATTCCCTATAATACTTACTTATTTACCTGCTACCTAATTCTCCCAAATTCTCTCCCTTGCAAGGAATGCCTGTGGGACCATCAAGAAAACTTTAAGTTCCAGTATGGAAGCATGAAATGGTATATTTGACAATGAGAAAAAACAATGGTCCCCTTCTTTCATAATGGGGAAATTAGAATAAAACATTGTAATATTGGTCTCATGATTCCCTTGGAGAGTTTTCTCGTGTTTTGTTGATTCAACTTCAATTTCTTAGAGGTTTTCACTCTTTTCCTTAGAAGGAATTGTCAAAAAAGTTTGGTGTGCCTTCACACTATGATACTTACCCAATTACATAGGTAAGTAAGTAAGTAGGAAATACGTAAGTGCCTACTACATAACTAGGTACTGTCACTTAGTGATTACTAAGTGGGTAGATGCATGTGGATGGTTGGTTTAAAGTTAACCATGGTGGTTAGCTATGGGATAGGAATCCAACTATTAAAGAAGGTTGTTTTTTTGTTTTATTTTGTCCCAAACCATGTTTCCCCTCCCCCACCTTCTCTTGTTACAATTTGAAAGCCCTTGATGAGTAAGGATGCACCATGAGGTTCCATATGTTTAGACGAACAACAAAAGAGTTATTGAATTTTGAATAATTTTTTCATTGAAAATCTAACAAATTAAAAGTTAAAAACTATAGGGAAATTGGGGCTCACTCTTGACTATTGGAAGCCTTTTATGAGTAAGATTTCATGGAGGTTACTCATAAATTTTAAACTTAGGATACTAGATATATTGATATTTGAGTAACTCTTTTCATTTGAAATTTAGTGAAAACAATAATCTAATAAAAAATAAATTTCAGACCTAAGTCAAAGAAGGTGTACCATTTGCCCTTTCAAGATTCATTCAACATTACCATATGTGCTCAACTGCACGGGCCACACTAATATAATTAAAGAGTGTCTTGTCCACACATACCATCCATTGTGCATGCTCACTGGTAGGTGCTGGTTGACTTGGCCTCATTCTGGATGGTTCGAGTTTTAAAATTGAGTTTTGATGTTTTCAGCATGTTGCAACTTGGTACCTTGAGTTATTAGTACAATTCTGAGCTGAGATATCTTACACCCCAGATTACCTGGTAATTAGCCATAACTCACCAAATAAGTTCATAGCCTTTAAATGACACTATCGAATGATCTAGGACGATAAATTATCACATCGGACAAGGGTGAATCCGTAATGAGTATCCACAATAGTACTTATTAAAGTGATGGTTCTTAAGGTACAGTCACACTTAATCTTAAGTCAGTGTTCAGTGAAAATCTAGATGGTATCTTAGGTGGCACCCAATTTTAAATGGGTGATTATTTAATACTAAGTGAATGTTAACTTAACTTAAAATCTTCTTGGTAAATAGGCTTAGGTTCTAAATGACTAGCTTGATGCTAGGGGAACTTAATACTATAGTCCTTAACACCAAGTGTGAATGCACCTTTAGCTATACAGGCTAGTAGCCAAATTTAAGCATTGAATTTGAAATATTGTGAACTTTGGCCAACTTTGGTGAACTTTGGTTCCTCCTTTTTTAAAAGAACTTCTAATCCCAGTTTCGACACTAAAATTGTTTTTGGTGGATTTTTTCCAGGCTTGAATCTGAGCTCTGTTCTTCAAATTTCTAAACCTTATCATGGACCCTTTTTTTTAATTCAAGAACCTTTGAGTCTGATTTCATTTCCATGTACACATTGCACACTCTCAAGTTTGGAAATTGTATAGGTACAAAGTTTTATAATGAATTAAGATTGGGGATTGTAAAGGTACAACGTTCTACAACTAATTTTTAAACCAATCAATTACGCATAAAGTTTCACTTACTTGCAGACTTTCCCAAAAAGTTTAGCTAATTTAGTTTTAAGATTTTGAACTTGTGTTCTAGAAAAACTTTCAAGGGCTTTGATTTCAATTCGGTTCTAGCTGTAGGCTAGTTTCATAGTATAATTCCTGTGATGATTACACCAAGAGGGGGCAGGTTCAAGTCGACATCACAAGAACCTCAACCCCAGAGGTTTAACACTCCATACCACCTAACCTGCCAACATTGGTTTTTACCATGATATTGTAAGCAAGAGTGCTGGTCCACTGAAGTGATGAGTCAGGACCAGTGTGTTTTTTTTTTGGTGAACTGGGGCAAACTTTCACTCTCCTCTGGGGAGGTGCAACTATGACAACAGGAGTTTTAAACTCCAATTTGCCAAGCACTTCTAGTGCATAAGGTTTAGGGTGCCAGGTTGCATCCAGTCACAATAGAATTTTCGCCAGATTTTTACTGCTTAGGGCAGTTTTTCTGCTAGTCTTCTTCTGTTTTGACAGTTTTCTCAAATCTTTTAATCTAAAAACTATCTCTTTGATATCCTTAAAATCAGTCATCTTTATCACATGTTGACCTTAAACATAATGTCAAAAAAAATCTAGTGACATCAACCTTTTGATTTGAATTTTCAACTTGAAATTGTCAGACCCAATATAAAGAGAGAGCAAAATCTAATGAATAGAAATGTAATGGCAAAAGGGGGGAAAAAAAAGTCACAAAAATCTTTATTAAAACGACACAAGTTCGAAATAAGGTATTTGTTTATTACTTTGGAGGAAATATTTGGTGAACATTTTAATTTTTTTGAACTAGCAACCCCAATATGTATGCGGTCTTGTCTTTGACAAAGAAGTTTGAAAACATAATGTGAATAAATTTGTTCACAATTTCACAACATGGCTAATTTAATGAATATCATTTTTAATTTAAAGAGCACTAGTGTTTCCAACATGTTTCCATGACTTCAAACACATTGTTTGACCAATACCCAAATGGTTCTGTAAGTTAGTTCATGGCAATTTGAGTATTTTCAGTTTTCAAAAACCCAATGATTAGAAGTATTTGATTTTTCTCATGACTGATGATGTCTTGTGGTTCCTGGTGTTTTATACATAGCTGAAGTGAAGTTTGATGTGCTACACTTCAAGTTGGACTGGTATCAAAGTTGTTAAATCTTAGTGTCACCCCTGTGAATAATGGTTACAGTCCCTGTGCATTATTAATGAGACAGGCATTTTCATTGAAATCTACAAATTCCACGGGCATGCTATACATAATATTCACTAAATCTCACAACATTGGCCTTGGAGAACCACACATGCTCAAAAACCAATCTACATTGCCACATGGTTTCATAGACCACAGAATGCCAACATTTGCTAACTATTTTTTAATTTTTTCTTTATTTTATGTTTTTCTTTTATAATTCCAAAAAATAGTGCAAGTTCTTTTGATTGCTAGAACTTCAACTTTGCTTCCCTTATTACAATTTACAAATATCTAAAATCTAAAAACATAAGCCAATTTTTATGTGTTCACCATTAAAAAAACATACCTACTTATTATGCAAGTATTACAACTCTGTTCCAAGTCATATTTCTAGAGGTTAATTTTGTCATTTTTCAATTTTTTGAGTTGGTAAATGTGGGTTCAATTGATAGACTTATGTGATTCAGGTAATCAATGGTTAAATCTATGCCTAATTTAATCCTACACCAAATTAAGTACAACATTCATTAGAACCATTCAATTGGCACCTGAATTTATGTTTGATATGCTGGTAGAATGGCGCAGCCTAAACAACTCAAAGCAATTCACTATTTGGAGGACATTGTATAGTAGTAAATCACCAGCAGAATTTTCTATTGTATCTGGAGGGCATAGTACCGAGCAAGTTTGAGAAGCCAAATGCCTGCTCTGGCAAGCTTTTTTTCCAGTGCTTTACATGGGTTAGTGCCTAAGGAGTGAGAGGCATTCCCAAAATAAGTGCTCACCAAAGTATGTTCCCAAACTAAGCACTCATGGGCCCCAGGCAGGCTCTTATTTTGGGAACACCCCACTCCGTGGGGGTTATCCACTCATGAATATCCCTACTAGAAAAGAGAACAGATATTTTGCATACTCCTTAAGAGTGGGTGGGATCTACACCTATACACAATATGTAAGATCTGTCGGACTCTTAAGGATTAGGTGTAAGAACCCTCCCTTCATAGGCTCCCACTGTAACTCTATGTTCAAGTTCATGATAACCTTCACTTCATGCAATGGGTAAAGCCCACACGTGGGGTGTTCCCAAAATGCAGGGCTGGACTCAGCCACCACCTGACGATTAACATGTTCTGTTACTCAAGGACAGGAAGCAACAGGAAGAGCCAAAAAAGAAACCTGAAGGAATTGCAGATGAAAGCTTCAAAAATACCTTCTTCAAGCAAACATCTCCACAAGCATCTATAATGATCCAAGTTCGGCTTGAAAACTTAAGGGGACGCTTTTGTTCCAACTGTCGGAAGAATTGCAATGTCACACAGTACCCTAGTCACAATTTGAGCATCATAGATACAACTTTGATGTACTTGTTGCAGCAAGCAACACTAAGAAATTCTTCCCAATTCTTCTGAATCCAAGTTTGGCTTGAAATAAACACTCACTATTTGGACAATTCTAAGGTCAGGCATACTCCCAGGCAACTTACTTCATGATGCACTCACTAAACATGTGGTGTGAGGAAGTTGTTGGGCCTTCTTGAAAACAACAATGTCTTTCATCTCCTTCCTTTGCAGGCAGTTGCCTCAACATGCATTGCAACACATGCAAACTTCTTTTGGGCACAAAAATCTGTAACCAGATCTTGGCATCAAGAAACTTCACATTGTCTATGCAATTGAGAAAAAATAGACATTTCAAGGTCAAATTGAAATTACAAGAGAGGCACTCATCTCATAGAGGCATAAAGATAGCTTACTAAGAACATGGGGACCAAAATGGTGGGCAATAATGAGAGAATTACATCCCCCGTTCAACTAATTTTAGGATGAATTAGTTCTTAACGGTGCATGTGAGTTCTAGAAGAAGTAAACGGTGCTGAAATTATTATGATGCTACCACCATCATGTACAATATTAGTTAAATGCTAGTTTAGTTAAAGTCACCGACATGTCTATTCTAAGCATGTGACAGTGCTTCTATGTATATATTCAACCTTTGGGGTTTTAGAAATACATCTCTTGTATCATTTTATCATGGTATCAGAGTTGTAGAAACCTACAAGGTAGTGATCTTCTAAGTTTGAAAGCTACAAGGGTAGTGATTTGTTGAGTTTGAGGGGGGTTGCTTTATAGTTAGAACCTGCAGAGAGCTCTACATTATTGTTGGTTGTAGTCAAGGGATGCTATAGTTGTTTTTGTTTTTTTGGGGGTACGTGTAGTCAATATGTCTAGACAGGAAAATAGCATAGCTGATAACAACAAACTAGAAGGGGATTCAAATTATGTTCTCTGGAAATTTTGAATTCAGACAATCTTGCAACGAAAGGAGTTGTGAGAGTTTGTTCAACCCGTTTCGACTTGAGTACAGTCCCATCACATGGAGTAGTAAATGACAATGGATTGTGGCCATGAGTTTTATAGAAATTGAGTATAGATCATTAGCAGAAAGATTGAAAGAGTCAGCATGGCTGAAAAAACTCACAACTAAATTGGCGATTTTAGAAGAGGCAAAAGCAATGAAGATTTGGTGTGACAATATGAGCAATCTCAAGATTGCTAAAAACCCAATCCTACATGCCCACACCAAGCATGTGGAAGTACACTACCCCTATGTACATGAACAAGTAGAATTGGGTCACATTGACCTTAACCGTGTATCTTCAGATGATCAGCTTGCAGATATGTTCACTAAGCCTTTGGGCAAAGTGAAGTTTGAATAGCACATAGCCAAATTAGGAGTAATCTCAGTGAATTCTCTTCAAAGATTAAAAGAACAATAGACTTGACTCTATGTCAAATATTGATTGGGTGTGAGAGGAGGTGATAGAATTATGCCCCTAGTTCAACTAATTTTAAGATGAATTAGTTCCTAATGGTGCATGTAAGTTCTAGAAAAAGTGAGCGATGCCGAAATTATTAAGATGTTGTCACCGTCATGTACAATATTAGTTAAGTGCCAGTTTAGTTATTGTCACTGACATGTCTCTTCTAAAGATGTGACAGTGCTTCTCTGTATATATTCAACCCTTGGGGTTCTTGAAATACATCTCTTGTATCATTTTATCATATAGAGATGGATGGCCCAACAAAAAGCATTGGAAAGAATGCTTAGCCTCCATGATAATGTCCTACCCAAATTTGTGTCCTCTGCAGCAGATCAGGATCTGGTGTGACAACAATTTCCATACAGTTTTTAGATACAACCATCTTAAATTCATGACAATGTGGCCATATCTTTCAGCAATATGCATAAGTCAGATCTCCAACAAAAACACCCCAAAACCCTAAAAACACAACATCTCAACAGAAACAGCCCAGAAACCCTACAAACACAGAGCAACCTCTAGCATGATCGATGTGTGCCCTTATCCACTTCAAGGCAATCAATAGTACACCCAATTCTGGCAAGTTGAACTGACACATACCACTCACTGTATTGCACTGTATAAGCACAATTCTAAAATGCTTGTAAACATGAGAAGAACAAAACCCAAACCAAGTGATCTATATCTAAAGCTCTTGAAGCAAATTCTTCCAGATATTGCACCTCTATGGGTTTAGCTTTCTGGGAGCTTCTCCAAGATCTGACTTAATTCAATTTGTTCTAAAATGCTTGCAAACACATCTGCACAATGGGTCAGAACATGTATAAAATACACTTTTGGCTCAATGCTTTCCGGGGATCAAAACACAAACTCTGTTGTGAACTGCTCAGCAGATCACACACTGTTGATGCTGATATTGAAATCATGGGGGCCATTGCAGTTCCAGATTTAAAACATGGATTTGTGCTGCAATGTTTGAAATCAGACCAGTGTTGCAACTTCAGTGGCACACCTGATGTTTCACACCATACTTAATAAAAGATGACCAGAGAAAAAAGTCTTCACAGCTGGGAATTATATGGAAAAGCAGAATTTGCTAGAAACAGAGGAGAACGAGGAACTCAAAAACATGGCTAAGAATGTTTGAATCAATGTTGAAGAGCCACAACAAAGCACATCCAAGAGGATGTGACAACCATACCTGATTGAAAATATACCAGTGTTGTACTGGTATATGGGGTGCAACCTGGGTACTGTAATACAAGGGTAGCTTCAACACATGTCTGTCAAATAATTAATTAATTTTGAAAATTCCACATGTGTTGAAAAATTAAATATTCCAAAATATTCATTATTTTCCTTCACAAATTTTTTTTCTTTCAAAAAAAAAAAAAAAAAAATTTTCTAAAAAAATTTCAACATTTACAAAAAAAATATTATTTGTTTCCAAGCTGCGAAGGAAAACTATCGCAAATGGTACTGGGGTCACTGGTA
>Ga0116231_10010042_pt1 | contig 15516 bp, 7 predicted proteins | sample S1TSphgellanicum_2_FD_89695 | JGI IMG/M metagenome (GOLD analysis project Ga0116231, IMG submission 89695) | Host-associated microbial communities from peat moss isolated from Minnesota, USA - S1T2_Fd - Sphagnum magellanicum MG | ecosystem: Host-associated > Plants > Peat moss > Unclassified...
ATATATATGAAAATAAGTTTGGTTTTTTTTTTATTTTTTTTTTTTTAAAAAAAAAAAGGGGGAACCAAACCAACCCCAAAAAAAAAAAAAAAAAAACCCTAGAAAAAAAAGGGCCAAAGAAAGGGAAAAAAACGGAAAAAAACCCATAGGTGGTAGTGAGGGGCTTTCAATGCGGCAACGGTGGGCGGCTAGTACCCATTAAATTGGGACATTAAAGAGAGGGGAAAATCACAAATTTAGAAGAAAGTTTGGGGGGTGGGGGAGGGGGGAGGTAATTTAGCCCATTAAATGGCGGAGCCCTAATTACTTGTTGTAATTCGAGCCTGCTACTAACACTTACTATTACGATTTGAAATTTTGAAACTTCGATGGGGGGGGGTGGAGGTCTCTGGTCAAAGTTGGAAATTAGTTTTTCCGGCCCCCAATTTAAAGAAAAAAGAACATTTCAGTTTTCATTATTTTTTAGATAGAAATATTTTGCTGCCCAAAATAGTTAGTTTTTAAATAAAATCTCGGATTCTGTTTAGGGTTGAGAGAAGAAACTTTTAAGTGGGTTGTGGGTTCAAACCCCATTAGCTTCTTTTCATCTTTGGGTGGGGGTGGGGGGGGGGTGAGGGTTACATAGGGCATGTGTTTGTGTTCTTGTACTACACATTCTGGGGTCTTGTTTCTGAGGTCATGTTCGTGTTCCGAGGGTCATATTTGTGTTCTTGTACTTCACATTCCGGGGTCGTGTTTGTGTTCTTGTACTTCACATTCCGGGGTTTGTGTTTGTGTTCTTGTACTTCACATTCTGGGGTCCAACACAACAATACAGTTTATAGTCGGACATGGTTTGCACCTTTAATTTGCATGTCATGCACTCCCTCAATTGAATGGAATTTTGCCTGACTCCACCAACTAAAGAGTTTGCAGGTCGTAAGCAGTGGACCATTTAATATGATTTACTGATGACCCATGGTGATCAGTTTGTCACTCACATGTGCTCGTGTGGGTGAGTGTGAGGGTGTCTTCTTTCTTCATTCGAGGATTTACAAACTGGGTTGTCTCCAACTTGGTCTTTGTACAGGGGATTTCCACCTTCTGCACAAAAGTACTGAATGTGATTCCAAAAAATCGTTCTCTCGGACGTCATTGTTTATTCATGTTTTTGATCTTTCTTGTTGCATTTACGTATGAGACATCGAATTTTTCAGTTGCAATATTAGAGACCCCTCTGGGAAGAGCTACCATGATACTTATCGAATTGGTTCGATTTTTTCATTGGACTTCAACTCTGCACACTCTTCGAGGAAAAAAAAAGGGGGTTAGGGCTAACAAGCTTCAAAAAATCAGGTCGGGTGGTGGATTTTTTGGGTCAAAGTCACTTATGGGAATTTTTGGGGTTCATATACCCTCGAGTGTAATGTTACTAAATGTGATTCTTAGCCTCCATTAGGGTAGAAACCGCCCATCACCGAATACATTACCTATCACCAAACAATGTGCAATAATTTACTCATTCCTTAACCAAATTGAGCGATTTTGATGCAAATTGAGCAATTTTGGTGTCATTGGATGTGCAAACTGAAGGGCTACAAATGTTCTTTCAGTGTCAGAAGTAAAGGAGCACTGTAGAAAACACAGGAAGAGACTGAGCGACAATTTGCTTCACAAAATTTGAAAAAATAATTCTAGACCCTTCTCTAGTTCCAATCTTGTATCTTTCTCATTTTTAATCTTCTTTTTGAGTGATTTAAAATTTGATGGGTGCACCAACTAAGGCTTTACAAAACTTCTTATGTTTTACAGAGGTAAAGATATAATAACGAAAGATTTTAAGCTTGAAATCCTAATCTTTCTTTAGTTCACCCATCAACATAAACCAGCACTCACATTGGTACCATGGTAAAAATCCCAAAATCCATTTAAATTATTTCTAAATATTACAAATATTACCTGTTTAGGGCCACTTTAGATGAGGGTCCAAGCTCCAGGGTCCAATGAAATAGTGCAATCCTATTGGCTGAGAGTCATACATTGGACCCATGGCCTTGAGATGAGGGTCCAAAACCAAAAAGCAACGAATCAAGGTTAAACCTACATAGCACCATTTTCAAGGGAAAATCAATGGGTTCAGACCCCAAAAAAAAGTGAGCTCCAAGTAGAGCTCATGATTTGGAGAATCAACATGCAAGCTAAGGTGCAAGGCAGGGTCCAACTGGAGGATTCAATTTGCCTCAAATGAGTCCAAATTGGTTCCTAGGAATTAGGACCCTGGACCCCAATCTAAAGTGGGCCTTATTATTAGACTAAATCAAGGTCTCTCACTTCAAATCTAACATTTTTTTTGGGTTTAATATGGTCACTAAGAGGCCTTGCTCAAAAAGTGAAGGTACAAACATGGGTGCTAGTTCACCCTGGCCATTAGTTCATACCCATGTCAACAAAAGAATGTACTAAGGAATCGTCAAGCCCATGCCCATTATGTTGGGTTAGTTAGCAGTTGTGCCCATTAGGGTGAGCGAGGAAATGTGCCCAACATAATGGCCAAGGGAGAGGAGACCATTCCATGCCATTAAAGCGGGGTGGGAGATTCAACAATTTTTCAAAAAATCATGTCTTACAACCAAAATGGAGAATTATGTGATGTAATATGGTCAAAAAATTGACATAATCTACCTTAATGAGAAGAACAACAACACAAAGTTGGGGAGTTATGCTAAGAAGATTTGAATGTCTCCCATGTCTCTCTTCAGTGTTCTCACTTACCCCTTTAGACTATTGCATTCTTGCAAGGTGAACAAGCCTTATATGGAAGTGGCAATTCAATGATAGGTTTGAATCATAGGCACTCATTTGTTCAAATGATCACATTGTAGATGAGTAGTTTGCCTATTGTACACAACTTCACATCTGACATCCCTAATGGTGAATTGAACCCTCATCTACTTGCAATGTGGTCATTAATGTTGGAATCAATTCTTCAATTGATGGTCCTCAATCTTCCATCCCTTGTCTTTCATCCTAGTTATATGACAAACCAAGTAAGGAAGATCCAAGACATGTAAATCTTGAGGAGTATGAAAGCTATTTTTTCTACAAAGGAAAAAGGCCATTACAACTCACTCTGAAACATGATATGGAATAATCTTAAAGACCCCTCATGGAAAATGGGTATGGGAATATTGTATTACCAAGGCTTAGATAGCCCCGGGCTTTTGAGAAAATTCTTTATAATCCATGGTCATATGTCCTTATTGTTCATTTTCAATATCCATAACTTTTCTAATTTTATGTATTATGCAGAAAAAATACATACATCATATACATATTTTAATTTAATAACTTCAAATTAAGTTCCAAAATTGATAACTCCAAATTAAGTTCTTAAATTGATAACTCCAATACTTAAAATACATTTGCCCCATTTCAACCACATTCACATTCCAAAATTTGCCACTATAATATCCATTTTGGTCCACACAACCTTGCATTGGCCCCAAAAAAAAAATAGAATTCCTCCATCAACCATTCTTAGAAACCTATTGTAAGAATTAACTAAACCAAGAAAACTTTATGAAGGATTTTTTGTAATGTTAATTGATAGGGCTGCCCCAAAAATCTACTAGGTTTAACAAAAATTGTTCTTGCAAATATTGTGACAAATAATCATAACATAAAATTAGTAATGAAAAACTACCCAAAACATAGTGACAAAAGACTACCAATATTATTAGGCTTTCTACTAAAACAAAATATTGCATTTTTGTTGAATTGGTAGCAAATAGACTACAATTTTTTGGTGTTACTACCAATATTGAAAAGCAAATGAGATTATAATTACAAACCCATTGTTATGGTGCAAAGCTCATGGTTAAGGGAAGTTGGCTCCATTTTTTCCCAAACAAGGTGAAAATATATATATATGGTGTAACTACTTGGAAAAAAAAAATTATAATTTACTTTAAAATAAGTAATGTAGGCACAATGAAGTTGAAAATAAATAAAGAATATAGTTGTTTTTATTTAACTTAAAACCAAGTGATCTAGCCATGAGCAAGTTGAAAAGGGCTTTAATAGGCCTTGGAAGACCAACCTCACGTATGTGGGAAAATATGAAGGTGACTTGTGGCTAGGGGTGAAAGGCCCGCCAAACTTGGAGATAATTAGTTTTCCACAAAATCTCTTGAAGTAGAATGTATAATGTTTATGGCCTAAGGTAGAGCACTCCATAGGCTATGGTGGTCCAAAGCTTGACCAACCCCAAGGAAATTCCAAATATTAGCCATAATTTTACACAAACAGATTTTAAGTTGTTTAGACTTGGATTGTGATAATATACTTATAATATATTTAAAATGTTCTCAAATTTTCTATTCGATGATAATGAACAATTTTTCCAACTTGATGTTAAGGTTTATGAAAATGCACGATGAGCAATTTTAACATTTTCCTTGATTTTTTATGTGGATTTTTAAGGTGGTAGTAGTTGGTTATGTGAAATTGATGGTGGAAAACTTTGAAGATGATATCAACCTTTACTTGGTGAATAATCGACAATTGACTTAATGTGTGGTCATTTTTGTCACAACCTTAGCTTTGGGCTCGTGACCAAAACAAAGGTTTGCAAAGTTGCGGGCCAAAAGTGAACCCAAGAGTCACAATTCTAATTGCTGAGAGTGCAAGAGAGCATGAGGGAATGAACCCCCACACTCCCAAATGAGCTTTCACTTTGGGAATTAGAATCCCAATGGATTTTCAATTTTTCAGAAGGTAATTGCAGGGGTCAAAACTCATTGGATTAATAAGTTCTTTATATCATTGGAAAGCTCTTAAAACGTACATGCTTAAAATGGGCTCGCATGACCCATTTGAGTACTTAAAACACAAGTTATGGCCAAAAGAAGGATTAGGAGTCAATTTGTCAATTTGACTCCCGACCACTAAAAGTTCGAAATTGCCTTGATTTCCTTACATATAGGTGACGTGCCACATATCTTGAAAAATCGTCGACGAGGGCTACAACTTTTCTTAAGACCTCACTTTAATCAAAGGTGTGCACACAAAGTTATGGGCCTTCAAAGTTGTAGGAATCCCAATTTTGGGAATTTTGGGTCCCAGGACTCCCAGGTTTAACCCACTTGGAAGTCTTGAGACAAAATGACATTTGGGTGTTGGTCTCATGGCTAGGCACAAAGTATACTATAGAGAGGAAGGTGGTGACTTCCCCCAAGTCCGAGCCGCGATGAGTCTTTATTTGCTCGTGGCTCATCCGTGCACTAAAAGTGCTCCAACTATGCACTAATCAACTTGTTGTTTGGTTTGTGCAGGTCCATGTGAGTAATTAAATTGCTTGTCACTCTTTCTAATCCTCATCCCGGAGCTCCAACATGCCCCTCTACCACAAAAATGTTACGAGTTAGGGAATGTGCCCCAACTCCCTATCCTTTTGTTGTTTTCACATTTAGACTCATAGTTGAACCTACCAAGGAGTTTGGGAGTGCGTCACTTTTGGTTTTGGTAAAAAAAATTATGGGAAAAGATGGTGTTACGTGGAGGTTGTGAAAAATAATGAAAATTTTAAAAAAACATGTGGGAACTCAACATTGGTGGGAATAGAAAATTGCAAACGAACTTCAACGATTCCAAGTTTTGATGAACAAATGGCAATGTTCAAACCAAGTTTGTGTGCATTAAAAACATGGTAGATGAAATTCCATTATGCACACCTATTGGTAATTATGACAAAAATTTAAATTAATGTCACATTGAAATAAATTAAGCACACACATCATGATGCACAAGTGAAAAAAATCTTGTATTTAATGTGTTTTTCCAAACTTTATGTAATGAAATTTCAATGGGGATTAATGTTGGAAGGTTGGGTATGAGTTTTTTCCATAATGCATGTGTAGTGAGATGTCAAATAGTCATAATGGTGGGTTGACACGATGAAAAAAAATTTCATGGGTTCATAAGAAATGACTTTTGGAGTGTGCAAAAAGTATGTTATTACATGTTTGGAGGTAACTTATTGAAATTGATGTGCTAATGTATCATTTTGTGGGTGAAGTGATTCCATTGTCATGGTGATGAGTACATATAAGGTTTTGTTGAAAATGAGACAGTGAAACATTCTTGGGAATCTGAAGGAATGAGATTTGTTAAAACATTTCAATAGTTTTTTAATAAAGTGAAAAAAGACTAGACCAAAAATATGGTGTTAATACAAGCATGATTTGAATGATTTGATTTAGGAGATGTTGCCAAAGTTCATGTGATCTATACGACTAACATTGCATTTTTGAAAACAATCCAATTTGGAATTAAACATTTGTCACTCGGTGCATACAATGTATGAAGTTGGTCATTTTATAAGAATTATTATTCATATGATGAATTTCTTTTTAAATTATGTTAATGAATTGGATTAATCAAGTCCCTTTTTTTGGGTCACACCTTGTCCTATGTCAAATGGCTTTCTTTGTTCATTTTGTTCATTTTAGATAGAAACCCAATGTGAATATTTGATACCAAGATGCATTTTCATGCCAATTGAAACAAGGTTATAATTTTATTCATGTTCAAACTCAAAATCCCCCAAAACATGTAAACATCAAATGCACTTGTTTAATGTCCATTTCAAGAACATTTGAATACTCATGTTCATACCCAATGTCTAAATTGAAAAAAAAATTAATATTTTGATACCCAACTAATATGTTGAAATGGACATATTTGCCCAAGATTGATAGGGTAAATAGGCCAATGAACGAACACTTTAGCTTTCAAAAAACATATGTTCATTCTTTTGTCATTTTCAACTATAGAGGTTCAAAAGGTCTAGGTAGCCCTTCATATGGTGCCCTTATAGTTGTTTAAAAACCTCCATTTGGGTTTGAAATTAACAAGATAAAATATCCCCAAATATAAGGGCTCAAAAAAAAATCCAACTTCTTGAAAACACATATCCTTCCATGTGCAATTGAATTGTAACCCAAAGTTGGATATATTAAACTTCATACACAAACAATATCCCTCCTATTACCAAACAATGTGAATTTTATTCCAAAATTCCCTTCAAATTTTATTTATTTATTTGATCTTTTAAAAGTTCTTAGTTTTGACAAACCCCATTTATGATGATGGATGTTCAACAATCAATATTTTTTGATTGCACAAGTAGTGATTACTTGTTTTTAAACAAAAAAATGACATCTTTGAAGGGAATGGTCAAAAACCCTAACCATAAACTTTAAAAACCAATCATTTGGTTTGATGGTATCAATGAATAGTTATTGACTAAACAATGTTTATTGATAAGCCATTTTTGAATTGCTTGATTGTTCACTCACCCATGGATGTTTGGTGATGGGTGTTTTTACCCTATATAATGATTAATATTTGAAAAATGATAGACTCCAACCACCTCATTATGTACTCCCATATCATACTTAAACTAGTCCCTGAATATATAACAAAGTATGATTAGTAATGAATATTGAAGGTAGTTTACCACATCCCATATTAGTCGACATTTTTTTAATGGTTACATATTGCCAAAAATATATATTAAAAATTAGAATGATGAAATCAAATGATTTTTGAAACTTCCAATCAACAAAAATTGACCATTTTTTCTTAAACTACCAAATGTTTATACATAGTTCAAGTATGTAGCAAAACATGTAAAATATTTTTTAATATTTTTTTTCAAATTTAGCTTGTCGCCAAATGTTGTTAAATCTCTTTATAGGTCATTGCATTAATTTGGCTATATCACAAAATTGACCCCAAAAAAAAAACTAATATCAATTCATCTAAAATATTGTATTAGTTCTTGATGTTTCACATTCATTTAATTCAAAAATTGACCTTAATATTTTATAATCAAATACCTACCAATTTTAATTTAATACATCACGATATTAATTATGCCAAATTACATGTTAGTGACCAAACTACATACTTGCCAAACAATATTCAAAATTAATGTTCGTTGGTTTTAAATTTTCAAATGGGTTCACGTTTAAGAATTTGACCTAACAACTCCACATGGATTCAAAATTGACCAAGAACCAAACCTACCAATTCTATATGGAACCAAACGCAACTTTAAAATTAGATCCAATGGGTTTTCATAGATTTGAACCTCGCCAATAAACAATTTTGGTGTTTTTCAAAGGTTTTTTATAGGGTTAAGTTCTTAGGTAGGGCTAAGGGTCCTAGGTAAAAATATTGTTTAAGCTTTTTAATTTTTAGAATTCTATGTTTAAGTTTTAGGGGTTTATGGTCATAGGTCCTAGCTTTAAGCTTTAATATATAAGGACACCTTTAATGGTAGCATTTAAAATGATATTTACATAAATATGTTGTGATGTTCTTTAGTTTGTTCCCAGTGTTGGATAAAGGTTTAAATAGGGCACATGTGGGTGGAAACCATTGTTGTCTAACTATTCCCTAGATTTGCTTTTGGGAACATGTTCAAAAACACTTTGGGAACATATGGACACACCATTTTAACCTTTTCGGAATGTGGTGGGAACACTTTGGGAACACCAAATCCAAAAATCACAATTGTTTTAAAATCATTCTTTTAAACCATCCCCAAGAATAAGTTGAAACTAACTTAAATTTAAACTTGAAACTAAAGGTTTTCTACTAAAGGTTAGACCTATTGAACCCAAAATTGTAATTGGTCAAGAAAATTTCACCTAGCCCTAGAACCAACAATTTTTAATTTAGAGATAAAGGGTCTTTTGTTTTTAAAAAAACTTTAGACTTGGACCTTATGATTCTTGTAAAAACTAAAATTAACCTTGGTCCATGTTGGTTGATTCTTCATTTTATATCGGTTTTTGGTGACAAATGTTTTTGGTTACATCTTGAATAATCAAATTTTGATCCTAGCATGCTCATGGACCTCAACACAAATTTGGCCCTTCTTCATAAAAGGTTGGGGTTTTCTAAGCAATCAAGTATATTATTTATACAAATAAGTATGTTCATTTAAAAAGGTTGTTAAGGGGTACTTCAAAGTTCAAACCAATGTTGGTTGAATACATTAATGAATATTAATTATCAACATGCATGATTGTGCATATTTGAATTTGGCCATTTCCCATATTTGGCATTATAGGTAACCAACAAATGTAATGCCTATCAATATCTTTATGTTTATTCATATATGCATTAAATTAAAAAATTATTATGGATATCCATTGATAATATTTTATGATTAATTCATATATGTATAATTAATTTATAAATATCTTTTATATAATGTTTTAAAGTCTGAAGATGCACATGTATATGTATATTTTAGTTCAGGGATTAAGATTTTGTTAATTTTTCCTTTTTCCTATTAACATTTTTTCACATTGAAGCTTTTTCATTGGTTTGTTGTTTTATTGTTGCCTTGTTTTATTATTTGTTATCGTTTTATTAGAAAAGATTTTATTTGAGTGCATTCAAGCATCTAAAACATTTAATCGCACCATGAAGTTTGTTTACATTTTTTTTCCCCTTATGAGTTACCTTCTACATTTTATTATGGTTTAGGATTCCCAAGCTTTATGTTGTATCAAAGTTTTGTTGAAGGAGATTTTTTACATGGTACCATTGCTAATTGTTGTAATACATCAGAAAAGCCTATATTGCAACTTGATGGAGTTTTGTTGTACAACTTGTAAAAATGCACTACTACAATTCATGGTTTTCTAAAAGGTTCAAATTAATTTGTCATTTTAACTAATGAACATGCACATTTTAATTAAAGGTTAGGGGCTTGAATGACACATGTATTTCTTGATTGATCAACTTCACTATAATGGTTTATTCTACTATATACACATAGTCAAATTATACAACCTTAATCAAAATGTCCAATGGTTTTTAGTCAAGTTGAATATTTAATCAAAATTATTAATGATCTTTAATAAAAATGACCAATGGTCTTTAATCAAGTTGAACATTTAATCAAAATGGTCAATGATATTTAGTCAAATACAACATGGTTTACTACCCTATGCATCTACCTCCTACCTATTCATCCACCTATTTATTTAGTTAGATATTTATTTACCCATCCACCCACCCACCTACCTATTATTTACCTACCTACCTACATACTTATTTACATTTTTCACCTTCATAAGACATACATACTTACCTACCTACATATTATTTATTTCCCTATTTCCCCACTTACTTATCTAATTTTAGCCACTAGATGTAACCATTAGGTTTATCCAAAATTTTAGTTAAAATTTAGCCATTAAATTTAATTTAAATTTAACCACTACATTTAACCATTAGGTTTAACGACTACATTTGGCACTAAGTTTACCCTAAATCAAACCATTAGATTTAACCATAGCCTAAATTTAGCCACTATGTTTAACCATGAAATTTAGGCATTAAGTTTATCAACTAGTTTAATCATTATGTTTAACCATTATTTTAAGTCATTAACTTTAGCCATTAGGTTTAACCATTATTTGAAATCATTGAGTTTAACCACTAGGTTTAACAATTGTTTTAAGTTATTAAATTTAGCGACTAGGTTTAGCCATTAGTTTAACCACTAGGTTTACCAATTAATTTAAGTCATTAAGTTTAACCATTATTTTAAATCATTGAATTTCGTCACTAAGTTTAGCCATTACTTTAAGTCACTAAGTTTAACCATTAGGTTTAGCTAGTAGTTTAAGTCATTGAATTTAGCACCAATTTTAGCCATTAGTTTAAGTTATTGAACTTAGCCACTAAATTTAACCATTAGTTTAAGTCATTGAATCTAACCACTAAGTTTAAATCATTGAATTTAGCCACTACTTGTCACTTAAATTTAACCATTATGTTTAATGATGTGAAATAAACATGTGAAATAAAAACTTGATAAAATTTGAACACCTTTGATGGTGTAATCCATTGGTAAGGACTTGGTTCATCATTTGTGAAGGTTAAGGGTTCAATTCCTTAGATTTATAACCTATGTGCATGTTTAGAAAATTAAAGTAGGTAGATTAGATTAAGGTGGTTTAGTGAGGTGTGGTTAGGTTAAGTAGCACCTACCTACTTATGTGCCTTTTTTCAACTTACCTATGAATTTTAAAATAACAATCTAAAAAATAATCTTAATTTAGGTATAAAATGGTCCACTATATACCAATCAAATAGTTAGTCATTTTGTCAATCATTTTGCTAATCTTGAGAATGTCCAATGTGACTACTCAATTATGCTAGACATGGCCAAAATGACTTGTCCAAATTGATAGGGTGGTTTTTTTATGCATGTCACTTTTGGCTATTTTTTGACTTGAAAAACTTAGTAAAAAAAACCATGAATTATGGTAATGATGGTCTTTGTTGCAACTTGTCAAAATTGTGTAACAATTGTGCACTTCATTATAGATCATGTTCAAGTTTTTATTGTAGTTCATTATAACATGCTATATTGTAGTTCATTGAAGTTTTTGAAGTGGAATCTATTTTAAATCATAAAAAAAAAATTTGTTGTAACTCATCAAAATTTTGTTACAATTTGTTAAACATGCTTTGTTGCAACTTGTTGGAGTTTTTTTTAGATCATCAAAATTCTACTATAACCCTTCTTAAAATTTCTAAACTATGTTTTGAGAAGTGTTCAAGGTTTGTGAGAGTTATGCTTTCAATTACATTGTTTAAATTTCATTGTTATAAGTCTAAACAATGTTGTGGGTTGTTGGAACTTTAGTGTAACTCATCAAAACTTTGTTGTTATTTGTCAAAACTTTAAGGGTTTTGTGAAAGGTAAAATTAGTTTAAGACTTTAAGAAACACACGTGGTGTTTCCATAATATAATGTCCACATTTGTGTCAAAACTAAAAATACATATAGTATCAAAAGTAGTAACACATAAAATTTCATTCAGTTTGAATTCTTCTAAAAATCAAATATGGTTTATTTGGGCTTTAAAAGTAAGACAAGTTATAGAAACCATGAATATGCAATTAATTTGTTTAATTTGTTTAATATAATTTCACACCAATAATTTAATAAAAGCTATTTAAAACACCTTGTTTAACAAAAAAAATCATTTTTCATTAATTTAAATTTTTCATTTTATCTTTTAAAAATCATTAAAAAAACATTTCACCCAATTACATCTTTAATGAGAGAATATTTTACAACTTAAAAATATCATAATCATCAACATTATCATAACTCAATGCATTATTGAACATTTATTATCATCTAATATGAACATAATTACTTTAAAACAAACTTAAAGTTTTCATGAAAAAGATTTTTCATTATGGTTGTTTTTTTGTATGTGCAAAATTTCATGGACAAATTCTTTTTAAAACTAATATTTCTTAGTCCTTTCGTTAAATTATATAGTCTTTGTGATAAATTCTTTAAATGTATTTTAATCAACCATTGAATTATTCAAATGTGTGCTAATGTAATAACACAATGAGAGTTTGTGATGTGATCCAAATTTAATTCCACTTTTCTACATTAAAACCCTGTCCAAATACTTTAAAAGCCACCTTTAAAATGTGTTTCAATGAAAACTACAACATTATGACTCCTTTTTGTTTACACATACCATGGAAAACATGTTGAAAGATGCACTTTATGCTTGTCCACATGATGATGAATTTGAAGATGAAGGTAACATGTTTGGGGTTGGAGCTTCCTTTGAGGGGTCTCTTCAAGCACTTGTCAATGGAAAATTATCTTTGTTCCAGAGATTATCTATGCTCTCAAGTTGCATATGAAATTGTTTTCTTTGGTGGCATAATCACAAACAACAATTTTAAAATGTGGTATTTTTGGCCAAATAGATTCTTGGCGTTTCAGGATCACAAATTGAAACAAAAGGGTGTTCAATTTTGTTGGGGTATTGAAAATTTTGTGTTGATGCCAATTACGAGTGGAAAAATTTAACTTAATCATTGCAATTGTTTAAAATTGGTTTGAAAATCCTTTCTCTAATTGTATGCCAAATCAAAACATGAAAAATTACTTCAAAACTAAAGACTCCTTGATTGATCACAATTAAGAGTTGATTGAAAAAACAGAATATTTTGAGGATTTCAATGTAGACATTAATTGACTTTACATATGTATTCAACTTTCCTATATATATATATATATATATATATATAATTGAACAACAAATCAATCTTTTGTTGTTATTTTCTTTTTGTCATCATTAATATTTCCAAGTTTATGCAACAAGAGTTGAATATGGCATGACAACTTATTGGAAAAGGTTTTTGTGTGTGATAATTTGGGTGGGGTTTGGAGTGTTGAATATGCATCACATTTGTATGTATATGTAGTTAATTTGAATTTTAAAATTGACAAATTCATATTGATTAAAGGAACAAAATTGAACTTGAATCCATATCCACCTTGACAAATAAATTGTTGGAATTTTTCAATGCATATTTGCTTGTTTATTTTTTTTTACAAAATATGTTTTTATTGGCCTAACTTAATCTTAAAATGTGGTGTTAAACTAGGGCGCTTGGCCTTAGGACTACTGAAAGTTAAAATCCATCATAGGTTCAAACTATTATGGGTGGTTAGTTTGGGTTTACATTAAGTAGTTTGAGGCCCAAGCCCAAGCAAATGTTCTTGAATGAAAAATCTTGTTGAAATCCTACATGGATTGTTGTGCATAATGTTGGTTGGACCTTTGGGATATTTTTTAAGGCCTACTTGAAGAAAATAATGAAAGCCCATGAGTCCCAAAAAAGTTCCTGCCAATCATCTATGATATTTAATTAATGTTTACAATTTTTGTAGATGATTTTTTTTCACATAGATTTAATTGGGATAAGAGAATATTGCCTTCCCATTGGTCGGAATTGGGTTTACACTATGCACAAAGGCCCTTGAGCCATGGCCCATGGTTTCATCCAAAAAGTGGGGAACAATGAGAGTCTAGAGGCAATGGCCCAAGGCTTCTAATGTGAACTAGTGTTGTGGGTATAAATCGTTTGGGACTTACACAAAGCCCATAATGAAATTTATATACACTCCGTGCAAGTGTATAATATTCAATTACATTCATGTAAGTGTAAATGTAAAATACGATACGTGTAAATATAAATCCATGTAAATTTATTGTATGTTGTGTAAAACAATGTAAGTATAAAAATAAATAAATATTTATATGACTTTACATGGCTATGTAAAGCAATGTAAATATATAACAAAGTAAAAAATATGATTTTTACTTGAGGAGGGGAGATCTCATAATGTTTTTGACGATAAGCCAGCTAAATGGCCCATTGCAAAAAAAACAAACCCATAAAATTTACACCCACACTAATTCATATGACTTTGCAAGAAGGTCTGGTCATTAAAGTTATATAATAAAATTATTTGTAAAATAAGGAAAACAACACTAGAACCCTAAGTTTGATCATAACTAGGGTGAGATTCAAAAAATAAAAAACATTAGCATTCAAGGGTGGAGTGACCTCAGTTTTTGTGGTGAACTGAGTTTCACCCTGTCTTTCCTTTTTCTTTAGCGCCTCCACTATTGCTGCATATATTTTCACTTGTTCCTACTTCTAAATCTACTATAATTAGTCTTGAACCTTGTGCATTAAATGCTGATTTTCAGCATTTCATTCGCAAATATAATAAAATTTCCTTCCTTTAGTGGATACCCCTGAAAGAAGGGTTTGGGGTGAAAGGAGGCCCAAAGACAGGGTGAGTTTACAAATAATTATAGTGCTTGCATTTACACTTACATGCCATCAAACCATTTACACTGGCTTCATGTAAGTGTAAATATATACATATATACACTGCAACAGGATAAGTGTAAATGTAAAAAATTTGGACATGTAACTGTAAATGATTTACACTTACACTGGATTTATGCACTGTATATATGGCTATTGACACGTACATGCACAACACTGGTCTAAACCGTCCCTAAGTAGGTTGTGCTTTGTAGGCAAGTGCTCATTTAAAAAACTAGTGGGTGCCCGTGACCTTCGGCCACTGTGAAGTCCCCCGGTTTCTTTAAACTTGGTTCACGTTTTAGTTTTTTTTAGAAACTTTTAACTTTTTTTTTTTAAAATTTTTATGTGTTTTCTATTTTTATTATTATTTTGTGATCATCCAGCCGGACAGACATTTCATCCATCCCCTTAATCGGGACGGACAGTAGCTAAAAGAAAAAAAGCTTCCCCAAAATTCGTCTCGTCATCAAGCTGGACGGACATTTCATCCATCCCCTTAATTGGGACGAACAATAGCTAAAAGAAAAAAAAGGTAGTCTTGATCAATATATATATAAAAAAAAATTGATTATGGGTTGTCTAAAGCCTAAATATTTTTTTTCTGGTCTTCCCCTAAATCCGTCCCGTCATCAAGCCGGACGGACATTTCATCCGTCCCCATAATCGGGATGGACAGTAACTAAAAGAAAAAAAGCTTCCCCAAAATCCGTCCCGTCATCAAGCTGGACGGACATTTCATCCATCCCCTTAATTGGGATGGACATTAGCTAAAAGAAA
>Ga0116231_10010043_pt1 | contig 15515 bp, 20 predicted proteins | sample S1TSphgellanicum_2_FD_89695 | JGI IMG/M metagenome (GOLD analysis project Ga0116231, IMG submission 89695) | Host-associated microbial communities from peat moss isolated from Minnesota, USA - S1T2_Fd - Sphagnum magellanicum MG | ecosystem: Host-associated > Plants > Peat moss > Unclassified...
ACATAATTCCAACACACTTTCGCTACTCTATTATCTCTTTAAAAAGAGAACTCAAACTCTCATAGGGACACTATGGGACAAATGGCCAAAACCTTTTTTTTTTTTTTTTTTGTTTTTTTTGGCAAAAATGAAAGAATGCCAAAACATTGTTTTAAACAACATCATTAGATAAACTGTCCAAAAAAAAATCATTGTGGAAGGCTATTAAAATACCAAATGGGCACAAACATTGCAAACTTTGAGACCACCATACTTGTAAAGAAATTGAATTTATGAGGTACCTATCCCCTATCCAACTTTGGAAACTCATGAAAACACCATCCTGAATTTCATTGAAAAGGCGTAAAACACCAACTAAAACAGCCTCAGGGTGGCACACAAGTAAGTAAGGAACCCAGGATAACGTAGCCGAGCCCACATTTTGGGAATGTCGCACACATGGAGGGTGGGCTTTACCCATGACAAAGCATGAGATGAGCCTTATCATGAACCTCCCACCCATGGGCTGTGTGCATAACAAAACTCCAACCTTAAACAAAACGTTGTCATGAGAGCATCTCCAATGGTGCTCAGTACGTAACTCTGGATAGTAAAATTAAATCTCTTAGTTTAGCTGTTTTTGTTTTTGGTAACCCCACCATAAAACTGAAACTGGAATCGCATATACGTGGGGGACTACTAATAGCAAACCACCTGGACCAATAATTATGATCGACCAATTAGAAATACTGAGCCTCAGTCCCGTCCAATTTATTACACTCGTTTTTTGAGGTGCACAACTGTGTTGGGCCATTTACCAGCCACGGCAAGCTGCACGAATTTGGTGCCGAAAAACCAATTTCCTAAGCTAAACTGGCACATTTTGACTTTTTTGCAATAAATTTTATTGTCTGGACTCACATTCTGAGCACCATTGGAGATGCTCTGAACCTCACATACAACAATTAGTGAGGCAGGAGGGTTCTTACGCTGACTCCTTAAGATTGAGCTGGATTTTACACCTAAAATAGGCTTAAGATCCTTTCTCTTTTGTAAGAGGGATAATGATGAATATAAGAGCACTCCTATACACTAGGAAGTGTAAAGGAAATTTCTCCTAGTGCTTCAGAGATTAGACAAAGTCTTCATAAAATTCTGATAGAAATTTCAAAAATAAAACACCAGTCAAAAGAATAGCATGAACTTAAACATATGTAGATCATGAGGCATAGGAAGACGAGGTTTAGATGCCTACGCCTTAAGAGTGAGGGGTAGGTGTAATATCCCTCTCACTCTTTAGGGAGTAGATGTAATATCCCCCTTGTCTTTTCTAGGAGGGATATTCATGAATATAAGGTGCCACCCAGATACATTTAGGATTTTCCTCCAGGTGCTTTAAGGGGTGGGTGATGATGTATCCCCTATCTGGTGGGCAAGTATTTCAGACAAATTCTTTTGTTATACCAAAATACCCCAGATAGGGCCTGAATGGAATTTTGGTGAGAGTCCTATATCCTCATGCAATAGGTAAATATTTTGTACTGGATGGAATGGTTTGGGTGCTGATATATGTCCTTACTTTAGGCCAGGGTGAGCCAGCACCTCCTACATTGTGCCTTCATCTTCTTGAGCAAGGCATGTTAGGGTTGATAATTAATTGAGGAAATGTTAAATTTGGACTCAAAGACTCTGATTTACTTCAGGTCTGGGATGCTCATAATGTTTAGAACTAAGCCAAAAGAGTTTGGGGTCTTAACGAATTGTGCCAGTGTGAGGGCAGGTCTTTTTTTTCTTCAAATTTGTGGTATCAAAAATTTGGTGAAGTTTCAATTAATCAAATTTACACAAGAATAACCAAAAAAATTCCCAATTTTTTTGGTCAAAAGAACGGCAATTTTTTTTTTTTAAAAGTTAAAAAAACTTGATCCAGATTGGATAGAAAATTTGGGGCAAAATGATATATCCTTATCTGATGGGTGAAAAAGTTTGGGAAAAATAATCTATATTACCTGAATTTGGCCAGATGGTACATTTTGGGCAAATGATATTATCCTTTATGTTTTAATATTTCAGAATCCCCCAGAACTGCCAGTTCTGGTTTTTTTTTGGAAATAGTCCAAAATGAAATAATCACTGCTGGTTCTGGTTATTTCTAAAACCTCAAAGAACCGAAATGGTGGTTTTGTGGGCAGTCATATTAAATTTTGCAAAAATCTGTTTAGAACTGTGTTTGGTATATTCTCAGAGTTCATAACCGTGGTTCTCAAAAAAGAAATCAAAGAACCAGTTGCGATACATAGTCATGGTTCTCAGAGTAATTGAAAAACCAAATCAACTGAGTATAAAACCACTGGTAATTTACCCGCTCTACGCATCGGTTCTTTGAGGTTTTTGACAGTTCTTTGATTCTGACTTTTTTTTTCAAAAACCCAGAGGCGGTGGCACTCTGATTCTGAAATAATCTTAAAACATGGAACCGGAGGTTATTAAAAAAATCAAATACCCCGCCCCCCAACAATGGTACCTATTGACAAGTTGTCAGGTAGCAAAAAAATGGCATGAGCAGCCATGAGCAAAGGAAGGGAAACTCACTCTAATGTTGCAGGCAATTACACTGCTTTCATGAATAAATTGAAGCAAAATTTTTTTTTGATCATATGACCCAAATTCACACCTAAAATGTATCACATTTTTTTCCCACCTACCTGCAGGATCTCAAAATCCAAACTAAAAAATGTCAGGAGATCCTAGTAACACAAATGAGGACACATACATCTTGTGCCATTATCATCTTGAATTACTTTCAGCAATCTGTTTTGCACACGGGTTTCTTTCTTGCCACTTTACATAGTAGCAATTTCATTATGCAAAAACAGATGTACTACTTACTACTAGTTGAAGAATGCACTCCTTGAGTATTCTATGACTCAAAACTTGGAGCAAACAAATATGCAATGGGCATTTGGGTTTTATCCAAATCAATGTGCAAAAAACCTCATCAAAACTAAAGGCTCATCTTTGTGTGTTTTAAATAATAATAATAATCACTATTGCTGTGCAGTATCAACAAGATTCAAGCAAATTTTATGTCATAGACCACATTTGGAATGAGTGAGCAAGCGACCAACACCAGCTTCTTCCACTATTGGTTTTGTATTTTTTTTCACCTCCTTTCCTCGAGGTTTTTAGCAAATTGAACGGTCTTTCCAATTGGGATGTACTCGCCACTCACTGAAACTGGCATGTAACTAGCAAGGCGTGGTGGGGGTTGCCCCATGAATCCACTCCTGAAACTGTCAGCAGATGAGATTGTAGAGCCTACATTTGAGCCTTGCCTTATGAAGGAGCCTCCTCCTCCTCCTCCCTTGTTGAAATAGTGTGTATTCAACGACTCCTCTTCTTCTTTTACATCAATCCGGGCCTCTTCATCAGAAGGGACCTCCAGTATCTTATCCATATCAAATTCACCACTGGCGATTGTTGGAAGGTTTCCATACTCTCCACTTGGATTCTCACCGATGCTGAATTGTTGGGTACCAATCATGGGTTTTCTGAATCTGCGCAACTCAGCATTATACTGCTGAGTGTCATATTCCCCACTACTTCCTGTGTATCTGTTAGTGCCAAACTCACTGCCACCACTGTATAATGATGCCTCATACTCCATACTCTGGCCAGGTTTCATCCCTTGGTATAATCCAGACTTGTCAGAATCATTCTCAAGCGCTCGCACCACCTGTTGAAAGAAAGGATTTACACTCAAGAGGGTTTAGAAGAGATGTGGGTGAGGTTTAGGTTTATGAGGGTGTATCACTCATTATGTGTAAACCCTAAACCCTATCAAGATCCAATTGAGTCACAAAGTGCAAGAGAGAATTTCTGGCAGTTGAAGATGTAATAACTAACCTGTGCCATTCTTGGACGCTTGAGAGCAGAATAGCGCACACAAGCAGCTGCAGTTTCAATCATCCGAAACATTTCACTTTCATCGTATTCTCCTTCAAGCTTAGAGTCGACAAGTTCTTCCAAGCTGCCACCCTCCAGGATGTGAGACAATTTTGGGCGAGCCCATTCAACCAAGTTCTCTTCACCTGGAGGCTGGCATGCATCAATAGGTCTCCGTCCTGTCACAAGCTCCAGCAACACCACCCCAAACGAATAGACATCTGATCTGTCTGAAAGTTTCCCACTGGCTGCATACTCAGGTGCCAAGTATCCAAATGTACCCATCACTCTGGTTGACACATGTGTGTGTGTGTCTGATGATAGCTTTGCCAATCCAAAATCAGCCACCTGAATTTTCATGTCATTCAAGCTCAGAATTACAGTCCATACATACATCTTCTCTGTTGCAGACTAGACCATAAGTGACATCTTTCTCTGCTGCAGACCTAAACCATGAGTTTGACAACAAAATATTTCTTTACAACTGCTGACAACAAGAGTCACTGCTCATCATTTGATGCAGATGTTGATGCTCCTTGATCTTGTTGCAAATTTTATCCATAAGCTGTTGATAAATCTTACTATCAAAGTTTCTCCAATGAAACAGAGATTGTTAACCAAGTCATCTTCAACGATGCCCTGACTGTTGCACTACAAACCCTTATTCTTTCTCACCATGAGAAATCATGATCTTCCAGAGAAATCAACAAGTTGTGCAAACTATGAAGTTGTAGTTTATATGAGACTCTGGTGTACCTGAGCTTCAAAGTTTTCATCAAGAAGAATATTGGAAGATTTGATATCCCTGTGAATGATACGTGGGTGACAGTCTTCATGCAGATAAGCAAGCCCCCGTGCAGCTCCCAAGCCAATTTTTAGCCTGGTTGGCCAGTCCATGGTTGGCATTCCAGCTCCTACATTTCTCAAAGTACATGAAGATTAGTAGCAGCTTCACAACAAGGATTTTCCAAGATCAAATTTGTGAAATCCTTGAACCCTCAACCTTCAAGAAGCGAGTTCCTTTCAGATGAGCTACAAGAATGTCCCCTTCCTGTTGCCTACAAAAGTAGTACTATGTGAAAATTGTCAAGTAAAACACATGGTGCTGCTCCGGTTTCCTACTTCTAAAGTAGCAAGATTAGTAGCAGAGACTAAGACAATTTCTCAAGTTCATTTGTGGGAAATCCTTGAACCCTAAAACTTGAAAAGAAGCTTTGCTTCCCTTTTGTTGAGTTACAAGATTGCTCTTTGTGCTGCTTTACAAAGTACGTGTGTGCAAATTGTCATATAGAACCACACGTGCATCGTCCATCTGAGGACAGAATTTGAATGCTGCTGATTGAGATTCAGCATGAAGAATGTTAATGAGTCCAAGATTGCACTTGAGGACACAGAATTCAGGGATTCTTCTTCTTCTTCTACTATTGTGGAATGAGAACACTGTCAGTGTCATGGAGACAGAGTTCAGGATTGACACTTGTAAGAGATTTTTGTGAGAGATTTTTGGTGGAGAGAAGAGAGACTCAGACTCATCAGAGTCTCATCACTCACCATGGAGATTGTGTTCAAGAGTGTCGTTGGCGACAAAGTCATAGACAAGGATTCTTTGAGTATCCAGAACGCAGTAGCCCACAAGCGAAACAAGGTGGCGATGGTGCACTCTACTGATAATCTCCACCTCCGCTCGAAACTCACGGTCACCTTGTCCGCCACCCACGGTCAATTGCTTCACAGCTACAATGGCGCCGGAAGGCAATGTCCCCTTGTAAACTTTGCCGAATCCGCCCTCGCCTAACAGATTCTCGTTCGAGAATCCTCCCGTCGCAGCAGCCAACTCCTCGATGGTGAACCAGGATCTGGAGTTTCCAATACTTGGAGAACTCGCTTGCGGCGGCGGCGGAATGTTCTTTCCTGAATATCCTCCATTGGAATCTGAATGTGACAACCATGGCTCATGCATGTCGCTGTTCTTGTACCCACGGCCTCCTCCCGTCAGTGGCACGGTTGCGCCCGAGCCTTTGTAAGGAATCCCATTCGCGTCCAGCAATTTTGTCTTGGGTGTGCCTTTCTTACGCTTCTTTGCGAAACAGATGAGAATCAATGCTATGAGGAGTACGCCCAGTACTCCCCCTGACGCAATTCCTATCACTGCAGGAGTTCCCACATGGCTTGTCGCAGCAGCTTTGACACCGGCAGCGGTGTGAAGTGCTGAGGCGCTGCTTCCCGGTGCAAAGACCGTGCCTGGAGACTGTGGAAGAGCATTGGGTGATGAAGCTGAAGCTCCCAGAGAAGGAGATATGGAAATTGGAATTGGAGGTGGTGCGAGAGAAGATAATGGTGAAGGTAGTAACGGAGCAGCTGGAGTTGTAGCAGCAGCAAGAGGAGCAGGAGAACTAGAGATAACCACTGGAGCTGGAGCTCCATTACCAGGAGGAGGCGATACGACTGGAGATGCAACCAGAGGTGGAGAAGAGCCTGGAGGAGGTGACGCTGCTGGCGCTGCAGAAGGGGGAACTGAGCTTACAGGCGCAACAGTATGAGGAGGAGGTACTGGAGGCGGGGAGGGTAACGCGGGAGGGGGAGCATCAACTGGAGGAGGAGGAAGAGATGGTGCTTGTGCGACTGGAGGAGGTACAGCAGCTGGTGAAGGTGGAGGAGGAGATGGAGTTGCGACAGGGGGAGATTTAGGGGGGGAGACTACTGGAGGAGGGGCTGAGCTCGGAGGTTGAGGGGATGGCGGTGGAGAGGTTTTGGGAGGTTGCGAAGGAGGTGGGGATGCAGCAGGGAGAGTGGAACTAGGATTGGGAGTTTGAGCGGGAGGTGAGACAGGAGGGCTTGCTGCAGGAGGGGGAAAGAGAGCGGGGGATGGCACAGGCGGTGGTGGGGATGCAGGACTAGGGGAAGAAGAAGAAACAGGAGGGGGGGATTTAGGGGCAACTGGAGGAGGAGGTGGGTTTGGAGAATTTAGCGACGGTGCAAGAGACGGAGGCGAGGAAGAAGAAGAAACAGGAGGTGGAGTTTGAGCGGGAGGTGCAACAGGCGAGCTTACAGAAAGTGGTGGTGGTGGTGATGGAGGGGAAGAAGAAGAAACAGGGGGAGGAGTTTGAGCGGGAGGTGGAACAGGCGAGCTTACAGAAAGTGGTGGTGGTGGTGATGGAGGGGAAGAAGAAGAAACAGGAGGAGGAGTTTGAGCGGGAGGTGGGCTTACAGCAGCAGGTGGTGGTGGGGATGGAGGGGAAGACGAAGAAACAGGGGGGGGAGATTTAGGAGGATGAGATGGAGGAGGAGGAGTGGGTGGGTTACCTGAAGATGGTGCAACGGAATCAGGTTCTGGAGGTGCACTTGCGGCAGGAGGAGGAGGGGATGATGCATTAGGGGCGGGAGGTGGAGGAGCTGGTGGAGATGCAGCAGCAGGAGTAGAAGGGGCTGAGGAAGAAGCAGAGGGAGGAGTTGATGATGCAGCAGGGGTGGGAGGTGGAGGAGGAGCCGGTGGAGATGCAGTTGCAGATTTAGAAGGAGCTGCAAGGGAAAACACAGCAGTTGGAGGAGGAGGAGGTGGTGGAGAAGCCGGTGGAGATGCTGTACTAGTAGATTGAGAAGGAGCTGCAAGGGAAGACACTGCACCAGTCGGAGGAGGAGGGTGATTTTTTCCTGGATCAGCAACAGGTGGGCTTGATTGGGAATTTGGAGAAGAAGCTCCACTAGTGCCTGATGAGGGCACAGATGATGGACTTGGAGCTGGCATTGTTCCTTACCCAGGTGGTCCCCACTATGCAGCTCTGAATCTCCCGATCTAGACTCCAGTCTGAGGAGAACAATTCTCTCTTACATCTATCTATTCTTGCGCCAACCTGCAGAGATTGCTGTACTGGAAGATGCAGGTCCCTGTGAAGTAGAAAATTGATCTGGATCTGCTTGCCAACTGATCTACTACTGTAACACGGGAGAATCCTCGCATCCTGACACCATAGTAGTATAGACACTCTTGTCTGGACAAATGCCCCGGAACTCTACCAGCCTCTGATCCTGAAGGAAATTCAGTCGAACCCAGATGCATGGAATTAAGCGTGACGACAACAACCAACTCAACTGGAATTGATCCTAAAGAAGCAGCTGCAGTTCTAACGAATACTCTGGCTTTACAAACAGCTATGAAAACATGCATGCAGGCTCTTGCTGCTCCTTGCCAAGAGCATGCAAACCGATCCCAAAGCCGCTGCCACCACTGCCACCATTACTGTTACACATTCGGGACGGATTCAACTTCTGCTCTCTCTCTCGCGCGCGTCGCGATCATCATCATCGCAAAAAACAGTCCATCCTTCCGTCCGCCTCTGAAATCAAACAAATCACGCAAGACGTCCACAGCTACTACTACGCCATGGCCATGCAGCAACAGCAAGCTTGCAGAAATGCAGCTACCAGAAAATTCTACAATAGAAATAGCGGCGGGGGAAAAAAAAACTGAACCTTTGTGTAAAATTCAATCACAACGTCCCAGAAGCAAGCAAGCAAGCAAGAAAGCCATCATCTTGCTTTGTGTAGAGACGAAGAACCGGGGATGCAAACTCCTCGTAGCAGCTGCGAGAAACGTTGCCAGACGCCGCCGATTTCAGAGTGCAAATTTAGTGGAAGGGAAGGCGCGCAGTCGCAGCAAAATACGAGAAATTGGGTGGCGCGCGCTTTCATTCGTTTGGCGCCATTTTCATCACTTTCGTTTCACTTCTTTTTTTCCCTCCCCTTTCATTTTTGGACGAACTTATAGTTTTCAATATTATTTTTTTCTTTTTCTTAAAATTCAAAAAGCGAGTTTCTGAAATTTAACATTTGATTTACTTATTTATGATTTGTGATTTTCAATTTTCCTACATCAAGAATTTTGTATAATTAATTCATGAATACTCATTTCAGCCTTCTCTGGAAGTAGACAATTGGAGAGGATGAGAGAATTGACCTGCTTATTCAATGCCTCAAAATGAAGCTCAAGAAAATGACAAACATTTAAGCTTGAATTCCAACTGAATCGTTTTATACAACATTGTTTAGCAACATCAAGATAGATGTACAATGAAATGACACATCTGCATAATGCACACTTTGCCTTAGAAGCAGATGGCATTGTGTATATGATGAAAGTTCTAGGCTGTAATTGATTCTTAACTTTCAGGCACTGTGGAATGGAGCACAAGGTGGTGGGTATGATTTTTGACAACAAAATCGCAATAGCTCTTCCCTTGGAAATCTTGTTACACATGTTGCGCAAGCATCAAATCTATAGGAGGATGGAGGAGAGAAAGTTGTTAAAACCAATGAGAAAGCAAAAACTTTGTAGGAGGGGAAAATGGAGGAGAGAAATTTGTTACATTCTTAAGAATTGTAGCAGGACGTCAGATAAGAAAAATGTATGGCATTTGTTGTGGGAATTAATGTATGTATGTATGTATGTCCCGACCATGTCTCTCAGCCAAGTCGAAATGACTTGGGCTGTGCCCCGTTGGTTGTAATTGGAGACCATTTTCAATTGTGAACAATACCCAAGTTAGCTTGTTCTTTATGGTACAGATCACACACAAGATCTCAGCCACAATATTATAATGCGTAGAGGCTTTGGAACATACTAGTGAGAGTTTATCATTAGAGTCCCAGCCATCCCAGCCAAACCTTTACTTCCTTGCTGGTAAATTTGTAAGGTACCTGCAATTACAAAGGCCATTTTGTTCAGTGTCTAATGTGCATCATCATGATCATCATGATCATCATGAGCAGAAGAAACATTCAAACATGGTGACTCCTGCAGCGAGCTAGCAACTCACTAGTTCCATGCAACATGGTGGATGCATGCATGTCCAGACAATGCCACAGATGCATCCATTTAGACTCAAAGGAATGGGTTGCAATCGATGATCTGTTGTCAGAAGAGAGCGGACCTGAAACTTCCATCCCACCTTGAATAAAATGGAAAAAAAACAGCTACTAAAACTGTACTTGGCTCAAGATTGGAGAAAAATTCCAAAAGTGCAGGGACTTACTTACTCCAGGTGCAGGGATTTACTTACTTCCCAGGTTGTGCCAAAAACTGTTGCGAAATACATTAACCATAGATGGCACCAGAAAGACAAAAAATTACACACTGTCGTTGATGACCTATGAGTTTGTACAACTGAAAAACATGCACAGAAACTGCAACCCACCTTCATAAACGCCTACGAGTGCGAACTTCATCTTCTCTGTGTAGCCCACTGCCTCCATACACCTCTCTATGCACATCTCTATGTGAAAGCCAAATCTCACTCTTGTTAACATCAGCTGTTCCTCTCAGACGGGTGTCTCTTGAACTACCCACTGTTGATTGGCTCCCACACAAAATGTCATGTAGAACCACATCCCTAACACCATAAGATTCACTCCCTGCAGAAAACACAGAAGCAGAATCTGGAGACCATGAAAGTCATGTTGAACAAGTGTCTTCATACTCCCGTAAAGTAAATAGATCACTGCATCAAAACAAATGTTTCAACTTTTGGGATAGACAAAATCACAATGGACAGAGAAACAAGGGATTTACCTTGCACAAATTGAGAGTTTTCACCCAAGTCCAATACTGGAATCTGCTCCATGTCTAATCTCATCATGTAGCTGGGTTCCTTTCCAGTCCTGTCCTTCAAACCTTCTGGCACTCTTTTGTCTTTTGTTTGCAATGTCAATTGGCCCAATAAGTCATATTCTGCTTGCACAGTTTCTTGTTCAGCAGCAGTGGTTACGCCTGTCTCTGGCCTTGCTGGATTGTCATCATGAGGTTGTGTAGGCTTTGCCAACTGATGGGGTACCCCACCTGGCTCTCCCATTCTTCCATCCATCCATGGCATTTGCGAGGAGCAAGTATCTACTGCCACATTTCCTATTTCATCCTTCTCAAATGTGGCAAGCATCGTTTGGGCATTCTTTACTATGTGGGATCCACGCCTGGTTTTCTCAACAATCTGAGTGATCAACATCTGTCCAAACATTTCCTCTGCCTCCAACACCAGGTTATCTTCACCAAAAACGTCACCATCCTCGTAGGAAGAGTCAAGGGTGGTGCACTGTTGTTGTTCCAACTCAGATGCACATGACTGGCACTCCCAATCTGATCCCATAATCGGCCCTGGAGTCTCACCTTCCATCATTAAGCCCTCCCAGTGGGCGATTTTGTCAAGTACTGTTGGGCTCAGCTCCACAGTATTTCTCTTGATGACATAGAGACTGTGCTGCTGCTGCTGCTGCTGCTCTGGCTCAACCAGCCTCCTAGGAGTCTTGAGGAACTGTTCCCTTGCCTCATGACTTGGAGACTTTGATCCTGCTGCACAACAGAGCCTATCACTATCTCCGTACTCAGCTGAGTTTACAACATCATCATGTGCAGGCTTTGCACTCATGTCGATGTATTTGACTGAACATGGTGTGTCACTTGATTTGTAGTCCATGACCAGGCCTCCATCAGGTATCTCAGAGGCTATCTTTGATGAGTCAACAGCCCTGGAACATTCCACAAAGGCAGTAGACGACCAGTCGGGTTTCTCACTATGCCACTGAGATCCCTCCTTTTCCTCCTCCTCCTCCTTCTCCTTGCTTTGTTTACCTCTGGACTCATGCCCATTGAATGAGCTCCTTCTGGTGGGATGTGGTGCCAACAATCTGACATGCCAGGCAGCAAAACCACCCACATCTGTGTTGGGAAGATTGTCCCACCCATCTTCCATTGAGACTCTACTAGAATAATCATACACACTTGGTGTATTACTACCCACGACAGAGCTTTCAGCTGCTATTGGTTCTTTGAGATCCTGAACAGAGTCAATGAGCAACTTCTCAATCTCACAGTCCTCAATTATCAACTTGCAGTCCGTGCTGGATGATGATGGCACAGCTTTCTCCTTTTGTGGCACTACTTCAACAACACCACCATCGGACATAACCCGAAGGAACTCATCACAAACATCATCACTTGCCCATTGGTTCTCACTGTGTGAGGCGGCCTCTCTCAAAGATTCCCCATGATCCTGTAAAAGAGAAAAATCACATATACATCAGAAGAAAGTGTAAGAATTCAGCATTACAATACAGCAAAACAGAGAATTACGAATCTGCAGAGTCTCTGAGTACACCACAAAGGACAAAGATGTTGGAAGGGAATATACCTGGTCAGCAGTATCTTTATGGGGTTTGTTCTCCATCCCACCTGGCAAATTTGTTGCCCTCTTGCCTGACAACTCTGATAATGAAAAGCTACTTGATTTGCCTGAATTCGGTAGAGAAAAGTGGTAGCTTTCTTGGTCCTCAGAGACCAGGCTGCTCCTCACAGTTGCCGTCACCTCAACATCTCTGTCACTGCGAGTTATGGGTGTTGCACCAGTGGGAGTTCGTGCAGCCAAGGTTTCATCACCTACAAATGCAAAAGCCTAGTTAAGTAACTAAAACAACCCAATGGCCCCAAAACCTCGCTCCAAAGGTCAATCAGGATACCCTGGGGGGCTGCAAAGAGGATAAGCTGAATAGAGATCGATGAAGTTGAATACCTGAGAAAGCAGGCACAAGAGAGACTTCAGTAAGTCGTCGCACGCAATCTTTCCACATCTCCAGCTCCTTCTCTTTGTCTTTTAACTGAGTCTGTGCAGTTTCTAGCTCCTCCTCCAGCTCTGTGATGAGCTCTTCTTGTCGGGTTGCCTGTCACAGATTTTTTTTTGGGGGTCAGCATTCTAATACCCCCACATTTATGCCAGTTTAGTTGAAAAAAAGTTCGGGATGTCTGGTGTTCTCTGTTTAGCTAGTTAATAAGACAGACATACACCTGTCGCAACAAATGCAATACTCCAAAAACCTATCTGAAAGCCCAGTGTTTTGAGACCCCAACAATGTCAGGGGCTGAGGTATTCAGAACTATTGTGTTTCACCTGAAGCTTAAGAAGCAACCGTGTGAGCTCCCGTGGAGATACAGCATAATTGTTCATATGGACTCGTTCTGCAGGGGCTGAATAATCATCATCATCAATTTCCTCCTCTGTCTGCACATGTAAGCCAGTCAAAAGCAAGGTCCCTGTGCAGCATGTGAACAACAGCATGCAAAGGCAACTGATTGCACCAATTGCCTGTCATGTCAGATACTGCACTAGGTATACTCTTGACTAACTTCTCAACAGCCAAAAACTTGCAGAGGACAGCAGCTGCAACCACATCCTGTTAGGTGAATATAAAAGAAAGATGAAAATGAGCCAGGAAAACCAAAAGGGCTACATGTACAAGGAACATATATATTACCTCATCAAAGACAGATCTCTGCTGCTGGAGGACTACTGAGTCACCACCTGTCAATTGATCTAGTTCAGCCTCAAGTTCAGCTTCAAGTTCAGCCATCTGGTCCCCTTGCAACAATGAGCTAGTCATAGTGGCAACACTCCTAATGGACTCATGGTCTTCACTGAGCATTTCATCATGAGCATCTCCTCTATGTGCAGAGTTCCTTCCATCAACTTGGCCAGTGACTGCCAGTGTTGTTGGTTGTGTCCTTCCAGCTTCTTCGCCAACTGGTGGTCTGTCCGTCACATCATCAACTGCCTGGATAAAGGGGAAGTTTCACCAACAAAGCCCAAAACCTTCATCAGATCCATTTCAACTCAGCTAATCAGCTTACTTTCAGTACTCTTCCAAGAAGCTCAATACCCATGCAAGCATCTTATGGGTTGTCCTTTTCCAGGCAACCATTGTCCCAGAAAGACATTTCATAATGTGACTTGTAGAGCTCTAGTCTACTTACCAACACTGGAGCCTGGACCTTCTGAGCCCTTTCATTCTCCCCAGGCATACAACCTCCCCTTCTTCCAAGCTCTTTTTTCAAATCCTCCACTTGACACTGTGCCTCCTTCAGCAGCTGGCTCAATCTCTCAACCTCAACTCTGTTTTTGTTGGTCACAGACATGACCCCAACATCCACTCCAAAACTGAACAACAGCCCTTCTAGTGGAGACATTGCCAGATCTGCTGAACAGCAACAATACAACATAGAGTGAACAGAAATTAATATTCAGATGTGCATGCATACACACACCCCCAGTGCACCAGCATGTGCACCAAAAACTTGATTCAGACATCAACAGTAGTTCCTAGTGAGTGTCAACATGACTATCGGAGAGATACACATTGCCAACAAAGAAAGACAAGCCATGTTCTTTAGGTACCTCTGGCGGTACCTTCTGCATGATGCCCACTTTTGGCACCTTGGCCAGAAGCTCTTGACAGGACCTGGTGTACACCAGAAATCTTCCCTTCCTTGACCATAAGTGGCAACAGAACTTTCTTCCACCACTCCTGAACAGCAAGAGGTATGCAGTGGCCACCATCTGCAACAATGCTTGGTTCTGTTCTCTTGCTGACATTGGTCTTGCCATCCTTGCTCTCTGAAACATGTGTGGCATTAAGATCTCCACTTGAATCCTTCTGCTGCCATGGAAGGGGTATCAAACCAGCTAGATTGAAGGTCTCTCCAGACTCTGTGCCTGTCAAAGTGCCCTTATACCTCTTCACAAGGCCTTCATTGCTCCGCTGGGTATTCAGAGAGGAGAAATTTGCAGTGGTATCATCAGTCTGGTTGACATCTCCATACTCAACTCTTGTACCTGGTAGAACTGAAAAGTTCAGAGGACGGGAGACACGCCTACTGCGTTCTCTGTCACGCTCATCAACTTGGATCTGTGCTTGAAGGCAGCTCTGTAGTGAAGAGACAGGCTTTGGTGAAGCCCTTAGACCCCTTGTTTTTCGAGCAGTGGCTCTCCCTCTTGCCGATTTTCTTGGAGTTCTTGTTCTTTGTCCTTTCATTCGGTCTTCAAGCTCCGAATGTTGACTGAAAAAGCCAGCTGCATCAAATCCCAGAAAGGGATCAGACTGTCCCATCAAACCCCAAGCAAATGCATCAGGATGGAGATCAGAAAGCCCTGGAGATTGCTCTTCTCCTGCTGCCAATCCATCCTTCATCCTCTTTCCGGAAAAAGAGCCCCACCCAACCTCACTGCCATCACTGAAACTACTTCTTTGCAAATCTTTGGAACGTTTGCCAGAATTGAAGGATAAGGACATTTTTCCTTTTGATCCCATGTTATTGTTCTCTGTTGATTCTAGAACACAACAAAATGAGGTGGAGGAGGATTCAGTTGATTTGAGCTCTGGATTGACAACAAGTTTCTGCCTAAGTTGCTTTTGCAGTCTTGATCTTTTCAATGACTTCTGAGCCTGAGATCAGTAGTGGGTTCATGAGCTGCTGCAGGCCACCTCAGGCAGATATTCTTTGCCACCCTCACTGATAATCTCTGCAGCAAACAGCTCTTTCTTCAAGCAAAGAGATCTTTGAGATTGAATTTCACAGTGTTTCCAAGTCTGAAATCAGTCCATTCTCCACAACATCCTCAACAGTAGAATCGAAGAGCTTCTCTGTGGATCCAGCAGAGGGGTGGTGGTGCACATCACACTGACCATGTATCCCAGCATTACTCTAATCTTGTTGTTGCTCCTGATGAGATGTGCTAGGAGCTAACTCAGCAACTGTGACAACTGCAGAGGGGTGG
>Ga0116231_10010045_pt1 | contig 15512 bp, 8 predicted proteins | sample S1TSphgellanicum_2_FD_89695 | JGI IMG/M metagenome (GOLD analysis project Ga0116231, IMG submission 89695) | Host-associated microbial communities from peat moss isolated from Minnesota, USA - S1T2_Fd - Sphagnum magellanicum MG | ecosystem: Host-associated > Plants > Peat moss > Unclassified...
AAAAAAAAAAAAAATAAAAAAAAAAAAAAAAAAAAAAAAAAAAAAAAAAAAAAAAAAAAAAAAAAAAAAAAAAAAAAAAAAAAAAAAAACCTGGCTAAAATACTAGCAACAATACAATCTATTTTAACCCTTCTATTCTTTCTCCAACACAAAATGATAAAAATGGTAAGAACCAAGAACCTTTTGAAACATACTAAAAGGTTCATCTAAAATCTATTAAATTTGAGTAAGAGCACAAGGTAAGATAATTTCAAAGACATAGAAAATATGTGTTAAAATGTTTAGAAAATGAGCCAAATTTGAAGAATCAGAGTAATGTTTGAGCTTGTCATGTTTCTCACAAAAGTTTAGAAATAAAATATACACACAAAACAATCATAAATACAAATGAATTTGGCCATGGTGAAGCTCATTGGATAAAAGGGAAGACTTGGATGTGGTCCCACATCTTCATTGGAAGAAGGAATAGAAAAAAGGAAGTAAGAAAAAGGAACATAAATAAATGGAGGGGAAAAAAAAAAGGAAAAAGGTTTTTGTTTTTAAAAAAAATTAAAAAAACAACAACATTGATAAAACAAAAAACGAAAAACAAAGTGGATAAACTTACTTTGTTCAAAAGCTACCAAAAGTTAGAACATAGAGTAACAATCAATGTTTTTTCAAAACTTTGGTGATGGTGTGTTAGGTTTTGTTGAGGTTGAGAAATTAGTGTGGTTCTTCTAATGAATGTTCAATTCTAATTGAACTCCTAATCATTCCTATTTGGCAAAGATGGTTTTGTTTACAAGGTAACAACATTTAAAGTTTAAACATTAAGTCATATGTGTGCATTGTTGGATTTGCCAAGAGCTAAGCTTTAGCTAACTTTTTGGCAATTTTTTAAAATGATAAATGGTTTTTCCAAGAAAGTGTCACAAGCATCAACTTTAGAAGAATAGAAGCATGAGAAAGTTGACAAAGGTCTTTCGAAAACCCACATTTAAAAAATATTATCAAATTGAATGCTAACAATATCATGTAAATTTTAGGAGGGTGACCACCTTAAGGAAAGGCTTAATCCATTTTGAACAATGCTTAGAAAATTTTGTGTCCTAAAGTTTATAGGAATCGCAAGAGTTTGTTGATTCATGAGTTGGAATAGGTTCCACAAGAGGACTTGCCAAAAGATATTCCTTTGGCAAGAGATTGATTAGCACACATTATTATGATAATCTTGAATTTTGTTGGATCCATGATTCCATTACAATGTACAGTTAATTGGGTGGTGTTCATGAATGATACGATTAAAATAGGGACAATCACTTTCAAAATGGATGCAAATTGAGGATACATGTATTTGAATTCCACGGTAGCCAAATGATGGCACCATTGTGTGCTCAACAATTGTACCAAATAATAGCTTTGCATTATGTTACAATTGCCAATTGAGTTTTATTTGTCACCACTACAATGGTAACATATCTAGAAAGGTTTAGTGATGAAAATATGTATATATCTAGGTGAAGGTGTTATCGACTTATTGTTCCATACCCAATTGTTGGAGGTTTTAGGGTTGATATCAACATTTTGTTTTGAATGTCATCACTAACAATTTATCAATAATTTTTAGAATATAATTTCAAATACCACAACTTGGGTATGAATTTTGCTCCCAAGGTGTTAATTTTTTTTAAAAAAATTACATCATGTTGAAGATATGCCTTGAATGAGAAACAATTTGGTCAATAAATAAATGAATTATTTGCAATTGAAGTGACTGGGTAAGGTATAAAACTCTAGTTGGAGTTGCATAATGTATTGAAATATGTGCCCAAAATTGATTATTTCAAAACTTAATTTTCATAAAACATCACATTTGACAACCTTTTTTACAAATTGCATCTTTGGAAATTTCATTACTACAATAAGGGTTCAAAGTAATGTTGGGTGTGCATTAAAGACAATTCAAAATCAAGTCATTTTTTTTCCTAAAAGAATTAATGTGTATTGTTTACCTTAGTAATCATTGGTTCTCTAGTAAGAAATGACCTCCTTAGTATCCACCCATGCCTAATGACACGACCCTAACTTTGGACTTATAACCACGGCTAAGGCTTGACAAGGGGAAATACTAAAAAAATGTTTTAGGATTCAATTGCACTCACACATTCCAAAATAAATCTTCATTTTGGAAGTTAGAATCTCATGATGTTTTGATTATTTGAAACAAGGTTTGAAGGATTAATGTTGTTTAATTGGACATTTTTTCAACCATTGGAAAGGTCTTAAAAATAGATATCTAATATGGGTTTGCATTTGCCATTTGACAATCCAAATCATTGATTATGGGCAAAAGAGTGACATGAATTCTAATTAAAACTATTAGATTGACTTTTGGTCATCAAAACATTCAACAAAGGGTCAAATGATTAAATGACGCATGTTTTATGGCATTGGAAAGGTGTTTTCAAAGGAAAAAACTTGCTTTTGAATGCTTTGAAATTGAAATTCATATGCAGAAGTTATGAACTCACAAAATTATAAGATTTGTAACTTAGGAAAAAAAAAAAATTTTAAATTTCCTTTTAGAAATTTAGAAATTTTGCCAATTCAATGTTGTCCATGCTACCACTTACAAAATATAATATAATGAAAAAATAATGAATTTTTCCCAATGATGGCTATGGTGAATCATATGAATGTGATTTCATGTGATTTAATTAGTACACCATTTTGATTCTAATTTGCATTAATTGTTCTCTTTCTTGGTTTGTGCATATCGATTTCACTATAAACTCAAAATTTTGAATTTGTTTTAGTCCCATCCCAAAGTTCACATGCCCTTTTTTTCTCTAGGGAATTAAGGATTATGCCTTAGGTTTATATTCCAATGTAAAAACATGAATCTATGAGTTTTTACCTCTAATACCACTTGACAAACCTATGGGTGCACATTAGGTATTATTGTGTTTGGGGGGTTTATTCCCATGGTGTGGTTCTAAAGTTTCATTTTTTGTGTTTTAAGATTCTAAAACACATAGAAGGAACATGGTTTTTGTATTTTTAAAATTTTACTATTTGAATGTGAGTATTTTATTTTGTGCATGTTTTCACGTGGGTAACTTTATTAATGTACATAATGTTTAACACCAATCTTGTAACACACAACAAGTCTTGTGCCATGAACTTTGGGCTCGTGACCAATGCTAAGGAAAAAAAGAAATAACAAACTAGGAAAGTGTCACATGGGACTCAAACACATTCCTACAAGTGTGGGAAAATGTGTCCCAACATTCCCAAATGAGTTTTCCACTTAGGGAATTGAAGTCCTATGAAGTCCATGATTTTTGGCACAAAAGTGCAAGAAATAAAATATCCAAACGGGGCCCCTAATATGCCATTGGAAAGCTTTTGAAACATAAATATCAAAAGTGAATTTACATTCTCCATTTGGAATTGTGTGCTAGGAGTTGTGACAAAAAAAAGTTGGAAATCAAATTGGCAACTGATTCATGACCATTAAAACCTAAAAAGTAAGGACCAAAAGAATTTCAATTAAACATGTGATATAATGTTGGAAAGGTTTTTTCAAGGGCTATAATGTTTATTTTTAAAGGTTTTCAATTGAAGCTTATATGAAAAAAAATTATGATTTTGCAAATTTGTAAGACTTAAAATTTTTGCAAAATTAATATGTTTTAAAATTCCTTTTAGGAAGGTTTTGTCACTTTGATGTAACCCTTGCAACCAATCATGGAATATACATAGGAGAAGAAATGATGGTTCTTCTTTAAATCTAGGCCATGATGAATTTTGTGAAAATTATTGTTCCTGGTTCATCCATGCACCATTTTGGTTCCAATGTGCATTAATTATCTTCTTTATTAATTTATGCAAGATGATCACACCTTCTCCTAGTTATGAATGTATCTTAGCCTTATCCTAAAGTTGTTGATCTTGAGTGTTTATCAAGGTTTAAGAAATGCATTGTAAGTTTGCATCTTGTTGTAAATTTGGGAATTGACAAGTTTTTTCATCCCCAATAACAGTTGACAAATGTAAGGGTACATCATGACATGAATCACTTAAATTTTAGGTAAGTTCAAATTTTAATTGTTGGTTTAAATTTGCAACTAGGTTACATGGTATATAATAAAGCTACATAGGATTAGTGTTTGTGAAATTATGGCTATATCAAGTTAGACATAATAGGGTTAAAGTTTCATGTTTAGGGTTAAGGTTTAGGGTGACAACCAATCAAAGTGAAGTACTTCTCTTGTAAACAACAACTTTTAAGTTGAATAAAAATCTAGTCATTGTACGTAGGACCCCACTTTGAGTTTTTGTTTAGAATTTGTGATTTTTTAAAAACTTGTTTGCTTATTTAATTTGCTTTAAATTTTGATTTTCTTTTTGTCATGGTGTTGTCTATAGTGGTGTTATCCTTAAACTTTTATTTGTGTTATTATTCATGGCACCACTTCATGTGCTAATTAATTGCGTTTTCCTTTTTTTTTTTTTCATGTCATTACTTATCATGGTATTTTGTGTTCTCCCCTTTATTTCCTTACTTTTGCGCATGTCACTATTTGTAATGGTATTTCGTGTTCATGCTTTTGCTTGTGGCATTGTTCATAATGGTGTTCTATCTCCTTTACTTTTGTTTTTGTTATAGGACTACTCCCAATAATGTTCTCCCTTCCTCGTTATTTGTGAATGTGTTTTCCCCTTCTATTGTTCATGGTGTTGCTTGTGATATTGTTTTCCTTTTGTAGGTTGTGTTTTAAGTGACACCTTTATTTTAGTCATGTTTCTATTCATGTTTTTTTTTTTTGGTGGTACTTGTGTTTTTTCATTTTCCTTGCTTTGTAGGTCATTGCATCTCATGGCGTTGTGTTATGTTATTAGTGTATGAAGTCAATTGTTCATTCAAAATACGTATTAGAATACCTTAATAGGTTCAAGACATGTTTGTCAAATAATTTAATGGCGTTCAAATTTTCATTTCATAATAAAATATCCTTTGGGCTAATGGTTATGTATCATATTTATTAAATGATTTATAATTTTTAATATAATCTTCTTGTGCATTTGTGATATTAAGTGAATTTGTTTTTTTAAAAATTATTTCCAATGCCATCAAGAAATGACATATGTGAACAATTTTATTTTAGACCAAGAATGTTTATTTTGTTGTTGCGTTTGGTTTGGATAATTGTATATATTTATCTATTATGTCCATTTGATTTGTGATGTTGAATGCAAGGTTTGAAACCGCACCCTTTGGGTAGAAATGTCATGATTTTCAACATTTTTGTGTGAATATTGCTTAACATATGAAAGATAAAAAACATCTACCCTTTTAATCATAATCATTTTTTTTGAACAATGAGTTAAAATTACATTTCAAAGCATACAAACTTTTACATTCTAAATTGAATATTAAGGCATAAGGATTAAAAATATTCATCACCTCCATTGGTATCAAATGTAAGCAAAACAATGGATGACCTTAAAAAGTCATCCACTATCAATCTTTGTATGTTTAGCAACTAAAGGTTTTGAGGTTAGCCTTCTTGTTAATAATTACACCTATCCATAAATCTATAGGTAGTTTGATGATAGTTAATTATTATTAATGTGTGAACTAATGCATTAAATGTAAGAAACAAAAACCATTCATGTTAATGAAAATATTTGAGTTTGGATTTTTTGCAAAAATTTTGTGAATCACAAGATTTCAAAAAAGTATTTATAACAAATTTGACTTGTTTACAACATATTTTTTCAAAATGGTAATTGAACATCACAATTCAAAAGTAGGGGATGAGGCTTATTTTTAGCAACATTTAGAGGGTTTAATGTTGAATATGAATCAACACAATAGTAATGAAATGCCATTGTTTTAGGACTCTTTGTAAACAATTCCATGAAAAAATGTGATCATTTCTAATAAACCAATTTAAACTAAAAATATATATTTGATTTTTTTTCCCCCATTTCATTGAAATTGACATGAATCAATGACATGTTGTCAACTTTATAAGGGTCCTAGAGAAGGTCATTAGGATGTTCATGGAAGTCTATAACAACTTGTTAAATTTAATGATTAAATATATCAAGGTTTTGCATTAGGTAATACAATGCAAATAATAAATGTCATAAAATAGATTAGGTTGTCACAATAGGTACAACCATGATCATTGAAGGGTTTGTGGTCATTATGCCAATGCTTACCTAACCATTGAAAACTTATGTATTCATGTTAGGTACATGTGTCAATTTAACCTTTAACATAAGAGGCACAAACCATTTGGCATGCAAAATCTTATAATGATAGATGTGACAATGAATTGGAATAATCATGTGTACATACAAATGAAAGCAAAAATCAAACAAGAAAGTGACTAAGAATTAATGCTTTGTATTCAAGTTACGTATGAAAATGTTTCCAAATACGAGCTTTGCCATTTAAAAATGTACATTGTGAAAGTTGATGTCATGAATGTTATAACATTTGTTTGCATATGTTGTAATACCTTGGTAGGTTCGATAGTAACCTACTGAATAATTAACACATTTTGGGCATTTTAGTTTTGATTTTGAAGATTTTGACATGTACAGAGTAGATATAATAAAATTATTTTCATTAATAAAAAAAATTAGTTGTCTTCTTGGTTGGATTATCCTAATGAATTTGTATTTTATTGAAGAGGGCCAAGTTTTGAGTCTAATGATACATTTTGAATTATTTAGTATAAAAAGTTTTTTTTTAATCGACAAAATTAAAAATAATTTAATTTGTGTTGCAGCCATTAACATATTATGGTAGTAATTTCATGTCTTAGTCTTTTCTTGCATATGAATTGAAGATCTCATAAAATCTAATTTTCATTGTTTTTATACAAGTTTACACAATTCAATATGATAAACCAACTTTTATGGAAACAACTTGTTTTGCAACAAACTTTATAAGTTGTATGTTAGGAGTGCATTGGTCTTTAATTGGACATTTAGTCTATAATTAAAATTTTGTACTTGATCCAATATTTAGTTGTTGTAGAAAATTAATATTCTTGTGAAAAATCTCATGTCAACCAAGCTTGACATTAACGGGTTGCAAGGTAGGATGGTTCATTTTTTGTGTCACAATGTAGTTTTTGCAAACTATGGTGCATTTATATAAATGCATTTTTGCTTATGGTTTTTATTTTGGGATATCTTATTGAAGTTCATTACATGATATATTATATTTAAAAGAATATAGGTGTAAATGTTCTACTAAAAGACTTTAACCAAAAAAAGTCATGGATTTTATAATGTATTGAAATGGGCCATATTTTAGAATCCATGTCATAATCATTTTTGAATGTGTTTCAATTTTTTTCTTTTAACATATGTATTAAACATTTTCTAGTTGAGAATTTTTCATATGGAGTTTTGAAATTCATTAATCATAAGATAATCCTATTTAACATTGATTTTTTTGGGTTTTATCATTTTAATGTTAAAATATGGATTATTTGGAATGTTGTATGCATTAAAAATGAATCACCCTACCTTGCAACCACCCTAAGATTGAAGTGGCAACTCTTTAAACTTGCAAATTTGTTTACCATAATACTTGGGCAACTTTGCATAATTAAATCATTTTTTATTTTGCCAAAAATTTTGAAAACTCTTTTGCCTTGTTATTCAAAATTCAAAAAAAAAAAATTGTATGAATTTGGAATTGAGCCTTGGTCTAGTACATATAATCACATTAATTGTGAATACATTACTCACAATGACAATAACAGAACTCTAAATTTGAGTTAGAATTTAATATGTAAAGTTTTAATAGCATGCTGAAAATTTCAAAATTAAAAACTTACATGGTGAATCTTAAATTTTAAAATAAATAAATTATTCAACATTTATGTGTCAAACCCACCTAGGTACTTTAATATTGCATTGAGAATTATGATTGCCTTACAATGATGCCATCTCTCTTTTGTCTACTCCATGAACTTGTCCATCAACTAAAATAAAAAATTGGTGAAACACAACTTTCAAACCTTAAGTTCCCCTCATGCTTTGGGTTTGTTAATCATTTGATTGGAATTGAATTTACATTCCCTTTATAGAAAGCTCTGGCATTGTTGGAAATAAATTGACAACAATTAAAGGTATGCTAGATAATATTAAAAATTAGTGCTGTATAGTTCGTTGAAAATAATGCTATAAAACATTATAATGGTAGAGCTTGTACAAACAATGGCAAACATGACTATGGTTGGACAATGGTAGAGTTTGGTTACATCTTGAGCAATGGTAGAGCTCAAAATAGCAACATTGTAACCATGCAACATCAAGGTAATGGCAAAAATCTAGAAATAAAATGACATAAATTTAAAAATCACAAATTTTCTTTTACAAAAATCCCTATGGTGGATGGCCTTAGGTAATTTCACTTAAGCTAATCAAACAATTGAGATTTTAATTACACCTAACCTAAGGTGCATCATCTATTTAGTCTATTTCCTCATTCATCTTGAGATGGTCATGTCATTCATCCTTTATTTGTAGGGATGAATTAAGGTGCTAGTTCACACAAGACATAATAAGGTCAACAACCTTTTGCCTTCCACCCTTTGTGGAATCTTATTAGTCCATTCCCATGATTGATATTTTAAATGGTGCAATACCTTGGGAAATTTTGCACATGTGTGCCAATTAATTAATTAATTAATTTTAAAATTTTCATTTCATCAAACAAAAATATTCTTAAAGATTCAATATTTTCCTTGATGAACTTTTGTTATTCAAAAAACACAAGTTTTGAAATTTTCAACATTTCTAAAAATGATATAATTATTGTCAAAGTTGCCAATGTAACTAAGGACCACATCCTTTTCCTCCATTTTCCTTTCTTCTTTGTTATTCCAATTTTTTTTTTGGTCATAAAGTTTGGGCAAGTTTGCATCAAATGTTGTTCCTACTAAATTAGGGCTAGGGTTTATGACACAATAAATCCTAGGGTTAAAATTGTTGTTCTCTAGGGCAATTATTATTAGGGTTTGGGGAGGGGGTTTTGTATTTAGGGTTTAGGGTTTAGGGTTTTAGCAACTGTGATAATATCACAACACTTGAATTGCAACCGTGGCTTTTTGTAGATGGTGGGTGTTTTTTGCCATCGATCCAATTCTGGGAGAATTGTGTGAATTGCTTGATCGCTGCGACGATGGTTGGGTGTTACTGCAATTGGCAATGCTCTCTCAGAAGCTGTCCTTTCACTTATGGTTTGCACAACAACACCACATCGGTCTCCTGCAAGTTCCACACATCTTTGAGCTTTTCGAGAACAAGTTGGAGCCCGGAATTGATTACCTTTACTGGTATGGGTTCTGTACTCTCTGTGTTGATGTTTTTTTTTGTAGAAGAAGAAGAAGAAGAAGAGCATGAAATAATTTATGCCATGGTCTGCTAATCAAGAGAGAGTGAGTGTCGAATTAGAATCCAGTGTTGAGTTGGACCTAAAATTACTTGGAAGAAGGTTGCCATGAATTGTCTAGATTCTTATGGAAAATATTGGTATGAATGCTCCCAAGACTCTATGGAAAGGGTTGCCACGAATGCTCTAAGATTCTATTGAAAAGGTTGGCATGAATGCTCTAAGATTCCAAGGAGAAGGTTTCCATGAGTGCTCTAAGATTCTGTGGAAAAGGCTGCCATGAATTCTCTAAGATTCTGTGGAAATGATCTAGGTTTGTTGTTGTTGCTTGGTTTTTTTGGGAGAATTGTGCAGAGGATGTAAGGTGAGGTGTGGGATGGGGTTGGCACAGAAGTGGATGTGAGCTCAAAAACGCAGAGGAGGAGACAAATGTTGAAGGCAGTGAATGGATTCATCAGCAGTGGAAGGGAGACAAACCATGACAACGAATTTCTGGACCCAGACCACAAACTAAAGGTGAATAGTAGTAGCAACGTGCGTGATTTTGCTGAAGATGGAAGGGATCATGATGCAAGGAGTGGTGGTGGTTGTGGTGGAAGCTATGAGGGCTTGGGTATGCCTTTACGGCCTCAAATGCATCCCCAGCAGGAGAGATGGTGGCATTTGCCAGATTCAATCCAGGATGTGCTGCCACTTCCCAAAAGATTTGAATTTCATCTTGAGGTTCTTCCCCACCTTTCTAGCTGGATTCTGTTTCTCACAAAATTTGCACTCAGGAATTCTGTTCTTGTTTTTGCCCCTCTGTTATCTTGCTGAATTGTTATACAGTTCATAAATCTTTCAATGGAATAATAATGAAATGATTTCAGTGAACTTCATCATGATTGCTTAGGTTTCTTGATACAATAGGGAGTGGCAAGCATGCCTTTGGAATTGAACAAGATATTGCACATGCTCATACAACAGAGTTACAAGCTTTGACACTAAAGAAAGAAACTTACACAGGGATGGCATGAAATGACAGATGCTATCCGAAAAGTTGGGGTGCCGGCTTTGTTCCCGAGAGCTTCTCCTACGAATACTGGTCTGCATCAACATGCTACCCTTTAGTTCTCCTTGGATTGTCAGTCAAAGTGATATTCCTGTCACTGTTTCAAACATATTTTGTGAAATATGTTTATGAAGAGTGGTTGTGTCTGCTTGTGACTATTCTCTAGTTTGGGGCAGGTCCACAAGAGCTACTATCTCTCCAAGATGCCTGCTTCCATAAGGGATAGGAAGGTCATCAAGCCTCTTTCATATTTTGGGTTCAGTGAAATAAAACAACAGGCCGATGAAATGGAGCTCAACAATTTGTTGACTTTTGCTGATGCACATGGAGAGGTAGAAATGCCCAGCTCTAAAGTGCTTATTGAAACTCAGGGATAGACGACTTTTCTATCTATGCTAACAATGACATGTTGCCTAAACCCTAAGCCCTTCAAGTGGACTTCTGTGTTTCCTCTTTTGACTCACTCTTTGTTTCTTTCTACATGGCAAAAGATGACATTGAGGAAGTAAGTGACATATTGCATTATGCAGGCTAGATCACAACTTGCACTGGTTGGAGACACAGTGCTCAACCTTGCTACCTCCCTCCATCTCATCCGTCAGCACCCATTTCTGTCTACTGTAAGCAACATCTTAACACCTCACCCAATAAAATGTAAGCCTTATGACAAAAACCAGAGATGCAGAAAATGTTTCCACCTTTGCAAAGTAGGACAAAAGATATGTACAGAATTGAATGTGTGCAACTCATTAGCTGATAAGAAGTGCTGATATAGAGCTTTGGTTTGCAGGGCATAATTACAGAAAGGAGATCTCAATTGGTAAACTTTGGTCTTGCCCCATCTTGTGCCTATAATCCTTATGTCATTTCCATTCTCCTTGTATGCATCTTTGCTGTCTTTTGCTCTGGCAAACATATCCTTCTCTGTTTAGGGCCGTGTTAGAGGTTTAAGGTTTGGGGCTTGTGTTAGAGCAATGGGGAAGACTTGAATGCATAAACATATAGTGGGAAGATGGGTGGTTGATGTTTTGACTAAAGAATGGTGAAGTATTGCAGGTTTGCAACCACAATCTAGCTCAGGTCTGGTCCTCATTATTGGGTCTTGGAGAGATGGTGTTGTGTGAGCCTGTGCTGTGGACATCTCCAAAATTGACGTCGAATTCATTCAAAGATCAGGTGTGTGTGGGAGACTGGTTTTCAAGTTTCAAGCACTCCCAGCTCCTTGCAAAAGAAATTCTCCTGGCACTGAAATTGTAAAACAAACTTTTCAACCCCTATATTACTATTACTACTACTGACAGGCAGTCATGGTTGGTTTCAGACTAAAGCTTTTGCAGATACACTTGAAGCGTACATAGGTGGCATATATATTGAGAAGGTAATGGATGAAGATTTTCTCTCTCATTTCTCTGAACTTTCTATTTCAGAACTCTAGTTGGAAGCAGAGCTCACTGGAATTTATTTGTGTGCCACAGGGTCCAGATAGTGCAATGTGGTGTGTGGAATCCAGGCTACTTCCGCTCCTGCTTTTGGCTGATCCCATTAGAAACCCAGTGGCTGCTTTGAAAGAGCAAAGTGAACTGGCCTTCCAAGTCAAACCAGAATACAAGTGAGGGACCCCATTTTAGTTTCTTTGCTCTCTCAGACTCTCTTTATTTCTGCAACCCTAAACCAATCAAGGTTCATTCTCCTATAAGACTTGCAAAGTTCAGTTGGCAATCCCTCTCAGTTGCAATCCAATAGAACTTGTCTGTTGCAAGACACCTTGCTTTCTTTATGAAGCCCTTGCAGTTATTGTGATGGAGCTATAGTACTAAGTTCCTGGATTTATTGGCAGATTGATAGGAATCGACAACAAACATACTGCACTTGAAGCTTACAGGATAAGAGTTTATGTGAAGGGCATTCGCATGGCAACGGGTATTGGGAAGTCACAGAAACTGGCGAAGCGTGATGCTGCTGAGAAGGCTCTCACAAAGTGGATAGACCTTTTTGGAGCAGCATGAGGAGGGCTCAATTTGTCAGAATCTGTGGATCTCTTCCCTTTTTTAGTGTTAACACCAGTGCATACATGTCTGATGCTTCACAATATCTCAACCTGCGCTTCAGCATATGGAAACATACAACTAGGATGTGATCAGAATCCTGGTCTGCTTTTCCAAACTTAAAAAATCATTTGCTTCTTGTTCATCAACTGTAGTTGGAAATTAATACATTTTCCATATCAAAGTTGATTGATCTGGAACCTCAAATATCATAATTGGCTGTCAAAGAACTAATACACACATTGGGTGGAGGTAAAGCTCCACCAACTGAAGTTGGAGGCACCACATTCTGAGGTTGTATGTCCAACAGCTGAATGTCTCTCCATATTCTCTCACAAATTTTTGAGCAACATGGGCCTAACTGAATTTGAGTGCGCTCTTGGGTGATGTGCTTCAAGCTTCTGATGGGTGATGGATCATGGATATCTCCGCCTCTACTCCTGAATCCTTTCAATTTGGCAATAGTTCATGTGCAAAAATAAAGGCATCAAGATACATGTGGTACTTTGAGATTTTAGATATCCATGTACCCATCTGAGGATCGCAGAGAAAAATACCACCAATTTGAAGTTTTGCAGTTTAAAACTTCAAACTCATCCCACTGCAAAAACTTAAAATTGGTGGTGATTTCCCTTCAATCTCTTTGAATATTCTACAGGTGGCAGCGAAGGTTTGCAAGTTTTGTGGAATTCAAGAACCTACAAGATTTTTTGTCCAATTCTTGGTTGAATATTTTCACAGATTATGTAGGCTCATCTGTATGTACTCTTAGTGGGGGAGCTGAGTTGATGATCAGAGCTGACGCTGAAGTCAGTTGTGGGTGTGTTTTGTATAGGGGAAGGTGTTGCTAGCAGTGCCTTCCACCTTGTAACAAGGGTGGAGCCCGAGGTACAGTGTGGAAGGCATTGACGGCCTAGATACACTTACACAAACTTTTCATGCACGACAACAAGGAGGACAACAATGGTGGTCAAGATGACTCAGATTAGCTTATGGGAAATTCCTCACCTAAAACCTCTTACTTCAAGTTGGTGAGAGAATTGTGTCTTGTAAGGAGCATTGAAAATACATTATGCATGTCCATTGAGATCATTATGTATTTTTGGTTGTAAAATTTATTGTCTACCTTGAAAGAATTGTTGTCCCTTTTTCTTCAAAAAAAAAAAACATCAACTGGAAAAATTCAAATTTTGGACAATGTACTCTTGTCTACTTTGAAGAAAGGATTGTTATCTTTTTCTTGAAGAAAGTTGAATTTTGGAGATTAGATTCATGTCTACTTATTTAAAGGGACAATAATTTATTCATTCTTTCAATTTTTTTGGAAAAAGGTTGAATTTTGGACATTATATACTATCATTCATTTTTAATTTTTTTTTTGAAGAAAGTTGTACTATCATTCATTTAAAATATTTTTTTGAAGAAAGTTGAACTTTGGATATTACACCTTAAGGAATTAAAAGGGTTTCTATTTTGTGCTAGAGACATAGATACCATTGACGGACAATTCTTGGATTTTTTATAACCTATGGTTGTGGAGCCCTTCAGAAACTCCAGTTCCTTCAGTTCCAAGTTTTTTTTGGACAACTTTCAAAATTAAAATAAACTCTGGTTCTGGATTTCTGAAAATTTTCAAAGAATAATGGACTTATCCTTTAAAGTCACGCGGTTAATTTCTCAATAATAGAACATCAAACGCGTAACTGGGAATGAAAATTTTACACAACGAAATAACTGGAACCCGAACTAGTTTTTCCACCAAACTAATTTTGGTGATAAACTGAGTTTCATGGTGTCCTTCCTTTTTCTTGAGCGCCTCCACTGCTGCTACATATATATATATATTTTGCTCCTAACTATACAACTACTATAATTACCTACTTTCGAACTTTGTGCATTAAATGATAAGTTTCAACATTTCGTACTGAGATTCAATAAAATTTCCTTGCTTTGTGGATACAACTCAAAGAGGGGATAGGGGGGTGAAAGGCAGGGTGAAGACAGGGTGACTTTACGGATAACTCTATTGTATCAGTTTTATGTAAGAACTGGCAAAGAATTGGAGGTCGAAGAAATTGGGAGAACCTCCAATTTTGGTCCAACAAATTTTTAGAAATTTGATGGACTAATTCTCAATCTGGTTCTTCACATTTCTAGACTCTCAATTCTCAGGTCTTCCCCAAAAAATAAAAATAAAAATTCTTAAGTAGGTCCAAACTCCAAACGGGATACAATTCTACTTACCTATGAATAATAAAAAATTGAATATTTTTTGGTTACTAACACGATACAACCAATAAAGGTCACCACATGTCTCAAATATATGCCTAAACAAAACCCTCACCCAAAAACTAAAAATAAAAATAAAAATTGCATATTTGAAACCTTCAAATTTATTATTGAAAAATTTCAGTCTTGAAACATTTTCACAAATTAACATGATGTCTAACCTCACACAGAAAACAACAAAAAAAAAAAACCAAACAAACAAAGATTTGGAGTTTGGAGGTGGGATCTAGTTGTAGCGGAAGGCGAGTTTGGGGGTCCTATATAACGAGCCCAAAAAGAGGAGACTACAATAGGTATATCTATTTTGGGATTGTTCAAAGCTTGTATGAATTTTTTCTAATTTTTCTTGTGATGGGCCAATCAAGGATAAAATTGAAATTTGGAGGTTCCACACCCCCCCCACACTAATTTTTAAAATAAAAGCTTTAAAAAAAACAAAAAAAAAATTTAAACAAAAAAACCTGAAAGAAAAAGATACATAGTGAAGCACCGACTTCACATCTAAGCTCTCGAGAGTCAAAATCCGACGGTCTAGAACACGGCACGTATATCTAGGGTGGCAAGCAAGGCTGTAGGCAGTATACCGCCCGTCCCCGACCCCCCCCCCCCCCCGGGGGGGTTTGGGCGGCCGTGGGCCTCAAACGGGGGGCTGGGGGGGGCCGGGGAAGAAAAGACAGAAAGAAAAGGGAAAACCCGGGGGGCGTTGGCGCCTCGG
>Ga0116231_10010048_pt1 | contig 15502 bp, 10 predicted proteins | sample S1TSphgellanicum_2_FD_89695 | JGI IMG/M metagenome (GOLD analysis project Ga0116231, IMG submission 89695) | Host-associated microbial communities from peat moss isolated from Minnesota, USA - S1T2_Fd - Sphagnum magellanicum MG | ecosystem: Host-associated > Plants > Peat moss > Unclassified...
TAAAATTTTTTTAAAATTTTTAAAAAGGGGAAAAAAAAAAATTTTTTTTTTTTTTTTTTTTTTTTTTAAAAAAATTTTTTTTTTTTGGGGTTTTTTTTTTTTTTTTTTTTTTTTGATATTATGATGTTGTAGCAAGCATTGAACATTCCACATTATTAATATGAGCATGATCATATGTTTAAACTCAATTTCGTGGCATTTTTAAAGCTATATTTTATCCAAAATTTTATCATTTTACTATTTTTGATGGAGATGCTAAAAATATTGTAGACAAAAGTTGCCAATTAGGAGCAATTAACAAACTTTTTGCTCAAGAAATGTTTGAAATTTTGCAATGGCGTAGGGTGACTTACTTATGGTATGTTCACGCTTAGTGAAAAAGTGCTAATAATCTAGTTTTAAGAAAATGTTAAATTGTCAACATTCACACCTAATGTTGGAGCTACCATTAAAAGCTAACATGGCATCTGATGTGGCACTATATGGTAAATCATTGTTAAGAAATGAGGTAAGATAATAACATGTTTAATCATCATCCTTAGTAAATAAAAATGAATTAGAAAACCATTGTTACATTGGTAGACCAAAAATTGGCCATGTAAATTTATGTTAAGTTACATGTTTAAAAGGATTATGCTCGCACCTTTTGTTGTATTACACAATGTGCTTTTGTGGACCCAATTGTAGATTTAACACCATCATCAAAGCTTCCCAACTATAGTTTCAACCCATTGCTAGAGGTTTTTGATCATTCAACTTTGATCAACATTGTCATAGCTTCCTAACCACAACTTTGCGCAAGATTACAAACATGTTGCAATGAATCGACAAGGCATAAATGATTTCATCACATGCTTCAACAATGTCACAAAGAATGGGATTACATGTACTTCCAAATTCTTTCAAGTTTCATTAAAAATAGAACTCAAAAAAATCAATCCCATTCACTAATGAAAAATTCATTTGTAAAACTTTGTATAATCATGTGTTTTAGAAAGAAAATGTAAAGATTCACCAAGTTGCAAAAAAAGGTTGATTAGGTCAAAAGGGTCAAGAGGGCAAAAACCAAACAATACTGAAAAATATTTTTCTTAAAATAGAGTTTAACTTCATTTGCAAGTTGAACATTAAGAATCTTGCCAACCAAATTTGGAGTACCAAGAAGTGATGACATTAAAAAAACAATTACAAAAATCATCAAGCCTCCACTTGTTGTTCGTCATAGAGCTCTTGGAAACACACGCATTAAAAGAAAGTCATCTTTAAAACTCAATGACATGGTAGAAATGACCAAGGGGGAGACAAGATGCTAGTGGCATCAATTGACAAATACACATAATCAACTTGGAAATGAAAGAGCAACATTCACAAATGCAAAAAAAAAATTCAAATCTAGCAAATCAACTAGATTTGCTAGATTTGAGAGATGTTAAAATCAATAGCACATACAAAAATATGATTCATGCCATGTTTGAGTTGACATAAGTAATGGGTGTGATGTGTTTGAAAGGCAAATCATGATTTTTTTTCAACTTCGTTATGGGAAACAAGAACACATAAAATCTTGGTTGAGAACTAACTTTTGTTCTATTGCAAAAAACAAGAACATAGAATTCATTGAGAATTAATTTAAATTTTCTAACAAACCACCCCAAAAAAAAAAAAAAAACAAAAAAAGATTGAAAAAAAATTCATTAAAGTAGGTATTTTCAAATAGATAGTTGTTCATGCATAAAAGATTTACAAATGTACAATGTGCCCATTTTACTTCAAGGAAGACACTAAAAATTCAAAGGCAAATTATATCTATTCAAAATTCTTGTTCATGTCACATTCTATTTTCACCCCAAATAAATTTCAAGCTCAACATGACATTGTTCATTAAAAATGTTTATTACTCCTTCAATTGTTGCATCAAAAGTTTCCTCTTGTAGCACATTAAAGATTTACTCCACATCTATCTCATGACATTGGTTCAGTAGATTATGCAACACACAAATAGCAAATGACCAAATGAAAAAATAATAATAATGTGAATATTTATCTTCCATTATATTTCATGAAATGTCTTGTTAAATCTTTTAAGGCATTTTCTACAACAAATTGAACTCACATATGTTTCTTATCATAAAACAACTTTAGTATGTTTTGATTATTCTTTTTGTGCAACATCATCAACCATGATAGTAGGGGATACCCCTTGTCTCCTAACAAGTATGGAGCTACACCCCCTTCATTTGAATTCAAACTAAAATGTCAATAAAACTAAACACAATTATAGTAATGCTCAAACCTTTTAATATTCTAAAGTCATATACACTTCTTAGAAGACAACAAATAGATCAAATTGTTTATTATCATTTATGACAACTTGACACATGATTCTATAGATTCTAATTTTTTGGTAGAACTAATACTCGCACACAAAAAATGTATTGTCAATGGTTCCCTAAATGCTTGGGAGATTACAAAAAGATTTGAAACTTTGCACTCATGTGTTCATTTTATTCTTCGATAGTCCAATAGTTAGCTTTTGAAAACAATGTTGATTATTATGATGACATGTTAAAGAATAAATGAAACTATTAATCAACCCACAACAAGGTGTTTAATACAAATCAATAGATTACAACCTTGTGCAATCTTGCATAAGGTACAAATGAATGGTACCTTCACAAGGATAGATAGTTTGTATTATGTGTCCTATTTACAAAGAAGAGGTGTTGCATGATCGGCAATGAAAATCAAAATTTGTTTACTTATTTTGGAGCTAGTGCATGTTATTGCATTCTATAACCAAGTAGTTGGTATTTGTGTCACCCAATGCATGAACTCAATATGTAGCAACCTCAAATTCTTGTAAATAATTTACTAATGTTATAGACACATCATCATAACAACATGTGTAGTTTGGTTGCAATCACTGAATTTGGAACAAAACCTTTTTTTAAAAATAAACATTGATTGAAAACGCATGGCTTGCATTAACAAGATGACAAAAACAAAAAATCATGTAGCCATTGCAAAATCATCTTCAATGTCCATGTTCATGTGACAATCATTCACGATTCTCACAAAAGCAACACATGATATAAAATTAGCTTGGATATAGAGAAACAAAATAAAAACAAACCTATGAAACATAACAAAGTTGTAATCGATAGAAAATTGCAAATAAAAAACATGTTTGAAAAAGAAAACATTATGTAAAGACAAAGCTTGAAAAAGATATTTACCAAAAACTGAAGCTTTAAGGATAAACACAATTTCATGTAAAAACACCATTCCAACATCTTCACATTATGAATGCACTTCAAGAAAAACACAAGTTATTGCAAAAACAAAGCATATGATCAATGCAAAATGAAATTCAACATGGAACACATGTGGAACAAACATAATGATATGGGATCAAGCAAGCTTGAATATTGTTGACGTTCATACCTCACATAATGCATTGCATTATGATGAAAACATTTCAACTTTGTCAACATGTTACATCACTTTTGCCAAAATGTTAATATAGGGTTTAATTAGGTCTAAACAAAATTGTAGATGAAAAAAATGTTCAGTAGATAACCCTAAAATAAAAGTTAGTTTGACACTAGGTGAAGACATGTTATACCTAGAAGGTTAGGTTAATACATGTCAAAAATAGGTTAAACATTGTTAGTGATAAAATCATTTAAAACCCTAAGGTTGATTGATGTTAAAACTTTCAATTTTTAATTAAATAATAAGAGGTGTGGACATACAATTATAATGATCTGTTGTGAATTCTCTTGCTTCCTTGACATGAATTATACTTTTCATTTTATTTTGCTTCATTTTTTGAAAAAACTAATATAATTGTTTTGGAAGATTTTATAACATCCAATGGGTTTTTTTTTCAAATTTGTTAAATAGCTATATTGATAAACATCTACAATATTAATGAGCTCAATATGGCTAGATATCAAGCATGACAATAAATCTTTTTCAAAATCTTGAAAACTTGTTCAGAATCATGTTTTGTATCCATTACCTCCATGACCTCATCATCTAAATGTGATACTAGGATTTTTTTTCCTCGTAATGTGATGATTTAACCCCAATTTTTAAAATAAAAAAAACCCATTTTTTACCTATTGCAACTTTTTTTCTTTCACTAAGTTGCAAAAAATTTACTAAAAATTTATAAATTGATAACATCATGGTTATATCATGGTCACACACAAACACACAAAACCTTTCCTAATTAGTCGAAAGAACGCGTGTGCACACATGTGGATAAAATCCCCTCCTTGAGTCCAAAGCACATATCAAAGGAATGAGAAATTAATTGACACAAAACATTGGCATAAAATTTATGCTATAATTTTTTTGGCAAATAAATTGTGTAGCCCAGAAAACAAAAAAAATTCCCAATTTTTCTTTTAAAATATTATTCCAGCAGCACCATAATAAATTTATTTGTTACAATGGGAATTGAAATTGGAACCATGAAAAAAAAATTCTTAAACACAAGGCCATGTTCTATTTATAAATATGAAAGCTGAATTTTATTTTTTATTTTTAAAAAAATGGTAAATGGTCTTTAGTGTGTCTCACATATGGGTCTACAATTCCATGGAGGGTGGGGAGGTAGTAGCCTACCCCTATTATTTCTTATAATAACTTAAAGAACCAGCCACATCCAATTCTTTGATAAATTAAAGAACCATCCAACCCTGGTTGGAACACCGTCGGAATGAAGCTCTCAAGAAACAATAGCTTCATTGTTTACTATAATGTCAAAAATTGTGAATTATTATTATTATTATTATTTTTGACTGCCAAACATAATTGAAAAATAATAATTAATTAATTATTAGGCACCTTAATTGTCCAACCATTCTAGGTACTAGAATTAGATCATTTTAAGCATTTTGATGGGAAATATATATTTTTTGCCAAATTCTTTGTGAAAGGATTTTGGAAGATAATCATTCATTTTTATTGCAAAAATCCCATTAATGTGCATTTTTTTTTTGGTTATCATATTTTTCAATGGTTTAGGGTTTAGGGTTTACAATTAAAAGAAAATTTGTGGGAGCTTCTTTGGGGACATGCTTCTTTGAGAATAAATTATTGCAACCCACAAAAATTGTATAGGAATTGGAATCCATCAAATTCCTTATCAAAAGCTTTGAAGAAGCCTTGTCCAACTTGTTGTATGAATTCCTTCAATTTCAGGTTCCCCTATTGAGCCTTGCAATCACTAAAGTTCTCCTCCTCATCAAATTGCTCAACTACGACACCTATGATTTATTCATTCGTCCACTTCCTTTTCCTACAATTGCTCAACCTCCTTCCCATAAATTCCAATCATGGCCAAGCAAAGATAAAATGAAACAAGGCATTGTTTAATAAACCAAAAATGGAGGAAAAATATGAATCAAAATTAAGTGAAGTAAACAATAAGATAGCATAAATGCAACTTGAACACCAAAATCATGAATGATTGCAAGGTAAAAAAACCCAATTTTTCAAAAAAAATTTGGGGAAAAAAAAAGCATAATGGGAGGGGAAAAATGAAACAAACTTTAGTGAAGTAAACAAGAAGATAATAAACATCAATCCAACTTGAAGACCAAAATTATGTATGATTGCAAGAAATGAAAACCAAAAATTAAAATAAAATAAAAGTAATTAATTTTTTTTAAAAAAAACTTTGTGAATTTTACAAGTGACCAAACAAAGCAAGAAAGAGCAAGTCCCATAGTTGCAAACTCATACCAATCAATTCAAACCCCCCCAATAAAGCTATTTTGTAATGTAGACAAAGCTTTGACCATCCATAAGAAAAGTTAGCCAATATTGGCTATGAACTAGGTATGAAAGCCCAAAATCAAAAAGGATTTTTCTATGTTCTTGACTACCTACTCAAACCTATATTAGAAAAAAATGGAATTATTCGTTCATTAAATATGGTGAATATGGCACTTTTTTTTAATGAAAAAATCATTTGGTATAGGTTGGTTGATCATAGTTCTCAAGTCTAAAAAAGCAAAAAATCAATGATATATCTACAATAATAATTAATACACAACCATGTTAGTAAAACCCATCTCTACTCCAAGAAGGGAACAATGATGAGTTAGTTGTTCACAAGGATAAACACCTACAATAAAATTGAACAAACCATATATTATAGTACCTTGGCAACTTTTGACACATGTTTGTCGAACAATTAATTCATTTTGAAATTTTCATTGATGAAAAATAGAATATTCTTAAAGATTTAATATTTTGCTTCATAATTTTTCCTTAATTAATATTTTTTGGGGGCAAAATTTTCAACAGTTTTGAAAATAATATAATTAGTGTCAAAGCTAACCACGATAGTAAGGTAACTTATAATGCCTAGTTTCGAGAAGAAGCAATACACCAAAACTAAGTCAAATACTCCGTCAAACAAAGCTTCATGAAGGTAGTAGTAGCATTGAAGTTTCTTGGCTTTCAAACCAAATAGTGGGGGATCACATGCTTTAATTCCTTGCAAAAGGTGTAAAGACATTTGGTTTTTGTGAAAGATGTTTGCCACTTTTGCTTTCTCTTTTCTACCAAGCAAAAAACGAAGTGGAAGACAAAGGGATGCTCACAACTTTCACTTCTTTTTGTATCGAGGAAAGCAAAATTGCGATTGAAGACAAGAAGGATGTTTGCAAGTTCGGGTTCTTCTTTTGAATTCACTAGGAAAACAACAACATGTGGAAGACATGAAACGACGTTAGCAACTTTCACTTCTTTTTCTTAACATATTACGGGAAAAACCTTGGTGAAGAAGACATGAAAGGAGACTTGCAACTTTCGCTTCTTTTAGTTGGAAGAAATGAAATGAGAGGAAAACATGTAGAGAAGATGTTTAAAGAAGATAATTACAACTTTTAGAATTGGATCAAAGTTGTGTTTTGGTAAAAAAAATTTAGATGGGAAATTTTTTTGCATACAAACAATTTAAACACGAAGGAAAATTTGCAAATATTCGTTTTTTAAAAAAAATTGTGATTAGGAGAAGACACAAATGAAGACATGAAGAAGGATGTTTACAACTTGAGCTTCTTTTTGTTGTAAGTAGGCTACCTATTTTAGAGCAAAACATGCAAAGGACATTTTTAAAAAGGGTTGTTTACAAATTGCTAGAGTTGAATTGAGGTTGGGTTTTTTTTTTGGGTCCCATTAAGTTCCAAGGATCTTATTCAAATGAATTTTTGTCATTTTTTGAACCAAAAGAAATTGGCAATTTTTTTGGAAGATAAGTGTTGTTCTAGGGTATTAAAATTCAACTAATTTTGCTAAATTTTTAGAAAAACTCGCCAAAATAAAATAAAATAAAATCCCTTGCTAGTAACAGTAAAAAAGCTGATTTTTTAAACTTTTTACTGACTCAGCAGCAACTGTACTTACCTGTCCCTCTCTCTCTCTCTTCTCTTCCCGAGAGGATCTCGCCGTTCTGGTTCCGCGATACCCCCGAGTACGTTTCTGCATCGTTCGCGAGCTACAATCAACCATTCAACCTCAAACTGGTCGCGTCAGCTGCTCAAACTTCCTCTCTCAAATGGGTTGCAAAGAGTTTCACGCATTCGATCCAGTCATCTGAAGCTTTTCAGGAATTTTCTGTAACCTTTTTTCTTGTTTTTGAAGGGGGATTGGTTGCAGGTGACCCAAAAAGACATTTTGCCTGTTTTTTGGTGTGTCCTGTATTTTGTTGCTCTTCTTTGTTGTAGTGTTTTTGTCGCAGTGTAGAATATTGTTTCTAAAAAATGTGTTTTGGTCTCTAGTGAAATGCGAAAAAATGGTTTTGAGATGCAACACATTTGTACATTGTATTCAGATTGACGTTTTTTTCGCATTCTTCAGCTTCTGAACAGATTTCTAGGTTCGGTTTTTTTTTTTCTTTTGATCTTGAGATTTTTGCAATGGCAGAAGGATATAAACGGCAGAGGAGGATAGAGTTGGGTTAGTCGGTTTGTTTGGGGCTTTCTTTTTTTGTTTCTTTTTCCCTTTTGGTGGGGTGGGGGGGTGGTTTGGTTTTTTGCTGTTTTCGTTGGAAGTGACGATATCTCGGAGATTGATGGTTCTGCAAACGCACTAGACACAATCAGCAACGAGCTTTCTTGTTTGCTTCCTTGGATTGGAGACTGACCGTTGCAGCAGCATCGCACTAGTTGGGAAGATGTGAGGTACCACAAAGCTCATCAAAAACAATACTGGGAGTGCCGAGCAAGGGAGCTGGAAAAGAAAGAGAAAGTACAGAGCTCCAAGATCTACTAGGGGTTGTTGCTTTCTAACTTTGGACAAGAGAAGAGGAAAACCCAACAGGGTATTGAGAACCTGGGAAGAAGAAAGACATCACCACTGCCTGCCTGCCATCACTGCCAGCTAGTTTTTGCATCCTTGATGACAGCAGCATTGGGCAACAGAGCTGCTGCTGCTGTAGCTGTTGATCAGCTGGTAACAACTTTCAGGAAGAGCAGGTATCGACCTTGTGTGGGATTGAAGTAGCTTCCTCATGTCCCAGATCAGAATCACTATGCAGTGATGGATCTTCAACATGTCTACACACACACCAATATTCCTCCTTGGCATAACTAGATGCAAGGACAGCCTGCAGATTGGCTCCAGTTTTTGACTTAGGGTTTGCAGCAGGTTAGCTGAAGATGGCAGTAAGGAGCAGCATGAAGCTCTCAGAAACTATGTCTGTGTGGATTCTAGCTAGTGGCTTGGTGCTTGCTGTTGTTCCTGGAAGCTTGGCTGGGAGGTTGTTGGTTGATGAAAATCTTGAAACTGCAAGAAAAGTACCACAGATTTCACCATCTCCATCACCAGTTTTGGCAACTTCACCATCTCCTTCGTCTTCTTCTTCTCCTCAGTCATGGATCTATGTTGTGGCCTTTGGATCCGTATTGCTGGTGGTTATGGCTTTGACAGCTCTAGCAATCATATTCCTGCACTACAAGCGGAAGCCAACAGCAGTGAGTCCATGGAAATCAGGAATGAGTGGGCATCTTCAGCGTCCATTTGAGACAACAGTTCCATTCCTGAAGCTTGCAGAAGTTGAGTCTGCATGTGAGGATTTCAGCAACATCATTGGGGAGTCATCTGAGACAGTCGTCTACAAGGGCACTCTTGCAAGCGGTGCAGAAGTCGCTGCGACTAGCATGAAGGTCCCTGCAGCAAACTGGAATTTGCAGTTGGAGCTCAGTTTTCGCCGCAAGGTTGAAGCTCTCGCTCGCATGAAGCACACACACTTGGTGAACTTGATAGCTTACTGCTCTGAGGAAGAGCCAAATTTTGTGCGCATGCTCATCTTTGAGTATGCATCCAATGGCACAGTATTTGATCACTTGCACAAGAAAGAATCAGAACATCTGGACTGGCTGATGAGGATGCGAATTGTGATGGGTGCTGCATACGGGCTTGAATATATGCACCATGAACTTGTGCCTGCAGCTAGCCATCTTGGGTTTGATGCAAACTCCATCTTCCTCACAGATGATTACTCTGCAAAGATTGCAAACTTTGGGGTGATGAAGATGGCAGTGGCAAAAGCTGACACACGCCAGAAAGGCTATTGGTTTGGGCCACAGATGGTTGGGTATGAGGATTTTGATGGTGACTCTGATCGCTTTGGCCCAGATTTCGAGAGCAACCTGTTCAGTTTTGGGGTGTTTTTGCTGGAAATTGTTACTGGGCGGCCACCTCATGATGAGGTTACTGGTCACTCGCTTGTGGAGTGGGCTAGTGAGTATCTTGCAGACCCAAAAATGGTGTGGTACATGGTGGATCCATCACTGAAATCGTACAACCATGATGAACTTGTTGCCCTGTGCAGGATTGCATCACTCTGTCTTTCCCCAAAGAACAGGAGGCCCACAATGCGCAGAGTTGTGTTCATGCTTGCTGAGGTTCTGGGTATCACTCCTGAGCTTGCTGCACCCAAATCCTCCGCCCTGTTATGGGCTCAGCTTGAGCTTGAAGATGAGTTTTAGCCAAGCCAGTGCTTGCTTGGGGGTGCAAATGTTGAACACAAAAGAACATTTCACAAGCTTTTTTACTCATAGCTTATTTTCTGAACATTCAATCGAGCATCTAAAACAAAGGTTCCAATCCATGAAATTACGACTGAATCGTGATAATGCCGTTGCCAGACCCATTGGGAGTGTACATTAGTGTCTGGAATGCACGGGGCATAAAAGACATTGTTCTTTCATTAGAGTTGACAATCTGTAGTCACCAATGTCAGTTGTCTCACACCACTAGGTTCTAACTGCTGGTATAGTTGGAGTCAGTCAGAAGTGGGTATTGTCTGTCGAGCGTTTCCCCTTTGAGGTGATCAAATGAAGTATGTAACATACAATGGAGGTAGACAGACTTGTCAAGGTGTTGTTCTATAATACTCCATCTTCTGTAAGATTTATGGATATTGTGGGTGCGGTGTAGGAAGAAAGCTGCTATCATGTGTACAGAAAACCTGCCCAGTGGTTATGCACATAAATCTGTAGTTGCTTAAAACACTCCATAAAAACTGGGTGGTTCATACATCCTTTTTGCTTGTACTCTTAAAATTTTCTCTTGTAATGTGGGTTGGAGTTTGAAGGTTGCTTTTTTCATCAATAGTGTTTGTTGTTCATATGGACTGACCAACTGATCTGTTCTCTTCATTTGCAAATCTCTTTCTGTCACTGACCTGACTTCAAGTCACACTGTTTTTTCTTCATTGTCGATTGTAGCAATTAATGTCAGATTCTTAGACCCTTTTCAGTTTTGGTTTCATATAGTTTTTCACATCTTCGGATTGTTATGGTATCATATCTGGGTTCTTCCTATATACTGGCATTCTTGAGCTTTGTTGCAAGATATTGATTGCTCAAGAAAATGTCCAGCAGTTCCACAATGGGTATGTACGTTTGTTGTAAGTGTCTATGTGATTGCTTCAGTGTTTGTTTAAGCAATCTAAAGCTCTGGTTTCAAGTCTTGTGTAATAATTAAGCTGCTCATGATATGGCCCTGCTAGCTTACACAAGACTCCAATCCCAGAGCATGAGATTGAGCTACAACACCTAATTTACCTTTTTAGATAAGGAAGGGTCAGTGGGTAGAGAGTAAATTAGCCATGATGTTAACAATAGATTGGAAACTGAAAAGCTTGAGCTCAGGTTATTAATCAAGCTTGTTGTAAAAATTTCAATAGAAAGACATTGAGAAGAGGTGGGAGAGGATTTGAGGATGTCATTGTTGTGTTCATATCTAAGTTTTGAGTATAAATATGGCTCCGAGCTTTTGCTTGCATCTCTTGCAAAGACTATGGCAAGTATTTATTGCATAACATTCCTATGTTTTCTATTTGTTTTCCTTTGTTTTCTAATTTAAAAATTTGGTGGTTGTTGGAATTCAGTTCATTGTGAATGCGGTTTTTAACAATTTTATGTTTGAGGAGTTGCATAACATTGCAACATTTATTGCATAACATTCTCTTTTTTAAATGGATTTTTTTTTGTTTTTTAATGGTTGTTGTTGAAATTTAGTTTAGTGTGAATGGGGTTTCAATTATTTTATGTTTAAGGAGTTAGAAGAAAAGGAAGGAGTGGTTTAGGGGATCTTGTATTTTCATGTAACAAAATATACTTATTTTGTAATATAAGAATCCAAAACACACAAATGAAATCAAAGCCCAAAACATGCAATCAATCAAAAACATAAATTTAATTTGAGTGCATGTTTTGTTAATGTGACATTGTTAGTGTTGTTAATATGACAATGTTAATGTTGATAATGTTATATTGTCAATATCCACTAATGCACAACAACTCTTGTAGTTTGGTTTTTGAGAAGTCATGGCCAATGTCAAAGGCTTTCCTTATGAAACCTCAAATAACACTTAATGTTAATAGGTGTTGTATGTAAGTAGGTGGGTAGGTAGATAAATAAATACAATAATAAGTAACTAGTGATTAAGTAAATGTATATAAATGGGTAGTACATAAGTAACACTAGGTGGTTGTTAGTAAGTAGGTCGCAAGAAAAAAACTTGAGATAACCATTTTAATTACCTAGGGAGGTTAAGCTCGATTGAAAAGGTTTCCTAGTTTTTTCTATCCATTTATAATCTATCACTCTTGGTGCAATGGTGATGTTGGTTCATTTTCGCCTTGAGATCCGTGGGGTCATAATCACATACTAATGCATCTAAATTAGCCTCGACCCTATTACCATTGTATAGGCGTTGGCTTCAGCACAACTATCAAATATTTAATTAAATTTTGAATATTTTCAATTCAAAAATAGAATATTTTTAATTATTCTTCAATTTCTTTCACAAATATGTTTTTTGAAAAAATAAAAATAAAAATTTTCAGCCTTTCTAAAAGAAATATAATTTGTGCTAAAGCTACCAAGGTTCCATGGTATCCTTTAGTCACTTTTCAATCCATCATCTAAAGCACTTTTGTTGATTACCCATCTATAAAGGTACCCATAAATAATATATCATGGGCCATTTTTCATTTACATTGTAAATTGATGATTGTAAATATCTACATCCAAATGGAAAGACTTATTAGAATGAATAGATGTATCATGTACCCACCCATTTTTCATGAAGTGATATTTCCTTAACCTTAAGATCTTGCTAGAACAAATGTCAATTTTTATATACCCTAAAACTTGAATTTCTTGGGACACTTGAAAATCCTTAAGTTTTTTGGATTGTTAAGAACCTCTAACCTTAGACCACCACCTCAATATGCATTAACAATTCTTTTCTTAGAATTTTTTATCGATTGGTGGCTTTGGATATATATGTGATTTACTAAACTTTTAATAGTTCAAAAAGTTGGGGCTTGATGACTAATGCATATGATCTCCTTGGCATTCACAGATTTGTAATAGTGCACTAGCTTAGCCACTAGTAGTTTCTTATAGGTCCAAAAAAAGATGCAAATGGTATGGTTCCCAAGTGGATGGTGTCTATGAAAAACCATTTTAACCCTATAACATTGCAATAAATGCTTCACAATCAATCATTCTACACCCCATGCATGTACACATTACACACACCCTAACCCCCCCTCCCCCCGACCATCAAAGCCATACATGCAATACATACAAAAGTATTGTTTGCAATTACCAAACACATTTGTATTATAACCAAAAACATCCAAATAAGTTCATTGTTAACCACGTAGTCACAAGTGTGTTAAAGTTTTAATTTTTTTAAAAAAATAACCACAAGTGCAAATTGAACCTACTAACCTTGGATACAAGAATCAATATTGTTATGGTGCCAAATGGGCCAATCCCAATGCACATACCCCCAATCTCTAAATGGATCTCAAAACCAAATGTTGCAATTACCATCATCACAACTTTGTTCTCAAACCATTGGTGCCTTTTAGTGGTCTTCATTTTTTTCTTGGTTGTTCATTAGATTCATGGCCTTGATTTTCATATTTCTAATCTAATTTGAACTCACCCAAATGCTTTTCTTTGATGTTTGCCATGAGCCTCTTTTAAGTGCCTAAACCATTTTTTGTTATTGTGTCATTTGTAAGAATGAGGGAGTTGAGATCTCTCTATATATATACTTCATAGAATTTAATATTTTTATTCATTTATTAGGAAGGTCTAGATCATATTTCTTCTTTGGTTCAAATACACAAAAAGATTAGGGGTGTTTTATGTTTGGATATTAATATACATTTATAAAAATATGATGATCTAGATGTTTTCTCTAATATTTTCAAGGAATACATGTCCCTAAAAATGGTAAGAATAAGTTTGTTATGGGCTTCTTCGTTGGGTCCATTAGGTCTATTTGAACATGGTGGTTTTGCACGACTATACCTTTAGCATGTTTTACTAGTGTATCCTAATTATTAAATCCCCTACACTCTAAAATGTTGAAATTAATGTTTTACTATTTAAATTTGATTTAATCCAAAATCCTCGAACAAAAGCTTCACTAGCACTCCAATTGATTTTTGATGCACAAATGTCCATTAAGGCAAAATTAATTGACATTTATGTAAAGTTGTTATACTATTAAAGCAATGAGTGTATTAACATACACTTCACATATCCAATGCAAATGTAGTTGGTTAATGACAAAGACATAAATATAAATATCATTTGTTATAAATTTAATCAAATTGGTAATTTGATGGTGCCCAAATTCCACTTGAACACAACAATTTGAATTATGGACCTAGATGAGCTTTACTTGTGAAAATCTACAATGTGGTGACATTAATCCACAACTATTCATTAAATGAACATCTAGAAAACAAAGTCAAATAATAAACTTCTAAAAATTTCAAAAATTGTATTTTTTTTGTTATTGCTTCATAGTCCACTTTCTTTTTAGTGTTTTACCACAACCCACAATGGTTCACTAATGCATACAACTCAATTTGTGAGTATGTTACAATAGTCAATTTATCATGTTCCTATTGGTTTTTTATAACATATAAATGCACATGCACAAATTGGCACACCATATTTTTGTTATGTAATGCTTGGGTGACTAGTAAGATGATTTGCATTAAAAGATTTTTTTCATGTTTTATGTTATTTTGTGTAGGCAAATATTATATTGTCTTTGGTAACATTATATTAAATGTCAATTGCCAGTTGCCTATGCATGTATTCAATGGGTTTACAACTCTAAATATATAATACATTAATTTAATCAATCACGCTACTCTTTGAGGTAGTTAGCATAATGTTTTAATGAATGTCATTAACAAGGTAAATGTCCACCAACTACATTTGTTTTAAGAGCTATAAATTTTTTTTTATAGTGCCTATGCTACAAAGATTATTGGCTTGTACCAAATTATTTCATCATACATTATTGAACATTTTGTGATGATTTTTTGTTCAACATTAATAACAAGTTGATTGGAGACATAGCAAAAGCTTAACATTCCTCATGTCATCGTTAATGATTTGTTTGTAATTCATATAAAATGGGGTTAGTTGAGTTGCTCTCCATTTTGTAAGATGTTATTACAAATTATATGGCAATGAAAATAAAATGCTTTGAATAAGCAATTTTTTTTAAATACAAGAAGTTTCCATATGTGATTTATTTTTTGTTTAAAATTAACATCTTATCTATTTGCATCTACATTCATGCAACATATTTTCTCAAGTTTTTTTAATATTTTAATATCATCTTTAGATCTATTAGTACATTTGGATTTTATTTTTTAAAGTACATATTGTGCCCAAACTCTCTTTTTTGTCTTTGACCTATGGAAAACAATGTGCATGGGGGTTTAAACTCTCACTTTCCTTCATATGGTTTATAAGAGTCATTGGGGGAATGTACAAGCTCCCCCTTTGTTTGTTTGTTTGTTTTTGTTTTTTTTTTTTTTTTTTTTTTTTTTTTTAAAATCTTGTTTTTCTTTTTTTTTAAATTGTTTTTAAAAATCCATAGTTTCTTTTTTTTTTTTTTTTTAATTTAAATTTCTTTCCA
>Ga0116231_10010049_pt1 | contig 15501 bp, 16 predicted proteins | sample S1TSphgellanicum_2_FD_89695 | JGI IMG/M metagenome (GOLD analysis project Ga0116231, IMG submission 89695) | Host-associated microbial communities from peat moss isolated from Minnesota, USA - S1T2_Fd - Sphagnum magellanicum MG | ecosystem: Host-associated > Plants > Peat moss > Unclassified...
CAAATTTATGAAAACTTGGGATACCATGTTCTTAAAAATAAAAATAGAAAACTTTTTCTTATGTCTTTTTTTAAAAAAAAAAAAAAAAACCAAAAACAAAAAAAAAAAAATCAAAACACCCCAAAAAAAAAAAAAAAGAGAGAGAGAAATACAAAGAACAAAAAGGAAGGGACCCACATCCAAGAAGAGAATAGAACCATCAAAGAAGGCAAACAACAAAGGGAGGAACATCAAGTTCTCAAACCCCCCTCCTCTTGCAAGAACCATATCAAATAAGGAAAGGGAAGGTTCCTTTGAAATGGGAGGACCTCTTGAAAGGAGGTTTAGCTTAGAAAAACCCTCAACTGTTGCAATAGCATGTGTCAAAATAGAGACCACCTAAGCACATTGCATTGTTGCTAACATCCTTTGTCTAGAAAATGTGTGTAAAACCGAGAAAGGAAAGCCTTCAATGCCTTTCACTACTCACCTCATGTTGGCACATCCATGAAAAAATTCATTCATCTTCTCATGTAAACATTCAAAAAAACTTTCACAATTGAAGGAAGAAACATCTTCATTGAAAATTGATGATGATAAAAACCATCCTTCGCCCAAGCCACAACTATCATTGCAAACCCCATAAATTTATTTATTTTTCCCTTTGTTGGAAAAGAAAAAAAAAACATTTCAATAATAATGGTACTACTAGGCTACCACTTAATGCCAAGTTCAATCCCTAATGGCATTACCTTACTAGGCCCATCCCTTATGCCAAGTTCCACCCCTAATAGCACTACTAGGCTAGCCCTTATGTTCAACCCCAAATGGCACTATTAGGCTACTAGCCCTTATGCCAAGTAGGCCCATCCCTAATGGCACTTCTAGGCTACTAGCCCTTACACCAAGTTCAGTCCCTAATAGCATTACTAGGCTAATAGCATTCCTAGTAAAATTAAATTGGAGCTGCCCCGGGACCCTTAGTTTCTGCCCAACTAAGTGACGGGCAGAGAAGAAAAAAGGAAAAAGAGCACACACACACATAAATAGGTATATCGAGGAAAGAAATTTTTTTCAATCCCGGGCCCGAAAAAGAATCGGACGGTCCGGTCAGTAACGCGAATTCAACTGGGCGTACGTAATCAGGGCCCGTGAATTGCGTCACGCTGACGTAAGTTCCGGGTCCCCCCGAAAACCCACGGGCGTCCTTGTTCCAAAACAGAACTCGAAGTTTCTTCACCCGCCTTTTCACCGCCCTGGAAAGCCTCAGCTATTTAGACGCCCGCTGTTCGGCCCTTTACCCGACGCTTCGTCTTCCTCTTCTTCTTCTACTTCACTGCGCTGCGTGCTCTTCGTCGCCGCAGCAGCAGCAGCAGGAGGCAGCTCGCTTGCAGATTTGGCGAGATTTGCATCTTCTTCCGTCTCCTTTTGGTTCTCGATTACTAGTACTTACATTTCAAGCTTGTGGTTATAATTTCTCACTTGCAAAACTCAAGCGCCGCTGCAGCATTTTCTGTAGTTCTTGAAATCTCGTGATCATGAGGGTCTGATCCGACACAACCAGTCTTGACTCTCTGTTGTAGTAACGACGACAACAATTACGACGAGGAGAAGGAGCACGAGTGTGTTTTGAAGCGAGGTCATCATGGCCTCCGAGAAAGTGGCGGTGGTGCCAGAAGATAGCACCGCTGTCGCTTGGGGTGGAGGAGGAGGAGGAGGAGGAGGAGGAGGAGGTAGTAGACGAGGAAGCCATGGAGGAGGACTAGGAGCAGGTGTTTTGTCCAGGAGTGTCAGGGAGCTTGGTAGCTTGCGAGCGAACTGGGGGCTCTTAGGTGGCCAGGATAATCCGCTAGCGAGATCGTCGGTGTCGCGGAGAGAGGAGGTGGAAGATGATGAGGAAGCGCTAAGGTGGGCGGCTTTGGAGAATCTGCCCACTTACAATCGCGTGCGAACTTCCGTCTTCTTTAATCCTGCTACCGGAAGCAGGAAGCATGTGGACGTCAGACTGCTCACCCCTGCGCAGCGACGGCAGCTTCTTGACAACTTGCTGAAAGCGACTGAAGATGAAAACGAGCAGATCTTGGTGAAAATGCGCAACAGATTGGACAAGTAATTGCTGTACCCAAGTGCTTGTTTGTGTATATGTGTGTGTTTTCTTTGTTTTTGGGTCTGGTTCTTGTTCCTCTGTAAATGCAGTAGCAATTAGCAGCCGGCAGTAGCAGTAGCAGCTGGAGGAGACTTGATAAAGAGGCCTTGTTTCTGCACATTTGGAAATGTGAACTTCTTGTGCAATTTGATCTTGACACTGGCTGACTGACTTGCCAGTTTGGTGCACATGTTTTCTTTCTCTTTTTTTTCCTCCCAGAGTTGGAATTATAATACCAACTATCGAAGTTCAGTATGAGAATCTGTCCATAGATGCCGATTGCTATGTGGGAAACAGAGCTCTGCCTACTCTCTGGAACAATACTCAAAATTTCGTTGAGGTATGTCATTCTCTCTGTGTGAAAACCCCTCAAGAAAGAAAGAAATTCAGCGACACCCATCTCTCATCTTTCACTGTGAAATCCCTTCAAGAAAGAAATTCAGCTCAACACCCATCTCTTATCTCTCTCTGTGTGAAAACCCCTCAAGAAAGAAAGAAATTCCGCAACACCCATCTCTCATCTTTCACTGTGAAAACCCTTCAAGAAAGAAATTCAGCTCAACACCCATCTCTTATCTCTCTCTCTGTGAAAACCCCTCAAGAAAGAAAGAAATTCAGCGACACCCATCTCTCATCTTTCACTGTGAAAACCCTTCAAGAAAGAAATTTAGCTTAACACCCATCTCTTATCTCTCTCTGTGTGAAAACCCTTCAAGAAAGAAATTCAGCAATACCCATCTCTCATATCTCTCTGTGCGAAAACCCCTCAAGCAAGAAACTCAGCAGCACCCATCTCTCATCTCTCTGAAAACACTCAATAAGAAGTTTAGCAATACCCATCTGTGTGTGCGTGTGAAAACCCTTTAGAAAGAAATTCAGCAGCACCCATGTCCCTCTCTGTGAAAACCCTCCAAGAAAGAAATTCAGCAAAACCATCCATATTTATGAAATACCCTCAAGGATTTCATCAACACCTCCATCTATGTTGAATCAACTGTTTGCTCCTTATTTGTTCTAATCATGGATTGTGGTTGTTGTTGTTGCTGCCAGAGCATCTTGAGCAACTTCCATCTTTTGAGGACAAAGAAGAGAGTGCTCACCATTCTCGACAATGTGAGTGGTATCATAAAGCCTGGCAGGTGAGGACATGAATCTCCCTGTCAGGAGGCTCTTGCATCTCTTTAGCTTTTGGGAATTGGTTTTGTTTTTTCCTTTCTTGGGTACATAACAAATATAACTTCAAACATCAAGGTTGGAGCCAAGTGTAATCATTCTTCTTCTCTAAGAAATATTATGGCCCTTCCTTTGATTTCAATTGTCAGTTAGATATTGCAGACTTGGGGTGGAAATTGCAGACTTATATGGGTTTCATTGACTGGCTCTCTACTGTGTCTGTAGATTGACATTACTGTTGGGTCCACCAAGTTCTGGAAAGACAACTCTGCTACTGGCACTTGCTGGCAAACTTGACAAAGATTTGAGGGTGAGGCACAACAGATTCTTTTTCTTTCATGAGTTATAATTCCTTCTTCTGTCTTGCTTCTGTCATGTTTTGCACATATTATTATATTTCTTTTTTCTGTGCAAATCAGTGACAACTAAATCGATTGATCTTTGGTGAAAGCTTCTAGAAATATGCCATGAGTATTTTGTTGTACACATCACTTGGAACAATCAGCAAAACTTGTCTGAAATATTGATTGGTTACATTGATGGATGGACATTGTAGGTCACAGGAAGGATTACATTCAATGGACACACACACCATGAATTTGTACCGGAGAAAACGGCAGCTTACATTAGCCAGAAAGATCTTCATGTTGGTGAAATGACAGTTCGTGAGACACTGAATTTCTCTGCTCAATGTCAAGGGATTGGCACAAATTACGGTCTGTTCCCTTACAAATTAATTTCAGTTGAATCACTGTGTGTGTGCAAAGTCAACCTTGCAACAACAACAGATTAATGTCAGTTTTGTCTTGACAAAAGTAGTTTGCTGTGAGGGTGGGTGGGACAAAATCTCTTTGGACTTTCTGTCCCCATGTCCAAGTCTGATATGCCCCATTTTGGGATTTAATTAAATTTAATTTTTGTGGTCTACAGAATTGATGGAGGAAATCAGCAGAAGAGAGAAAGAAGCTGGCATCAAACCAGATGTGGATGTTGACGCCTTCATGAAAGTGAGTGAATGTTTTTGTAGAAATTCTGGTGGAAATTCTGAATTCTGTTGGAAAAGAACAGACAAAGTTGATGCAGATATTGGGGGCCCAAAACAGCGCCATTAAGCACCTTCATTGTTGTCGTTTCTCCCTGGACAAATGGACATATGGAATAACCTTTGGTTTTGGGTCTCTGTACCATGTCAATGGTCACTGGCAGGCAAGATCTCTGGGAGGAGTTATGAGCAGTATTGCTACTGATTACACTTTACGGGTCAGTTCCAACAGCCACAACCTTTCTTGCAAGTAAACTTGCTCCCGAGAGTTATAGTTATGTTTTGCAACATGTTGGTATGGTAATCCAGAAAGTAATCAACAATGTAATGAGGTTGAACCCACCCTTTCTATGGTTGTTACTGTTGCAGGTATTGGGTCTTGATGTGTGTGCGGATACAATGGTTGGTGATGACATGCGTAGAGGAATTTCTGGTGGACAGAAAAAGCGAGTCACTACAGGTATGGTACATACTCAAGATTCCAATTTGCACCTTGTTTCACTGTAGGATGGCTTTGCACCCTCAAGGCTTCAAGCTTCAGAGGTCCCGAGAAGTCAGTCATCTAAGAAGTTCCCAAGGTTATTGATGTTGGAGATTGACATATCATGCACATCATGGACCTTTCTTTCTGATGTGTTTTTCCTGTTTCTTGACAGGTGAGATGATAGTGGGCCCGACACGAGCATTGTTCATGGATGAGATTTCCACCGGCTTGGATAGCTCAACAACCTTCTCGATCATAAACACATTGCGCCAATCTGCAAAAATAATGGACTACACAATTCTTGTGTCACTGCTGCAACCAGCTCCCGAGACCTTTGAACTCTTTGATGACATCATTCTTCTCTCCGAGGGGAAGGTTGTGTATCACGGACCTCGTGTTCATGTGCTGGAGTTCTTTGAGTCTTGTGGGTTTAAGTGCCCAGATCGCAAGGGTATCGCTGACTTTTTGCAAGAGGTAGGCACCAACCTCCCCAGCTCTCTAGAGAGCACACATTTTCTTAAACCCAAGCATTTAATGCAAAAGTTGTGTTTTTGACTTGCACATCTTACATGCCTGGCCTTCCAAGACTTTTTTTCTCTTTGTTTTGGTCTGTTTGCACAATCATTGATAATTGAGCGGGATGTGATCCACAGGTAACATCACGTAAGGATCAGGAACAGTACTGGTTCAATAGACAGCAACCTTACCATTTTGTTTCAGTGAGTGAGTTCACGGAAGCATACCAGCAGTTTTTCATAGGCAGACAGATGAAGGAAGAACTGGCAGTACCATTCCCAAAGGAACTCAACCACAGGGCGGCTCTATCGACAGAAAAGTACTCAGTTAGCAAAAGGGAACTTGTGAAGGCCAATTATGATAAACAATGGCTTCTCATGAAGCGCAATGCGATTGTCTACATATTCATGATCATGCAGCTTGCAGTGGGTGCATTCATTTCCATGACAGTCTTTTTCCGCACCCGGCTGCACCAGCGCACTATAAACGATGGGACAACTTACTTAGGTGCCCTTTTCTATGCGGTTGTCAGTATCATGTTTAATGGATTTGGAGACCTTGCCATTATGATTAGCCGTCTTCCTGTCCTTATCAAGCAACGCGACCTCCTGTTCTATCCTGCATGGTCGTATTCGCTATCTACTATTGTGTTGAGCATCCCAGTTACATTGCTTCAAAGTGTGGTATGGGTAACAATGACATACTACGTCACAGGCTATGCACCAGAGGCAAGTCGGTTTTTCAAGCAGATGCTCCTGCTGTTTTTAGTGGGGCAGATGGCAGGATCAATGTTCCGCCTGATTGCAGCTCTGTGCCGAACTATGGTGCTGGCCAATACAGTCGGTTTCATTTTCATTCTACTCTCTTTCATGCTCGGAGGCTTTGTTGTTCCAAGGACGTACATCAAGAAGTGGTGGATTTGGGGTTACTGGATCTCTCCTTTAACATATGCACAGCAAGCAATAAGTGTTAATGAAATGCTTGCACCCCGTTGGTCAACGGTAGGTGCCCTTGAGTTCCTTCCCCCCACACACATGAGAATACTGCTGAGCTTCATGAGTCTTGTTATTGTTTTTTGGATGCACTCAGCCAATTGCTGCTGCTTCTTCATGAGTTTTGTTATCGTTGGATGTGTTCAGACATTTTCCGCTTCAATTTGTTTCCCTGTTTGATCATGTTCAAATTTCCTGGGTCCATGCAGATTCCTCCTGGCACCACCAAGCCTTTAGGAGTGCAAGTGCTGGAGAGTCGAGGGCAGTTTGCTCATGCCTACTGGTATTGGATTGGTATTGCTGCATTGGTGGGATTTACTATTGTCTTCAATATTGGCTTCACTCTGGCGATTGCTTTCATGCCACGTGAGTGTCATGCTAGTACCCTAAACCCTCCAACTCTCAATCTCATAATATTTTCTCCAGTTTGCAAGTAGGACAGATCAAACTATAATACAAGTCACCACCGTCAGGTTTTTACAGATTTTAGGCAAAAGTGCAGATAAGGAGGGATGAACTGCATCAAGGAATTATTAGTCTGAAGTCACTGACATCTAGGCTTCAATGTGGGATTTTGTGACCAGCTGTGGGGAAACCTCAAGCAGTCAAGTCTGAGGAGGAACTTGCAGAAAAGGAAGCAATCCGTGAAGGGACACAAGTCCTTTTGAAAGCTCCAAAACAACCCAAAAGATCACATCCACGCCGTTCTCTGACAAACACTGGTCAGACTACTCAGGGAGAGTTGCAACTGCAACAGATTCAAAGGAATTCATCATCGCTCCATCGAAATGGAAGTAGCAACAACACCTCTAAGAGTGCCGTGACACGTGGAATGGTTCTTCCATTCCAACCATTGTCCATTTCATTTGACGACATAAGTTACTATGTTGACATGCCAGTGGTATGCTACTGTAACTGCTATTTCGCATATTTTCTGTGTACTTTATGTAAAGAAGTAAGGAATGAGGTTTTTAGTATTTTCATGGGTTTGAGGACCTTGTTCAGGGACAGAGAAAATGGCCTTGACATGTGTGGGTCTCTCATTGGATTTGCAGGAAATGAAGCAAGATGGGTTCACAGAAACAAGATTGAAGTTACTGTCCAACATCACAGGAGCGTTTCAACCAGGTGTCCTTACGGCACTGGTGGGTGTGAGTGGAGCAGGTAAGACAACCCTAATGGATGTCTTGGCTGGAAGGAAAACCGGTGGCTACATAGAGGGTGACATCCGTATCTCCGGATTCCCAAAGAACCAGAAAACCTTTGCTCGCATTTCAGGATATTGTGAGCAGAATGACATACATTCTCCTCAAGTTACTGTTCGTGAATCTCTCCTCTTCTCAGCTTGGCTGCGACTTGGAAGCGATATTGACAATGAGACAAAGAAGGTATGGGACCATTTGAACCTCACTCTGCTCAAAAGGCTTGTTCAATATCTAACAGCTCCTCTTGTTCCCATGTATTGCTGTGGATCACTAGGCAAGGAGGATTCGACACAGAACTTGGCAGTGTCAAAAACTGAATGGAATTTGGGTAACTGACAAGCAAGCACTGGTTTAATCATCCTTTTGTGTGGGACAATTGCAGAGTTTTGTAGAACAAGTAATGGACCTGGTGGAAATGAAGTCTCTGGAGTATGCCTTGGTAGGACTACCAGGTATCACTGGGCTTTCAACAGAACAGAGAAAGCGCTTAACAATTGCAGTAGAGCTGGTGGCTAACCCTTCCATCATCTTCATGGATGAGCCGACCAGTGGACTTGATGCTCGCGCTGCCGCAATTGTGATGCGCACTGTGCGTAATACTGTTGACACTGGGCGTACTGTTGTCTGCACCATTCACCAGCCAAGCATAGACATCTTTGAAGCTTTCGATGAGGTACAAACTCTACTCTACCTGCCCTGAGAAATAGGGTAGTACCCAGGCTCAACACATCGCAAAAATAATGATGGGTGTTGATGAATACTATGCAGTACTGATATTATCAGACTTTTTCTCTATGACAGCTACTGCTACTCAAGCGTGGAGGGAGAGTTATTTACTGTGGGCCTCTGGGACAACACTCACACAAACTAGTTGAATACTTTGAGGTGAGATGGGTGGAGATCTTGGATACATGGATTCACAGGTTGAAAGGATTCTTTTTTGGGATATTCACAAAAGCTGGTCAGAATCTGAAAGGATATGGGCTTTTGGAAAATTCACTAAGGACCGTACTCTTTGTGGTGTATGAAGTGTGTGCATGAACAAACAAACTCCTGCACCCATTATAGCTGAGTCTTCCTTCTGTGAATATTGATTGAGCTTCTCTCTTCTTATTTTCATGCTCCTGGGTGCAGGCAATACCAGGCATAAGTAAAATCAAGGAGGGAGACAACCCCGCCACATGGATGTTGGAGGCCAGCAGTGTGCCTGTAGAGAACCGACTTGGTGTTGACTTTGCAGAACTCTTTGAGCAATCTTCTCTCTACCGGTGTGTGTCTTCTCTTTGCTATTAGATTCTTTTGTCAGCTGAAAAATTCTGAACCCATTCACAGAAAATTCTGAACCCATTCACAGAAAATTCTGAAATATTATTCTGCTGTCCGGTTGCAATGGGTGTATGCTTTCTATACTCGGTTGCCATTGCCTTCTTCTAGTCCCATCTCACATCATTCTTTCTGGTATCATTGACATGGGTGGGCAGACACAACAAGGAACTAGTGAAGGAATTGAGGCAACCAGTTCCAGGTTCGATGGACCTTTCATTTCCAACGGAGTATTCACAGCCATTCTTTCAGCAGCTCAAGTGTACTCTGTGGAAGCAGCATCTGACATATTGGCGCAGTCCAGACTATAACCTTGTGCGACTTGTCTTCACACTGTTGACAGCATTGGTTTTTGGCAGCCTCTTCTGGAATGTCGGCACTAAAAGGTGGGTCAAGCACTAAATGGCCACTACCTATTTTTGCACAGAAGCATCCAGTTTTAATTTTTTTTTCCAAATTTTGTGATGCACCCAAAGTGGCAATTGTCCATCCCTTGGAAGATTTAGCCAAGTCTGGCTACGAACCAGATATAAAGCATGAATCTTCAATTGCCCTTCTACATTCTTGGCTACTTACTGAAAACCAAATATAGAAACCTGGTGATTTTTACTTCTTTTTGTTTCCCCCCACTTCGGGCTAGTATTTGAAACCCTCAAAAATCATTTCCTTTTCAATTTTTAGATATTTGATTTCCCTTTTTCTCATTTTTTGCCAGTCCGTAAAAAAGGGCTGGAAGCATAATTAGTAGAAAGTTGCAGGATGCTTTTTTCAGTTTTGATGTTGATTAGGTGTAATGGGCCTAGCTTGGTCGTTGAGATGTGGTATAGGGTTTAGGGTTTAGGGTTGAAACTCATGAGACAAAATTTGCTGGGTAACTTGAGGTCTTGATTTGACTTGAGTTGATTGATTCTTCCAGAGACAATTCAACTGATCTGTTCACCATCTTTGGAGCACTGTATGGAGCAACCATTTTCATCTGCTTCAATAATTGTGGGACAGTCCAGCCAGTCGTGAGCATAGAGCGAACAGTCTTTTACAGGGAGAAGGCAGCAGGGATGTACTCTGCAATTCCATATGCGCTAGCACAGGCAAGCAGACTCTCCTCGGTTGCAACCATGCTCATTTGTAATTCATAACCATGTAAATGGGGTATCTTGGATGTGCAAGCAATGGAAAAGAAATAAACAGATAGATGGAAGCAGTTTTCTAGGAACAGAGCTTAGACACGTCTCTACTAGGACACAAGAAAGCTCATTCTAAATTAAATGTGCTTGTTGTTTTTTGCACGTTTACAGGTTCTTATTGAGGTACCTTATGTGCTGATCCAAGCATCTGCGTATGCTCTTATTACATACTCCATGATTGGATTCGAGTGGACAGCAGCCAAGTTTTTCTGGTTCCTTTTCGTACTATACTTCTCATTGATATCATTCACCTTCTATGGAATGATGATGGTAGCTCTTACACCCAACAGTCAACTCGCCCAAATTGTCGCATCCTTCTTCTATGCGCTATTCAACCTCTTCTCTGGATTTTTGATTCCAAAGCCAGTAAGTTTCAGCCTTTGGCAGTCATCCATTCCCTTTGCACCCAATTGTTGTCATGCTTTGAAATCAAAAGCACTGGTGTTCCCATCAGTAGATCTAGAGTTGTTCTTTTGAAGAACTCTCTTCTTAGTTCTTCAGAGTCTAAATCTCACACCCTCCCACACCTCCCAACTAATCAAGAAAACTACGGTTTTGGGCTGTGCAGATGATTCCACCATGGTGGATTTGGTACTACTGGATCTGTCCAGTGGCCTGGACACTCTACGGTCTCATTGTCTCACAGTTTGGTGACATAACTACCACAGTGCTAGTTGTAGGAACAGGTGAAAATCCAGCTGTGAAGGATTACGTAAACACCTTTTTCGGATACAAACATAGCTTCCTTGGTGTAGTAGCAGGTGTGCTGGTTGGGTGGGCTGTTTTCTTTGCCATCATCTTTGTGTTTGCCATTAAGTTCTTGAACTTCCAGCGTCGGTAAAAAAAAAAAATCTTCAGACTTATGATTAAGCTGTTAGAATTAAGTTGTCACACACATGTTATTCAATCAGCTTTGTGACAAGAAGCTCTAAGCGTATTTTTGTTTAGAAGGCTCTAGAGTGCAAACCAAGCCAAGCCAAGCCAAGCTAAGCTGACCCCAACACAACAAATCAATCCTTTTTAGTCCCTCAATCACTGCACACCCTGTTTGAGCAAATTTTTAGAAGCTCCTGTTGTAGATAATTATTTTGCTATTTGATCAAAGCATCATCAGCGTGGGTGGTTGCAAAATTTGAGATGGTTTTTGGGGAAACTGTGATTCTTGATACAGTGACTCTCAATTGTTGTATGATTATTCTGTTGGGTGTATGCTTCTGCTTATTGAAGAGGCTAGGTTTACAACCAAACTTAATAGAAAGCTTGGATTGTAAGGTTCAAATGGGTGCGGTTATATCTTTTTGGATTGGTCAAAATAACCATGAATTTGAGAAAGATATGGGTGTGTGAAAGTAAGAAGAGTCTAATGCATTTTTTTTCAAGTGGTTTGCTATTTGGACAAGTTCATTATCTTCTCTCTTTGTTTTTTTTTTAAAACTCAACTGCCTTCAAAGTTCAAAGAGAGATATTGTAGACCTCCACTTGGTGCACCGGATCAATGAAAGATCACTAGGAAAAAACAATAAAACAATTTGAAGAATATATATGGATAATGTTCAATTATTGGCTTGTGTTCAGTGATGATGTATGTGTCTAGCCTAGTTAGGTATTGTTTTGTCTTTAGAATTAGTTTATTATCAGAAATATAATAAACCCAACTAAATTTATAAGGTTGAAATTCTAGAAGTTATTATGCCCAACTTTAGTGACTTTGAAAAAATCATTATTGTTGGTTTAAAGGGGGACTAATAATAATTGGTTTAAACATTATTGGACCCAGCGAATAGTGGGTAGTTGTAGACTACAATGAATTATATGGAATATTGCTATGGGTGTTTTTTAATTATTGTTATATTTTAAAAAATTAAATGGGGTGACCAAATAGGATTCATTTATATCAAGTTAATATCTATGAAGTCTTTTGCCAATGAAAAAAATATAACAAAATGATGAATGGTGAATCCTAGATGGATTTTAGTATGGATTGTATCATTTCATTTAAATTGAATATAGATTTAATTTCACAATGTGTGTACAATGTTTTTTAAATTATGGGACATAATACTTTTGAAAATTGATCACATTTCAAGTCCAAAAATCAAGTTAAAATATACCCATTTGTGACGATATTCTTATTGTATTCCATTTAGACATTTTCAAAATGACAAACTTAAATTTCAAACATTAAGAAATTTGATATTTTCCAAGATCAATCTTTAAACATTTATTATTTTTAAAAAATGATGGCTTGAACTCAAATATGAAAAAAGATGCTAACATTAAATCAATTTGTGAGTTGAATCAATTCATTGGTTGAAAATACACTAGTTATGGACTTTCATAATGGAATTTCAACTGTGATTTTTGGTCCACCTCAATGGAATTGAATGACTTGAAATTGATTTGAGTTCAATGTTTCACATCAACAAGTTTATAATCTATTTTCTCATTTAATGAAAAAATATGTTTTTAAAAACCTAATCAAATAATCTTCATTTTTAACCCAAATCATTAATAGAGGTACAAAAATCACTTAAGCTAATCATTTATTATACACACTTTAAATCTGTGTATATTATTTACTTTAAAAATATAAATATATTAATAACTGTAAGCCTCTAATATATACCTTCCTAAAAAAAAATTGTTTTGTCATAAATGATATAAAAAAATTGGGTGAATGCACAATAAATTGGACAACCAACTTATGTGATTATTTTTCAACAAATAAGCAGAATGCAAATATTGCAAGATTTTAAAAGACAATAAATATTAAAATAAATTAAATATTAAATATTTTGACATTTAAATATTAAAAGACATAACATTTGTATTAAAAAATTTAGGTTTTCATTGTTAACAAGCAAACTAATACCAATAATTTCAATTCAATTAATAGTTTAATAAATGAACTAGTACTAATAAGTGAATAAGTTCCATTTACACACAATTTACACAAAAAATTTGATTGTAGCAAATGCAAGCGTGGCCTACTCTTTGGAAAGTAGATCATACATTTGTCATTTGTCATCTACCTTTGTTTGTCTTCAATGAATGAAGTGGAATGGTTAGTAACTTAGAACATTAGATCAATATGCTACTTGTTTGGCAAGAATTGTAATTTATCCATCCAAAGGAACACATGGTTGTATTCCTTTCATTGCATCTTTTAAACCATTGAAATATGGGGGCCATCATGTGTTCTTTCTTTTTTTATCAAGTACTATTAAAGCTAAAAATGACTAGCACAAAACCATGATTTTTATGTTCAATTTCTTGAGTGAATTCAATCAAGTTTTTAGTCATAAAAAACAATGAACAATTTTGGCTACAATTCAAATAGATTAATCATTCATGCCATAAATTGAAGTTGGATAACTAAGATGATTCAAAACATGTTTTATTTGACTTGATTGAAATTAATCAAATTGGCTTAACATCTTATGTGGCCAAATAAAATAAATAAATAAATAAATAAACATAATATATGTATTTTTGAAAATTTATCACAAGTATGACTTGTTGGATTGCCATAGGGTTCATCAAATCTATTTTTGAACTAGATTACCCAAATTTTTATATTATTTTCAACTAGACTATTGATAATTGCCAAACCTATGTCCAATCGTCCATATGACAACAAAGAATCGAACCTTTTACCTTCTTGGCATACACCAAGGCCTTAACCTTCCAACCACAACATCACATTGTGAGAAATATTGACATCCAAATACATTTAAACATTAGTTTAATTTCAAATGTGTATTTCAAAGACTCAAATGTAGTTTTTTATTTTATTAATTTAAACTATAAATTGAAATGTAATGTCTTTAATGATGTGTAATTTTAAAATTCGAAATTTCATAAATATATCGAATTTTTCAACATTTCCAAGTTTTATGTGTCAAAATTTAGATATTAATTTAAAATATTTATTTCAAAAGTTCCAAAGTAATGTTCTTTTATCAAAGTGATTTAATTCTATTTGAAATTAATTCCACATGTGAAATACATAGATTTAAATTAATGTAATCAGATGTTGATACATTTCATAATGAAGTTGATTGAAAATGTCTTTAATATCATGATTATTATTATTATTATTATTCTATACTTAAGCTTAATAAATTCATTTATCATTAAATTTCTTGTGAAATTTTGTATTCAAAATTCAATACCTCCTACACCTTAGGTTTTTAAATTACAAAACCATCTTCATTAAATCCTATTCATTGAATTCTTTCTAACAACACCAAGAGCATGCCCGCAACTTCTTTAGCCTAAATTTAAAATCCAACTTTCATTCTCACTAAAGATTGAGATTTCATTTGGTATTGTATTTCTAGTGACAAACATAATGTAATAAAAATTCAATATCTCTTGCATCTTAAGTTTAGGAATTACAAAACCACATCCATTAAATTTTACTCATTGGGAGATTTCCCAAAACCCCAATTTTTTTAGCTTGAAACTAGGGTTTCATTTTCACTAAAATTTGATTTTTTTAATTTGTTAATGAATTTATAGATATAAAAATTACTCAAAATTCAATATCTCTTGCACCTTGTGTTTAAAGATTATGAAACCACCACCATTAAATTTTAGTCATTGATGGCTTTCCAACAACACTAAGAGCACATTCAAATTTCTTTAGCTTATTAAGTCTAAGTTCCAATATTCATTTTCATTAAAATTTGAATTCTCATTTGTTATTAAATTTTCGAAGACAAAAATTACTCAAGGTTTAATATTTCCTATTGATCATTGATGGCTTTTTCAACAATATCAAAAGCATGCCCCCCACTTACCCAACAATTTTTTTTTAATTTCATTGAATTTTCAATGTTAAAATTAATATTCAATAACTTTTGCACTAGAGGTCCAAAAACTAAATGTACCCCTATTCATGAAAATCTAACGGTATCAAACATCTAATAGGAGGTGCCATAGATTGGGAAATTTTGACATGACAAATTTTTTTCAAAAAACAAAACTTTATTTAATAGTAATATTATTATAGACAACAATTTTTTAATGAGAATTATAGTATACTTTCATTTGTTACAATAATTAAATTTCTTATATATATATAAACGATTTGATGCAAATAAAAAATATACAATTAAATTTATAACGATTAAATATCTGCATATTTTTAAATAAATAATGATAAGGTAAGAAAAAAATTACATTTAATACTTTTAAATAATATTTTGTTTGACACAAATAGTGTAAATTTTTAACATATAGTGTCCTCCCAAAAGCAAGATTCTTAGTTAATTTTTCTAACTTTCCTCTCTTTCTTGTAACCAAATTTGAGTAATTTCTCTCGTGGACAATTGCCAATGTGGCTACATCACCCAAAAAAAAAAAAAAAAAAAACTTTTATAAAACCATAGAATTTAATAACAAACAACACTCTTGCAAATAAAAATCATAAAAAAAAAAAAACTTATCAAA
>Ga0116231_10010050_pt1 | contig 15498 bp, 14 predicted proteins | sample S1TSphgellanicum_2_FD_89695 | JGI IMG/M metagenome (GOLD analysis project Ga0116231, IMG submission 89695) | Host-associated microbial communities from peat moss isolated from Minnesota, USA - S1T2_Fd - Sphagnum magellanicum MG | ecosystem: Host-associated > Plants > Peat moss > Unclassified...
TGTATTGTAGTATTTTTATAAAAAAAAAAAAAAAAAAAAAAAAAAAACACGCCCCCCCATCTAAAAAAAAAAATATTTAGAAAAAATACCCCCCCCCCCCCCCCCCCCCCCCAAACACTTAATATGTTGTATTGACTTACACAATTTAGAAGCTTATGGGGATTATTAATCCATTTTTATGTACTTAGCCTAGTGCTTTTGATTTAAATAGGGATCTTTTTTTAAATCGTTTTCAATTTTTTTAGCAGGGAAAATTTGACAGAATATTCCTTTGAAAAAAAAACTTTCCCAAAATGGCGAAAATTCGCCACAAAAATTCACTAGTCTAAAGGAATTTCCATCTCAATATTATGGGATTGAGAATTGAACATGGATGGTTCTGGGGAACTTCTTCCATTATAACTTGAGACCACAAGGTTTTGAAAATTGGGAGACATCCCAAAGGCATCCATCCATGTGAAAAAGTTGCCATTTTCGTGAAAATAATAGAATAAAATTATATATATATATATATATATATAGTCCCTTGCTAGATAATATATCCTTAGATGGACACTCCACATTCAATTGCAATCTATTATTTCTTCTCTCTTTTTAATTGCAAATTTTTGGGGGAATATCTTTAATTAAATTGTGTCTTCAACATTTTGTAGATGTGACAAACTTGGTTGATCAATTGTTGCCAAAAGCAACACAACTTTGAATCAATAGCCAAATCTATTATAAGGTGTGGTGTTATGTGGTGTGAGAGATCAATATTTATATCACTCTTTCTCAATGCATTTGGAGGGCACATTATATTGATGAAGATCCTACCTCAAAAAGAGGAGAGGTCTTAAGAGTGCGAAGAATCTTATGAATAAGTCCTTAAGTCTATTTTAGGGATTGAGAATATGGTGTTTTGGGAATGAGAGACCCATGCAAGGTGAGAGTTGAATATAGGACTCACATTGCTAGAACAACCCACCACGTTCGAGGTTTTTACCTAGTGTAAAGAATCAATAGACATTTTAATTATATAAACAGATAGTTGTAATTAAAGAGTTAATAGACATTTACTTATATAAATGGATGTTTGGAACTCATTTGAGAGGAGATGGGGGCATCTTATTTGCAAAAGTCCATTTTGAGGGACCTCACCCCTAAATTGACATTTGATGAAAACACTTGATCTCAATCCAAAAGTTGGACTAGCTTTCACAAATGCACCCAAACGTCATGGATTGTAAAATAATTTAAAAAATCCAACTCAATAAAGTGGTACCTAGAGGACTTCAAGTTGAATGTTTTCATTTTTTTTAAATGGAATTTGGTTTCAAAATGGTCATTGAAAGTTTTGCCTTTTTAGTTTTAAACAATTTTTAAGATTACAAAATTTGAAAGAATTGGACCAAAGATCCCATGCTTTATTGGCCCTGAAAATTAAAAGAGAAAAGTAGAACACATCTATGTAAATGATGTGGAGACAAAACCGTGCAAAATGGAGTTAAGATTAGGGAGAAATGGATGGTCAAAGTTGGCCATCCAATGTACCTCTACACAAAACCATAGAAATTCAACTACGATAAGACACCCTCCACATACACTAGAAAAATCCTATGGGTTTTTTTTAATGATGGGAGGGATAAATTTTACTAATGGTAAGACACCTTCCACATAAACTAGAAAAATCCTACGGGTCTTTTAAATCTATGGGAGGGATTTTACATGTATTTAATCTTGGGCTTAAGATCCCTTTGATTCTTAAGGAGTAAACATTAGAGTTTATTTTCCAATATTCTGATGGAGCTAGGTGGCAACCATCCTTAGGCAAAATCTCAACTTAATTGGCAATATTATTTCAAGAAACTCTTAAAATTGTAACCGGTAGACATAAATGTGACCACATCCTCACAAAAATAAATAAATAAATAAATGTTGCTTTTAGGTGATTTTGTTGCCCCAAAAAAATTAATTAATTTCATGACAAAATATTCCATTTTCAAAAAATTGTGTCACCTATTGACAATTTTTCACCATTAGTCTCATGATAACATTCACCTCATCCTTTACAATGGGTAGGGTGGGTGACATATTCCCAAAATAAGGGGTCTCGGGTGAGGCAGTAGATAGACACAATTGTCCTACCTGGCTACGAGGAATAGGCAAGCTTTGAAAACCTAATCTAGGTATAACACATCTAGCCCCCCCCCCCAAAAAACCAAGGGGTGTGTCACAATGTGACCTTGCCATTACATTAAAAAGTATCTTAAGGCCGAAAAAGAATTATGGAAATTCAAATATTTCACCATGCAAAAAATATAATCTTCAAAAAAAATCCTTTAAAACAAACCAAAATCCTTCAAGATATTATTATAACTCTATAATAACTAATCTCAAGTTTCAACACAAGCCAAAATATCATCTTTCAAACAATCCTCATATAAAAATAGACCTATTAGGTACCTAGGGGCCTATAAAAATCCCTTAAGCTACTATACTCTATATAATGAATCTAAAACACAATATCCTTCTTGCCTTGGTATGCAAGGCCAACAAACAAATGAGTTTGGTACCCCTTGGATGAATGGAAAGATGATGTATCATGTATGGGCTATCAATTTAAGGATATGGGAATTTGGGTTCTTCAGTTACCAAAACTGTTAGGCTAGGCTAGGCACCCTCTTTGCTTCCAAGGACTCTAGTTGTGTTGATGCACATTGGAGGTGAACAAAGGAGGTAGGAACTAGGAAACCCATTTGCTCAATTACAATAGAGTAGATAAGCCAAACATAAAAAGAGATATATACTTTTAAATTTAGTTTGATTGATGGGTAGTGATTTTTTTTATAAAAAAATTCAATTCTCTTTTCAAAATAAAATTAGGGAAATTCTGATTTTTCAGTGTAAATTAGTCTAATTTTGCTTCAATTGCTGAAAAATCTGCCAAGTTTCTGACATAACAAAATTGGAAGAAAGAAAACCTCGGTGTGTTGTGTGGCAAAGCAATCGATTGGTGGGTAATGTATACGGGAAAGTGTTGCTCTTGGTGTGTGTTCCGCTAAAATGTGCTTTGAAAATTGACACATTGTTGTGGTGTGGAGGGAGAAAATGTAACCACTCCACATGCCCATGTTTTTTTTTTCTAAAGTTGGAATTGCAAAAATGTTTGATTGTACTGAGTTTGCAAGAGAAAGATATACATACTACACTTTGCTTAAGAAAGGGCTTTGTTGTTTTTAACACTTTGGTACTCTATTTAACAAGCAAATCAAATATAACATGGAAACACATTAGTGAATCATAACAAAAAACACTTGGTAATTATGCTTCATTCGTTCATTGATAAACACTATCTAATTATGAAGTGTGCATTGTCAAGAAAAGAATTGAAAATGACACAACTTCAATCTTAATTACCTCAAATTTATATTCTCTTTAATTTTAATTGAGGACTAATAATGCATGTTGAATTTGGTAGGTTTTTTTCAGCAAATTCTTGAAACTTCCAAAACCATAATGGTTTTTGAGACATCCATCATGTGCTACAACAATGTTTGATTGCAAGACATGAATCATCAAATTTTGTGCTAATCATCAGAGGTTATATAACTTGTGACATGCTAATAATCTCAACAAGAAGTTTGATTTGTTATAAACAATTGTTATTTTGAACAAATTGGTAATTGATTAATCATTTCCAATCAATTAGGGTTAGCTATATTACACCAAAATAAAGTGTTATGATTGTGTGCACACATTGTGCAAGGGATCAAATTTTAATCCAAGTTCGATAATCATGTCTTGTTTTTATATTAACACCGATGTATAATCTTTATTTTAATTTTCATGTAAATATGTTTGAAATTGAAAGGTAGGTTTCAATAACAAAGAAGAAAGAGAGCCAAAAGAATACCAATAATGCCTGCACTATCATCACTAGCAAATGCACCCCCACTCGCTCCATCCCGTGTTGCTTCACCCTCCTTCAATAAAGGTACCTTCTTGACCACCCATAAAAGATTGCTTCTACTTCAAATCAACATGTATATAAGAAAACAAATCTTGATAGCTTGCAACTCTATAGCATATACACGTCTCCATGGTGAGTTTATCTTGCATTCATGTATTGTCTTTTTATGACACAAAATCCAGCCATGACTTTCTCAAATGCAAAATGATCTTAAGCATGTGAAGAATTATCTAAAAAAATATTGGATTTAAATCATTAGTTAATAAAGTTATCCATAAAGTCAGGCAATGGTCAGTTTCAGCATGATGGGGCATCCATGCGAGGCTGGGAATGAAATTTTACAAAACGAAATAACTGGGACCCAAACTAGTTTTTCCACCAGTTTTCGTGTTAAACTGAGTTTAATCCCTTCATTCCTTTTTCCAGAGCGCCTCCACTGTTGCTACATATATTTTCACTGCGCCCACCTGTACAATTACTATAATTAGTCTCAAACCTTACGCATTAAATGCTGAGTTTTTAAGCATTTCATACTGAGATTGAATAAAATTTCCTTAGTTTGCAGATACGACTGAAAGAGAGTTTAGGGGGTGAAAGAAAGGGTGACTTTATGGATAACTTTAATAGGTAAATCTAAAATTGGGATGGGATTTTACACCATAAGTTAAAAGAATTGGAAATTTAGGATTGTGATCTTTGGTTTTAAGGCTTGTAGAACTTAATGCTCAAAGATTCATACACTAATTCTCTTATCACATGTAAGAGCATATTCAAAATCATAACCGAGGTTTTGTTTTCAGTATTGTGATATAAAAAAGTTAGCAAAAATTTCCAAGAAATTAATAAATTTAGTTGAATTTTCACTAGAAAAGCACATTTCTCCCAAAAAATCTCTATTTTTTTAATGAAAAAAAAATTTGTTGAAAAGAAAATCATCGATCATAATTAGAGGATGTCCCCATTGACAGGGAAGAATGCAAAAAAAGGACAATTAAACACACCAGTTATGATACGGGGTGGTGGAATGAGTTCTAAAAGCCAAGCTGCAATAGATGCTCTCTTTGAAGAAGGTATATTAGTTCTACCCTTGAGGGACTTATTACATTGAATTTGATTGTCAATCTCACTTTCCCATATAAGTCTTGGATCTTTTTGCATTATCAATCCACACTTGTCTTGGAGTTGAGATGGGATTGGGGGTGCCCAAATTCTAACTTGGGCTTGTCCTTATAGAACAAAATTTTCAAATATGATGCAAATGTAGGGGACATTGCAAAAATTGATCATCTTGCAAATGGAAAATTCACAACTCCCTTGAGTGCACCAAGGGTTGAGCTTCGAACAACCTCGCACAACCAAATGCAAACAAGAGTCGACAATTGCATAATCAATTTGGAGAAGAAAACACTTGACAATTGCATAGTTGATATGGAGAAGAAAACACTCGACACTCAAATGGATAATTCACATGATAACACACCTTCTGAAGCAACTACAAACATGATTGCAAAAAAGCTCGAAAGTCATGATAGTTTGTAATTATCCAAGACGCAATGCTTTGAACCTCTTTCCATACAAGTTGTGTAATTATTTCATGTGGATTCATTTGTTCCTTCACATACTTAATATATTAAGTTAAAAAATACAACTTGGTGAAGCAAACTCACCATTATTCATTAATATATATATTTCAATAAATAAAAATTAAAAAATTATTTTCCAAATTTATTTCTTCAGATTTGACCTATTTCAATTTCCTTCCTTCACACTCTTTCTTGGTTGAACACTAGAGATGCACTTACACAAAAACCAACATCTCCACTACCCACTATAATGCCGGAGCCCCCAGAAATTGCATCTTGGAATCAAATTGAACATCAAAGCTCAATTGTATTGGCTGAGGGTGTCGAAAAAAGGATACAAGATATCAAAGAAAAAAAAAACAAAGGTACTATATTTCCATACATAGTTTACACAAGTTCTCAAACATTGACATTTTAAAGATATTAAACTATATAAAAATATATATTATATTGTCCCCATATGTTATATAAATTCATTTTTAAAAAATTATTTACTTTTTTTTTTTTTGTTGTTGTAGAACCATGCCCACAAGATAATACTATCAATGGCATTGCTTTGATGTCCAAAGATCATGCACCATCACCAACTATTTGCCTTGAATCTGTAGGTGTAACCAAAACCTCCGCTACCCCCTCCTTCCCCCTCTCCCCTTTTATTGTAATTCTTGCAAATGTTGAATGCTTATGTTTGCATTTATGGAAATAACTTATAATCTTTTTAAAAATATGATCCACACCAATGTGGTTTTGGGTTTGAATTTTTTAATCATATATATATATATATATATATGGGTGGTTATTAGGTCCATGTTTTTTAATATTCATGAACCTTCAATGCCCACTAAGTGTAGGAACAAAATTTATTTTATTGATTTTACACCCCCAAAAAATCAAATTTAACTATTAATATCCTCATGATTCCCATAGATGTAGCAACTATATATATATATATATATAATGTATTTCACCATGTATTGGAACCCAATATCTACTTAGTAGTGATCAATTATCATATAATTAAACTTTCATTTTCAAAGAATTTTACTTAATATTATTTTATCCAAAGGGTTTATTGAAATTTGAATTTCTGAATGCCATTTTTTAAAAATAGAACTTTCCTTATGCCAAAAACTCAATGATTCTTTGAATCAAGAGAGAGTATTGGTTGTTGCATAATGCCAACTTTAAAATGGGTGTGACATTTTCATTAGCTTCATCATAACAATTGACAATTTTGGTGTATTTTTCTAAAAATTTTAAGGTCTCATTACTACCATCGTCTTCTTCTTGTATTTGTAGGATGATGAATGGGGAACCTCATCCGATATCTTATCAATGCTACATGATGGGAACAAGTCTTTAGAACAAGACACCAAAGGGAAGACTAGTGAAGGGGCTAATTCCACTAGTATATTATTATTCCCGGGAAGATCAAATTCCAAAGGCATCGACTTTGTAACGTCATCCAATTTTGGAAATTATCAACCATCGATCCTTTCCCACACCGGAATGCGTCGATCTCCCATTGCCGGTCGGAGGTCGAATTTAAATTTAAACATGGGTGAATCCTCTTTAGTGCCAAAAGCCAATGGAGGAACAACAGATGAAAATATGGCATCAAATAATAATAATAATAATGATAGTCTCAATCATTTATGTGAATTTTTGCCTTTGAAAGACAAAGAAGGCGTCCATGAAAACATGAAAGAGAAGAGTTTTAGCAACACCATTGGCCCAACTTATAAAACTCCTTTCACACCTACAACAAATATGAACAACCCAAAAGGACCAAAAGTGCCAACCGTGAAGGCCTTGATTGGTAAATTTTCACACTATCCAAATTGACCAAACATGTTTCAAGAACTTGGAAATAATAATTAATCCAAATTGGTTAATTACATATTTAAAACTTGACAAGTGTTATAATTTTAATTTCAACAAAGGTAATAAATAAATAAATAAATACTATGCATATATAAATATCAATTATATGAATTTTCTACTAAATTCAAATATTGGAAATAGTGTGTTGACAACTTGAAGTAGTCACATATGAGTGCTTAAGGATTGATCAGGGTTCTTGTCAAAATGATCAAAATATCGCAAATAACTATGGGTCAAATTTGTGTTGGTGCATGCGGATTTTATTAGTGATTACCAAAATGATAAATCGTGCATTATAGTCGATGTCAAAATATTGGGAATTGAAAAATTAAACATGGATCATGAAATAATTTTCAAACTATTATGGAGAGAAAGCCCCCCATCTTTGAAAAGGAGGCAAACAACCCAAATTGGTAGGGTTGAAAAAAAAATCTCAATTAAGATGGTTGTTAACAAGTTGGGGTCAAACTACAATCCATACTATCAACTCAAGTTGTCAAACTTGTAAATTATAAATATTAATTATAAATATTTTTCGAGATCGTTATTAAACTCTAGTTTAGTTGATATTGACAAAATTTTCATGTGTAGGTGTATGTTGCAGAGGACATCATATTTAAACCTAAAATTGACAATACAATAATGGAAAAAAAGGACGATCTTGCAAAGGAAATGAAGGTGAATCCAAGACACGACTTGCAAGTATAATTTCTATAAAATTTGCATCATGAAAAACATTGGTTATTAATCATCAAAAAAAAAATGAAAGTTGATGTTATGTTGAAGGAGAGAAAAAACACTAAACTCTTGGAAATACATTGCAAACAATGCAATGTTTAACTATATAGCCATGATTCAAAATTGTCTTTTGACACTGCTCTATGATCTCATGTATTGTAGTTTCTTATCATGAAAACTTTGTGAATTGTATCAATGACTAAAGATGAATGTCCATTCACATTAGGTGAAGCGCGAACTTGATGGAATTGGAGACATAATAAAAGACATGGGAGATTCAACAAAACACATGGGAAGCAAAACCAATCCGTCAAAAGATGGAACCTTTGTGGAAGAATGCCAACCCCAATTCCTCACCAATGAGATACAAAAGCATGAGCAAAATGATCTTTCTAATGAGATGCACAAATTAAGCAATGATGACCCATCCTTGATAGAACAAGTATCGCGTCTAAACCCATTGCAATGTTAAGTTGAAAGTTTATTACATAGGTTTTATTTGTGATCTACTTATAAATATACATATTTTGTGAATGGAAGTCAACCTATTTGTTGAACTAGTTGGTGAATTAGGGATTTTCTCTAAATACAAAAAGTCCATCTATGTCAAATTGAAGAGAAATTAATTTACTTGTTAAATTTTTCAAACATTTTCCAAATTATCTTTATTTCCTTTGTTAGTAGTTTTGAAATCTTACAATTCAAGAGGGACAATTATTTTATTTTCAAAAATTCATTCAAATGGATGAAACTTTCAAAAAAATCATCCATTTTTTTGAATTTCTTCAGAGATCAACCACACAACACTTGGCTATTCAACTTGCATCAGATGTGCATTCGTTCAAAAAAAGTTTCAATTTGTTTGACGAAAAGTTTGAAGTCTTTGCAAGAAACCATAACAAAGAGGTAATATCTTGGTTTGTGTTAGGTAATTTGCATTAGTGTAGTTAAATTGTTGTACAATTTAAATTGCTATAAAAATACATGTGTATGCATGTAAATACATAGGTGTACAATTGAGAGGTTCAACATTTTGATGGTGATAGAAAAGTTAACCCTTTTGGATGTATAATAATGTTATTGTTGTTTGAAACATTGAAAGTTATAATGCATTCAAGTTGATTGTTAAAACCATAAATCAATTATTATTGCCTAAAGGTTTTATGAGCAATTATAAAATTTGAATAAGAGTTTTCTTAACAATTATATTTTCTAGATTGTAATGATCACTAATATGGTGGTAGATGGAAATGGTGAAAGATATGTATGCATGTCAAAATGGAAAGAGAAACAACCAATTTAGTATTGAGGTGAGAATCGATCAATACACATTGTAATTATGTAACAAGTGATATGGATTTGAACAATGATTGAAACTAACATTACTTCAATTGATCAAGATGCTTGTCTTGATCTTACTAAATTGTGAACTAATTATGTTGCCCATATTATCATTGTTTCACATAATAAGTGAAATTCCAAATAGATCTTATAATGTGGATATTCATTGTTTGATATATTTGACCTTGAAGTCGTCACATATTTGCAGCAACAAATATTGGGGGACCAAAAACTCACTAAGGACATAACAACACAATTGGTTGCCAAAGTGGATGATTGGTTAGCCAAAATGAAGGTGGTGCAAGACACCATGGTGGTTGAAAGAGAACTCTTCAATAAAGAAAAGGTCATGTGGGTGGATATGTTGAATAATTCCATTGTTGAGCAACAAGCCACAATCCAAAGTTGGGATATCAAATTTGCTTCTCTACAAAAACAAGTAATCTTCATGCACTTATGGAACATGGATTTGTGTATAATTAAGATGAAGGCTAGTGGGGTCATGGGATGTGATCATATATGCTTTAAATTAGTCAAAATTTTGCATTTTGTTGACATCATTAAAACTATTGGAATGCAACCTATTGGAATTGGCCAAGACATGTGAAAAACAAACCAAAACAACAACCTAAATTGACACCAACATTTAATATTGCAAGAATGTCACATTATGATATTTTTAAAATACCATTTGTTGAATGAATTTTGACACAATCTCACAAACAATATTTTTCAACATATAGATTACAAACTAGTGATTGGGTCACCATGGACTTTAAGGTCCATAATAATAAGAACATGTCAAGGTATGTTATCATGGTAGTAAATCTTGATGAGGTTAATTGGATAGGTTGTTGTCGGAACACTTACATCCAATATTTATATGGATTCCAAAAGTGTCCACTTAGATCATATCTATCCAATTGCAAGTCCCCATGTATTGTACCTAGAAAGTTATGTATAATCTTATATCCATGAAATGCACATTGAATATTTTTAAATGATAAGCTTGAAATGGATGAAAATTATTTTTTCCACAATTCATTTTGACAACTTACAATTGAAACTTACCAAATTTGAATCAAGTTTTTAATTATTTACCTAAAGGCAAAAACATGTTATTAGAAATCCCAAAAAATGATAATAAAGCTTGAATTTTTATTATGATTTGTTGGCACATATCTTGATGTTATCCCTTTTGAATATGTAATGAAAAAATCGAGTAATTATGTTCATTTGTTATTGTATGTTGTCTTGGGGGCATTCAGCTCGAAAGATTAGTGGACTTGTTAGAAACAAATGTCAAGGAAATGAAAGCAATGCAAAATGAGGAAAGAAAACACCTCCATGAGGGTCATGTCCATCTTCAATCATTACAGGTCTTGAAATTTTGTGTATTTGATAATGAAAAGTAGATTTAAAGGTTAAAATTTCATGGGCCATGTATTTACATAATGAAAGAGTTTTAACTCCAATGATTTTTAAATCAACATTTATTCAATTGGATTTAAATTGAACCACTAAACATGTGTTGTGTGATACAATAATTGAATGGGTCATTTGAAATGAAGCTTCACAATACATGTAAATGGAATATATATATAAATATAAATGACAAATTTATAATATTCATGTTATGATAGGATTCATTACAGGCCGAACGTATACAATCTTTGGGTGACCTTGCTATTGCACGACAACAAATGGAAGAAATGAGGGAAATGAGTTTCCTTGATAAAGAAACTTTCTTCACTAAATGCATGGATGTAAATATGTTTTCCATTTGATGGTCATCTATATTGAACTACAACAATATCCAAAATAATATTTTCAATGATGGTCTATGAAATATGTATAGAACATAATTGATTTTGATTTAATATCCCTTTTTAATGGTCTCCACTAATATCAAAATGAAGTGTCATAATATAAAATTACAAATAAATTATAAAAAGGTTTTTTCTTCATATTAATCTATATTAATGAACTTTATATCCCAAAAAATTAATTGAAAAAATCTATTATAATTTTTAAAATATCTTTTTATGTCAATTTGCTTGAGTTCAATTTTGTTCAAATCACACAATAATATATCAAATGTGATTGAAAATTAGGTACAAATTTGTTAAAAGAATTAACAATAATATATTTTCTTGGTGGATTAAAATTTATCTTCACAACACTTGAAACACAAATGTTTACTATTTCTTAACTCCAATAGGAAAGAAATGAGATGGCAACGCAACGAGATTTATTATTACAAATGAAAGAACAAGCAATTCTTTCAAGTTCAGCTTTTGAAAAACAATTACTAGAACATGCAACTCGCATCCAATTTGGTGTAGTTTCATATATTTGATACCATCTCTCAACACCTTAACACACATTTATTTATTGAAGTTTTTGATATGTTTTCAAATTATTTAGATGGATGGTCAAGGATGAATTTGCTTGGTTGCAATTTGCAACATCACAAGTTGTTTCCAATTGCAATTCACCTAAATTTCCAAAATGAAATCCCTAACAAAACCATCAAGGTCTCCATTGAATTACATTCTTTTTTCATGCATTGGTCTAATGTGTTGATCATGTGAAAATGTCACATAGAGCATGATAAATAAAGCATGTGCCCAACTCCAAATTTACAACATTTCTATTTTAATTATGGTTTAAATTTGGAAAAAAATTCATTAGATGATAATACATTAGGTTGATTAAAAATACACATATGTGAAATCATACACATTTCTTTGCACTTATCATTTGATCATGTAATGCTTGCTCAATATTATGAGATTTTTTTGTGTGTGTATTTAGAGGCTCAAGACATGGCAAAGCAACGTAGTGAACTTGAACGTGCCAAAGAGATAGTGGCCGAGATAGCCCAAGAGGTAGAAGATGGCAAGCATGAACTTGAGCTTCAACGCAACGCTTTTGAACATGATATAAAAAATATTCATGCTTTTGGTATCCAGGTAATATGAAGAAAATCATGTCCAAAAAATATATTCTTGGGATAGGAACCAAATTTTGAACTAGTCATGGAAAGGTATTTGGAAAAATATAGGAAAACATAATTTAACCAATTGGGCTTGGATTTTGTAACTTTTTTCTAAATTATTATTATTATTATTATCATTTGCTATGACTTTAGGGGCAAATTGGATCATGGACAATATATAGGCTTTTGCTAATTGTCCATGGATCAAATGTAGGGTAAAACCCAAGGGCCAGGCCATTGCATGGTGTAAAACATGATGCCTTTTTTGGGTTTTTTTAAACCATGATATCCACTAGATAATAGATGGGTACCCATTGGGTATCATGGTAATTAAAAAAAGGGTAACATAAGCATTTTAAAAAATGAAACGGATATCTTTTCTGTAGCCATTTTGTTTTTCGAAATGTTCACTCATTCTTGATGAAACATTATCACATAGTAGGTGCCCTCCATTTGCACTACCACAAAATGTAGAGTATTTTGACATTTCCATAAACAATACAACTACCCGTGTGACTTGCCCTTCTTGTACATACCTTCCATTTACAAAGGAAAAAATAGTTCAAATCATTTTTGGAAAATTCAATATACAATATATCGACCCTTAAGGATTAATTCACAAATTTATTAGACATATTGCAAAGGAGAACGCCCATGAAGTCATTACAGTGTTACGGAATTGTTTTTGAGATTCTTTTTTTATTTGATTCATCACATGCAAAATAACCATGTCCAAACAAGGATCATGAATGCATGAATTTCATTTTGTCAATTTTGTTTTTGACAAAGGCACAACAAAAGGTTGAAGGGGCAATGAAGATGAGAAGTGAAGCATCTCAAATGAAGATGGAGGCTAAAGCCTTGAACCAAGCAATAACACAACAATCTATTGATATAGAAACTCAACGTGCCCATGTATGTTTCTTTTCTTTTCAAAGTGTCTTAAACTAACGAGTTCACGATAAAATCACTACAAAACATTGTGTGAATTGTAATTTGTCCAATGCAACTCAAAAATGTCGAATGTAACTTTGAAAAATTATGTGAGTTATAACTTGTTCAATACAACTAAAAAATGTTTGATGCAAATTAAGAATGTGTTTGATGCAACTAATTTCTAATTGCATCAAACAATTTTAAAACTACAACCAACAAGTTACAACAAACATGATTTCTCATTGTGAACTGAAACAAATTATTTTTTGTTTATTATTCCAATTTAAAATAAAATACATTCAAAATAATTAAAATATTTTCTTGATAATATCTATGCATTTATTGGTACATACAATCAAACTTTACGATTGAAATCACCCCTAACACAACCCATTTCACACCATCCCAACTACTATGACCCAACACCCACCAATGCACATCCATCGGAAAACCCTTATGACTCACTTGTGGATGAACCATGACTGAATAACTCTATCCTGTAAACCCTCCAACGTGAACCTCATCCTACTGAGGTTACCACCCATGTTGCGAGGTTCTTACTTTTTGCAACCTAGGGTTGAGGTAAGGTAAGGGTAAAGTACATGTATATCCTTGACCAACAAGAACTGGTTCTAGAGGTTCTAACCCTCCACCAGGGGCAAAGAACCTTCCCTTAATGTCGATTCTATCATGAGAACCATAGGTTTTTTGAAAATGATCAAAAACCCATATCCGGATGTTCTTACCAAAATCAAAGAACCACCCAACATTGGTTGATACCCGTGTAAGTGGGTGAATATCATGAGTAAATAGGTCATGAATGTAAGTGGTTTTTATGTAAGTACACAAAGTAAATAAGGCACTTACTAGCTACTAGGTAGGTACATGTGCACGGTTAGTACGTAGCTAACCACAATGGTTATATATGGGACAAGTATAAAATATGAAAAAGTGTTTCCTATTCACATATCATCCATCCTGCACGGTGTGTTAGTGGGTGCTCGTTCACGTTGGCCCACCACCCTTTCCACATTGAGACTTCCATAATGGAATCGTAAATTCATCGCAAATGTGATTATAACAAGGGGTGTGTCACACTATGGCCCTTGCCATTTACATTAAAAAGTATCTTAAGGCAAAACAAAGATTAATGGAAACTCAAATATTTGACCGTGAAAAAATATAATCTTCAAAAAATCCTCTAAAAAGAAACCAAAATCCTTCAACATATTATTATAATTAATCTCAAATTTCAAACACAAGCCAAAATATCATCTTTCAAGAAAAAAATCCTCATATAAAAACAGACCTACTACTATTACCTAGGGGCCAATTAAGCTACTATACTCTATAATGAATCTAAACACAATATCCTTCTTGCCTTCTTGGTAGGCAAGGCCAACAACAAAAGAGGGGGTGCAATTGCATGGTATGTGGGGTTGTGCATAATATGTAGTATCACAACACACACTAGTATTCAACATGGAGACCAAACTTGTGATTACCTTGGTGTTACTATACTGTGGTTACTATACTATAGGGTGGTACTATACCAATGACTTGATTGATTGGATTTGTAACAATTTGGATTTGAGCAAGCAAGGGTCTCTTTAGGTTTAACTTTTTTTGGGGGGGCTTGTGGAATTTTTGTATTAGATGCAATCAACACAAAGGGAATTGATGGAATTGAAAAAAAAACATGATGGAGAAAGATTAAAATTGGCGTTTCAAAGACAACAACATTCCGCCAATAAGAATGACATGGCTATAATCAACACTTCATATAAGTTGAGATTATTCCTTCAAATTTCATCATATATATATATAATTTTGAGTATTGCCATATATAATCATATGAATGCTAAGATGTCACTACAAGTAGATCATTCATACAAATGATTAGTCAATTAATTAAGATTTAATAAAACATAAACAGCTCTCATTGAGTTGTATAATTTATACTTTAAATATTGATAGTCATTTAGCTTTCCATGTAAGGCCAAAAATAATTCTTGAAAAAGTATGCCAAAAAAAAAAAAAAAAAAAAAAAAAAAAAAAAAAAA
>Ga0116231_10010051_pt1 | contig 15498 bp, 17 predicted proteins | sample S1TSphgellanicum_2_FD_89695 | JGI IMG/M metagenome (GOLD analysis project Ga0116231, IMG submission 89695) | Host-associated microbial communities from peat moss isolated from Minnesota, USA - S1T2_Fd - Sphagnum magellanicum MG | ecosystem: Host-associated > Plants > Peat moss > Unclassified...
AGGGTGCCCGAGTGGCTAAAGGGGGCGGACTGTAAATCCGCTGGCGTACGCCTACGTTGGTTCGAATCCAACCCCTTCCACCAGCAAACGCGCTCCGGCAGGCCATCTGACGCGCCATTTCTCCGCCCCGGTGCCCGCGTACATTTAGTACACGCCGCGCCGGTGCTCGAACCGGCACGCCAGCTGACCTGCCGGAACGCATTTTGACACCGTGCTTGGCAAAAGCTTGACCGGGGCGTGGCGGCGGTCCTATCCCCAATCTGCGCTTTGCGGGTGTAGCTCAACGGTAGAGTCCCAGCCTTCCAAGCTGGTTGTGCGGGTTCGATTCCCGTCACCCGCTCCAATAACCCGGCGGTGATCTCCCGGCCGAACGGCCTCATCCCCTTGACACGCGGCGCGCCAGCGTGTGGAACGCCGCTTTCGTGCTGGTACGGATAGGGGCGTAGCTCAATTGGCTAGAGCGCCGGTCTCCAAAACCGGAGGTTGAGAGTTCGAGACCCTCCGCCCCTGCCATCCACCCCGGCACATCACAGTCGTCTCGCGGAGTGTCTCGATCTTGGCGTTCAACTTGGTTAAATATATGCGCGAAGTGCGCGCCGAGGCGGTGAAAACCACTTGGCCCTCGCGCCGCGAGACCCTGCAGACGACAGGCCTCGTGCTCGCCATGGTCGTCATCACGGCAGCCTTCTTCCTGGCAGTCGACCAGGTGATCGGTGCGGGTATTCGTACGCTCTTCGGCGTTGGCGGTTAAGGGAGCGAACAACATGGCGAAACGCTGGTACGTCCTGCACGTCTATTCGGGATTCGAGAAGAAAATCGCGACCCAGATCAAGGAACAGGCTGAAATGAAGGGCCTCGCCGATGATATCGGCGATATCATCGTGCCGGTCGAAGAGGTCACCGAAGTGCGCCGCGCGCAGAAGGTCAACACCGAGCGCAAGTTCTTCCCCGGCTACGTGCTGATCAACATGGATATGTCCGATGAGGCCTGGCACCTCGTGAAGGACGTGCCGAAAGTCACCGGGTTCCTTGGCAGCAAAACCCGCCCGAGCCCGATCTCGGATGCCGAGGCCGAGCGGATCATGAAGCAGGCCCAGGAAGGCAGTGAAAACCGCCGCCCCGCCGTCATCTTCGAAATCGGCGAACAGGTCCGCGTCGCCGACGGTCCCTTCACCAGCTTCAACGGCGTCATCGAGGAGGTCGACGAGGATAAAGGCCGCGTCAAAGTCTCGGTCTCCATCTTCGGCCGTTCCACCCCCGTGGACCTCGAATACGGCCAGGTGGAGAAACTCTGACCGGGTTGCAATTTTTAGGTCAGGGTCTATCTCGCGTGTCGTGATGTTGAGGGGATGAGTGTGTCTGACGCGACGAAAGCAACCTCCTCGAAACGCTGGATCTTCATCCTCGTCGGTCTACTCATCGTCATCGGCATCGCCATCTGGCTCGTCCAGTATCTGCTGGTCGGCCAGTACTTCGTCAGCACCGATGACGCCTACATCACCGCGGATTCGAGCCTCGTGGCCGCCAAGGTCAGCGGCTACGTCACGCGGGTCGCCGTCCGCGACGACCAGGCCGTCACCCGCGGCGAGCTGCTCGTCACGATCGATCCGCGCGATTACGAAACCGCCCTCGCCGGCGCGCGCGCCGACGAACAGGCCGCCCGCGCCGCCATCGCCAACGACCAGGCGGAACTCGCCCTCCAGCAGGCAAAAATCGCCGCTGCGCAGGCCATGATCCAGGGCGATGACGCAAGGCTCGATTTCGCCACCCAGAACGCGCGCCGCTACGCCCATCTCTCGGGCATCGGCGCCAGCCCGATCCAGACGACGGACCAGGCGACCACCGACGTCGCCACCTCCAAAGCCACCCGCGCCGCCGATGAAGCCAACCTGCTCGGCGCCAACCGCCAGATCGATGTGCTGAACGCCGCCATGGCGCAAGCCACTGCCAGCCTCGCCCAGGCCACGGCCCGCGAACAACAGGCGCAGCTCGACCTCAGCCACACCCGCATCACCGCCCCCTTCGATGGCATCGTCGGCAACAAGCAGGTCGCCACCGGCGACTACCTCCAGACCGGCACCCAGATCATGGCCATCGTCCCGCTCGCGCGCGTGTATGTCATGGCCAACTACAAGGAAACACAAATCACCAACCTGCAGCCCGGCCAGCACGTCACCCTCACAGTGGACGCCTACCCCGCCCTCAAAGTCACCGGCACCGTCGATTCCATCGCCCCCGCCTCCGGCCAGGAATTCGCCCTCCTGCCGCCCGACAACGCCACCGGCAACTTCACCAAGATCGTGCAGCGCGTGCCCGTGAAAATCGACCTGAACCTGACACCCGACCTGATCGGCAAACTGCGCCCCGGCATGTCCGTCGAACCCGCCATCGACACACGGTCCGGTGGGTGACTTGGGCGGCAGGGTAACAAGGCCGGGGGGCGCTGCCCCCTGGACCCCCGCCACAGGCTCGCCTTTGGCACCCAGCCATAAGTGTCTGGGCAGGTGGGCGCTCTCGGCACGGGCGCGCCTCCTGGCCTTATTTCCTTGACCGACCAAGTCCCCTTCCGCACCCGTGTGGCCGTCGGCGGGGCGTTGATTGGCGCGTTCATGGCGGTTTTGAACATTCAGGTTGTGAACACGTCCTTGCCTGACATTCAGGGCGGCATCGGCACGGGGCTGGACAATGGCGGCTGGATTTCGACCGCGTATCTGATCGGCGAGATCATCGTCATTCCCTTATCGGGGTGGTTGTCCGAGGTGTTTTCGCTGCGCCGGTATCTGATTGCCAGCACGATTTTGTTCCTCATCTTTTCGGCGGCCTGCGGCTTGTCGAGCAATTTTCCCGAGATGGTGACATTGCGGGCGCTGCAGGGGTTCTTCGGCGGGGTGCTGATCCCGCTGGCGCTGACCTGCGTGATTATTTTGTTGCCCGAGCGGGCGCGGCCGGTGGGGTTCGCGTTGTTTGCGCTAACGGCGACGTTTGCGCCGGCGATCGGCCCGACGGTTGGCGGCGCGATCACCGATTTATATGGCTGGCGGTTCATTTTCTTTCTCAACCTGGTGCCCGGCGCGATCATGCTGCCGGCGCTGATCTGGGGTTTGAAGCCCGCCCCGATGCAGCTGGCCAAATTCGCGCAGGGCGACTGGCTGGGGATCGTCTCGATCGCGGTGGGTCTGGGCTCGTTGCAGGTCGTGCTGGAGGAGGGCAACAAGGACGATTGGTTCGGCTCGCCCTTTATCCTGCATCTGTCGATCATCTCGGCGCTCGCGATGGCGGTGTTTTTCTACCAGGAACTGCGGCCCGGCAACACGCGGCCGCTGGTCAATCTGCGGCTGTTCAAGCGCTGGAACTTCAGTTTCGCGACCATCGCCAATGTCATGCTCGGCTTCGTGCTGTACGCCGCGGTCTATCTCATCCCGATCTATCTGGCCGAGGCGCATGGCTACAGCGCGCGCCAGTCCGGGGCGGTGATGATGTGGATTGGTCTGCCGCAGCTCGTCATCATCCCGTTCATGCCGCTGCTGATGCGCAAGTTCGACGTCCGGCGGCTTCTGGGTCTGGGTTTCGTGCTGTTTGCCATCAGCTCGTTCATGAACATGAATCTCGGGCCGAACGATAGCGGGCCGCAGCTGTTGATCCCGAACCTGATCCGCGCGCTCGGCCAGGCCATGGTGTTCACGCCGATTTCACAGATCGCGACGTCGGGCATTCCGTTCCGTGATTCGAGCTCGGCGTCGTCGCTGTTCAACATGCTCCGCAACCTCGGCGGTGCCATCGGCATTGCGGTGGTGCAGACCTTCGTGACGAACCGCGAGAAATTCCATTCGGCGATCATGACCCCGCAGGTCAGCCTGCTCGATCCGGCGACGCAGCAGCGGATCGGGATGCTGCAGCATTATTTCGCGGCGCATGGCATGGCCGATCCGGGTGCTGCGCGGCGGCAGGCGATCATCATGATCGGCCGCACCATCGAGGTGCAGGCGAACTACCTGGCGTATGGCGATGCATTCGCGTTGCTGGGCATGGGGATGGTCCTGGGCGCGATCGCAACGTGTTTTCTGCGCCGGCCGGCTGGTGCCGCGGCCCCTGGCGCGCATTAAATGAGGCGCCGTAACTTTTTTTAACCGGCCGCGCCGGCGTTTGCCGCCCGGTTTTCCTCCAAAACGCTATGCCTGCCGCCAAAAAGGGTCTAACAATCTGGAAAACAGGAGGAAAAACCCATGGCGCGTGTAGCACTGGTAACCGGCGGCACCCGCGGCATTGGCGCCGCGATCAGCGTGGCGCTGCAGCAGGCCGGCAGGCATGTGATTGCGAGCTACGCCGGCAACACGACGGCCGCCGAGGCTTTCAGCCGCGAGACCGGCATACAGTCGATCCGGTTTGACGCCGGTGACTATGACCAATGCCTGACCGCCGTCACCGCCATCGCGGCGGAACACGGTCCTATCGAGATACTTGTGAACAACGCCGGCATCACGCGCGACACCACGATCGCGAAGATGACCCGCGAGATGTGGGATGCGGTGATCGACACCAATCTCGGCTCCTGCTTCAACCTCTCGAAGGCCTGTTTCGATGGCATGAAGGCGCGCAAGTTCGGCCGTATCGTGAACATCGGCTCGATCAACGGGCAGGCGGGCCAGTACGGCCAGGTCAACTACGCCGCCGCCAAATCCGGCATCCACGGGTTCACCAAGGCGCTGGCGCAGGAGGGGGCGCGCTACTCGATCACCGCGAACGCGATCGCGCCGGGCTATGTGGATACCGAAATGGTGCGCGCGGTGCCAGCCGACGTGCTGGAAAAGATCATCGCCAAAATTCCGCGCGGGCGCCTGGGCACGGCCGAGGACATCGCGCGCGGCGTGGTGTTCCTCACCGCCGACGAGGCCGACTTCGTGACCGGCTCGACGCTGTCGATCAACGGTGGCCAGCATATGTACTGAACCGTCGATCCGCCCGGCGGTAGGGCTTACTTCCCTTCATCCAATTTCAAAACTTCCCCGGCCAAATACAAACTCCCGCAAACCAGAACCCGTGTCGGCGCCGTGATCTGCGCCAGCGCGCCCGCCACGTCCGGTCCCGGCCGCGCGATCCCGCCCGAGGCCGCGATGATCTGCTCAACGGGCAGCGCCAGGTGCTGTCCGGGCTCGGCGACGGCGAACACCCGTTCGGCGCGGGGCATCAGCAGGCGCAGAACCTCCCCCACGTCCTTGGATTTTTTCATGCCGATCACCAGCGTTGTCGCACCCGGCCAGGCCTGCATCTGCGCGGCCAGCGCCTCGGCGCCGCCCGGGTTGTGCGCGCCGTCCAGCCATAGTTCCGAGCCCGCCGGCAACAGCGCCAGCAGCGCACCGCGCAGGCGTTGCAGGCGCGCGGGCCAGGTGGCGTTCCGCAGCCCCGCGGCCACGGCGGCGGCGGGGATCGCAAAACCGGCGGCGCGCAACGCGGCGATCGCGATGCCGGCATTCTCCACCTGATGCACGCCCGGCAGTGCCGGCGGCGGCAGGGTCTCGCCATCGAACGTCATGCCGCCGGGGATCGCCGCGACCCGCCAATCCCGATCCCGTGCCAGCAGCGGCGCCTGCTTCTCCTCGGCTTCCGCCCCGATCCGCGCCATCACCTCCGGCGCCTGCGCGCCGACGATGACCGGCACGCCGGTCTTGATGATGCCGGCCTTCTCGCCCGCGATCGCCGTCAGCGAGTTGCCGAAAAATTCCTGATGGTCGAGCGAGATCGAGGTGATGGCGCAGGCCGCCGGCTGCACGACGTTGGTCGCGTCGAACCGGCCGCCGAGGCCGACCTCGACGATGCAGATATCGGCCGGCGCGCGGGCGAACAGCACGAAGGCGGCGGCGGTGATCGCCTCGAACACCGTGATCTGGTTGCCTTCGTTGACCGCCTCGATCTCGGCCAGCACCGCTGCGAGGTCGTCATCGGATACGAGGTCGCCCGCGATCCGGATCCGCTCGTTGAAGGTCACCAGATGCGGGGAGGTGTACACATGGGCGCGTAAGCCGGCGGCTTTGGCGAGGGCGGCGGCGAACGCGCAGACGCTGCCCTTGCCGTTGGTGCCGGCGACATGCACGACCGGCGGCAGCCGCCGCTGCGGATCGCCCAGAGCCTGCAGCAGCCGCACCAGCCGGTCGAGTTTCAGGTCGATCAGCTTGGGGTAGAGCTGCTGCAGGCGCTCCAGGCTCGCATGCATGGCGGATGGCGTTGTCATCACAGAACGCGGGCCTGCGGAAACTTCAGGCGGCGGCCGGCCGCTTATTGACGGTGGTGAACTCGATCAGCCGGGCCAGCATGGCGGGCAATTCGCCGCGTTTGACGACCATGTCGATCATGCCGTGCGCGTGCAGATATTCCGCGCGCTGGAAGCCTTCGGGGAGTTTTTCGCGCACCGTCTGCTCGATGACCCGCGGCCCCGCGAACCCGATCAGCGCGTTCGGCTCCGCGATCGCGATGTCGCCCAGCATGGCGAAGGATGCCGTCACGCCCCCGGTGGTGGGGTCGGTCAGCACCACGATGAACGGCAGGCCGGCCTCCTTCAGCATCTGCGTCGCGATCGTGCTGCGCGGCATCTGCATCAGGCTGATCGCGCCTTCCTGCATGCGGGCGCCGCCGGACGCGGTATAAACGATCAACGGCGCCGCCTGCAGCACCGCGAGGCGCGCGGCGGCGACGATGCCGTCACCCACCGCCGCGCCCATCGAGCCGCCCATGAAATCGAACGACATCGCGGCGACGACGGCGCGCAGGCCGCCGATGGTGCCGTGCGCGACCAGCATCGCATCGTCCTGCCTGGTCGCCTCGCGCGCGTCGCGCAGCCGGTCGGCGTAGCGCTTCTGGTCGCGGAATTTGAGCGGATCGCTGACCGGCTTGGGCAGGTCGATGCGCGTGTACGCGCCCTGGTCAAAGGTCCAGGCGAGCCGCTCGGCGGCGGTCGCGCGCATATGGTGGCCGCAATGGGGGCAGACCTTCTTGGCGCTCTCGAGCTCGCGATGAAAGATCATCTGCTGGCAGCTCGGGCACTGGTGCCAGAGATTGTCCGGCACGTCCTGGCGGCCGAGGAGGGTGCGGATTTTGGGGCGGACGAATTCGGTGAGCCAGCTCATGAAAGATTTTTAGGGGGTTTTCCCTCAAAGTGGAAGCTGAAGCGAAGCACCCGTTTCTGATACCGGGGCGATGGCGCTGTCCGGACCGCATCTCCGGCCAAAAATGCCAGAAGTTTTTTGTTTCTTGTTCTCAAAAAGCAGCGCTACCCCTTCCTTATGGTCAGCCACCACGTCCCATCCGCCTGCTCCACCAGATCGAGCGGGTCATGCCCCTGGTCCGCCGCCGCGCGCGGCACGTTGGCGAGCGGGTCCGCGCCCTGCAGGCGCACCAGCAGTATTTGTCCGGGGTTCATCGCGTCCAGCGCGAGCCTGGTGCGCACGAAGGTCATCGGGCAACTCTCGGCTGTAATATCAATGGCTTTGTCGTGTGCGGGCAGGTCTGAAATCATGCGCAATACCTGTAGAAGGCTGGACCGGGGCGGGAGTTTGGGCCACAAGGCTGGCGATGGATATAAGCATCGAGCGCCTGTGCATAGAGAACGGGCTGAAGATGACAGGCCCCCGCCGGGTGATCGCGCGCGTGCTGTCGGAAGCGACCGACCATCCTGATGTCGACGAGCTGCACCGGCGCGCGAACCGCATCGATGCGGGCATTTCGCTTGCCACAGTCTACCGCACCGTGCGTCTGCTGGAGGCCAAGGGTATCCTCGCGCGGCGCGACCTTGGCAGCCGGCGGGCCCGGTACGAACCCAGCGGCGAGCGCAACCATTTCCATTTGGTTGACCAGGAAAGTGGAACGGTACTGGAATTTGCCGCCCCGCAGGCCGAAGTTTTACTTCGCGACATCGCGAGGCGACAGGGGTTTGACGTGGATGTGATAAAAATCGAGCTTTTTGGCCGGCGGACCGTGGAATGAACACCAATGTCATCCCCGGCCTGCCGCGCTTCACGCTGGGCAACGCCGCCCCCGGGTTCACGGAGCTGCGGGCGGGCAATCTCGGGGTCCGGCTCGCCACCACGGCTGCCGAGCTCGAGGCCGTGCAGTCGCTGCGCTACCGGGTGTTCTACGAGGAGATGGGCGCGCTCGCGGACGACGTGACGATTGCGACAAGGCGCGACACGGACGAGTTTGACGCGGTCGCGGACCACCTGCTCGTGGTCGACCATGACCTTGGCGAGGACGCCAACAGCGTCGTCGGCACCTACCGGCTGATCCGCCAGTCCGGTGCCGCGAAGCTCGGCAAATTCTACTCCTCCGGCGAGTACGACATCTCGGTCCTGGAGGATTTTCCGGGCGAGAAGCTGGAGCTTGGCCGCAGCTGCACGCATGCGCAATACCGCTCCCGCGCCGTCATGCAGCTGCTCTGGCGCGGCATCGCGGCCTATGTGTTCCACTACGGGATCGACCTGATGTTCGGCTGCGCCAGCCTGAACGGCACGGACCCCGATGCGCTCGCCGCCGAACTCACCTATCTCGCGACGCATCACCTGGCCCCCGCCGCCATCCGCCCGCGCGCGCTGCCGCACCGCTATGTCGACATGCTGCGCGCGGATGCGGGGACGCTGGATAGCAGGCGGGCCTTGATGAGCCTGCCGCCGCTGATCAAGGGCTATCTGCGGCTGGGTGGTTTCGTCGGCGACGGCGCGGTGATCGACCGCCAGTTCAACACGACGGACATCGCGGTGGTCGTGCAGACCGACCTCGTGACCGAAAAATACTACCGTCACTATGAGCGTGAAGCGCGCGAAACCTAACAGACTGTTTAAAAAGCCGCGCTGGCGGCCGTTTGGAGCGCTGATCTGCGCTCGGGTGCCCGGCCAGCCCCACTGTAGGGCTCACCAGGGCGCCTTTTAAAACAGTCTTTGGTTAACTTTCGTATGCGAGGGCTGCCTGATCTGCTATCCGCGGCGATACGTCTCGCCAGGCTGCACTGGAAACTCGGCGGACTTCCCTCTATTGACGGCTTTTTCGGGCCGAGACCCGGCATCGCGGGTTAGGGGATACAAGATGGCTGAAGATGATCTGACCGTACCGGACTCGCTGCTGCCTTATGACGACTGGACCCAGGATGCGCTGCGCCACGTCGTCGTCAGCGCGCTGCGGCATGTCGCGGAGCACGGCCTGCCGGGCGGCCACCATTTCTACATCACGTTCAAGACCGCCTATCCCGGCGTCATCATCCCCGAGCGCCTGCGCGCGCAATACCCCGACGAGATGACCATCGTCCTGCAGCACCAGTTCCACAGCCTGAACGTCGACGAACCGGCCCGTAACCTCTCCGTCGGCTTGTCTTTCGGCGGCGTGCCGTCCATCCTCACCATTCCGGTCGCCGCGATCACCAGCTTTCACGACCCCGAAATCCGCTTTGGCCTACAGTTCGAGGTCGCGGTGCCAGAGCCCGTCAAACTCGCCGATATCCCGGCGCCCGAAGGCGATGACGTGCCGTCGCGCGAGGCCGAAGGCCCCGCCGATGTCGTCAGCCTCGACGCCTTCCGCCGAAGACAGAAAGATTGAAGCCATGAACGTCGCCACCAAGGTCGCCCCCGGTTTCGCCTACGCGCCGATGTTCCCGCAGAGCGCGGACACGACGCCGTATCGCCGGCTCGACATCGAAGGCGTCTCGACCATCGAGGTCGAGGGCAAAACTGTGCTGAAAGTGACGGCGGACGCGCTCGCGGCACTCGCCTTCCAGGCTTTTCGGGACGTTGCCCACCTGCTTCGCCCCGCCCATCTCGGGCAGCTCGCCAAAATCCTGCGCGATCCGCAAGCCAGCGAAAACGACCGCTACGTCGCCATGGAATTCCTCAAAAACGCCAACATCGCCGCCGCCGGCGTGCTGCCGATGTGCCAGGATACCGGCACGGCCCTCGTATTCGGCAAAAAAGGCCAGCGCGTCTGGGTCGAGGGCGACGAGGAGCAGGCGATCAGCTACGGCGTCCACCGCACCTATACCGAGACCAACCTGCGCTACTCGCAGATGGCGCCGCTCTCGATGTTCGAGGAAAAAAACACCGGCAACAACCTGCCGGTCCAGTTCGACATCATGGCCGCCCCCGGCGACCACCACGCCGACGAGTTCGCGCTGATGTTCATCGCCAAAGGCGGCGGATCGGCGAACAAGACCTATCTCTACCAGGAAACCCGCGCCGTCCTGAACCCCGAAAAGCTCCTGTCCTTCATCGAGGCGAAGGCCAAGACGCTCGGCACCTCGGCCTGCCCGCCATACCACCTCTCGATCGTCATCGGCGGCACGTCCGCCGAGCTCACGCTCAAAACCGTGAAACTCGCCTCGACCAAATGGTATGACAATCTGGTCACCGAAGGCGGCCCCGAAGGCCACGCGTTCCGCGACCTCGAGATGGAGCGCCAGGTGCTCGAGATGACCCAGAAGCTCGGCATCGGCGCGCAGTTCGGCGGCAAATATTTCTGCCACGACGTGCGCGTCATCCGCCTGCCCCGCCACGGCGCCAGCCTGCCGATCGGCATCGGCGTGTCCTGCTCGGCCGACCGGCAGATCAAGGCGAAAATAACCAGAGACGGCATCTTCCTCGAACAGCTGGAAACCGAGCCCGCTAAATACCTGCCCGAAATCACGACCGACCATCTCGGCGGCGACGTGGTGGCCATCGACCTCAACCGCCCGATGGCCGACATCCGCGCGGAACTCTCGAGACACCCGATCAAAACCAGGGTCGCGCTGACCGGCACCATCGTGGTCGCCCGCGACATCGCCCACGCGAAGCTGAAAGAGCGCCTGGATCGCGGTGAAGGCCTGCCCGACTACCTGAAAAACCACCCGGTCTACTACGCCGGCCCGGCGAAAACCCCGGAAGGCCTGCCGACGGGCAGCTTCGGCCCCACCACCGCCGGGCGGATGGACTCCTATGTCGAGGAATTCCAGGCCGCCGGCGGCTCCCTCGTCATGCTCGCCAAAGGCAACCGCAGCAAAGCCGTGCGCGATGCCTGCAAAGCCCATGGCGGCTTCTACCTCGGCTCCATCGGCGGCCCCGCAGCCGTGCTCGCCCAGCAGAACATCACCAAGGTCGAAATCCTCGAATACCCCGAACTCGGCATGGAAGCCGTCTGGCGCATCGAAGTGAAGGATTTTCCGGCCTTCATCGTTGTCGACGACAAAGGCAACGACTTCTTCGCCGAGCTCGCCTGATGAAATTCACTGTCGACCGCATCGACCACGTCGTAATGACCTGTAACGACATCAACGTCACCGCCGCCTGGTACCAGCGCGTGCTGGGGATGGAACGCGAGGAATACGGCGGCAAAAACCGCACCGCCCTGCGCTTCGGCGCGCAGAAAATCAACCTGCACGAGGTCGGCCACGAAGTCCTGCCCCACGCCCAGCTCGCCAAACCCGGGACACTCGACCTCTGCTTCGTCATCGCCGTCCGTACCGAAGACGCCATCGCCCAGCTGCACACCTGCGGCGTCACCATCGAACGCGGCCCCGTGTCGCGCATCGGCGCGCTCGGCGACATCATGTCCGTGTACTGCCGGGATCCGGACGGCAATCTGATCGAACTCGCATCGTATATGGGAGTCTGAGGGGGTCCGGGGGGACAGCGTCCCCCTGGCCTTACGATCCATGAACCTCTCGGACTTCTCATACGATCTGCCGTCGGACCGGATTGCCGTGGCGCCGGCGCGGCCGCGGGATGCGGCGCGGTTGCTGCACGTGGGGGCTGGGTTGCGCGACCATGTGGTGCGGGATTTGCCGGGGTTGCTGCGGGCGGGCGATTTGCTGGTGGTGAACGACACCAAGGTGATCCCGGCGCAGCTCGAGGCGTGGCGCGGGGCGGCGCGGGTCGGGATTACGCTGGACCGGCGGCTGGATGACGGGTGCTGGCGGGTGTTGCTGCGCAACGCGCGGCGGGTGCGGGTCGGGGATTTGCTGGTGATCGACCCGGAATTTTCGGCAGCGGTGGTAGCGGTTCTGGAGGGCGGCGCGGCGGTGCTGCGGTTCGCGGCCGAGGATTTTTACGCAGCACTGGCGCGCAGCGGCGCGTTGGCCTTGCCGCCCTATATTGCGCGGCCGGAGGGGATCACCGCGCAGGACAAGCTCGATTACCAGACGATGTTCGCTGCCAACGAAGGTGCAGTGGCGGCCCCCACGGCGGGGCTGCATTTCACCCCCGAGCTGGCGGCGGCGGTCGCGGCCGCCGGTGTGGCGATGGTGCGGGTGACGCTGCATGTGGGGGCGGGGACGTTTCTGCCGGTGCGGACGGAGGATGTGTCGCAGCATCGGATGCATGCCGAGCGCGGCCATATATCGGCGGCGGCGGCGGCCACCATCAATGCCACGCGGGCGGCGGGCGGGCGCATCATCCCGATCGGCACGACGGCGCTGCGGCTGCTCGAGTCCGCGGCGGATGAGGCGGGCGTCGTGGCGCCGTTCGACGGCGAGACCGAGATTTTCATCACGCCGGGCTACCGGTTCCGGGTCGCCGATCTGCTGTTCACCAATTTTCACCTGCCGCGCTCGACGCTGTTGATGCTGGTATCCGCGTTTGCGGGCATGGCGCGCATCCGGGCGGCGTATGCGCACGCCATTGCGGCCAATTACCGGTTCTATTCCTATGGCGATGCTTGCCTGTTGGAGCGTGGACCGGCATGAGCCTGCGCTGAATGCAGGATTTCGGTTTCACACTGGCCGCCGTGGAGGGTGCTGCCCGGGCGGGGTTGCTCGCGACGGCGCATGGCGACGTGCCGACGCCGACGTTCATGGCGGTCGGCACCGCGGGCACCGTGAAGGCGATGACGGCGGATGCGGTGCGCGCGACGGGTGCGAACATCGTGCTCGGCAACACCTATCATCTGATGCTGCGGCCGACCGCCGAGCGCGTCGCGCGGCTCGGCGGCCTGCACAAAATGATGGACTGGCCGGGGCCGATCCTCACGGATTCCGGCGGCTTTCAGATCATGTCGCTCGCCAAGCTGCGCAAGATGGACGAGACGGGCGTGACGTTCCGCTCGCATCTGGACGGCTCGGCGCATCATCTCTCGCCTGAGCGCTCGATGGAGATCCAGTTCCTGCTGGACGCCACGATCACGATGGTGCTGGACGAGTGCACGAAATTCCCGGCGACGCGGGAGGAGGCGGCGGACTCCATGCGGCTGTCCTCGCGCTGGGCGAAGCGCTCGCGCGATGCCTTCGTGCGGCGTGCGGGTTATGGCCAGTTCGGCATCGTCCAGGGCAGCGTGTTTCAGGATCTGCGGCGGGAGTCGGTGGACGCGCTGACGGCGCTCGATTTCGAGGGCTACGCGATCGGCGGCCTCGCGGTCGGCGAGGGCCAGGCGATGATGTACGAGGTGCTGGATTTCACCGCGCCCATGCTGCCGGCGGACAAGCCGCGCTACCTGATGGGTGTCGGCACGCCGGATGACCTGCTGGGGGCGGTTGCGCGCGGGGTGGACATGTTCGACTGCGTGATGCCGACGCGGGCGGGGCGCACGGCGCGGGCGTTCACCGCGCGCGGCGTGTTCAACCTGCGCAACGCGCGCTTCATCGACGATGCGCGGGCGTTGGATGAGCGTTGCGGCTGCCTGTGTTGCACCCGCCACACCAGGGCGTATCTGCATCATCTGTTCCGCGCCGAGGAGATGCTGGGCCCCATGCTGCTGACGATGCACAACCTTACCTATTACCAGTCGCTGATGACCGGCGCACGCGCCGCCATTCTGGCGGGCGGCTACGCCGATTATGCGGCGGGTGTGCGCGCCGGCTGGGAGGATGCCGCGCATGGTTGACGAGCGCTATGCCGGCCTGCAGCAGCTCGGCGCCAAAACCGCGGCACCCGCCTCGCCGGATCAGGCCGTGCTGGAGCGCGTCGCGGCCCATACGGGGGGCAAAAACGCGGTGGTGCGCTTCACCTGCCCGGAATTCACCTCGCTCTGCCCGATGACCGGCCAGCCGGATTTCGCGCATATCGTCATCGACTATATCCCCGGCGACTGGCTGGTGGAGAGCAAGTCCCTCAAATTGTTCATGCACAGCTTCCGCAACCATGGCGGCTTTCACGAAGCCTGCACGCTGCTGATCGCGGACCGGCTGATCGACCTGCTCGCCCCGCGCTGGCTGCGGATCGGCGCCTACTGGTACCCGCGCGGCGGCATCCCGATCGACGTGTTCTGGCAGACCGGCGCGCCGCCGGAGGGCGCGTGGATCCCGGCGCAGGACGTGCCCGGCTATCGTGGCCGCGGCTGACCTCCGGCCCGAGATCACGCGCCGCGCCGCTGCGCTGGGGTTCGATGCCATAGGCTTCACCCGCGCCGCGATGCCCGAACGCGCGGCGGGCGGCCTGCGCTCCTATTTGGCGGCCGGCCACCACGGCAGCATGGGCTGGATGGAAGCGCGCGCCGATGAGCGCGCCGACCCGAAAGCGCTCTGGCCGGACGCGCTTACCGTGATCTCGCTCGGCCTGTCCTACGCGCCGCCCGGCGACCCGCTCGCGACCCTCAGGCAACCCAGTGCGGGCAACATCTCGGTCTATGCCCGCGGTCGCGACTATCATGACGTCGTCAAAGGCCGGCTCAAACACCTCGCCCAGTTCATCGCGGCCCAGGGGGCGGGGGTCAAAGTGTTCGTGGACACGGCGCCGGTGATGGAAAAGCCGCTGGCGATGATGGCCGGGCTCGGCTGGCAGGGCAAACACACCAACCTCGTCTCCCGCCAGCACGGCTCCTGGCTCCTGCTCGGCGAGGTCTTCACCACCCTCGAGCTCCCCGCCGACGCGCCCCACGCGGATCGCTGCGGCAGTTGCCACGCCTGCCTCACCGCCTGCCCGACCGACGCCTTTCCCGCGCCCTACAAGCTCGACGCCCGGCGCTGCATCTCCTACCTCACCATCGAGCATCACGGCCCGATCCCCGAGGATCTGCGCGCCGGCATGGGCAACCGCATCTATGGCTGCGACGACTGCCTTGCCGTCTGCCCATGGAACAAGTTCGCCGCCGCCGGCCGGGAGAACAAACTCGCCCAGCGCGAGGACCTCACCGCCCCGCGCTTAGCCGAGCTCGCCAAGCTGGACGATACGCGCTTTCGCACGATGTTCGCGGGCTCGCCGATCAAACGCACCGGCCGGAACCGGTTCGTGCGAAACGTGGCCATCGCGGTCGGCAATAGCGGGGACCCTGGGTTGCGCGAGACGGCTGCGGCGCTGGCGACGGATGCGGATCCGGTTGTCGCGGAAGCGGGGGCGTGGGCTCTTGCCAAGCTTTTGTGAACAAAAAGCAGCAAAAAAACTTTGATTTCCTTGGGCCATGGGCGCTGGCGGCGCAAACGACCGTTGCCCGGCATGATTGATGCCGCGTGATTGGATCTGGCAGCAAGCAGCGCTTTTCCCTACCCCTAGCCTTTCCTCTAAAAGCGCTAATATCCGGTCCAGAAACAGGAGCATGATTTTGTCTGACGCGATCATCGGCCGG
>Ga0116231_10010052_pt1 | contig 15497 bp, 19 predicted proteins | sample S1TSphgellanicum_2_FD_89695 | JGI IMG/M metagenome (GOLD analysis project Ga0116231, IMG submission 89695) | Host-associated microbial communities from peat moss isolated from Minnesota, USA - S1T2_Fd - Sphagnum magellanicum MG | ecosystem: Host-associated > Plants > Peat moss > Unclassified...
TATTTTGAACACTATATAAACAAAGGGGTGTGCCTATGCAATTTCACATTAAAAAGTTTGTGCACATGGGATGAGCTAATCAAAAGGTTCAACCCAAAACAAAAAAACAAATAATGCACAATTCTAAAATACATACGTCCCCAACTTACTTATCTATTTAGTTAGGTAAATACCTAGTTTGATCTACTCATCTAGGTTAGCCTATGTACTTACCTACTTAAGTACCTACCTATATGAGTAGGTATTTAGCCTAGGAAGGTAAAACCTACCTATTTATTTTTTTACCTAAGTAGGTAGGTAGGTAAGGATTGTAGGCACCTATTTATGTACCTACCAACTTAATATTAATATTTTTATTAAATTAAAATTTTAATGCCACATGGCATATTTACATTGGGCCACGTGTCATAATATTAGATCATCCAAGTTTTGAATTGAATGTCTTAGATTATTTCAAAATAATAATAATAATATAATCATATATTAAAACACGTGACAACACATGATTTGCCTTGAATTGTGACTAAAATAGTTGTATATTAATCGCATGTGACAATACATATACAATGGAGTCAAAGGATGAAATGTATTTGTTAACTTTTTCTTTCATTCAATATTCTTTGTCATTTGCAACTAGTTTATCACATGCGACTTGTCTTATGCGAGTCAAAGGATTTTAGTTACAAAATGTCTCTTGCGACTAAAATTTAGTCGCAATTAGTAGTTGAAAATACATGTTTTTCTTCTAGTGCTTGTTGTTTGGTTTGTATAGATCCGAGTGAATGATTAAGTGCTTGTCATTATTCCTAGTCCCATCCCAGAGCTCCAGCACACCCCTCTACCCCCTCAAAGTGCTAGGAGCCAGGGAATGTGCCCTGATTCCTTACTTTTTCGTTGTTTTCAGTCTAGACTCACATTTGAGTCCCTTAAAGAGCCTAGGGGTGCGTCATACTTTAACAAAAACAACTTAAACAAAACAAATGGAACATTTTTTTATTCTAGTTCTTTTGATGTTTTTGAGAAATTATAACAACACACATAAAATAGTAAAAGAAAAATCGATTTAAAAAAAATGTTTTTGTTTTTGGTAGAAATAAATAGCTTCAACCAGATAAAATAATTCTATTGTGGGTATAGTTTAATGGTAAAAGTGCGATTACTTTTCAAAATAAGAGTCATTAAACAAAAAAATTAGGTTTTATATCCATGGTACGATTGCTAAATGTTAAGGTCATATAGTAATATTCCAAGTTTGGAAAAAAAAAAAAAAAGGATCAAGAAGTCAAAATAGTTTTTTCTAACTTTAAAATGATAAACAATCACAATTTTTTTGAAAGTGATATATTACTCGGTTCTTACAAATATTCAAAATAATAAATATTAGCAGGAAAGATGACAACACTCAAACTTTATGAAACAAATACAACTTTGAAATGCAAAACAAAAGTTTATAGTGGAAAAAACAATTTCCAAAATATATAAACTTGGATTACAACAACAACAAAATACAATACATTAATTTTGCCAAGCTTATTCAAAATCGACCTCTAAATACATTGAACAAACAAAGCAAATAAATCCAAAATAATGATTCTATTGAAAATAATAGATCAATCTTATCAACAATTTAGAAAATCTTAACTAATAGTTGCATCAAATCACTAAATTTTTTCAGTATTAAAAATAAATAAAAAATTTTGGTTACATAAATATGGTAATCAATTTACTAGTTAGGATTTTCTAGATTTTCGAATGGTTAATGTAAATCCTAACTAGTAGTGAAAAATTGATAGTTGATTTTTTGTAGTGAAATCTGGTAGTTAGTAAAATTTGGTAGTCAAAGTTCATGTATATAGATTTTAATAGTCTTTTTTGACCTTTAACCATCTCTTTTAATTTGCTAAACAATAAACCACAAAACCAAAGCAAAAGCTTCTTAATTTGTTAAGCAACAAAACTAAGAAAACAAGTATAAAACAAAGAAACAACTGGAATGCAAAGCACAATAAAAAAAACCATAGCACTTTTAGACTTTGGATAAAAACTTACTTGAGAAGAAGCGCAAAACGCATTGCAAAAATAATAGATTTTTTGTGAAGTTTCAAGTAGAACAAGAAATTAAGGCCAAAGTAAGACATGAAGTGCTTGATTCTTGTGAAATTCACAAAAAAAAGAGAAAAAGACCCATGGTTGCAAAGAAGTTAAAAAACAAGAATGTATGAAATATGAAACACTTGATGTTGTGAAGTTTCAAGGAGAACAAGAAATTAAGGCCAAAATTAGAAATGAACTGCTTGATTCTTGTGAAATTCACAAAAAAAAGGAAGAAAAAGACCCATGGTTACAAAGAAGTTCAAAACAAGAATGTATGAAATATGAAACACTTTATGTTGCAATAACTTAAAACAAAGTTTTGAGATTCATTTACAAAGAAAATATTATTGGAAGTGCAAAATGCAAAGGTGCAAAACAAAGTTTCAAAAGGAGATTATGATGGATAACTTTCCCTAAAACCTAAACAATCAAAACCCGAAATAAAATGCATTTATGACATTTTCAAAACCCTAACAGACCAAATATCAATTTGTTTCAAACATAATGGCTGAATACAGACACATATAAGTGTCATACATACCAAGGCATCTGATGATTGTGTATAGAGCCGAATATTGAGAAGTTAAAAAATTCTGGATATAGATGAAATTAGATGCATAATCAAAATTTTCTATATAACTGGCAAACACTGGTTGTGACCACTTACCTTCTTACTGACTTACTTAGGAAGTGCAGTGTTGTAACCATATGCATATTTACTCACTTACATAGGAAGTGATCTAGTAGCGTGAGATGGATGTAGGAGGGTTTGCAAGAGAGTTTCCCAAGGTAAGTAACTCAGTTGTGGCTCATCAATATTTGAGACTTAAGAGGTTTCAACTGATGGTGCACTGATAGGTGCTGGGTTGCATAATCTGTTTGAATTGAAGGCAAAAGTGATGGAAAACTGATAGTTATGTTAAGGTCTGGGGTGGCAGGTTATGTCATTTCCTTGAGCACATTACGTGACACAATCTTCTGGTGATGATCATACACTTGCAATAGTGATCAAAAACTCTATTGAACATGAATAGTAAAATTGTTGAATCTGCCACCCACCCAGACCTTAGTGTCAATGGTCTCGGCCTTGCTCCTTAGGTTGGGTGTGTGGTCACTTACCCAACATAATGGGCAGGGGCTTGACCATTCCATAGTACACAAGGTGCCAAAAGATAGTCATGAATAGTGCTTACGACACTAACAAGTTTTTACTTTGCAATTGCCTAAGAGAAGATGTGAGTGCTTGAGAGAGCAGACAAAATGCCTTAATTGGCATTTGTAAATAAGAGCCTCTTCACCTGGAACCATAAGCTACCACCCCTTGTGAGTGCTTTATAGTATGGGTAATGGTGCTTGCTCCAGTAGGGCCAGAGTGAACCAGTACCCACAAACACATCACCGTGGATGGATGGATGGTGTGTGGATTGGACACATTTTTTTTTCGGGTTCTTGTTCAGGAACTCACCAAGGCTGAGTGTTCAGTGTTCTAAAAGTGTGACAGGGTTTCTAAAATTGGGGTTCGTCCAATTGGACAGTCTCAAAACACGAAAAAGGGGAGCTGGGTCGGTGCTGTGTCACACCAGCCCTGCACTATGTCATATTGTGCAGCATTCCATAACTAGGCTACATCTGCTTATAGTTTTGCTACACATTCGTCATCCCTTCTGCCAAATAACTTGGAACAGGACAACAAGCATGCTGCCAAATAACTTGAAACAGGAACAACCAGCATCTTGGATCAGGTTATACAATACGGTCTGCTGGCTTGTGCAGATAAATGTTTCATTGGCTTCTAGAACCTTTAGTAGATTTTTTCTCTCCTCCTTTTGGTCTTTGATTCTGCTTTTCTTTTGTTGTATTTGCTCATTTGGTCCCACATTTTGAGGATTGTTTCACCAGAAAATGTTCAAGCTAGCTATTCAACATTGTTAACATATGAGTTGAATATATTGAACATACTGTTTGCTATGTGAAAATAATATGTTTGTTTGTGTTCATATAGCAAACAATGAATTCAATATGTTCAATATATGTGCAAACAGGGTTCATAAACTGATTGTTTGCTATATGAACTGTGAGCTTATTGTTTGGGAACTTCATGGAGCCTTTCCTATTTCAATTGTTGCTTGTTTGAAGTTTGAACCTGCCAATGACATAAGGGGACATAGTCAGTATGCAACAAGAAGCTTGTTTTTATCGAAATTTTCTACATCTTGCACTCAAAAGTACGTCACCAAGTTTTTATCAAAATCATCTTGCAACTCAAAAGTACCTCCTAACGCCTAACCATGTTACGTGGTTGCAATCATTTTCACATGGTTTTGTTTTGTCTAAACAAGTGTTAGGTGATATTAGAAATGACATCAAAAAACCAATAGTTATCAAGTTGGTTTTAAAGATATATACATAAATACAATTTTCAAAAAATATATAACTGCAGTTCTCAGCGAATCTAAGAATTGGTCAAATAACCTTGTATAAAACTGCCAAATCTTTGCCTGCTAGTTCATGAAACCACAAATTTTGCGATGGTGTTTGAAAACCTCGAACAGGAGTTTTTGGTATTGATTGTTAAGAGAAAACGCCTCTTCTTTGATTTTGGAAAAAGAAAGAAAGAAAGGATTTTAGGTTTCTAAGATTTTAAGAAACCACTGAGACCAGGGGTTTTTGATTTCCTAAAATTTGAAAAACAAAAACAAAACAACTACTTCAGAACCGGGGGATATTTAAAAAGTCAAATAACCGCCCAACACTGGTAATATTTTGAATGTGCCCTAATAGAAGACCCCCCCGGGGACCCATTACAAGATGAGTTGCGTGTTTCATAAAAGCCAATATGGTAGGTACACGTTGAGTTATGATCCACTTTCCCAGTGTCATAAAAACTGCTATTGCTGCTTCTGTCACCAGCCAGCCTCCAGGGCCCCTAATAACGTAAACTTACCACTAGGGAAACTTCCCCCACATTTACTCCTCCTCCTCCTCCTCCATTTACAATCAACAAGGGAAAGAAATTTTTATTTGGGGTTGTCTCCTCTGCCTTTTCAGGGTACCTAGAGACGAGAGACATTGTGGTGATGCGCACCCAAAACCAGGCCAAAGTTTGGTAGGCCAAAGTTTGGTATCCCTACATTTTTTTAGCTTCATCTGAAGCCCAATATAGAAACATTTCCAACCTAACAACGGAAGGATGCACTTGGGCTTGGGCTTCACCATGCTAACGACCATGTGTTTCCAATTTAGTATGTTGAATATTTATCATCCATTTGGATGTCATTTAATGGATGCCTATCCATTATGTGACAAAGCCGCTTGTTACTACGGTAAATAACTACTGGAACTCCCGTCACCCCCGCTTTTGGCGTGTCCCCGGCTCGCACGCTTGGACTCGTTGCTGTTGCTGCGCTTGGACTCTCGCTGCCCGCGCATCGCCGCCGCGCCTCCCAGCGCTTCTGCGAGCCCTTCGTTCGGAGTCGCGGAAGGAAACTCGTGGCTCAAAACTCAACTCGATTCTTCTGAGCTTTGCTGCTTTCTGTGGGAGTTTTTTTTTGAGCTGCTGCAGTTGTTCTAGTATGAGTTTGAACGAACGAGAAAGAAGAATATGATGTTTCGAGTCCCGACGTTTGGTTGTGCTCCTCAGCTTCATGATCATGCATAAGAAAATGCCGGGATATTCTGCTAGCGTTTTGAATATTGATGATGCAGTACTACGAGGAGCTTAGCTGCTATAGATGTTTGAGCCAGCTGCCATAGACGTACAAGCTTCTCAGCTACTTGCTTGTAGCTTTTCACGGTGTTGGTGGTCGGGCCAAGTGCGGAAGCTTTTCTTCATGATGACGGTCAAGTAGCTGCTGGAGGACCTTTGAGATATAATATATATTCTGTCAAGTCCGGCAGGCGCGGGTGCACAGATATTTCTTTGGAGTATTATTATGGGTTGATGGTCTTTGCTGCTGCAGGTGGGTTGAAGACCTTGTAGTTAGAAAGTAGCTAGGTTCCCAATACTTAATCTTCCCCTAGCTACGCGCCTTAATCTTTTTCTGTGCTGTTTTTTTCCTGCTAAGATTTCATGTCGACATTCAAGCTGGTTTTGGGCATATATTTTGCCGTCCGTCGTTTCAACTTTCAAGAGATATGTACATGCGCTCGCTTGGTTCTCTTCATCGCGCATCGACAACATAGTCTGCAGTAGCATTTGGTCATTGTCTTTCGCATTGCAGTATAAGAGAGAAAAAAGGATCACCGGAGAACCTCTAGAGCTGAGCTTATGAGTTTCCATTGTACAGCAGGCGATGAGCTTTGCTCATGAATGATCTGATGAGCTACTAAGAAGCTGTGCAGCAGCAGCAGCAGCTAGAGCAACGATCTACTAGTTTAGCCGGATACACGCGAAGTCGAGCTTTGTTTGTAATGCAGGTGCAGATCAGCTTATGAGTTTTGATCTCAGTGAGCTCAGATACTGTATTTATTTTCTCTGGTTGGTTTTTTATTTTTGCAGGCGCAGTTGTTGCAGGAAAAAGGGTGAGCTGCAATGGGGCCGGTGGCAGTCGTTGCAGCAGCTCTTGTGCCCCGGAGCGACCGCGTCGTATTAGTAGTAACGATGACCCTACTCGCAGCTGCACTCTGCTGGCCGCCGGCGGTGGCATTAGTATCATCCGCAGCTGCTGATCCCGAGAGCGGTCGCGACGTGCAGCTATTTTCACTGCGACGCGGTAGTACCACAGTTGTATCGGAAGCTGCAGAAGTGGTGATCCCAACTCTGTCGTGCGACAATCCTCCGAGAAATCTAACGAAATGCCAGTTAGATGACTGCGGCCAACGTATGGAGCCGCTCATTCCGTGCCTCACCTATCTCCAAAGCAACACCAGCTCGGCCGTAGCTCCTAGACCTTCTTCCGAGTGCTGCAAAGCTCTGCAACGACTGGACGCCGCGTCGCCCACCTGCTTCTGTTACGTGACTTTCTACCCGCCGCCTGATCTCAACATCTCCCTTGTGCTCCAGCAAGCTATGCCTTCCTACTGCAATATCACAACCGACATTTGTCCCTTCTGCCCCCGATTTCTCAACACTCCTGACACGCGAATCACTTGCATTAGCAGCGACGATGGTCCCGCCCCTGCTCTTGCTCCAGGTTCCAAACTCAAACTGATATGACCCATTGTACCATTCTTCATGATGCTCTTCATCTCCATCAAACATGACCAAAAGAAGAACCAGCGGCTACTTGCCATTTGTTGCAATAACTCAGAAGCACCAAGTACTGGTGCAGCATCTAGGTTGTTTTCTGCAGCTTGATATGATTGCAACTGAAGGTCTATGGAAGTAGAACAACCAGCGACCTGTGATTTGTATCAAGAGCTTGAAGCATCAATGAGTGCATGTAGATTTTCTTCAGCTCAATTTAATGTGGACCAAGCTGATGGAAGAAGATTAACCTAGCTAGCTGCAATTTGTTTCAACAACTTGGAGCATCAAGTGGTACTGCATCTAGATTTTGATCTGTAGCAGCTTGAGGTTGCAACTGAAGATGGAAGAAGATTACCTATTTGCAATTTGCTTCTAGAACTTAATAAACTGCATCGAGTACACTCATGCATCTAGATTTTCTGCGGTTTGAAATTATTGCAACTGAAGATGGAAGAAGAATCCAGCTGCTAACTGCAGCAATTTGTTGCAAGAACTTGGATCTTTGATATCTATCTTCAATTGCATCTAGATTTTCTTCAGCTTGATATTGATGTTGGAACTAGAACCAGCTGCTACTTGCATTGCGTTTCAAGAACTCGAAGCATGATCTGCAAGTGCATTTGAATGTGAATCCAACTTGAAATGAGACAATTCCACAGAATCGAGGTGTGAATTTATAAGTTTAGGGTTAGACAAAAACTGTGGGTTCTAATTTTTCACTGATGGTTCATGATGCAGAGATACCTCCAAAGCATGTGAGCATCTTGCCGATAGTGGCAGGGATCATCACAGCTCTGCTGTTGGGTGCACTAGCTGTGTTTGTTTGGCTGTCATGTCGGCGCAAGAAGAGAGCGTGGAGGTTTCCAGACCCAACTCAAGAACTAGATGGTAAAAAAGAATAAATCTTTGCAATAATGCACACCTTTTCTTCCAAGTGCCTGCATTTATCAATTGAAGCTTTCAGATCACTTGCTTTAGGTTTTCTTCAAGATGCTGTTTTTTGGTAGGGTTTAAAAATAAATAAGTTTAGTTGTGGGGGCTAAAAATGTTGTGTCATGTCCACAGAGATTTTGAAGATTGAAGGAAAGCCAACACTGTACTCGTACAATGTCTTGAAGACTGCTACCAAGAACTTTCACATGGCAAGCAAGCTTGGTGAGGGTGGATTTGGTGCTGTTTACAAGGTACACATATATGTCCCATCTCCTCTTGTGCATCGAGCTTGCCTTCAATTACCAATATTGTAACGAATGGAACAAAATGTGTATCAGAATTGTTTGATGTGCAGATTTCATGGTGAAATGATGATCAACACTTGGACAACAAATTTAGGAATTACATGTGTTTATATGTTTTGAAGAATGGTGAGTTGAGCAGTGGCATTTTCGGTTGTGTGTACATTACAGGGTGTGTTACCAGATGGCACTGAGGTTGCTGTAAAACAGTTGTCAATAAGCTCAAGGCAAGGGCAAGAAGAGTTCTTGAATGAAGTGATGCTCATCACTGGTGTTCAGCATCGTAATCTTGTTAAGCTCCGTGGCTGCTGTCTCAAAGGCGATGAGCGTCTGCTAGTGTACGAATTCCTGGCCAATAGAAGCCTCCACCAGGCCTTGTTCGGTATGAGCCGATATCTTTGGCATGGAAAATTGTCAAATTCTTGCATTGAGGACCAAAGAATTGTGAGTGCATGAATGTTCACTGTGACTCTGAAATTAGAGCAATTTTGGCCTACATCCAAAATTACTGGGCTGAATTTGTTAGTAATTTTAAGACCCAAAAAGTATTCAATTTTGAGCGCTGATTGTTGAAGGGGTGTGATATGCTGCCAGATGAAACGCATGCAATGAAACTCAATTGGCCCACAAGGTTGAAGATTTTAGTGGGAACAGCGCGTGGATTGGCCTACTTGCATGAGGGGTGTCAAACACGTATAATCCATCGTGATATCAAAGCAAGCAACATTTTGCTGGACAAGGATCTGAATCCAAAGATTGCTGACTTTGGATTGGCACGCTTGTTTCAAGATAGTCAAAGCCATGTTAGCACTCGTGTTGCTGGAACTGTGTATGCATACTACTACCCTAGTGCTTAGCATGTGTCTCTGCATCCATTGGCTTGTTGCACTGTTATAGTTTCAAAGATTGTGTCAGAGGTGCTCATTACTAACTGAAGAATCTAGTGGTGCTATCAAATTCAATCAGATGTCAGCAATGAACTTGCGGTAAACCATTCAAAATAGAAGAACTAATGCATTTGACATTTGTCATTATTGCATTGGGGGTTGATGATTCAGAGGCTATTTGGCACCAGAATATGCAATGCGAGGTCAACTTACAGAGAAAGCTGATGTTTTCAGCTTCGGGATTGTAGCTCTGGAGCTTGTAAGTGGTCGTGGCAACTTAGACCTTCGCTTGCCTCCAGAGATGGCGTACCTTCTTGACTGGGTATAATGCTTCCCCTTATTTCTGAAACTGTTTTCATGGCACAATCTTAAGCAACCTATGAATTAGTTGTGGATTTATTTCTCAATTTGTTCATGGCATGAATCCTCTTGTGCTCTCACTTTCTTCTCATTAGCTGATTCTGAATATCATTTTCCAATTGTACTGGGAGGGCAGACTTGGCACCTGCATGAGAACAAGAGGCTGAAGGACATTGTGGATCCAACGTTATTGGGCGATGAATATTCAGAGGAGGAAGCGATGAGAGTGGTAGATGTAGCTTTACACTGCACACAATCAGTGGGTACAATGCGTCCAACTATGACCCGTGTAGTTGAATTGCTGACTCATGGTGCAGATGCAGAGATTCCTGAGGTCACTGGAAGCTCAAAACCACGCTTGTTTACTCTGAACAATCTTGCACCTGGCGGCACTACGCTCGCATGGAGTAACAATAACTCTAAAATTGACAGTAAACATGACAGTCCGCCAGAGTCTGAGGAGCAAGAAGGATCACGCGCAAGCATTCCTAGTGCAGCAGCCAATTTGGTAGAGCCAAGGTGAAACTACAGTATTTTTTTAGGGTTTGAAGCCTCAACACTGCAGATTTTTTCAGGATTTTTGCTTCACAACTGCCAATTGGTGCTACACCCAATTCATGTTGGTTTTTCTTATTGGTGGCGCATTTGTAAAAACCATTGCCATATCACAACTTGCATACTAGTTTTTGGGTCTCTCTCTTGCTTGCGCATTGTTTGCGCCAATAGTTCTTATTCTGTTCCTCTGAGTGAAGCTCAGGTTAAGGGTTACGACCTGTTGCACCAATAGTTTATAGTTCTGCATCTATAGTTTTGTTCTGCTCCTCTGAGTGAAGCTTAGGTTCAAGGATAGGATCTGTTACAAGTGCCAATAGTTTCATTCTGAGTAATGCTTGGGTTCAAGGATTAGGACCTGCTACGCCAATAGTTTTTTCTTCTGCTCCCCTGAGTGAAGCTTAGGTTTTAGGATAGGTCCAATCCCACACAATCAATGCTGGAAGGTAAATCAATGGAAAAAGGATCAGTTGATTTAAGCTTTGCTTGCCACACTCTTGGATTCAAAAGGATTCTTCTCTCCAACCAATTGAGCAAAGGATGATGCCTTGAGTAGATTCCACCTTCATGTGATCTGTAGATCACATTTGTTTATTCATATTTTGAATTCTTTTGTCTTCTTGTCAGACAGCAGCTTTTGTCCTGTTATGTTCCTATATGTTTCCAGATCCATAGATCAAACGAAAGATGGGTCTAAAATGTGGAAGAATGTTCAAATGCATGCATATTGTTTTTCCATTGTATGTTTGTTGGAAAGAGAAGAAATGCAAAACCTTCATTCAAAGTTTGTAGCACACTGGATGTTTGAGCAAATGCAATAATGCAGTAATGTTTTGAGCTACAACAAGAGATTGCTACAAACTTAAATTTGTAAGGAACTGGAGTTTCTATCTTCTTTCTTCATCATCTTGAACCCTTCTTCCCTCTTGTTGTGCTTTTCTTGTTATAAACTTCAGCAGTTTTACAAACAGTAATTATTGTGGCAACATGCATTTGCTTCCAGGCTACCTCAAATGTTTCTTCAGTAGTTTGAAAACCCTTATGACGTAGAGGAAGAAGAAGAGAAGACAGATTGTACACAGCTGATTTCAATTCTCAAAATCAAACAAACCCTAATAATGATAGGAGATTGGAAGAAGCTTGGGAGACGATGACATGTTCACGGTTCCACAGAAGGGGAGAGAGAGCGAGAGAGAGAGAGTACACAATGATGAGGAGAAACAAAATCCCTCGAGCATTTCTGCAAAAAGAAAAATTACATCTGGTTTTAGGGTTTGAGGATCCTCAAGATTTTGCAGTTGTGGTATTGCAATTGCGCCCTCGTACAGCATTATCATCAGCATCAGCATCATCATCAGAATCTTCTTCTTCTTCTTCTCCAGAAGAAATTGCTGCTGCTTCTTCCTGAGAAGCAGCAGCGAGGAAGGTTGGCGTTGCCTCGCACTGTGATGGATTTGGAAAGGATTTTTGAGCATTTGTGTTTAAGAAACTCCGCCTTTTTTGTTGTTGTCTTCTGCTGCTGCTGCTGGTCCTCCTCTTCTGGAATCCACTGGAGTCCACTTATTACTTGCAGCTGAAGCAACCAGCAACACCATCATCGCTTGTCACTGGAAAGCCTTCTTCTTCTTCTATTGCTGAATGAAGAAACTCAATGCTTTCAATGCTTTTGTGAGCAGTTTGTTCTGTGGCCACCGGCAACCAAGACCCTGAATTCTTGACAGATTCTCTCATCTTGCTGCAGAAGAGAAAGGCTTGGGAAGAAAGCAGCAATTGCTCTTTCTTGGTCGTTCTTGTAGAAGAGTTTTTTCTTGATCTATCTTCTGGGCTGCTGCTCCTGCTGTCTTCTTCCGTGGTCATTTTCCGTCATGACAGTAGTGCAAGGGTTTCAAGAGGAAACTGTGAGGCTTGATGTACAAGGGCTTAAAGAGGATGAAGGAATCGCACCGGACAACAACGACGGACTCCGGCAAGAGGAAGAAGCAGTTCTGGTAGTAGTACCAGAGTTAGAAGGTGTGGCACAAACGGAAGAAACTGACAAATGCACAAACGATGCAGCAGCCGGCGGCGTAAAGGAAGGAGGTGAAGATCTTCACGAAGAAAAGAAGGTAACCGAAAATGCCTTTTCGATCAGATATAGATCTGCAAATATTCCCTGTTCTTTTGCAATTTCTTTTGTGGTTATTGAAGATGGCTGTGTATGAAGCTGGAGATTGTTTTCCTTCACTGATGGAAAGTGTATCCGATTTGCTGCTGCTGCTGCTTGGTGGAACTCTATCTGCAGCCAGAAGAGGAGCAAGAAGGAGGAGGAAAGGAAGAAGAAGGAGAAGAAGAAGAATGTGGGTTTTGTTTGTTCATGAAGGCAGGGCCTTGTGGAAAGCGGTTTTCACAGTGGGAGAAATGTGTTGAAGAGGCGGAATCAACAGGCACCAACATAGTGGAAAAATGTGCACCAGTGACACACCTTCTGAAAGACTGCATGGAATTGCATCCTGAATACTACGGACCTGTACTGCAGGCAGAGAAAGCTATGGAAGCACAATCAGCCATAGAAGCAGCAGCAGCAGCAGCAGCAAACAAAGAGGAAGTGAGGGAGTCAGGAAGTACTGAAGCACATGCAAAACTTCCAGCATAAGAAAACCTTGTCAACAAGGTTTGCATTTCGTATTGAAAATTGGGAAAGAGGGGCAAAGGAACACATCAATTCAGAGATTGTTGTGATGAAACAAAACATACACTCTTGTTTTGTAGTCTCCAGATGCACCAGATGTTTTTGTGAAGAAGTGCAGATTTGTAGGGTTAGGGTTATGAGAGAAAATGTAGCTCAAAGAAGAAAGCTGCTGTTGTGTGAAAGACATCAATTGCAGAGTGAGAAATTCGGCCTTTACTGCAGGCAGAGAAAGCTATGGAAGCTGCAAACAAAGAGGAAGTGAGGGAGTCAGGACGTACCAAAGTGCAGGCAAAACTTTCAGCATAAGAAAACCTTTGACAAGGTTTTCATTTCATGTTGAAAACTTGGGAAAGAGGGAGAGGGACATGCATGAAGTTTAGAGATTCTTATGGTGAACAACAACTCTTGTCTTGTAGCCTTTGGATGCAGCAGATGTTGTCGTGAAGCTCAGTTTTGTAGGGTTAGGGATTATGAGAGAGAAACTTAGCTCGACAAGACTCAATTGCAGAGAGTGAAGTTGTACAGACAAATATTGATTCAGAGAAGGACAGAAGAAAAGTGGTATTGAGGTGCAACACCAATTAGAGCTCATAGGTTGTGCCTGAAGAACTGAAGCAGCAAATCTGTGAAATTTTACAGTCCACATGATTGGGTGCCTTCTGCCCTCCTGAGGGGCTCAATAAATGCATATGGGTAGTGTATTTCTCTCAAGCTTTTATTCCCATCTGAGATTATGAATTTGTGATTAAAATGGCAAACTGGAATTTTATCTATTCAATATGCTATCTCATACATGAGCTTCACTGTCACAAGCTTGTTGCAGCTTGAATGAGAATACTATGGACTTTTGTGTCTTGAGTGCTAGCCAACATCATGACAGAGTTGCCTGTCGCTTCCAGAAACAGCAGAATTCAGGATATAGATTTTTTGCAATGGTTGGCTAGAACTTTCGGGCAGATCATTTTTGTACTTCTCTACACCCAGCATTGGGTGTTGATGAACTCATTGGGTAGACATGGCAACTTGTCACTGGTATCTGTGATGAAGAAGGTGATGGTCTCACACATAACCTTATGAAACTGAGCGACTTTCATAAGGCTATGACTGCACTCTGTTGTTGTGTTACCTTCAAATTGTTATTGTGCAGATTTCTCTGCAATTTCCTAGATATGTTGTTATTTGTGATGAAGGTGATGGTTTGACACTTTGTGAGTGACTCTCATAAGGTTTTCACTGCACTCATTGTTTTATTACCTTCAAATTGTTATTTGTGCAGATTTCTCTGCAGTGTCATAGATAATGTGCAATGATATACATTAGTATTTGAGGAAGGACTCAAATTGAGCACACCAAAAGAAGGTTTTGCATACTTTGAAGTTTGGTTTTAATGCATTATCATTTTTTGCACTGCTGGGACTACTTTTCTGACATATTTTGACAGGCTTGAACCCTAAAAGAAACAGTTCAACAAATGAAAAGTGTCAACAAACACTTGGCAATCCTCAATTTATAAGAGCCATGCAGGTCATCAACAATGTGAACATTTCCAAACAAAATCCAGTCACAACTTGTGAATGAATTGCTTGCCTCACAGTGGAATAAGGTGCAGGTGCATGCAGTCATGGTTTATGTTTAGGGTAATGTCTTGGTGACAGGGCATTACCTGATTTAAAAATCAAGGTAGCACCATATGGCATGCTCTCCCACCAGTAAGGCAGTAATTCCTGCCATACTAGCGGGAGAGATTCCCATAGAGGGTTTCAGTAATTCCTGTCATATTGGTGGGAGAGTTCACTGTGTCAGGCTGCCCAGCATGTGAATGTTTCACAAATCAATTTACGTATATGGAATGGGAGGTTTGGAGATTGATTTGACAAGGAAAGAATGATGTGGGTACATATAAATTTTGTCTAATGAATGCTTCTCTCAGCAAACAAAAGCCAATATGGAAATCATGTCTCTTATTGTCTTCATGTGCTTGCAAGCTCTTTCAAATTATCTACTCCATTTTTTAGCACATCATCCACTACTCAACTCACTCCCAAGTCCTTAATTCTCTTGGACATCATCTAATGCTAATCACCATCCTTGCACTACGTTTCTTAATGTGCAACTCAACCAATTGACTTCATAATTGTGAATCAATTGCTACCACCTTCAGAAGTAACCATCACACATGCACAGCACTAAACACAATACTACCCTCAACTTTTAATGCTCACCAACACATGAGTATAACAATTGTGTGGGCGATTGTGATGTGTGGACAATTGTGCCTCCACATGCAAATCTGACCCAAAACAACTATTTACAACATATGAGCTCAAAGAGTTGTTTACTTCACACCTACTTTTCCCAACTCTTCATTCAAACTTTGGCTTAAAGCCCCACTTTTCCAACCCCACCCCAAAGAACACTCCTCATACCAATTCTAGGGTTATTTATGTAGACAAGAGTGCATAACTTCACCAAAAAGAGACAACTTGGATCAATGGTTGGTGAAATTGAGTTGA
>Ga0116231_10010053_pt1 | contig 15497 bp, 14 predicted proteins | sample S1TSphgellanicum_2_FD_89695 | JGI IMG/M metagenome (GOLD analysis project Ga0116231, IMG submission 89695) | Host-associated microbial communities from peat moss isolated from Minnesota, USA - S1T2_Fd - Sphagnum magellanicum MG | ecosystem: Host-associated > Plants > Peat moss > Unclassified...
CGCACCGTCTACGCCATCGACAATACCCTGCTCCACAACTACACCGCCGACGGCTTTACCGCCGCCTACGCGCAGTTGATTGAGCGCGTCAAGCCGGCCTACGTCGTCTTCCCGCACACCTACCAGGTGCGCGACTTCGCCCCGGCCTTAGCCACCCGCTTCGGCCAGGTGCTCATCGGCGACGTGACCGGAATCGAAGCGAACCCGGACGGCACGCCCCGATTTACCCGCCAGCTTCTGCAAGGCAAGCTCAACGCCGTCTATCGCCACTCTGGAACCGGCCCGTGCTTTCTGTCCGTTCAGGCCGGCGCATTCCGTGCCGACGCCGCCGAGCATGGCGAGACGATGCTGGAGGCTTTCCCTGCCAAAATCGACGCGGCCAAGATACGTGTCCGCCCTGCCGCGCCGTTTCGCCCCTCCGCGCAGACGGTCGATCTCGCCTCCGCGCAGATTCTCGTCTCGGTGGGCCGCGGCATCAAGGAAGAGGCCAACATTGCACTCGTGCAGGAACTGGCCTCGGCTCTCGGCGCCGAACTGGCCGCCTCGCGCCCCATCTGCGACGCTGGCTGGCTGCCCATGGAGCGCCAGGTCGGCAGCTCCGGCCAGACAGTCGCGCCCAGGGTGTACGTCGCCATCGGCATCAGCGGAGCCATACAACACCTGGTCGGCATGAAAGGCTCGCAGTGCATCGTGGCCATCAACAAAGATGAAAACGCGCCCATCTTTGAAGTGGCAGGCTACGGCATCGTCGGCGATCTGTTTGAAGTCGTGCCCGCGCTGACTGCCGCGGTTCGAAAAGCAAAGAGCTGAGTCAGGGCCGGTCCGATCACGGAGTCGTCTTGGCGGCTGCGGCCGCTTGTTTCCGCTGCTTTCTCCGCTGCAGATAATGGACGAAGTCGGGATAAAACTCCTCCAGCATCGAGCCGATGCCGCCCTCGGCCGTAACCGTGGCCGCGCCCTCGAAGGTGCTACCCACGCCCCGCTCGTTCGCCGGCAGGTATAGATTCGAAATGCCGCCGCTAATGACATTCCCCACCAGATTCGAGTAGTTCGGCTCCCATTTCCCCGTCCCATCATGTTTCGCCCGGACATTGGTCGAAAGCGCGTAACCGATTCGATGCCAAGCGCTTCCGGTACCCATGCGGAAATAGCGCGGGTCCTGATGCCAGATGGAAGGTAACAATGCATTTCCCCAAAAAGCTCCGTCGAAGGTGTCGGCGTAATTTTGGCCAAATCGTTTGCCATAGCCGCCGATCCCACCGCCATAACCGGGGTGTGACCCCTCCGCCTGACCGAGCAGCGCCACAAACATCGAGAATCCAAGGGTCGCCGGATCTTTCTCGGTTGAAAACATCAGCCGGAACTTCTGTCCCGCCGTCAATGGCACTGCATTGGTGATGTAACTGGCGTTGAAATTCGGCAGGACGCCGATCCGCTGCTTTTTCTCCTGCTTGAGTTGTTCTTCAGCCAGATCGTGCCGCTTCTTCTCCTCGTCTTGCTGCCTTTGCGTACTCGGAGCGCTTTGGGACGTTGCCGCACTGTCTGAGCTCGAAGCCGGCGCCTGCTGGGGGTTTGGCGCATCCGGCAGCTCGGTCGATGCGACTTCCGCAATCGGCGACTGGGCCAATGCGGGCGCACACGCACACAAAATCGAAATGCCCGTGACGAGACAGGCGAAAATTTGGGTAAAACGCAAGGTCATGCGGGAAGTGGTCTCCAGGAGTTTCGAGGGTATACCGAAAACGCGAACCGGTCGTTCGGAACGCCCCCGAATCCAAGCTCGAAGCCCTTACAAGGTGGCGATACCCTGTTAGACGCATCACAAAGCGCCGCGGTCGCTGAGAATCGTCAGAACTCTCCGATTGTCTCATTCGGACCTCCCCCCGCGCCCGCCCTTTGCTATTCCCGCGAAGTTCCGGCCAGGGCCGCACGCTCCTTCAACTGGCCCAGCAACAGTTCAACCTGGTCATGCTCTTCCAGGTTCTGAAATTTGTCTTCCAGCGACTCCGGCGCCAGGACCTCCCCAGCCGCTGCGTTTTCTGCGGAGCGTTGCAGAACCCGGCTCTTCATCCGGCCAAGAGCGGCGTCCTGGGTCAGCCCTACCACCTGCCGTGCCTGCGTAGCCCGCCCCACCACGTTCGCGCGGCGATGCTCGGCCATCAGGATCTCGCATTGCGCGCGCGTCTCGCTCAGCTTCTGGTCCAGCTTGCGTAGGGTCTGGCGCAGGGTGTCGGCTTCGAGCTTCTGGTCTTCCGACTGCTGCGCAAAGCCTTTGGCCAGCCGCTCCGCGCTCAGCGCGCGCTCAAGCGCCGCACGCGCCATGTCGTCATGGCCTTTGGATACGGCAAGCTCCGCCTTGCGCTTCCATTCGGCCGTCTCCTGCTCGTGCTCCTTGCGTTTCCGCTCCAACAGGTGCTGGTCGGCAATGGCGATCGCCACCTGCGTCTTCACCTGCATCAGTTGATTTTCCATATCCAGCACCAACTGCCTCAGCAGCCGCTCCGGATTCTCGGCCTTCTCGATCAGGTCGTTCAGATTGGCGCGTAACAACGTGCTCACTCGCTCCAGCAATGCCATGGTCGTCCTCCTTCATTCATCAACCGCTAACGTTCCATCCATAACCGATCCTCGGCGCGCTTACTGCTTTTGCCGCGCCTGCATCGGCCGCCTCTTTGGCGTTTAATTCGTCAATATCCTTCTTCATCTCGTCGGTCAGCGCCCTGGACTTCTCCTGCACGCGCGTCATCGCCAGAGGCATGGACTCCTTGGCGATCAACGGCTGCTGATCCAGAAAATGCCGGCCGAGAGACGAGCCGAAGAAGGCGATAAACGCTTCGATGTCGCTCTTACTGATGTGCCGTTGATAGATCGGCGTCATATCCGCCAGCATCTCCTCCACGGTGTAGACGTGCATGGCGCTGTCCATCAGCTTCTCCATCAGTTTTTGCCGCTCCGCCTCCGTGATGCCGATGTGGATGGCCCATCCAGCTTCTGGATGGGCCGTGTGATTTGTCTCGAAGCGCATCTTATTTCGCTTCTGGTTCGCCGCCCTTGGTGCGGATCTGCTGTACATTGGCCATCAGGCTCTTGATGTCCATGCCGCTCAGAGCCTCGAATATCGCCGGCACCTGCGCGGCAATCTTGGTCATGTCGCCGGTGATCTTGTTCACCCCGGCGGCCGGGTCGTTGCCTGTCGAGATGACCGTAATGCGGTCCACCTTCGACAGCGGTTCGCTCATCGCCCGGACCACGTCAGCCATGTTGGTGAGCAGTTTATCCACCACCGCCGCCTGGTTCCAGCCCTGGTATGCTTCGGCCTTCAGGTTCATCGCCTTGGCCTCCGCTTCGCCCTTCTGGAAGATGATCGAAGCCTCTGCCTCACCCTGTACGCGAATCGAAGAACCGCGTCCTTCCGCTTCCGTCGTCAACCGCGCTTTTTCTGCGGACGCCAGCGTTTCAATTCGCTGCCGCTCGACTTCCGCCGGCTTCAACACCGTCGCGATCAGCTCTTTTTCGCGGCGCAGAATCTCCGCTTCCTGCACCTTCACCTGCGCTTCCTTCTCCGTCTGCACGATCTTGACCTGCTCGGCCACCACCTGCTGCTGCATGATGTTGGTCTGGATCTCGTAAGCCTTATCCGCCGTCGCCTGCTGGCGCCGGCTCTGCTCCGCGTACTGCGACTTCTTGATGTCCATATCGCGCTGCGCCTCAGCCTGCCGCGCCTGCGACGCCGTCTCGGCAATCACCCGCTCCTGATCGGCCTGCGCCTTGGCTACTGCCGACTCCCGCGAAGCCACCGCGCGCTGGATCGCCGTATCGCGGTCCGCCGTCGCCGTCGCAATGTCCGCATCGCGCTTGATCCGCGCAATATCCGGCCGGCCCATATTCGAGATGTACTCGTTCTTGTCGCGCACCTCCTTGATGGTGAAGGAAACCACCTCCAGGCCCATCTTGCTCATGTCCCCAGCGCAGGTGTTGCGCATCCGCTCGCCGACCATCTCCGGTTCTTTGACGATCTGCTCAACCGTCAACTGGCCAATAATCCCGCGCAGATGGCCCTCCATCACCAGGCGAATCAGCCCCTCCCGCTGCTGCGGAGCCTTGCTCAAAAACTGCTCGGCCGCGGTAAGGATGGAAGGCTGGTCGCTGCGCACCTTGATCTGCGCCACCGCCTCGACAGTTACCGCGACGCCCTGGTTCGTGTATAAGTCCTGCTGCGGAGCCACGTCGAAGCTCATCAACTCCAGCGATAACTCGCGGCAGCTTTCCACCATCGGAAAAATCACCGTGCCATGCCCGGTAATCACGCGCGGCCCGCGAAATCCATACACGATCAGCGCCTCATTCGGCCCCGCCTTGCGAAACATCTTGGCAAACGTCCCTAGCGCGAATATCAGTACTAGGACTCCTCCTACCGTCAAGATAACAATCATGTTCATTCTGTTCCCAGTCCTTTCAACCGGGAGGGGTGAGATTTGGTTGAAACTGCGTTGCTGGCTAACTACAAGCTTTACAAGCTCTCAAGTTCAATAAGCTGTGGTTGCCCGGGAGGGATTAGTTCTGCATCTCATTTCTGATTCCACGGTAAATGTCGGCCAGATCCTCCCACCGCCGCACATACGCCACGCCCTGCTCATACCGCACCACAAAGACCTCTTCATCCTTCTGGATCGGCTCTCCCAGGTCGGCCCGCGCCGGCACCGACCGCCGCGCTCCCAACTGCTCGTACAGCACTTCGCCCGTGCCACCCGCCCGAATCGGAGCGCTTACCCGGCCCAGCACGCCGGTGACAGAAGTTTCCTCGGCGGTCAACTCCTTGTCATGCGGCATCATGACCCGGGCAAGAAACAGAAAGATCAGCGCCCCGCCAGTCAGCCCGCAAGCCGCCGCCAGCACAAACACAACCTCGGTCACAAAGCTCCCGTAGCGCGTCAGTAGATACCCCGCCGCACCAAACCAGCAGAGAAACACCATGATCGAGAAAGCATTCCACCACGGGACTGTACCCGACCCCGAACCCTTCGCCGCGCCGCCCGACGCGTGATGCGCGCCAACATGCGGCACGTGCGTCGCATGAAAGCCGTGAAAGTGCCAGTTGATGTGGCCCATGCCGCCCACCAGTGAAACCACGCTCAGAGTCAACCCCGCCACAAAACAGGCAAAGTAAAACCCCTCCCAGAAACTCATTCCCGCCCCCACTAACCCCATTGCGGTCACCCCAGCCATTGGAAGTATCGCAATCATCGTCGTACCGCAGTCCTTTCTTTCTCGCCGGCTGCGCTCTCATGCGCGCCGGCGGTTCCCGGTTGTACTGCCTTCTGCGTCTCGCCTGGTACCGCCGACGGCCGCAGGACCTCCATCAATCGAGGCATCAGCTCCGGAGCCTCCAGAATCGCCTCCAGCAATAGCAGGCACTCCCGCGAGTCCTCATGCCTGGCCAGCGAGAGAAGAGCGTGCTTCAACTCCGCATCCCGCCGGAACTTCTCCGCCCCGGCGACAAGCCACAAATCCAGCTTGTCTTCCACCGCCGGAATATCGCTCTGCAACTCCGGGTGATACCCCTCCGGATCGTCTACCAAATACCCCGGATGCACCTTGAAAAAACTCGCCAGCGTCTGCCGCGTGGTATTCGTCAGGTGCGGTCGAGCCCCGCTCTCAATCTGCGAGAGATAACTCTGGCTCAGCTTCCCACCCGTCTCCGCCTCGATCATCCGCACCAACTCCTGCTGATTGATCGCCCTGCCCATCCCGCGCAAACTGCCTTCCACCTCGCGCAGATAGCGGATCTTGTCGCCTAATCTCATCCCCGGAACCACCCCATTTGCTCTCTCGGCCGCTATATTGCAATCTGCAATACATCAGCTCGAACACAACAGTATCGCAGATTGCAATAAGTTTCAAGAAAAATCGGATCGCCTGTGGAAAACTTCCGAGGAAAGGTTTTTTAACCTCAACCACCTGGAAAAGGGGATTCGAACTGCCAGGAATACGTCGTGTTCGAGGAGAACGCTAACGCGTGTCCGCGTGCATCCCCTGGTGCATCTCGGACGAGCTCACGACTCGCCGCGCCGCCGCGCGCCCCAGCCGGATGCAGTCTGAGATACCAATGCCGTCATAAGCGTTTCCCACCAGATGCAACCCCGCCAGCTCCCCGAGCCGCGCCTGGATTCGCTTCTGGCGCTCCGCTTGGCCCACCGCATACTGCGCCATCGCCCGCGGCCAGCGCTGCACCTCAACCAGCTCCGGCACGGCGGAGATATGCAGAATCTCCATCAGTTCCCGCCGCACCAGATCCCGCAACGCCGCATCCGTCTCATGTAGCAAGGCGGCATTGTGTGCTCCACCCAGAAAAGCCCGAATCACCGACTTACCCGCAGCGGTGCGCCCTGGAAACTTACGATGAATGAAGGTGCAAGCCAGCATGGCGCGCTTTTCAACCGCAGGCACCAGAAAGCCGAAACCCGCCGGCAGCGGGTCCAGATCGGCACCGTCATAGACCAGATTCACCGTTACCGATGAGCTGTAAGGGATCGCCCCCAGTTCCGAGCTCAGTTCCACATCCGCCGCCCGCAGCATGTGTGCCGCTGCCCACGCCGGAGTGGCAAGGACCACGGCGTCGAAAACCGCGTCCGCCCCGTCGCCAATCACGCGCCAACGATCCCCCTCCCGATGCACGGCAGCCACAGGAGCCATTAGATGCACCCGCGACATATCGAGCCGCGCCGCCAGCGCATCCACCATCTGCTGCAACCCAAACCGCAGCGTCGTGAACAGCGGCCGGGCTACCGGAGCCCTCCCATGCGCCGCCGACTTTCGCTCCCGCATCCCGGCCAGCATTCCCCGCGTCAGCGAACCGTACTTCGCTTCTAACTCCACCATGCGCGGCAACACCGACTGCGCGCTCAGTTGCGTCGCGTCTCCACCATAAATCCCGGAAAGCAACGGGTCGGCGAGGCGGTCGACCGCCTCTTGCCCGTAATGCCGTCGCACCAGCGCGGCCACCGACTCGTCTCCCGTTTCTTCCGCGCCGCGCCCCCCCGACCCGCGCGTAAACTCCAGCAGCATCCTTAGCTTCGTCACCCAGCCGAAGAGCGGCGTCAACGCCATCGGAACCAGTTTTGTCGGGATCAGGAACATCAATCCATCCGGCAGCGCCACCAGCCGGTTGCGCACCAGAATGAAAGTCTTCCGTTCTGCGTCGTTTGAAGGCACCAGCGCAGACTCGAGACCCAGCTCGCGGCAAAGGTCCGCAGCGGCCGGCTTTTCCGTCAAAAACGAGTCCGGCCCGCGCTCGATCACCGTGCCATCGACCAACGACGAAGAGATCACCCCACCCAGCCGGGGCCCAGACTCAAACAGCTCGTACTCGACAGGAGCGCCATTACGCCGCGCCAATTCCAGCTCGTAGGCCGCCGCCAGCCCGGCGATGCCGCCGCCAATGATCGCTACCCGCATACACTCAAGTCTAAGCCCATCGACAAAACAGCCCAGAGGACCGGGAACAAGATCTGTTCATTTCGCCGCAAGACAAGGCTTACCCGAGCAAAGCGCCCCAGTGATCCCCACACCCTCGGTCACGGTGTAGATGCGATCAACCGCTGGCAGCTTGACCGTCTCCCTCGCGCCCGACGGCCAATGAATCTCCGCCGTGCCCGCATCCGTCGCATCGCCGAGGCCAAAATGCAGCCGCTGATCGTTCGCGGAGATATAGCTTCCGCTGGACATCACATCGTCGCGCATCGTCAGTCCGTTGGCCTTGAGATATACCGTGGCGCACATGGCGTCGCGCGGGCTGCCAGCACTGCTTGCCGTCTTGCCGCCTCCCACCAGCTTCAGCTCCACCCAGTGATGCGTGTCCGGGTTCACATTCCGTAGCAGGACAGCCGGACCGTCGATCGGGTTGATCACCACATCGATCTTCCCGTCATTGAAGAGATCCCCAAACGCTGCCCCGCGACCCGGAATCACATCCGCCAATCCCGACCCAACCAACGGAGGCACATAGTCAAACTTGCCATTCTTCAGGTTATGGAAGAGCAATGGCCGCTCCGCATAACTGGTGCCCCAGTCATGATCCCCGGCATCGGGATACACATGGCCGTTCACCATAAAAATATCTTTCCATCCGTCGTTGTCGTAATCGATAAATCCATCGCCCCAGCCAAGGAAGGGAATGCTCGCCTGCGCAATCCCCGCGCGATAACTGACATCCGTGAAATTCGCATCGCCGTCGTTGCGGAACAGCACCTTGTAATCGTCCGAGAAGTCCGTGTCGATGATGTCCAGCAGGCCATTGTTCTCGTAATCGCCCACCCCCAGGCCCATCGAGGCTACCTCGCGGCCATCCTTGTTCACCGCGAAGCCGGAGACGTAACTGTCATCTTCGAAAGTCCCATTTCCCTTGTTGATATACAGATAACTGGCCACAGAGTCGTCGGCCACCAGCAGATCCGGCTTGCCGTCGTTGTTCAGGTCCACGAAGATCGACGTAAAGCCATAGAATTTGTCCGGATCGCTCACCCCTGCCTTCACGCTGACATCCGTAAACGTCCCGTCGCCATTGTTGTGAAACAGGTGATCCGGCTCGCCAGGCAGTCCACGCGGGCCGCACATGCTCGGCACCCCGCGAAACCGGCACTGGCCGAAACCGACATCCTTGCTGCCGCTCACCGGCAGATGCGCGCGGTCAAAGTGAATATAGCCCGAGATAAACAGATCCAGCTTGCCGTCGCCATCGTAATCGCCCCATGTCACGCCGCTAGACCAGTTTCCCAGCGCGATCCCGGCCTTCTCGGCCACATCGGTAAAGGTTCCGTCGTGATTGTTGCGGTAGAGCCGGTTCTTGCCAAAGTTGGTCACCGCAATGTCCGGCCAGCCATCGTTGTCGAAGTCCCCAATGGCCACACCAAAACCCCAGCGGTCGTTGGTCACGCCGGCCTTCGCCGCCACATCGGTAAAGGTGCCATCGTGGTTGTTATGAAACAGTGCCGCATGCGGCGGGGCCGCCTTGCCGTCCAGCGCCTCGAAGGTCGATCCATTGACCAGGTAAATATCCAGCCACCCGTCGTTGTCGTAGTCGATCAGGCCCACGCCCGAGCCGTCCGCCTCCAGAATGAACTGCTTTTGCAGCGACCCCATCACATGCGACCAACTCGCGATTCCTGACTGCTTCGAGATGTCGGCAAAAATCATCGGCCCTTTGTCGACAAACCCTCCCGCCGTGATCGGCCGGTGCTGTTCGTCGTAAATAGCCTTGGCCGCCGCGCCGGTCGACGTTCCCGACCCCATGCCTGAACTTTGCGGCGGCGCAGCCTGCCCCACCCCCAACCGCGCACCAGCAACCATCGCCAGAACAACCACGCCCAAAAACCTTAGACGACCAGACAACAACGGGAGTCCTCCGAAGCCAAAGTGTATCGCACAGAAGGAGCTACCGGCTGCGCCGCTGGCCCATCCGCCGCCTACTTGACAATGAAGCTGGTCTCAGCCGTCGCCAGAGAACTGCCGCCCACCCAGACCTTGTACGTGGTCGGCTCGACCACCGGCTTGCTCTCGACGTTGATAAAGCTCAGCTCGTCAAACCCCAGCGGAAACTCCACATGTTTAGACTCGCCCGGCGCAAGCGTAACCCGCGCAAAGCCCTTCAGCTCCCGCACCGGCTGCTCCACCGACGCTGAAGTATTGCGCAAATAGAGCTGCACCACTTCCGTCCCCGCCACGCTGCCGGAGTTGCGCACATCCACGCCCACCGTCAACCCCGGTCCACGGCCCGCGGCCACTTCCGGCAATCCCACCTCAGCCTTGCTCACTGTCGGCTGCCCGTAGCTGAACCGCGTGTAACTCAAGCCCCAGCCAAAGGGGAACAGAGCCGAATTCTCCTCGTCGATATACCGGGACATGTACTTTTCAGGCCCGTTCGCAGGCATTCGGCTCAGATCCCCGTGCGCCGGTCGCCCCGTCGGCAACTGCGCGTAGTAGAGCGGCTCCTGACCCACGGCGCGGGGAAAACTGACCGTCAGCTTGGCCGAAGGATTCACCTCGCCAAAAAGCACATCGGCCACGGCGTGGCCGCCCTCCATCCCGGGAAACCACGCCTCGACAATCGCCGGAATATGCGCGCCAGCCCACTTGATCTCCGCCGGTCGCCCGGTAAACAGCACCAGAATCACCGGTTTGCCGGTGGCCGCGACCGCCTCCAGCAACTGCTCTTGATTACCCGGCAATCCCAGCCGCGTTCTGCTGGTCGCCTCGCCCGTCATCCAGTCCGCGCTTTCGCCCAACGCCAGGATGGCCACATCCGCTTTCTTTGCCGTCTCAACCGCCTCTGCGATCGAAGCGGCATCGTCCGGAGCCGGCTTACCCTCCAGCAGGATTTTTTCATCCTCGCCGGAAAGTACGCCGCACCCTGGCGCATACAGCAAGTGGTCGCCAAGCCGCTCCGAGAGCGCCTGGCGCAGAGAAATAACAAACTTCGCATCCCCCTGCGCCCCCCACGAGCCAAGCATGTCCTGCGCGGAATCCGCCAGGGGCCCAATCAGCGCCACCGCCCTCACCGATTTGGCGATCGGCAGCAGCGCACCCACGCCCTCCATTGGGTCGTTCTTGAGCAACACGATCGTCTCCGCAGCCACCGCCCGAGCCTGGGCGCGATTGGCCGCGGACGGCTCGGAGGAGGGCGTTACCGGCGCATATGGGTGCTCGAACAATCCCAGCGCAAACTTCACGCGCAGAATCCGCCGCACCGCTTCATCCACCACCTTTTCCGGAATCTGGCCGGAGCGCACCTGCGCGGCGATCGTTGTGCCGTACAGGTCGCCTTCCATATCCATATCCACGCCCGCCTCCAGCGCCTTGCGCGCCACCGTCGCGCCGTCCGGCCCGATGGAGTGGTTCAACAACTCCGCAACCGCACCCCAATCGGAAACCACGAAGCCGTCGAAATGCCATTCCTTGCGCAAAATCTGAGTCAGCGTGTAGGGATCAGCCGTGGCCGGAACGCCGTTGATCGAGTTGAAGCTGCTCATCAGCGTCGCCGCCCCGGCATCCACGGCCGCGTGGTAAGGGGGCAAATACACCTGGCGCAGCGTGATGTCGCTCATGTCGGTGGCGTTGTAGTCGCGGCCGGCAATCGCCGCTCCGTAAGCGGCAAAATGCTTCACGCTCACAGCCACTGAATCCGGCTTGCTCAGGTCGCCCTGCTGGTAACCCTCGACCCATCCCCGGGCCAGCGCCGAGCCAAGGTACGGGTCTTCACCGGACGACTCCACGATCCGTCCCCAGCGCGCATCGCGGGCAATATCCACCATCGGCGAAAACACCCATTGGATACCGTCCGCCCGCGCCTCGATCGCCGCCGTATGCGCCACGCCGGCGACCATCTTCGGGTCCCAGCTCGCGGCCAGCCCAAGCGGCACGGGAAACGTCGTCCGGTCGCCGTGAATTACGTCGTCGCCAAACAACAGAGGGATATGCAGTCGCGATTTTTCCATCGCAATGTGCTGGAAATGATTGGTCTGCTCGGCCCCAATCACATTGAGCAGCGAACCGGCGGCGCCTTTGGCCACCAGCTCGTCGTAACTGATCTTGGAGCCGACCGGCCCGGTCGCGAATCCAGCCGAATATTGCACCATCTGCCCGATCTTTTCTTCCAGCGTCATCTGCTTCAGCAGCGCTTCAACCCTGGCATTGAGCGCCTTGCCGGCAAGCTGCGCATTGGGCACGGCAGTCGAATCGGAAGACTGCGCCAACGCCGCCGAGACCCAAAAAAGCGGCAGAACAACGGCCCAAAAGCGGACCGAACTGTAGAACTGAACTGGTTTAATTCGTATTCGCATCGCCGCAACAGCATATATGTTTTTTGCATTCGAAGGCTACAACCGCGGCGCCCGGAATCGGATTTTTCACTCCGAAACCGGATTTTCCATGAGAACCCTCGAAAATCCCCACGTCAACCGGCTTATCGATTTCCGCGTCACTCGCCGAACCAGCGCCATTCCGGCTCCGCGCGGCTGTCATGCTGTTCCAGCCACAGGTCGATGGTCGGATTCACCGGCACATGCCGCTCCGGCACTTTCGCGCCGGCGGCCACCAGCGCTTCCAGAATTTCCAGGTATGCTGCCGGATCGCCCCCATGCGCCGCCGACCACAGTGCCTGCGCTAAAGCAGTGCCTCCGTAGGCGTTCACCGCGTCCAGCGGAGGCTGATGGGTAAGCAGCAGCCTGACCGTGCCGGGGTGGCCGCCAAGGACCGCGTGATGCAACCCTGTTTGGCCCTGCGCATCGGCTGCCTTTACGGTAGCTCCATGGTCCAGCAGAAAGGCCACCATCGCATCCCGTCCAAACTGGCAGGCGAACAGCAACCCATCCCGCAACTCCCCATCCCCAACCCCCGGCCTGGAGCTTCCGTCAGCGGCGAAGAAACGCCCAACCCAATCCAGCCGCCCAAGCCCCGCCGCCGAAACAAAATCGATCGTGCGACCGGCTGCTTCGACACGCCCCGCCAGAAACTCCGCCGCCCGCACCCGTCCATTGGCCAGGCAAGTCTTGATCGTCGAAGGATTGATCGTAGCTCCACGATCCAGCAGCAACGTAAGCAGCGCCTCCTGCACGCCCGCCCGCTCCGGATGCCCACTGGTAGCCACCAGGTCGAGCGTTGTACAGCCCGCGCCATACACCTGCGCGGTTTCGTTGACATCGGCGCCCGCGTCGAGCAACAGAACGGTAATCTCCACCACATTTCCGGGCGTTCGCTGCCGGTAACCTTCCACTCCGTTGGCCGCAACATAATGCAGCAGCGTCCCGCCATGTTCGCGCCCCGATCGCGCGTGTACCAACCCCGGCTCTACAGCCAGCAGTCGCTTCAACTCCGCAGAGTCGCCGGCTACAATCGCTTCCGCGGCTGCCTCGAATCGCGCCTCGCCCGATCGGGCAATCGCCAAACTTTCCAGATGCCGCACAAACTTCGACCAGCTCTCAAACCCTTGCAACCGGGCAATCACAAACTGAGCGTCCGCCAGCGCGCACCGGCGGCCTTCCGAGGCTCGCATCTGCCGGCCCGCGAATGCAGCCACTCCATCCACCCAGAACTCAACCCGCACCGGCAAATGCGCCGTAATCTCAATTCCCGACAGCCGGACCAGATCCCCCACCCAGCCTCTCGCCCAGGCCTGAGCCCAGTCGTCCTTCTCAGCGGAGGACTGGCAACACCTCACCAGACTCTTGGCAAGTTTGCGATATCGGCCGATATCCGGCCGCTGTGGCAACGGCAGAGCGTCCTGCGGATTGGGAAACATGCGAATCTCCTTTCAATGCCTGCCCGGAGTCCGCATGTATCGGGCTGAAAGAAGGTTCGTAACCTTCGATTTGTCAGTTTGTAGGGGGTGGGCAAAGCCCTTTCCGCGGACCGGATGCGCCCCAAAACGCTGCTCATCATGTATCACACTTCGATCCGCGCCGGCAATCTTGACCCGCACCAGCCTCTGGCAGGCATTCCGCTTGCCCAACCGAATAGCGGCTAATTTTCCGTCCCTATGCTTTCCAAATTTCGCTGCTAAGGTCTTCTATACATGCTGAAACTCGCGGTTCCAACGCTTCTCTCGCTCACGCTCGCTCTCGCCGCTCAGGCCCAAACCCTCCAAATCGACCGCGACCATAAGACCATTGCCATCAGCGCCACGGACGAGGCATCGGCCATCGCGGATCTGGCCGCGGTCACAGTTGGATTCGATCTGTACGAGAGCACCTCCGACGCGGCCTACGCCGAGGCCGGCAAGCTCTCGAAAGCCATCGAAGATGCGCTGCACGCCGCCGGAGTCGACGACAAAAGCATCGAGAGCCGCGACCAGCGCCTAGTTGCGAACGCGATCTTCGGCCTGCGACAGACCGCGATCCGCTATGACATTGCTCTACACGCTTGACACCAACATCGTCAGCTATGCGATCAAAGCCAACCCTCTCATCGTGGGAACCCGAATCAAGCGGCATAGTTCGAATTCTCCGGTAATCTTTGCCATAGCCGACGAGGACACGCCCGCGCAGATCGCAGGCGCCCTCGGCACCGTCCTCGGCCTCGACACGCAGCTCATCCGCGACCAGACATATTTCGTCGTGGAAGCGCGCGATGCCAGCGGCCAGCTCGTGCTCGGCTGCTGCGGCGGATGGTCCAAACGCAAAAATCCTCTTCCGCAAAGATGGCGCCTCCGTGCGCGAACCGGAACTGCTCGATCCTGCCATCGACGCCGCCAAAATCCGCGCCATCTTCGTCCATCCCAACTTCGCACGCCGCAGTCTCGGCTCCTGCATCCTGGCCCATGTCGATAGTGCCGCATTCGCAGCCAGCTTTCGCCGCTTCGACAATGGGCTCAACCCTTACCGGCGTCCCACTCCCACCCTCAAAGGCTACGTCGAAGTCGAACGCATCGCCGTCCCTCTGCCCAACGGCGAAGCCCTTCCCGTAGTTAAAACAACCAAGAACACCGTCGAATCACGCGTATCGCACAATCCCTAGCAGAATTGCAAAGTCCGCATCCTTCCCTCGCCGTGTATCGTCGTATGTGTATGGCCGAAACCACCGCAGCCCCGCAGCCAACGCGCATCGTCCAGCCTCTGCCCGAGGCCGAAGAGATCTACCGCCGCTGGATCGGCTTCCTCGACGAAGAGTTCTCCAAGCACCAGGCCGCCGAGCGCCGCGCCGAAATCGTCCGCGACCAGCTCTTCCAGCTCTATCTCGGCCGTCCCCACGGCGGCAAACTCAACTTCACCCTCACCAGCGAACTGCCCCTCAACGTCCTCCAGCTTTCGCTCGACCCCGGCAATATCACCCTCGAAGCCGAGCACTACCCCGAAGTCGATCGCGAGCGCTACGCCAATTCGAAACCGCTGCTCTTTTTCTGGATCATGTTTGATCGCTCGCCCATCGGCCTCAATCACTGGCTCGGCTGCCGCTTTCGCACCATGCTCGGCCGGCACCTCTTCAAGAAAATGGGGAAACGCGTCCGCATCGACCACGGCGTCGAACTCACCTATGGCTACAACCTGTCGATCGACGACGGCGCCATCGTCCGCCAGCGCGCCCTGCTCGACGACCGCGCGGAAATTCATCTCGGCCAGGGATGCGTCATCGGCAACTACGCCCGCATCTACTCCCACACCCACCAGAAAGACGACTACGACAAAGTCATCTTCGCCCCCACCAGCATCGGCGCCCGCGCCCGCGTCGGAGCCCACACCGTCGTCCTCGCCGGAACCCAGATGGAAGACGGCGCCATCGTCGGACCGCAAGGCACAGCCGCCGGCGAAGAAAGCTGACGCGCGGATTTCACCCCGCCCACCCACGAAGACTTGTCGTCCTCAGCGAAGCGAAGGAGCCGCTTCTCCGGGATGTACGCACCAAGCCATCGTCACTGCCCAGCACGGAGAGAAAGTTTGGAACTGTCCCCCATCACCCTGGTCATCGCGCTCTACCAGTTCGTCATCCTCATCTTCTCGCTCTCGGTGCAC
>Ga0116231_10010054_pt1 | contig 15496 bp, 5 predicted proteins | sample S1TSphgellanicum_2_FD_89695 | JGI IMG/M metagenome (GOLD analysis project Ga0116231, IMG submission 89695) | Host-associated microbial communities from peat moss isolated from Minnesota, USA - S1T2_Fd - Sphagnum magellanicum MG | ecosystem: Host-associated > Plants > Peat moss > Unclassified...
CAGGGCACGGGCGATTTCAACGGTGTCGGCCAAAGCGACATTCTGTGGCGCAATACCACCACCGGGGAAGTGGTCATCTGGTTCGTGAGCGGTGGCACCGTTACTTCATCGACCGATTTCGGCGTGATCCCGACGAGCTGGACGATTCGGGGGACGGGCGATTTCAATGGCGACGGCAAGACCGACATCCTTTGGGACAATACGGCGACCGGCGATGTGGTCATCTGGTTCATGAACGGCGGCACGATCACCTCCTCCGCCGATCTCGGCGTGGTCGCTTCGAGCTGGACGATCGCGGGCACGGGTGATTTGAACAACGACGGTTTCGCCGACATTCTGTGGCGCAATTCCAGTGGCGACTTGACCGTTTGGTTCATGAGCGGCGGCACGATCAGTTCGTCGGCGGATCTGGGAGTGGTCCCGTCGAGCTGGACGGTGCAGGCGACCGGGGTCAACAACGGCATGCCTGACATCCTCTGGCGCAATACGACGAGCGGCGATGTGGTCATGTGGTTTTTGTCAGGCGGCAAACTCGCCTCGTCGGCGGACCTCGGGGTGGTCCCCAGCGCCTGGACGATCCAAGGCATGGGTGCGTTCAAAGGCGATGGCCAGAGCGACATCCTGTGGCGCAATACGACGAGCGGCGATGTGGTCATGTGGTTCTTGACCGGCGGCACGCTCGCCTCCTCGGCCGATCTTGGCGAAGTCCCGCTGTCATGGACCATCCGGCACTGAAAACCGCAGCATCGAGCCGTTGATGCATGCCGCCACTTTTTCCACGAAGGCCGCTTCCTGCACGAGCCCGGGCGCTTTCAATGCGCTACGGCGACCTGGTAGGTCACGGCCACCTGCGCGCCCGGCGCGAGCGAGCCGGTGAAGGTCCATTGCAGCGCCCCCTGCGCACCGGCCGCCGGCTGGGTGCTCACGCTGCAGGCGGTCAAGCCCGCGGGGAGGCTCGCCGGGCAGGCAGCCGACAAATACGTGGTGTAGGCCGGCACCGAGTCGTTGACGATCACGCTCGCGAGCGGCCCGCTGCCCAAGTTCGTGACGGTGAGTTGATATTGCAATGTATTGCCCGGCAGAGCCGTGTTCGAGGTGGCATAGGCGCCGGCCGCCGTGACGTTCTGGACCTGTTTGACGAACGTAGTCGCTCCGGTTGCGACGACCGTCGTGGTATCGGTCGCCGTGAGCGTCGCCGCGCCGGGCGCTGCCGCGCCGCTGTAGGTAAATAAGGCACTCAACGTGATCTTGTTCTCGGCACCCGGCGCGGCGCCCGCCGCAACGAATTGCTTCACGAGCACGCAGACCTGTTGATTAGCCGTCAGTGTCAGCGGCGCGCTGATCAGCGTATCGGCGGCGGCGAACTGTCCGCTGCAAGCGGCGTCCAGATACACCAGCTGCGTCCATCCACCGAGGGCCGGGCTCGCGAGCGCGCTGGTGCTGAAGGCGAGCGATCCTGCGCTGCCGGCGATAAAGACGTGCGGAAAATAAATCGTGCTTGCCGGCTGCGCGGTTTGCGCACCGGTGGGTGCGAGACTGCCCGGCGGAATGAGTCCGAACGCCACCCCCGAGTAAATCGTCCCGGCCGCCATCGTGAACGTGACGTTCGGCCGGGCGAACGTGCCGGCGGTATTGCCGACGCTGCCGCCGGTGACCAGATCGCCGCCCGGCACGGTCGGGGCCACGGTCACCGTGCCCGTGACGCTCGCCGGCAGCCACAGCGTCGCGCCGCCGGCTGCATTGGTGCTCGCGCTCGCGACCGGCGAGCCTGCAATGCTCGCGCTGACCGCGATGCCGTTCAAACCGGCCTCGGCGCCGTTCTGTACGCCGTCGTTGCCGGTGCCGCCGCCGGCACCGGTATCCTTGAACACCGTGAGGGTCAGCGATGCGCCGTTGTAGAGCCCGAAATTTTGCACCGGCGCGGGGCTGGCGCTCAACGTCAATTGGCGCAACTCCCCGGCCGCTTCCGTGGCCACCCACCCTGGCGGTGAATAAGCGCTCGTGTTGCTGAGTGCGCTGCTGTTGGTCAGCGTCAAGCAGTAGGAGCCCGGAATGACGCCGGCGAGACTATAAGCGCCGCTCGCGGCCGCGACCGCCGCGGCCGCGGTCGCCGTAGCCTGGCAGCTACCGCCCGTGTACGGTGCGAGCTTCACATAAAGCCCCGCGATGCCGGTGCCCGTCTCGCCCGCATCCAGCGTGGCGTTGTGGTTCGCGTCCGCGTAGACCGTCCCGGTGATCGTCTGCGTGACGGGCGTCAGGGTCAGGGTACACGCGATGTTGTCGCCGGTCTGCGGCGTGAGCGCAAAGCTGGTGCCGGCGCCGGAGGGCAGCACGGTGCTGGTTCCCCCGAAGGATGCTGCGCCCGGTCCGCTGTTGCTGCAGGCGATGCTGCCGGTGTAATACGAGAGCGCCGAGGCGCTGCCCGATGCCAGGCTCGCGGCCAGCGTGATGCTGTTGGTGCCGATCACCGAAGTGGCGCCCGTCGTGGCCGTGGTCCCCGTGCCGGAGGTCGTCGCGGTCTTTACACTGGCGGCCGGGCTCGTGTAGCCGATCGTGCCCGTGAATTGATCCAACGTGGCCGCGCGGCCCGCCACGCTCACGTTCAGCGTGACGCTGGGCAGCGACAGCGCGAGCGCCACCGCCTCGTTGTTCGAGATCGCAAAAGATGCCTGGGTCGGAGACTGCGTGCCGAAGATGAACGACGCGTTGAAGCTGGTGTCGCCGGTGCCGGTTTCGGTCACTGTCGTGCTGCCGACGCCGGCCAGCGTCGGCAGGTTGCCGTTGTAGTTGGCGTAGTAGGTGATCGTGTCGATGAGCTTCCAGCTCGCCGTGGACGTATACACGATGGTCTCGCCGGCGTTGCTGTTTTCGCCGTCCGCAGCGTACAACGCGAAGCTGCGCGCATTGCCCGCGGCATCCTTCACGGTGAGCCCGCTCAAGGAGATGGTTCCGGGGCTGCCCGGCTGATTCAGCCAATACAAGAGCGGCTCGCCGCTGATGCCGTTATAGGCACCGTTGCCGAACGCACCGCCGCTCCACGCCGGCTCCGCAACCGCCGCCAGCGTGCCGTTGCCGCTCAGCGCCAGCGTGGTCGAGAAACTTCCGGCCCCGTTCGGCAGCGTGAAACTATAGGCCTGGCCGCCGCCGGCGGCGCTCGAGTTCGAATAGCCGGTGAAATCCAGCCACCACAGACTTTGCGCATAGGTGCCCGTGCCGGCCGTGGCATAGGAGCCGCCGGAAGCCAACGCCGGCCTGCCGACCAGCACCAGTATGATCGCGAGCAGGGCTGCTACGCGTGCGCGCACCGTCACGGCAGCGCTCCGGAACTTGCGGGCAGAGGTTCGGCGTTGTGGCTGGGCTTGAACAGATTTTCGTCGAACTTGATGCGGATGCGCAGGTAGAACGCGCGCTGCGTGTAATCCTCGCTGGCCAGATCCTCGTCGGTGAAACCGAGCACGTTGTAGCCGAGGGACAGCCAGACATTCTTCATGACCAGGTAGCCCACTTCCGCGCCCACCGCCTGCTCGCGGCTCGCGCCGATGTTGCCCGTCTCGATGAAGTACTGCAGCCCCGCGTCCCAGTGCCCGCTGATGTCCCAGACCGAGCGAGCCCCCAGGATCTGCGCCGTGTAGGTCGTTTCGAGGCCGTCGGCGAAGTCGGTCGCGCGCTTGACGCCGTAGCGGCCGTTGATGACCCACGCGGCATTGACCTGGTAGTTCACATGGGTCGAGAAGATGTCCGCCGACTCGTCGATGTCGAGCCCGCTGCCCAAGGTGCTGTTGAAGCTGCGTTTGTGCTCGACCCAGGCGAGCGCATTCCAGACATCGTTGTCGACCGGCCTATAGGCGAAACCCAGCTGCTCCTGGCGCAGCGAGACCGAGCCCACGGACGCGCCCAGTCCGATCTGTTCGTTGTAGATACAGCGCGCCAGACCGGTCAGGTCGGGCGATATCTTGACTGCGGCACCGATGCTCGAGAGCCAGGTCTCGGCGGTCTGCGACTTGCTCCATTCGAACTTGGTTGAGCCCTTCCAGATCTCGCTCGCGGTGTACTGCAGCCCCGCCGTCAGCGCGGTGGCGGTGTCGGTGACCACGCCGGAAATCGGGTGGATCTCCTGCACGCTGGTCGACAGTCCGAGCCCCGGCGCCAGAGTCCAAAGATTGCGCAGCCCGAGCGCCGCTTCGGCGGTGCGGCCATCGATGCCATCGCCGACGCGATACTCATCGAAGACCTTGCCGTCCTGCATGTACGTGGTATCGATGCCGATCGCGGTCAGCTGGTTCTGCTGGCTCGGGTTCAATGCATAATCACCGCTCAAACTGTTGCTCGTTTGGTACGTGCCGTAGATCTTGGTTTGGGGCGCGACTTGATAGGTGCTGCCCACGGTGAGATCCTTGCGGTTGCCGTCGTCGATCGCCTCCTCGTACTGTGCGAACGCCGCGGCACGCGGCAGGTCCGGCACGGGCGCATCGACGCGCACGCGCGCACTGGTGTATTCGTTCGGTACCGCACCGACCGCGAGCGCCTGGGTCGCGACCCCGTTCGAGTCGACATGCCGCACACCCCCCGTGACCTTCACCTTCTTCGCGACGGTGTGCTCGAGCGCGACCGACTCCCCCTGCCGCGATCCGCCGCCCGGGATCGCCTCCGGCACTCCCGTGAGCGGAATGCTCAATGGGCTCGCGATCGTCGTTCCGGAAGTCGAAGTCTTGAGCGCATCGATGACCAGGCGGTTCTTGGCATCGAGCGCCGCGCTCACCTTCGCGCCATACTCGGCGGCCCCGGCGGTATAGGTCGAGCTTGGATTGTTGAAGCTCGCGTCGGTCTGCACCGCGTAGACCTTGGCCTGCACCTTCGCATCGGTGTGTTTCAGCTCGACGCGGTGCGCCGATCCGGTGCCGTTCAGGTCCGACTGCGTCTCGGCCACTTCCCCGATCACGCTGGTTTCCTTGTTCGGCGTCCAGAGAAAATTGCCGCCGCCCAAGGTCTCGCGGGTCACGGGGTTCTGATCGCGCACCACCGTGCCGCCGAGCGTGACATCCGCGACGATCTTCTCGCGCGCATCGAGGCCGCCGACCCAGTAGCTCGGGCCGCCATTGCTCACCTCGTACACCACGCGGATGTAGTTGGGATTCAAGTTGCCATCGACGCTCGGGATCGGCGCCTTGAACAGGATCTGTCCGCTGAAGGGCTCGACCGCGTAGTCGGTGAACAGCGTAAGCGGGGTGTCCGCGATCACCAGCGAGGGCTGGTAGCGGTCGCGCGTGATGATGTCGATGCGCGTGCTGTTCTGCACCGGATCACGCTGGCTCAGTTGATAGGGGCCCGAAGTGCCGTTCGCCGGCAGTTCATCGATGACCTGCGTCGAATTGGTGTAGCTCACGAAGCCATCGACGGTGAGATTGCCATCCTCGATATGAGTCTTGGCGCCGTTCAGCGCGCGTGTGTACTGCGTGAGCACCCGCGCCGGGTTGTCGCTCTGCGTGCTGAAATCGCCGTACAGGCCATAGCTGGTGCCATGATCGAGGCGCACGTACAGCTTGCCGGTCGATTGCGCGTCGAAGCCCTTGACCGACGAGTCGCCATACACCGGATAGAACTGATCCGGCTGGATGTCGCGGAACAGCGGCGTGTCATTCGGTTTGTCCGAATCGTAGGCGAGGGTCAATAGGTCCGAACCCAGGATCTTGCCCTTCAGGAACAGCGAGGCACGCGCCGCCGCGCCGCCCTTGCCGTCATCGAAGCTAGCCGACGCATTCACGATCTCACGCTCGAAGCTGTCGCCGCTCTGTGCGGGCACCAGTGAGTTGGGATTCAGGTTCTTCAGGCTCACGATGCCTTCCGCAAGTCCCGCCGCCAGCATCGGCCGAAGATACGGCAGGAAGGTCATCGGCACTTCGGTCTTCAATGCGCCGCTCGTGACCCGCAGCACGCCTTTGCCCGGCGTCGCCGGCGCCAGCAATTTGAAGTGCCCGACGCCATTCTCGATGAACACCTGCGTGCCCGGCTCCTTCGGATCGAGATCCGGCGTCTGCCATTCTCCCAACGAGGATTCCAAGGTCACCGGTGTGCGCGAATACACCGGTATGCCGCGCTCGTCCTGCAGTTCAACGCTGACCTCGATCGGGGTCTGTACGTCGGCGCTGGCCTGCTGCGGCGCGCTCACGAGAATCTTCGCCAGGGGACCCGGCGCCAGCAGATGAATGCTTTGCGTGCCGCGCGTGTTGCCGAACGTATCGATCATCGCGACGGTCAACAGATTCTCGCCGGGCTGCAGGTTCACGCCGACATAGTCCCATACCGTCACGCCGCGGCTCTCGAGACTGCTCTGTTCGCCGACCTGCTGCATGCCGATGATCGTGCCGTTCACGCTCAGGTGCAGTTGGGTACCGAACGCCCCCTTGACTCGCACCCGGGTCTGCGCGGCCGGAATCACGCCGCCGTCGATCAGGTTCACGAAGCCGAGGTCCGGTGTCAGCACGCGCAGTTCGTGGTCGAGCGTGTCGGACGATTCGCGGGGCGCCGCCGGCGCGGCGCGCTGCATGCCGGCGCCGCTGCCCGCCGGGTCGCTCACCGGCGCGCCACTCGCTACCTGGCCGTTTGCCGGCTGGATCACCGGATTGGCGGTGCTCGAAAGGTTGCCGCCCGCCTGTGCATTCTGTCCGATCACGCCGCTCGCCGCGAGCGTGCGCACATCGGCCACCGGCGCCGGATTGACCGCGATCGGGGTCGCGGCCGCGACGGCGATCTCCGCACGCTTCGTCGAGAGCGTCTTGCGGCGCGCGGCGATCTCGCTGCGCAGCGCGTCGCTGCAGCCGCGCACCGCAAAATCGGTCTTGTGCAGTTCGCCATTTTGAATGTCCGCGAACTGGCTGCCGGGATCGAACGCGTTGCGGTTGTCGAGGACCTCGAGCTGCGCCCCGGACGGCAGCGTCGTTGTATCCAGCTTCGCGACGTGCAGGCGCGGCGTGAGGCCATACAAGCTGTACTTGCCTTCGCTGTCGGTTTCGGCGAACGTGCCGTCGTCCAGATAGATTCGAATCCCCGGGATGCCCGGCTCGCCGGCGTCCTGGAGCCGGTTGGCATTGCAGTCGGCATACACCTTGCCGAACAGGTAGGCCTGGTTCGAGAGCGTTCCGCCGGTGATCTTCACGGTGGCGCTCGCCGCGTTCGACCGCGTCGCGCCGCTCGCGGCCTGCGCGGTATTGGTGCCGTTGCCGCTTTGCGCACCCGGCCCGATGCGCACGCGGTAGGTCAACGTGCCTTGCGTGCCCGGCACCAGCGCACCGACGCCGAACTGCAGATTCGGACCGGTACCGCCCACCGGGTTCGTGATGGCCTCGCCATTGAGCCTTGTGCTGCCCTTCACGTAGGCGAAGCCCGCCGGCAACGTGTCGCTGACCACCAGGGCCGGCATCACGATGCCCGTGTTGTTGTTGATCGTGACGACGTAGTCGACGAAATCGCCGACCGCCGCGGCCGCCTTCGAGGCGGTTTTCTGCAGGAACAAGCCACCGGCGGCGCCTGCATCGAGCGGGATGTCGAACATTAGCGGCGCATTGTTGGCGGCGATCGTGAAGGTTCCGCCATACGAGGCGCTGCCATTCACATTACGACCCGGCGGCAGCATCGCCGGCGCCACCTTCGACGGGAAGGCAAGCCCGCTCGGAGGCTGCACGACCAATCGATACGTGCTCGGTGGCACGTCCGGGAAGCTGTAGCTGCCCGCAACTCCCGTGACGACGGTGGCCGGCGCGGGGGTCACGCCGTCGGTGGCATACACCGTGGCTGCGCCGCCCGGATGTCCGCCGTTGCCCGCGCCGCTCACGTCGATGAGTTCGACCGTGGCGCCCGCCACCGGTGCATTGGTCTTGCTGTTGAACACCGTGCCGGAAGGATCGATCAAGAGATTCGTGCTCACCGTGCCGGCACCGCAGCCCGCCAGCGAGGCGGTCACCCGGTCGTCGGGCAGCACTTCCAGGATGCCGTCGCCCGAAACCGCCGCGCGCGACTGCGCATTCGCGGTCGGCACGTTCGGCAGGATGCGGAACATTCCGGTGTTAGGGGCCGTTTCGGTCGCGGTGAAGGTTTCGGTGTCGCCCGTGAGCGCACTCACGAGCGTGATGGGATGGGTGACGATCGCGGTCGGGTTGGTATTGCACTGCGCGGCATTGACCTGGACGTAGATGGGCAACCCTAACCCGCCGAGCACGGTCGGCGTCGTGTAGGCGCCGCTCGTATAAAAGGAGATCGTGGGCGCGAGCGGCGGCAGCGGCAGGCTCACGGCATTGGAGGCAACCGTGGTATTGGCTCCCTGCGCGCTGAAATCCGCGTAGCCGGTGTTGCTCAGCGTGCCTGCAGCATTGCCGTTCACGCTCACCGTGAAGCTACCGGTGAGACTTGCCCCCGCGGGCAGCGTGGCCACCGCCCACGCAACGGTATCGATGGCGGTCGAAGTCGACGGCGAGGTCCAGTAGGTGCTCGCCGGATCGCCCAGGTGATGATAGAGCGTGGTTGCGCCGGCACTCGCACTCGTCGCACTCGTGAAGGTCGTGTTCGCCGGAATCGCGTCGCGCAGCACCACGAAGGAGGCCGGCGCGGCGTTCACCGTCACGGCCTGCGGATTGGCGGCCGAGCCGCCGCTGTTTTGCGCGGTCAATGTGTAGGTCAACGCCCCGCTCGGCGCAGGACTTGGCGTCGATGCGCTCTTGACGATGCCGACCTGCGGACCTGCCGCGATGTTGATCGTATCGGTATCGCTTGCCGTCGCGCCCTGCAGGCTGCTGCGCGCGCTCAAGCGCAGTTGCGTCGTCTGCCCCGCACTCGCCGTGGCGGGCGCGGACCCGACCACCAGCAAGTTCGACACCGCACCCGGCGCGAGCGTCACCGTCCCCGCGGGGCCGAGCACGGGCTCGCCGGGATCGGCGACACCATTATTGTTGCTGTCCACGACGATCGAGAAATTCGCGGCCGTGAAGCTGCCGCCGAGACTGCTCACGGTGAGCGCATAGGTGGTCGTGACGTTTCCCGTGTTGGTCAACTGATGCGGCAGCGAGAAGGTCGCGGCTGACGCGCCTGCCGCCGGCGCGCCGCCGGCGGTGCTCGTGATGGTTTGATTGGCGGTCAGCGTGAGCGCCTCGAGCGCCTGCACGACCGTACTGACGGTGTTGGAGGTGAGCCGCATGCTCGCGCCGGGCGCGCTGTCGACGTAGGAACCGGTCGCCGTGTTCGTGATCGCGATTCCCGCGGGCGCCGGTGCCGCCTGCACCGCTGCGAATGCCGCCGCCGCGAGCGATGACGCCAGCAGCAACCCCGCGCGGGTGAGAGACTTGAGGAAGCGCAGGGCTTGCATCGCGAACCCGCTTCAAGTCCGGGAGGGCGCGGCCCTCCCGGATCGAAACTCACTCCGTTACTGTTGGATCTTGACGCCGAACGTGAGCACCGCGCTCTGGCCGGGCGTGAGGGTCCCCACAGTTGCCGTCACCGTGCCTGCCGCGCCCACCGCGGGAGTCGGGGCGGTGATGGTGCCGACCGTGGTCGCCGGAACCGTCGACATAGTGGTGTACGCGGGCGTCGCATCCGAAACCGTCACAGCCGTGGCATTGGCCGTGCCGACATTGGTGACCGTGATCTGATAGTCGATGCAGGCACCGGGGACCGCGCCGCTGCTCACGGTGCCCTGGGTGTAACCGCCGCTCGGTGTGCCCGAGCAGGTCGCATCCAGGCCCTGCGCCTTCACGAGCGTCAAGTTGCCGGCGATCACGGTGGTGCTGTCGGTCGCCACGGCTGCGGCAGGCACCGTCGAGGTGTAGGTGCCATTGGTCGTGGTCGCCGTCACCGTGGTGGTGTTGACGATGCCCACTGCCGCGCCCGACGGCGCGATGACCTTGTCGAATATCGTGATCGACTGACCCGGCGCAAGGCCGGCAGGCAGCACGGCCTGCAGGCCGCCGGCCGGCACGACCGGATCATTGGCGGCAAACACGCCGGTGCCGTTGATGTCGTAATACTCGACCGCAGTCCAGCCGGTCTGCGCATTGCTGACGGGCAGCGTGATGGTCGACACCGTGCCGTTGCCTTCCACGACGTTGCCGGTGTTGGTCAGCGTGTGGCTGTAGACGTAGGAACCGGCCGGATAGGTTTGCCCGGTGTTGTTCGGCGTGAACGAGAGCGCGCGCGCCGCATTCACGGTCACCGCATCGGTGATCGTGTCCTGCGCCCCGTTCGCAGCCGACTGTGTACGGAAGTAGATGTTGGTCGTGCCCGCGGCATAGCCTGCCGGTACGGAGACGGCGGCGCAGAACGTGAAATTGCCGCCAGCGGCAACCGTGCCGGTGTTCGTGATCGTGGCGCCGGTCGTCGAGCAATTGCCCGCACCGCCGTCGGCCTTGAAGGTCACTGCCCAGCCGGTCGGCAGCGTCTGGCTTGCGAAGGTCGAGACCGTGCTCGCCGCGAGGTTGTAGCTGTCCGCCACCGCCGAGGTGTTGTTCGCCACGAGGATGAAGGTCGTCGTGGTCGCGGGGTTGGTCGCGTTAGTGACCACTGCCGTGGCCTGCGGGCCGTTGCCGCCCTTCGCGCCTGCGCTGCCGAGCGGTGCGTTGTTGGTCAGTTGCATCGTGGCCGTGGTGATCGCGGTCAGGGTGTCCGCGGCAGTCGCCGAGACGCTCGGCGTGACGGTCGAGGTCGCGGTTTTGTTGACGGTGAAGGGGCCTGTGCCCGAGGCGTTCGCCGGCAGCACGGCCTTGAGGACCACGGTGTAGCTCGCGCCGGCCGCCAACGCTCCGGTGTCCGGGATGCCATCGCCATTGGTGTCGACCAACGGGGTCGCGCCGTCGCTCTTGTAGAGCACGAAGCTCGTGCCGGCCGGGAAGTTGCCCGCCGAGAGCGTGATGTTGAAGGTGTCCGAGCCGGTGCCCGTGTTCTTGATCACGTTCGCAAAGCTCACGGTGCTGCCGGGGTTGGCGCTTGCCACGGTCGCACCCGTGATCGTCACCAACGCCGACTGCGACACGCTGAAGGGCACCGTGTTCGAAGTGCCGGTCACGGTGTTGCCCGAGCCGTCGTTATAAGACACCGCAGCGGTGTTGTTGATCGCACCCGGCGCAGCCGTCGTGGCGATGGTCACCTTGAAGCTGATCGTGCCCGATTGACCCGGCGCGACGTTGCTCAACGTGGCCGTCACAGTGCCCGCCGTCGTGATGCCGTAATCGTAGGTGATCTGATTGGGAGACGTGCCGTAGGTCGCCTTCGCATCCGTGAGAGCCGTGGTTCCCGTGACGCTCCAGGCTCCCGAGTTCGCGACTTCGGTCATCCCCGCGGGAATCGCGTCCGTGATCTTGACGCCGGTCGCGGTGCTGTTGCCCGTGTTCGTATAGGTCAAGGTATAGGTATAGGGACCCGAACCCGGCGCACCCGAACTCGCGCTGACCGCCTTGGTCACGTTGATCACGGCATTCGCCGTCACCGTCGTCGTGTCGGTGTCGCTCGCGGTCTGCGCAGCGCCCAAACCGCTCGTGACGGTGACAGTCAAACCGTTGGTTTGGCCCGCTGTTGCCGTCGTCGGCACCGTGGCCGCGACGATGAACTTGAAGACCGCGCCCGCTGCGAGCACGCCGCTGCTCGTGATCGCAGGTCCTGTCGGCACGCCCGAGCCATTGTCGGCATACAGCGTGATGCCGGTCATGTTGAAGGCCGCTCCGGCCGCGTTCACGGCGCTCAGCGCGAAGCTGTCGCTGCCGTTGCCGGTGTTGGTCAACGTATGCGGGTAGTAGACCGTGCTGCCGATCGAGGAGGTCTTGCTGCCATTGGCGGTCAAGGTCAGGGCGGCCACCTGTTGCACGACCGTTTGTACGGTGTTCGAAGTTACCGTGCGGGTCGCGCCGGAACTGTCGGTATAGGTGACCGACGCCTGGTTGCCGATCGAGGTGCCGGCCGGCGGCGGTGCGGCGTGGGAAATCGACCAAAGCCCGAGCGACAGCGCCAGCGTGACGACCAGCGTCAGGGCATCGCTCCAGGTGCGGTGGCGCGGCCGACCGTGACAGGAGGGTGAAGCATTCATTGCTATGAGGGACATGCAGAATTCCTCGCCCGGCTCATTCCGGGCATTTGAAAAATCAGTTCGTTGAATTCATCGACAGTGACACGCTCGACGCCACTTACTTGGCGGGGGCGGCGACAGTCACGCGGGCGCTCACGGACAATTCACCGCTTGCCGCCAAATCCGTGGGAGACCAGCGTAGAAACCGGTATTCGCGCGCGGGCACCAGTTCCTCGCGAGAAGTGCCGTCCGCATCTTTGACCAGGCGCTTCAGCGGCAAAGGGGCGAAGGTGGTGCCATCGATGCTCGCCAGTACCGCGCCCGGACGTGCCGATCCGGGTACGAACTCGGTGCCGAGAGGCAGGGGCAGCGTCGCCCTCAGACCGCGCGCGGTGCTCGCACCTTGGTTGTGGAATACCGCGACATACTCGAGCAGATCGCCTGGCTTTGCGGTGTTGGCCGGTTCGCTCACCTCCTCTCCTGCCGCCGCTGCGACGATGCGGTGCACCGAGAGCGTGTTGGTCACCGGTTCCGCTGCATGAGAAATACTCGCGGCGCTCAACAAGCACGCGATGCCCACCACCCGCCATTGCATCCACTTCATAACTCGCTTCCTCGATTCAGGGCCGGGCGTCGACAAGCCCGGCGGTTCGCATTGATTGATGCCGAGGAAATCGATTAAGGGATTCCCTGCAACATGTAGGGGAATCTCTCAATTTGACGAAAGTCGGTCTGTGATGTGCTGCCGGTACGGACGCGAAACGCTGTGCGGCGGGCACTTATCGGCGGGAACTGTGATTCATCGCACTTAAGCGGCGCTCAAGATCGTTGCCGCGCTGCCGGGCAGCGCACGCGCGGCCTGATTCGCGTGAAGGGCATCACAGTCCTGCGGATGCGCCGATGCCGCCCTCGCGGAACAGCGGGATCAGGTGTTTGCAGTGCCCGAGGCCACGCTTATCGCAACACTCAATCCGTACCCAACAGCCTGTCAACGATGAGGTTGGCGGCCTGGCCCGGGGTCATCACCGACGTGTTGATATGGATTTCGGGTGACAGTGGCGCCTCGTAGGGACTGTCGACACCGGTAAAATTTTGCAATTTTCCGGAGCGTGCCTTTTTGTACAGGCCCTTCACATCGCGACGTTCGGCCACCTCAAGCGGCGTATCGATGTAGATTTCGATGAACTCGCCCGGAGCCATCATGTCTCTGACCAGCTGACGCTCCGCCCGGAACGGCGAGATGAAGGCCGTCACCACGATCAGTCCGGCGTCGGTCATGAGCTTGGCCACTTCGCCAATTCTGCGGATATTCTCGACCCGATCGGCGGCGGTGAATCCCAGATCCTTGTTGAGCCCGTGCCGCACGTTGTCACCATCGAGCAGAAAGGTGTGCCGGTTCATACGGTGCAGCTTCTTTTCGACGAGATTAGCAATCGTCGATTTGCCTGCGCCGGACAGCCCCGTGAACCACAACACGGCGGGCTTCTGGTGCTTGAGGGCGGCATGCGCCTCGCGGCTGATCTCGAGCGCCTGCCGGTGAATATTCTGGCTGCGGCGCAAGGAGAAATGCAGCATTCCCGCCGCGACCGTCGCATTCGACAGCTTATCGATGAGAATGAACGCGCCGAGCTCGCGGTTGCTGTCATAGGGTTCGAACACGATGGGCTTGTCGGTGACCAGGTTCGCGACGCCAATCGAATTCAGCTCCAGCGTCTTTGCCGCCAGATGCTCCAGGGTATTGACGTCAATCTGGTACTTGGGCGTGTGAACGCTCGCGGTCGTGGTCTGACTGCCGAGCTTCAGCCAGTACTGGCGTCCGACCAACATGGGTTCCTCGGCCATCCACACGATCGTCGCCTCAAATTGGTCTGCGACCTCCGCCGGGGCGTCCGCCGCCACGATGACATCGCCGCGCGAACAGTCGATCTCATCCGCCAGGCACAACGTGACCGACTGCGCCGCCACCGCCCGCGGTAGATCACCGTCGAAGCTCACGATGCGGGTGACCGCAGACATCCTGCCCGAGGGAAGCACGCGGATCGCATCCCCCGGCGCCACGCTGCCTGAAGCGATCAGTCCCGCGAAGCCGCGAAAGTCCAGATTCGGACGGTTCACCCATTGCACCGGCATGCGGAAAGGCAATTCTTGTGCTGCGTTTGCATCGAACTGCACGGTCTCCAGGTGCTCGAGCAGCGAAGTGCCGGTGTACCAGGGCATTTTTGCCGAACGCGTGGATATGTTGTCGCCGCCCAGGCCGGAGATCGGGATGGCCACGACATCCTTGATGCCGATGCTCGCGGCAAAGGCACCGTAGGCCGCGACGATGGCGGCGTATTTCGCCTCATCAAAGCCGATGAGGTCCATTTTGTTGACGGCGAGAACGAGGTTGCGAATGCCGATCAAATGCGCCAGATAGGAGTGCCGGCGCGTCTGCGTCAGCACGCCCTTGCGCGCGTCGATCAGAATGACGGCGAGATCCGCCGTCGAAGCCCCGGTGACCATATTGCGCGTGTATTGCTCGTGCCCGGGGGTGTCGGCCACGATGAATTTACGCCGGTCCGTGGCGAAGTAGCGGTAGGCGACGTCGATGGTGATGCCCTGCTCGCGTTCTGCGGCCAGACCGTCGACCAACAGGGCGAAATCGATGTTTTCACCCTGGGTACCGACGCGTTTCGAGTCGGCCTCCAGCGCGGCAAGCTGATCTTCGAAGATCATCTTCGAATCGTAAAGCAAGCGCCCGATCAGGGTGGACTTGCCGTCGTCGACACTGCCGCAGGTGATGAAACGCAGCAGGCTCTTGTGCCGGTGTTGCTGCAGGTAGGCATCGATGTCCCGCGAGACGAGATCGTCGACTTGATAGCTGCTGTCGATCACGGCGTTTGAACTCAAAAGTAGCCCTCCTGTTTCTTCTTTTCCATGCTGGCGGCCTGGTCGTGATCGATGGCCCGCCCTTGCCGCTCGGACGTTCTCGTGAGCAACATCTCTTTGATGACCTCCGGCAACGTGGTTGCCGTGCTCTCCACCGCGCCGGTAAGGGGATAACAGCCGAGCGTGCGGAATCGAATCGATCGTTCGACGGGGATCTCGCCCTTGCGCAGCGGAAAGCGGTCGTCATCCACCATCAACAACAGACCGTCCCGCTCGACCGTGGGTCGCGGCGCGGAAAGATACAAAGGGACGATGGGGATGCCTTCCAGATGAATGTATTGCCAGATATCGAGCTCGGTCCAGTTCGAGATCGGAAACACCCGGATGCTTTCGCCCTTGGCCTTGCGGGTATTGTAGAGATTCCAAAGTTCGGGCCGTTGGTTCTTCGGATCCCAGCGATGGCTGGCCGAGCGGAACGAGAAGACGCGCTCCTTCGCGCGGCTCTTTTCCTCGTCGCGGCGCGCCCCGCCGAAGGCCACATCGAATTTATGGAAGTCGAGCGCCTGCTTGAGTCCTTGGGTCTTCCACATG
>Ga0116231_10010055_pt1 | contig 15496 bp, 8 predicted proteins | sample S1TSphgellanicum_2_FD_89695 | JGI IMG/M metagenome (GOLD analysis project Ga0116231, IMG submission 89695) | Host-associated microbial communities from peat moss isolated from Minnesota, USA - S1T2_Fd - Sphagnum magellanicum MG | ecosystem: Host-associated > Plants > Peat moss > Unclassified...
TCTCCTTAGTATTTGTGCAAAATGAATTCCCTTGATTCTTGCGTGTGGTCAGTAAGATCCACTATAATCGAGAGATAATCCTCTCAAAGAAAATAAGATGATCATTATTCTGTTTTGCAAGTTGGGTCTGTCATTTGGAAAGGGGGAAAGACAATTCTTGTAATTTGTGCTTCCCCACTGATGCTGATTAAAATAATCTTCGAGGATAAAAATCCAGACATTTTACAAACTCAGACAATGCATATATATGTATGCTAGGAAGTAGTAACAATAAGTCAGACTATTAGTATACTATATACAAGATCATTGTCATTGCAATGTTTAGTCCTTAGTTGCCAATTTTGATTTATGGATTGGTAGTTTTGCTGGCAAGAACATCTGTTTCAGCGTATGACCAAATTATGTCACACTGAGGAGTGAATGCAAAAGCATTTTATGTGTTTCCTGATGCTGCTGCAGTGACAAATTACAGTGGTCATTGAAATGTTGCAGATTCTTTGTGACTGAATTGTTCAAACTTCAACACTAGGCCAAAAAAAACCATCTGGTAGCAGAATTCTTTTCAAGCTTTAGGCATTTAGTGGTATGCAGTGATTGGCACTAACTAAGTAAATGCATCTGCAAAAAGGATCACAGTACTCTGAGCAAAATGCATTGGTAATGTTTAAAGGGCTATAGCCAAGTGTGACTTGGCTATAAAGACAGGATTCACTATTACCAAAATTGTCAAGCTTGGACTGGACCAAGCAGAATGATGAACTCTGGCAATGCATGGGCTCTTCACGCATCTGCAACTAACAGGGATCCTGGGAGAGATATCTGTAGTCACATTAAGACCAACAAGCAAATGAGTACAACAGCACTGTAGTTATCTGAAGAGCAGACCATTAAATATAGTTTCATTCAGCAAATCAGACAGACTATGAGTTGCATCCTGTTGATTGCATTGCATGGATGAAATGTTAAGTCCATCAGTATATGATATTTGTGAAAATGACAGCATCAGAACATACCAAAACATGCTGATATGACAAAATTACTATTTTTGGACTCAGCATCTTCATCACAGCAATAAACAGCAACAGAAATTGAAGTACCTTCTCTCCAAGCTTAAAAGCAGGTAATCCTCGATAGGGGCATCCACCACATCGGAAAGCATCACCTAGTCCACACTGCAGCCACCGAACAGAGATTGACATAAACCTAATTGGGTGTAGATTGGCAAGCAACATCCAGAATGCTGTATAGGCATCAATTGCATGGAACTCATTTCATTTAAATAAGTCAATGTCAGAAGTAGATCATTGATCAACAGGCCAAAAGAAAGCATTTTGGACAACCAGAATTCCCACTTGAAGAAATAGGATGAACAAGACACAACTTTCACGCTCAACTGATCAGACTAATTACTGAGGAAAGCTGATATTGAGTGAACAGAGAATGTAGTTGTTCTTTCCCATGATGCAGGACCTGCACTTGTCGTCAACAGCAGTCTTGGTCACGATAGCAGACAACTTTCAGGCTCATGTAGGCTTAGGGAGTACCTCTTGCCAAAAGACTCATGGACCAAGACAGTGAAAAAATCAGGAAACTCACATTTCCACATGCAGATTGTGGGTTGTTGAGTTGAGCAGCCGTAAGTGGGGTCTTTTCCTCAAGTTCTGCACGGCCGCATGTGCAGTTTTTGCATGCTTTCTTTCCTGCTTTCTCTACTTCACAATCATCTGCACCTGCACCCCAGCTTTACATCATATCACAGTTGTTGGTGAATGGGCACCATCAAATTTCTTCCTTCAAACCATGTACCCAAACATGGCATTTCATAGATCACCTTTCTCAGCAGACTTACAGTGACATTTCTGCATAGTGCCCAGTCATGACCACAAACTTTTAGTTTACATTAATATCATTAACCACATATTTGTAGTAGCACAAAAAGGAAACAAAAAACCCACCAGGTAGTACAGGTCGCTTGAGATCATCTTCATCTAGCAAGGCATCCTCATCCACAAACTCATCTCCATCATCAACAACAGAGGTTGCCTTCCAGGTGTTTGCAAGGGGCAAAGATGTGTCATTGACATCCTCTGATGACAAACGGAGAGTATCTCCAAGGGACACCAGTGTGGATTCTGCCTCAACACCAACAAGCAAGACACTGATATTGATACTACAGCCCAAGAAAAATGTAAGCATTTAAATTTGAAATCCAGGCACCTTGAAGTGCAAGAAAAGACCAACTTTCCTAGAATTATACCACAACATGTTCTTCAAAGAAAATTTTGGAGTTAGTATCCAGATGCAGGGGTGGGTCAAAAGAAACAAGACATTGCTTAATATGACCAAACAGGAACAACATCTAGTCCAGCCAAGGCTTGCAACCAAGAAAAGATTGTTGGGGAGATTGACAGTCAATCATTGGTAAGACTCCAATCACTTGTGCACAATCCATCTATGGTCTTTGGATAAAGTTAATCCAGATTACTTCAAGTTTTGGAGCAGGCAAAACTGTGAAGGTTCAAACACACAGTATGAGGACAAGCTCATTTGGAGACTGACCTTGTTCCAAAGTTGCTTTCTTCTTTATCCCAAATGATGATCCTGTCTCCCAAGTGGGCTTCAGCACTCTCACCTACACGAGGACCATGGAAGTGCTATCAGTTTCAAAGCTGCAGCTGCACATGAGGACGTTAGCTATTGTTCTTGCAAGTCTTGGCTCTATCATTTGTTGCATCCATATCACACCTTCAGTAGACTCTGGTGGACAATAGATGAAGATATTCAAATTGCCAAGTGAATATAGAGAACACATTGTCCCCAAATATGTGCTACTATGAAACTCTGAGCTTGCAAGAAATGAGGTAGTCAGCAGTTATGAACCGTACAGCAACAGGCTTGAGGAGTGGGCCATGCTCCGACCCTGTGGCACTTGTCGAATATGACTCCGCTAGGCCAACACCACTCACACACTCTGCCGTTTGGACATCCACAAAACCTGCCAGCAACAGATTGCGTTCCAGTACTGCTTGTGTCTGCACTGGAGCATCGCCTAACCTCTGTGGACATACATAAATCACCCACAGAAAATCAACCACAAGACACAATGCTGAAAGACTTCGGCTCGAAGTCTTCATTGAACACAAAATAGCCTCCTCATCTTTGCAAAGGATCTGAGTTCGTGGAAAATCAATACTTTGTGACTCAAAAGCATCATGGAAAACATTTTACTGACTTGCTGGTCTGCTTCGGCCACATCTTGGCAAGCGAAAGGCTCCTGCAGCCAAAGAACACCACCTGGCCTAAGCACATGCACTATCTCAGACAACCACGCTTTCGTATGATGACCGGGGTTCTCCACTAAAGATATCACCACCTCCAATGATGCTGTGGCCAGTCCTAGGTGCCGATCTGCAATAGCAATGCAATGCAATGTAGGCTCAACTCCCACTATTACCTATACTTCTCAAGCCCAAACGCCAAAAGATCGAATAGAAACCAGAAAACTGTCTTCCATGCTTAAGGAGAGTGACAATATTCGTGAAACAACTAAACTTCTGCCTGCTATTTCATGGCAAAAGAAAAGTCACAAAATTGTATACATTGGATACCAAAACTCTGGATTAACATTGGATTCCAAAAGAAATCTCTCCAACTCCTCAGCACACCCTGACTGTATTATTGAGTCTAAGGCAATCAAGGCAATGCAGACTGTAGCCTGAGAGAGACACAGAGAGACACAGAGAAAACCAAAATCCGTAGATCGAGTTTTTTAACAATGCGCCTGCTGCATGAGACTCTCCATCGACATCTCTAACGTCTACATCGATCCTCCAAAAGGCTTACCTTCTGCTTTCATTCACATTTCTCAGAATTTTACAATACCACTCGCGGAGGTGCAAAGAGTGAATATAATAACGGTGAAGAGAACAGGAGCGCTTCTCGATTCCCGATTCCTTCTTCAACATTTGGCACCAAAAAGTAAGACAACAACACAAAAGTCTCCTTTCTCTCTCATCTAACAATGCTTGTCCAACACTACCTAAGTACTGCCAAGTGAAAGAGAGCATTATCAAGTAATACACGAACCCGGTGCGAGATGCGAGGCGTTGGTGACAACGGCCATTGCTTTTCCACCAGCGGCCTTGTCCCCGAACGTTTGCACGGCCCATAGTACCACACTCGCCGGAAGCATGGCCACATCCGTCACCAACAACACTCCCCCACACCCGGCCATCACCTCTACAAAAACACAAACAAACACAAGCAAATCCCTGTTTTCTTTTCTCGGGCAAAAACAAGAAACAGGAGAAGCACACAAAAAAACTGCGATTGAAGAGCGAGCGAGGACTGCAGCAAACAAAGGAGGAAAAACAAAGCAAAACTAAAGAGAAACTCCTGCAATGCAACAACACTTGAGTTATTTGCAAACAAAACAAACTGCACTCTCAGCTATGTTCACACGAGAAAATGGCTGCGAAAAAGCGACGCGCAGAGATTCAAAAAAGCGTTGCACTGATCATTCTCTTGGGACATAATTTCTCTTTATAAAAAGAAAGGCAAAGCAAGGCGACGACAGAGCGGGCGCGTACGAGAAAATAAAAGAAAGACAAGGCGCAAAACTTACGACAGGAAGAAAAAAATTTGGACGATGGGTGCGTTGGGACAAAGGTTTTTTTTTTTTTTTTTTCCCCCCCGTGACCGGTTAACTACCATTAAAGGGGGCTTTCATTTGGGGGCCTAACTAGGGTGGGGGTGAGAGAGGCCTGAGATAGCCTTGGTATAACGCCTATTGGGCCCAGCTAAGCTGGGTAGTACCTACCTATCCGCCTCCAAGGAGAACCAGCACTTACTCTAGTACCACCAACCAGGGTTTCTTTTTCTTTTTCAATTTTACAATATTAAAAATTAGGAGATTTTTTCAAAAAATCTATCAAAAGTTAATCAAACTTTACACTAAAAACCCAAAATTTGCCAAAATTTAACCCTTTTTTTGGGGTCAGAAATCAACAAAACTTGTGCCCCAACAAAAGCATTGGTGCCACCGGTTTAAAAAATTTGAATCAGTGAATGACTTTTTAACCACTTTCCTTCTTTATATGCTTCCCCATGGAAGATGTTCTTCTAGGTTGGTTTTCCCTATTTTGTAACTATGCCTAATCATTTTTCATTATCATTTTATTTATTATTCATACGCTATTTAATACGAGGTAGCTATTGTTGTGTAGACATTGTTGTGGAATTGATTAATACGTTAAAGTATATCAGATCAAGAATAACCATTCATGCTAATGAGACAATTCACATTTTGAATTTGTCCTTGTAAAATTATGTTAATGTTCAAGATTAATTATATGGCGTCTTTGAATATAATTTTGTGAAAGGCATGTGATTAGTTCCTAACAAACCTTTCTTATATTCAAATGTCAAATGTCTTATTTGTTTGTTTTCATATGTTTAGTTGAAGTTGAGATGAATCAATGACATGCTTTCAACTTCATTAGATGTTCCATTAATTTTTTCAATTGTCCAAAACAAGTCAATGAGTCATGTTAGATATTACAATGTGAATAATAAGTGACACAAGATAGGTTAAAGTGTCACAAGAAAGCATAATGTTGAATCTAATCAATTACCTAAAGTAGGTCATTGTAAAGGGTTGAACAATCAAAACAACAACTATCAATTGTTTTCATGGAGTTAAGCTTTCATCTTCAACTATGAAAATGCATTAGATCTAAAGTAGATAGGCCTATAATTGAACATTTAGTGAACAATAACACCTTAGTTACAACTCAGTAAATGGTAGAGTCTGAAAATAATTTGTATCCCTTCTATGGCCACTTCATTCAGCTTTTCAATCATTGAATTTCATTTAGATTTGTAAAAATTATGCCTCTCCAAAATAAAAGGGGTCTTCCACATTAAAAACAATTTACGACACACCCACCACCCTAGCTCCAAAAAACTTTCACTCTATACACAATCCTAAAATTCCTTTATGGACACTTCATTCAACTTTGAATCATCCAACTCCATTTATATTTGTAAAAGTTATGCCCTTTCAAAGTAAGGGGGGTTTCCCACTTGAAAACCAAATTACTACACACCTACCCCCTAATTCCAAAAAGCTTTCACCTTATAAACAATCAAAAGTTTATTCATGTATGGTCAAAATCCTTTTGTTCACCAAACACTTACACATTGTTTGTCAAGCTCGTAGCCCATAGCATCATGTTCAATTTCCATCAACAATCTGAAAATTTGTTTGGATTTAAGGGTTTAGATCAATGGTGAAGGGGTTTGTGATGTTTATGATACCTTGAATTTCAAACAAAGATGGGCATCACCACCAAACACCAATCCCCTTCTTCCCCTATTATTGTTGTTGCTACAATGGTTTACTTATGTTCCTATTGCATTGTCATTCAAACAATGTACTATGAATTAAATTACCTTTAGCTAGGCTACCATCTATCTTGAACTCTCATTAATGAAACTCCAATTATGAATGTTCATTCCAAACTTCTCAAACATCTACTAGCATATAACACTACCCCTTTATGTGACATTAGTGATGTTCATATCCTTTTTATCTATAAATTGCTACCCTTTTTAGCATTGTTATTTTTTATGTAAGTGGTGTGGCATGGTAGGGAGTGATGCCCATTTCCCTTTTTTTGTCTATTGTTTTTGGTGATGTTCATTTCTTTTTTTAATGTGCTCACCCTGGTGATGGTCATTTCCTTCTTTTCATCTACTATACTTGGTGATGGTTGTCTCCTTTTTCTCATGTGTTTGCCTTGGTGATGGTTGTTTCTTTCTTTTAATGCGTTGGCCCTATTAAAGGTCATCTCTTTCTTCTAGTTTGATGTTTTTGTTGATGGTCATTTACTTTTGATTGTTGTTCCTATTGATGGTTAAATTTTTTATCTAATCTACTGCCCATGATGACGGTTATTTCCTAGTGATGGTTATGATCAACCCCTTATTTTTATTATTTATTCAATAAAAATAGTTTCATGCCTAGTTAAAATATGTACAACAACTTGCACTTGTGTTTTTATTCATGTTTTAACAACCCTTTGGGTAGGTGTAATGGCACCAAGGTTGACACCTTCATACCCCAATGGACTAGTTTGCAACCCTGATCTCATACATCCTACTTGCAATTGGAGACCAAGCTTGCATGAACCTTGCCCTTGTTTGTTTTACAATGGACCTTTGAATTACACACTCAATAATAGTTAAAGTTTCAATTGCCCTTTTGGACCTCCTCTCTTCTTTTTCCTTTCATTTTCATTCTTTAATTTTATCTATTATTGCCTTGGCCATTGTTTTTTATCACAGATTGTTCAAGTACTCTTTGAAAAACAACACCCCCCCTTCCCTCCCACATGTCCATGATTTATAATCATTTTTACTTTTGATTATGTTCACAAAACCTCCCATTGTTAAACATTACAAGATTATGCAATGGGTGAGAATTATTCATGCCCTTTCATTTTTACATCCATCATTGAAAATAAAAGGCAATATTTTTGTCATTTTTTTCAAAAAACTTAACACATCATTTTCATACAAAATGTTCAATCATAGACAATCTAGTGTGCAACAAAATAATTAGGGTTGTCTCCTTGATGGCCATCCCCTAAACTAATGGGGCATTTATTCATAGGCTTGTGTGTGGTGTTGGGCATGTCTACCCTACATTCTTAAGCCCATGTGTAATACCCATGAACCTTAAAAATGCAAAGTTTTGGTTGTAATTTTAAATTTCTTCTAAATTTCAAAGTAATAAAACAATGTTTCATGTGTGAGTTACTTGTTCTTACAATCTTGTGGAGTGATTTTAAAGTTTGATCTCATCCACTAATTCAATCATCATTATAATTAAACTTTGCATTAAAAATTTCCACTTTTCCATGAAAAATCTTGAACAATCCAATTTCTTTTAAATGATTTTTCTTCCATTTGTTGCAATTGAATTGTGTCTTCATCATATGTTGATTTCATAGATTTATCATAGATCACAAGCTTCATTAAAAAATTTGGCAACCTTCATGTTAGCTACATCTTTTCATTATTATTTTCATTGCATTATATTTTTTAGTCTAGAAATAGTTAATGAGGGACATTTTTTTAATTAAAAAATTACATGAGTAAAAATATTAGTGTCATACATTGATTTTTGAGTAAGAAATATAATTCAATTAGTCATATGAATGAATATTTATTTTTAATTTTTAAATATAATTATTATAGGATTTGCATTAATAATAGGTATTAGTAAAAAATTGAAAAAAATATACAAAATATTTTAGTTATTACTTGTTAATAAGCTTAAATAATGGAATGAAAATGGTGTACTATATACTAAAGGTTCAAAATAAAATAGGTAACATTATCAAGGTGGTGTTTAATTAATCAACACAAGGAGTTGATGAAAGTTTGGATGCAACAATTTGGTGGTCCACTTACATGGATTGCAATACTTGTTTTGTTAGTTTTGATTTAAAAACCCAAAAGCCTATTATTTATATATATATATATTTTCTCATGGAAACAACCAAAAATGTTTATTCTATATAATGACATTATGAGTGCCATGCATCATTTTCATCATCTAAAATGTGATTCAACACTAGATTGTTTGTTGATGCATTTAAAATTAAACTTGAACATTTTATGCATGATGTTTGTTAGTCTCACCTTCCATCATTAGTTTTCACCTTCAACTAAAACTAAAAGGTCCAAAAAAAATGCAATGCAAGCATAAATTTTAAATTAAGTTTAAGATGATTTCAATATGTGGACATTATAAACTTAAATAATAATAAGGTGAGAAAATTTCACAGATATTGCCCCTTCCCCCAATGACCAATATATGAAACCTTATATTTTTAATCACATATTTTTTTAATACAAAAATAATGAACTCCCCAAGCATATCTTATAAGAATGGGTGACCTCTCATTTTTTTATATTGTTGTTGGTAGTTCCAAGACATTACATTTCCAAAATATATATTTAAAAATAAACAACTTATGTTTGCCCCAACAAAAAATTATTCCTTGTTTTATACCTACCTTCATGAATTTTTTCATGTTGCAAGTATATTTGAAAGCTAGATGTAATTCACTTTTTACAAAGCTATTTAATGAAAAACATTTAAATTTTTTCCTTTTCCAACAAAATTTTCCAACTTTGCAAAAATAACCTTGGTCAAAATTTTGTCATCAATAATACAAAATTGAACATGCATGTTTTTCAAATTTCTTAATCATGAATAAAGTCTTTCAATAAGAATTGCAACATCCATTCAACAAACTTTATTTGCAAATAGATAAGCAATTCATGGTCTACAATGTGCATAATGTAAACTTGTTCCACAAAAATATAGTATTATTACCCCAAGGAAAAACAAAACTCAATGTGCAACCATGGAAAGAAAACACGCTTAATATTTTGCAAGGGGGAAATTGCAATGGCAACTCCAAAAGTTACAAGTAGTGCAAGCATTATTATACAAGTTTGTTAACACATTGCTTGCTATATGTGACATGTTCCTAAAAAATATGTGTGATATGTAGAACTACAACATGCCAAACAACTTTCATTTTACTATTCAAAAGGATTGGCAATGCTCTTTACACCTATATGCAAATAAGTTACAATTAAAGCTTAAGGAACAAGTAGCCAAAGCTCAAAGGAAATTGAGTTTCGTTTTTGTTGGCCAAAGCACATTGGTGTTCTTTCAACTATTTCTATTACAACTAACTCCAGAAAGCCAAACTCTAATGCATCATGGGGTTTTCTAAGCAACCTTGCAAGTTTGGTGGAGCTTAAGGGTGACCTTATAACCTTGAAAACTTACAAGTTTGGGGGGATCACCTTTGATGTCAGCAATGACCAATTACAAGAGAGAGTGGAGATAAATGGATAAATTGCCACTTACAAAGGTTGCTAGCTTGCAATAGAAAGCAATGACCATCTCACTAACTTGTTGAGGTTGACAATGAGACAAACGAACAATGGCATGCAATGATGAACAACAAGCAACAAGGCAAACATTACTACGAAATGTGGGTGCAAGTCATTAGTCCCTGCTCACTAGGCTAATGAATTCATTGCTTCCACCCAAGGTTTCGTTCACTATGACCTTTGAATTCACTCAACATCCAATGATGACTTGATATACATGGACACCTTTTGTTGTAGTGAAAATTTAAAAAGAAAAAAAAATTGATGAGCTTCTTACAACTCTTACACGCTTCGCAATGCTTTATAATGTTTGCAAAGCTTGTGGCAGGAATGGACAACTTGCAAGAGCTAGTGAGAAAAAGAGAGGGAATTCTTTTTTTCTTTTAAAGGGGGAAAAATGGAAGAGAAAGGAGGGCCTAGACACAAAGAAACAAAAATCCAATAAAATAGGGGTACTAATGCAACCTATGCCACCTAGATGATAAGGATGAGGTCATTCACACAAAGCGGGATGGATCTTTGGACCTTTCATCCAGTGCTGGTACCAGTGTAGCTACTGGTTCACCCAAGGCAGAACTTGAGGGTTAGTCGAAATTGAGGTAAACTTTAGCTTTTAGTCAGATAAGGTGAAAAAGTCAGTGAACAGATAAGGGTCATCTACCTACTATGTGTAGGTATTTTATGTTTGTACTCTCTACCAGAGTAAAGAGAGAGATTATGATTATTCACCTTTTACTGTTGTTTTTTGCAGTGAATTATTTTTCAATATGGGCTATGTAATTATTATGTGTGACACTTGCCCAATTCAAGAACCCCATTTCCACCTCATGAGCTAACTAACTCCTTTTTTACTTCAAATTTCTTTATCAATGTCTGGTATGGGGCTATCCTCCTCTCCATGCACTGAAACCAGGTCAGGTGGGGGGCGGAGGGGGGCAAAAGTGCCTTCCATTATGGGAAACCTCTAGTTTGTTAATTGTTCTGCAATTTGTTGTCTGTGGTAGTATAGAGCAGTGTTTTTAAGAATTTTTGTTTGTATCCAAAGTGGCAATCGTCCATGCGAAGATGTAGAAAAAGTGGCAATCATCCTCAGGAAGATTCAGCCAAATCTGGCTATGAAGTACAAAACTTTAATCATCCTTCTATATCTTTGGCTACACACTCAAAAACCAATATAAAAATTTGGAGATTTTTACTATGTTTCCCTCACTTCTGAGGATTGAAAACCTCCAAAATCACTTCAATATCAAATTTCCAATTCATAAAGTTGGTGAAATTTTGCCAATAAAGAAAAGGCTGGTATGAAGAGACGACTTTAAAAAATGTAGTAATTTTCACATGCTCCAAATTTTGAGAAATGTTCACCAAGTTTTACTGTGAATTAATTGTGAGTTCATATTTGGGGAATGTAATGGAACATTTCCTATTTTATCTGTTGCTAGTTTGAAGTTTGAACATGCCCATAGGACTTAGCAGCAGAGCATAACACCATAAGCCCCTTATTCCATGTGACATTTGTAGTCCTTTATTGAACAAAGTCACTCTACCTGTCACATGACACATATCCAAGTATCCACTTTCCTTTTCCTCCTCCCCTCTCCTTGGGCTCCAACTAGTAAAGTTATCCTTCACATCCTTTGATGGGGGCTCAAGGGAGGCCTTGTCACAATTCTCAGACTTAACTTGATGGCCTGGGGCTGTTAATGCCATTGAGGCATTATAAGCTTGTTGCTTTGCCTAAATTGTTTCAATTTTTTAAAAATTGTCTTCTTTTATATCTTTATAATTATGAAACTTCCTAAGAAAATTTCTAGACCCGTTTGTTGGTCTGTTTGGTATTTGTAGTTACAATATGTACATTCATTTGTTCATTCCATTGTTTGATATGAAGAAGTCATTCTCCTTTTTTGATGGTTGATAAGACAATGTCTGTTAGTCCATAATAAGAGGTTTGAGGTACTAGGAAGTAATGTGTAAGGTAAAGCTTTGGGGTGAGGGCAATCCAAAAACAAAGGGCCTAAGTTAATATGATAGCCAAGTCCAGCCCCACGTTTAGAGAATGTGCCCCACGTGTGGGCCTTACCCATTGTACAACACAAAGCGAAAGAGAGGGGCAGATCTGACCAAATCCATAAAATTTGATAGCATCAACTTAATCAAATGAAACAATTTTAATGAACTTGTCACATGGATGAAAATAAACCAGATGGATGAGATTGCAACATATTGACAAACTTGTTGATGAAGCTTACTAGAGAGATGAAAACAACACATTGAATAAAAATTGCCAATAAAAATCTCCAAATTATTGAGTTGATGACATGAACAAATATGACAATATGGATGAAGTTTAATCATATGGATGAAATTGGTACATAGTGATGAAGTTGGATAATGTGATGAAATTCATCACTTGAATGAAAATAGATTCACATCAGTTGGAAGTGAAAAGAGGTAGAAAGCTTTCCAGCTTGCATGCAACCAACACATAATGACATGCGAACTGAAGAAGTTAAATTACATGAATGAAACAAAGTAAAGGCCATAGAAATCACATGTTGTAGCCTAGTTGAACATCATAAGATGACAGTCAAAATTTTATTTCCATCCATGTGGTACATTTCAGCCATAGGTATGTAGCATGAAAGCCTCATTTAGTGGGGTTTTCCCCCGTGATTTTCTTGGGGTAGACCCCAATGAGGATATGTATTATGAAGCAGAGTTTTTCTTTACAAATGATTATTGAAAAAATTGGTGATATAATCAAACTTCATATTGATGCAAAATTTCACACAAAAATAAAAGGCTGATATGAAGTCCAGATTTGTGAAACCATCTAATGTGTAAAATTAAACATGATTAATAAATAAGTTGCACTTAGATACTAGAAACTACTGTCAGTTATAGAACTGGCCAGTAAAAGCCAGTGTTGGCTGGATACCGTATATGCACCCTAGGACGGAGGTGTAAGATGATATAAATCGTTGGATCACCTCATTTGTCACCAAGGTTTGAGCACAACAGTGCCTTCCACCCTGGAACTTGATCACCACCCTTGGTTCAAGGGGTGAAGTGCCTTCCCCTATATGTAAAGAAGTTCGAACTATCAATCCCAGTTATTTCAAAACCCTTGAACAACCAGTGGGTTTCACAAAAAAATTGGCAATGAACTATCAGTTTATGGCATGCAATTTGTCTTTTGAAAATTTTGAGAATTATGGTTATATATCCAAATTGTGTCTTTGGTTTTTTGAGACTCAAGGTTATGAATATACAAAACCACCATGATAACCATAGGGGTTTATTCTTGTTTTTAATAACTACCTTTGTTATATTATACACTGAAATTTTTTTCCATATGTTTTTACGTTGTTGTAAGTTCCCTTTTGATTGAGGGGTTAGAGATTAGGGGACGTTCAAGTAGTTTTTAGTATTTTTTTTTAAAAATGTTTCATTTAGAGGTCTTCCTCTTTGTTTCATTGTTTTCTTTTTTTCAAGTTTTCAAAGTCAACTTGTTATTTTGACTTCACCTTATGGGAGTTTTTGAAAGATTTTTGGGTCTGAGTTTTTTGGAGTGTCCTAGGGTCTTTTTAGTCCATTGGCAAATGGCTTTCCCCAATTCTAATGGGGTGTAGGATTGATTTCCTCAAAGATCATTGGTCCAATTGCTTATTTGGGGAGTTGGGCTTTAGTAGTTTGTGTCATCATTTTTAGGTTTTTGTTGAAGATGATAGGTGTTAATAACTCGAGACCACTCCCTTTCCAAGCACATTTGAGATCAACGTAAGAGTTTTTTCCCCCCAAGCTACAACATGTGTCCCCCGTTTTGAGCAGTTGGCCGAAGGAGGCACAAATCACCTTTATAAGAATATTTCATACAAATCACATGACCATTCTTAACCTAACATCTTTTTTGATTTAATTTTTGATTCACATAGAACGCATTTGAAATCATTTGTGCAAGGCCAAATGTGGGCACTTGGTTGTCAACCTACCTAATCATTTCTTTTTTTCGCTTGCTTTCAAATGTTTTCTCCATCATATTGTGCACTAGGTTGGGTCTCTCCTATTTTTTAGTCCTTGGGGTGTCACATTGCATTTGTAACTCACCTTTGGATCCTATGTGCATTCATTTTTTTCGTTGCACACATAGTGAGGAAAAGATGGCTTTACATGATGTTTTGCGAGATGCCTTCACAATCATAGCAAGAGATGCAAAATTTCATGTTTTGCAAAAGTAAACTCATTTCTTTCTCCCCCCTGCCTTATAATATTTGTGTTGTTAAATTGACATTGTGTTATCAATTGATGATGTTTACACATTGTCAAACATTGTCATTACTAACCCAACTCAAATTGATTTGGTTTCGTGAATTGTTATTTTTTGTGGGGTTGTTGTAATAGTACGACTTAGGTGAAGGGTGACTTTTATCACGATTGATTCATAACAAACATGTTTCTCCCTCTAGTTGTAGAGGTTTTCAAATGTCTTCATTAGCAGGTGTACAAGTTTTTTCATTGATGTGCAAACATGGTGTGAATAAAAAAGGCACCAAAAACCTTATTCTCTCAATTTTGTGTGCATTTTATAATCAAAGGGTGTCAATAGTGTTATAGTGTGCACAAGCAATCTTTATTTTGAGACGTGTTGTTGTAATAAGTGAGGGTTCTTCTAAGCTAGGTGTCCTTTTAAGAGGTCCTCCCCTTTTGCTATTTGATATGCTTCTCACAAAAGGAGGGGGTTCTGGAACTTGATGTTCCCCTTGTGATTGGCCCTCTTAGGTGGTTTTTTTTGTGTTCTTGGATGTGGGTCCTTCCATTTTGTTCCTTGTTTTCCCCCTTTTGCGATGCTTTGGTTTACTTATGATTGGCAGGGTTTCACCATCATCACATTAACTCCAATGTCGGATGGTTCTTTAAGGCCAAAGGTTCAGGGTCCAATGAAATAGAACAATCCTTTTAGCTGAGAGCCATAAATTGGACCTCACAGCCTGCAGATAAGGGTCCAAGATCAAAAAGTGGCAAATCAAGGCTAAACCTATTTGGAGGGAAAACCAATTGGTTCAGACCTTCAGACCCCAAAAAAGAGCTCACAGATAGCTCATGATTGGAGAACCTAGAGGCAAGCTAGGGTCCAAGGCAGGGTCCCACTTGAGGATTCAATTTGCTTCAAATGAGTCCAAATGGGTTCCCAAGAATTTGGACTTTGGACCCCATCTAAAGTGGGCCTTGATCTAGTAGTGCAAGTTCTTTCATGGTTCTTTGACCGATTTGTATATGCATATGTGTAACCAAAAGAGTTCCAATTGTGAAACACTCAGCCCCTGCTCTGACCTGGAGAAATGAAATTCTTGTGATACCCATGTCCTGCTCTGAACCAGAAAATTTCTAAACACTCAAAGAACCCCAGAAAGAACTGGTAGTACTGACATGAAAACTGATGGATCTTTGATTCTGATGTTTTTCAAATACCCAGAACCGGCATTTTTTGGAAAAATCAAAGAACCATACAACA
>Ga0116231_10010061_pt1 | contig 15485 bp, 11 predicted proteins | sample S1TSphgellanicum_2_FD_89695 | JGI IMG/M metagenome (GOLD analysis project Ga0116231, IMG submission 89695) | Host-associated microbial communities from peat moss isolated from Minnesota, USA - S1T2_Fd - Sphagnum magellanicum MG | ecosystem: Host-associated > Plants > Peat moss > Unclassified...
CCACATCTCGGTGATCGACTACATCGGCGAAGCGCCGTGGGAGGCGTTCCAGAACGTCAAGCTGTGGTACATGAAGACTAAGTCGCGGCCATCGTTTCGGCCATTGCTGACCGATCGTCTGCCCGGGCTGCCGCCGTTCGCGAGCTATGCGGAGCTGGATTTTTAGAGGGCCGACGCTATTGTGCGGGGCTAGACGAGGTCCGCCTGGACTTTCGGAGTGGGACGGTGGGGTTCAAGATTTCTTGGCTTGGCTTTAAGGGCCTGAGCAAGAGCGATGTGCTCGGGCATATTGGCTTCCATGATAGCGGTCAGCCCAACGACGGCAACGAAGCTCCGTTTTCGCTCGCCCAGCTCCCAACCGGCTGGAGCATCTTGTTTGCGAACGATTTTACCTTTGGAGCGGCGGAGCATTTGAGGCCGCTATCGGTAGGTTGTGAGATTGTCGCCTGTCAGGTCCATGAAGGGATTATGTACAGCGCAGCGCACCAGGCGTCTGGGGGGCATGACGTCTGGAGTATCTGGCACGACAATGACGTCGATCTCTATGATTTGAACGTTTCGGGTCAACCGCCAAGCTTTTTGAGCGAGGTCAGAAGCTCGCGCCAAGCTGAGCAGGATGCTCAGGGGGGCAAAGACGCTGGGGTTGATTATATTTTCGATATACCTGTCGAGGTCGCCTTCCGTTTGACGGGGTATCGCTATGATCGTTGGCGTTTTGATTGGGGCGAGCCAGAATTTACCGCTATTGAGCGGAAGCGCTAACGCGAGCGGCCGCTGTCCACCATTTCGATAAGTTAGGGGATGGCGAGGGGAGACAAGAGACCGAGAGCTCCCAATCTCAACCCCCTCTAAACGCTCTTCTGCCATCCTGCGTGAAACCCCAGGGAAGCGGAGCGGATGGAGTTCACAGTCGTTGCGCCTGAAGAGATGACGGCTGCGGACGTCTCGGCGTGGCTGGCGCTTCAGGCGACCTCGGGTCGGACCAGTCCGTTTCTATCGCCGTTTTGGGTGCAGGTGTGCGCCGCCGTCGCTGGGCCGGACCAGGCTTGCGCTCGGGTTGTAAGGTTGTACCAGGGCGGCGAGACGGTTGGGTTCTTTCCTGTTCGGGTCCGCGGCGACACCGCCGGTCCCATCGGCGCGCCGATGTGCGACTATCAGGGCGTGGTGGGCGCGCCGGACCTTGACGTCGACCCACGGCGCCTGCTGGCCGCCTTGCGGGTCGGACGACTGGATTTCCCGAGCCTTTTGGCCGATCAGAGCGCCTTCGCCCGCGGGGTGCGCGGCCTCTCCCAGTCCCAGGTGATCGATCTCAGCGAAGGCTATGACGCCTATGCCGCGGCGCGCCGGGCGGCTGGCACCGACATCTTGCAGGATACCGCCAAGAAGCGCCGCAAGCTGGAGCGGGAGCAGGGGGCCGCGGTCTTCGCCGTCAGCCGCGACATCGGCGATTTCGAGACGATGATCGCCTGGAAGCGCGCCCAGTACCGCGCCAGCGGCCAGACCGATATCTTCCAGGTCGGCTGGACGGAGGCGCTGCTTCGCGCCCTGTTCGCGCGGAACGAGGCTGAGTTCGGCGGCGCCTTCTTCACCCTGCACGTCGATGGCAAGCTGGCCGCCGCCCACTTCGCGCTCCGCCAGGACGCTGTGCTTCACGCCTGGTTCATCGCCCACGACGAGGCCTTCGCCCGCTATTCGCCCGGCGTCATCCTGATCAACGAAATCTTGAAATGGGCGCCTGCGGACGGCGTGCACGAGCTGGACCTCGGTCCCGGCGACTACCGGTTCAAGCACAGCCTGGCTAACGTCAAGCGCGACGTGGCCCATGGCTATATCGGCCGGCCGTCGGCGGCGGCCTTGGCCCGGGGCGCCGCCTATCGGGTGCGCGCCACCGCCGAGGCCCTGCCGCTCGGCCGCTTCTCAGCTTTGCCGGGTAAGGCGATGCGGCGGCTGGATTTGATCCGCAGCCTGGGGTGATGCGGGTCCCGTCAGTCGGTGGATGTGCCGCCGTGCTCGACCGCGTCCCCTGACCCGACCGAGCACGGCGGCGCGTCTACCGCGATCTCCAAGGGTCGCTTTTCGCAGCATTTGGCGATAGGCGTGCGCGGATGAGCTTGACCCTTGCCGATATCGCCGCCGCCGCCGATCGCTTGAAAGGCCAGATCGAACGCACGCCCTGCCGCTATTCCCGCACCCTGTCGCAGATTTCGGGCGCGGACGTTTGGGTGAAATTCGAGAACCTGCAGTTCACCGCCGCGTTCAAGGAGCGCGGCGCCTTGAACAAGCTGCTTCAACTCACCCCCGACGAGCGCCGGCGCGGCGTCATCGCCGCCTCGGCCGGCAACCACGCTCAGGGGGTTTCCTATCACGCCCAGCGCCTGGGCATACCTGCCGTGATCGTCATGCCGCGCGGCACGCCGATGGTGAAGGTCGAGCATACGCTGGGTTTCGGCGCCGAGGTGGTGCTGGACGGCGACACCTATGACGAGGCCTGCGATAAGGCCCGCGATATCTGCGCCGCGCGCGACATGGTGTTCGTGCACGCCTTCGACGATCTTCAGGTCATGGCCGGCCAGGGCACCATTGCATTGGAAATGCTGGAGGATGTCCCGGCTCTGGACATCCTGCCGGTCCCCATCGGCGGCGGCGGATTGATCTCCGGCATGGCGACGGCGGCCAAGGCGATCAATCCCGACATCCACATCGTCGGCGTCGAAGCTGCCATGTACCCCTCTTTCAACGCCCGGATGCGGGGCCTGCGGCCCAATGTCGGTGGTCAGACCATCGCTGAGGGTATCGCGGTGAAGCAGGTGGGCGACCTTACCTACGCCGTCGCGCGGCCCCTGATCGACGATGTGCTGCTGGTCGACGAGAGCGATTTCGAGCGGGCGGTGGCGCTTTACGTCAATGTCGAGAAGACGGTGGCGGAAGGGGCGGGGGCGGCGTCGCTGGCGGCGCTTCTGGCTCACCCCAACAGGTTTCGTGGCAAGAAGGTCGGCTTGGTGCTGTGCGGCGGCAACATCGACACGCGCCTCTTGGCGTCGGTCCTGACGCGGGAGCTGATCCGCGAGCGGCGCATCGCCTCGTTCCGCATCATTGGCGACGACCGGCCGGGCCTCTTGGCGACGGTCTCGGCCGTCATCGGCGGCGCGGGCGGCAATATCATCGAAGTGGCGCATAATCGATTGGCGCTGGACGTGCCGGCGAAGGGCGCCGAGTTCGACATCACGGTTGAAACCCGCGACGCCCGCCATACCGACGAAATCATGGAGGCCTTGCGCGAACAGGGCTATCCCCCGCGTAATTGAGCCTAGCCAAGTTTAGGATATCGTCTCTCATGCGTTTGAAGCCTCTCGTTCTCGTCCTGGCCGCATCTCTGACGCTCAGCGCCTGCGGCCGCCACCGTCATGCCCACGCTCAGGACGCGCCGGCGCCGGCCGATCCCGCCGCCGCAGCGGCCGCCGCAGACTTCATGGCCAAGAACGCCAAGGCGCCCGGCGTCGTCACCCTGCCGTCGGGCCTGGAATACAAGATCGTTCGCTCCGGCCCGGCCGCCGGTCCCCATCCCGCCGAGGGCGACGAGATCAAGGTCGATTACGCGGGTTCGCTCCTGAACGGCGACGTTTTCGACACCACCAAGGCTCATGGCGCCCCTGCCGTCATGCCGCTGCAAGACCTGGTGCCAGGCTGGATGCAGGCCTTGCCCCTGATGCGGCCGGGCGATGAGTGGATCCTCTACGTGCCGCCGGCGCTTGGCTATGGCCCTGAGGGGCGCCCGCCCGTGATCCCCGGCAATAGCGTGCTGGTGTTCGACCTCCAGCTTCACGACGTCTTGAAGGCGACGGGTAACGGCTAGCCTCAAGATGCGCGCGGTCGAAGACATCTGCACGGAGGCGATCGCTATTCTGGGCGAGTTGGTGGCGTTCGACACCACCTCGCGCCGCACCAATCTGGAGCTGATCGCTTGTGTGGAGGCGCGGCTGGCGGCGCTAGGTGTCGCGTCGCGCCGGATCGCGAATGCCGACGGGGCCAAGGCGAACCTCCTGGCGACGGTCGGACCGGAGAGCCCAGGCGGCGTCGTGCTCTCGGGTCACACCGATGTTGTCCCCGTCGATGGCCAGGCCTGGTCGAGCGATCCCTTCACCCTGACGGCGCGCGAGGGGCGGCTGTTCGGTCGGGGAACCTGCGACATGAAGGGGTTTCTGGCGCTTGCCCTGGCCATCGTTCCCGATGTGCTGGCCGCCGATGTGCGCCGGCCGGTCCATCTGGCATTTTCCTATGACGAGGAGATCGGCTGCCTTGGCGCCCCCGATCTGATTGCGGGCATCGCCGCCCAAACGCACCAGCCGAGCGTCGTGATCGTGGGCGAGCCGACCTCGATGGAGGCAGTGCGGGGCCACAAGGGCATCGCCGTCTTCCGTGTAGCCATTACCGGCCGGGAAGCTCACTCCAGCCTCACGCACCTCGGCGTCTCCGCCAATATGGCGGCGGCGCGGTTGATGGGGCGGCTGGAAACCTTGGCTGCACAGCTGAAGCAGGCGGCCGATCCGCTGTCGCCTTTCACGCCCAAGCACGCGACCCTGACCATAGGCCAGATCAACGGCGGCACGGCGGCCAACATCCTGGCCGGCCGCTGCACCTTCGTATTCGACCTGCGCTCGCCGCCCGCTGCCGATCCTTTAAGCGTGCTCGCCCCCTTCTTCGCCGAGGTCGAAAGGCTAGACGCCGAGATGAAGGCCCGCGCCCCGGAAACCGGGATCGTGGTCGAGCGGCTGGCGCTTGCGCCGCCCCTGCACCCCGAAACCGATGGCGAGGCGGAGCGGCTGGCCCGGCGCCTGGCCGGCGACAACGGTCCGGGCCGCGTCGTTTCCTACGCCGCCGAGGCCGGCCAATTCCAAGCCGCCGGTTTCTCCACCGTCATTTGCGGTCCGGGCTCCATCGACCAGGCCCACCAGGCCGACGAATATGTCGACCTCAGCCAGATGCAGCGCGGGGCGGCCTTCATGGCGCGGCTGGTTGAGAGTTTGAGGTGAGGGGGTTCTTCTAATGCAAGACAACTACAGGCGTTTGGAGCGCTGCCGACTGAGCGGTAGCCGCAACCTGATTCCAGTGCTTCACCTCGGAGAGCAGGAGCTGACGGGGGTTTTCCCTCAGCCGGGAGAGCCGGTGACCCGCGGCCCGCTCGATCTGGTCTGGTGTCCTGACAGCGGGCTTCTGCAGCTGGGGCACAGTTACAACCCCGATGAGATGTATGGCGATAACTACGGCTATCGATCAGGACTGAACGGATCGATGGTGCGCCATCTGACCCAGAAGATTGGTTTCCTCGAAAAACGGGCGGACTTGAAGCCGGGCGACACGGTTCTGGATATCGGCTCCAACGACGCCACATCGCTGAAAGCCTATACGACGCCTGGGCTCAAGCGCATGGGCATCGATCCGACGGGCGCCAAATTCCAGCAGTATTACCCCGACGACATTACGCTTGTGCCCGACTTCTTCTCCGCCGCCAATTTTCGGAGCGTGAGCCCGCAGCAGGCGCAGATCGTGACCTCGATCGCCATGTTCTACGACCTGGACGATCCTATCGCCTTCGCTCGTGACATCGCCTCGGTGTTGGCCCCTGACGGCCTTTGGCATTTCGAGCAGAGCTATATGCCTGCCATGCTTCGGACCGTCTCTTACGACACGATTTGTCACGAGCATCTGGAATATTACTCCCTAGGGGCGGTGAAGAAGATCGTCGAAGCCGCAGATCTCAAGCTGATCGATGTGCAGATGAACGGCATCAACGGCGGCAGCTTCGCCGTCACCGCCGCACCCCAGGCCTCAAGTCGTAAGCCCAATGCCGCGGTGATCGACTGGCTCTTGGGTCAGGAAGAGCGGATGGGATTGGATACGGTGCGCCCCTTTCGGGAGTTCGAGGATCGCGTGTTCCGGCACCGGGCCGATCTGGTACGCTTGCTCAAGGCCTTGGCTGCGGACGGCAAAAAGGTTCTGGGCTACGGCGCATCGACCAAAGGCAATGTCACGCTGCAGTTTTGCGGTATCACGACAGCCGAAATCCTGGCCATCGCGGATGTCAATCCCGAAAAATACGGCCGCGTCACGCCTGGAACCCACATTCCGATCGTATCGGAAGCGGACGCCCACGCGATGAATCCCGATTACTTCCTGGTTTTGCCCTGGCACTTCAAGGACGGGATAATTCAGCGCGAGCAGGACTACATCGCCCGCGGCGGAAAGTTCATCTTCCCGTTTCCCGAGATCGAAATCATTTAACCGATCTGTGGACGCCAGGGCGTTGAGCGGCGTCGTTATTGGGCCGATAGCCGCACGAACAGCGGCGATGTCCCAAGTCTCAAACGAATCGGTCTCGCGGGATCCGCGGCCGTAAGGGTCCCGCCCACAAGATCTATGACGCTCGCCGATCCATGGCTCGGCGTCGCTTTCAGCACCAGGTCGCTTGTCGGTCCCTCGAGATCGGCCTCCGTCGCCGCATTCCAAACCGCGGTCTCGTTCCAAACCGCGATCAGGATTTCGCCGCCTGCCTTTTCAATCGCCAGCGTCCGCGCCGTCGCGGGCAGGCCTTCGATCGCGACGCCGTCGGGTCGTAGCGGAAAGATATGGGCATTGGGCGTGTCGTCGTGGAGCAGTTGCATCAGGCGTCGCAGCATCTGGGCCGACGTCTTGGGGCGATCGTCGATGTCGAAGAGGCCGTAGTGCTTCTCGCTGTCTTGGGCGCTCGCGTCGCGATAGGCGTCCAGCAGCTGGTAGAGGTAGGTTTCGCGCACGCCGTGGGCGGCGTTGTCCAAGAGCCCGGTCAGGATCAGCCGGGCCTGACCGCGTTGGCTCAGCGCGCCGTGTATGGGCTGGGTGAAGTAGCCGAACTCGGTATCGACGACCGGCTTTCCCGGCGCGACCGCTCGCGCCTCGTCCGCGTCCTGGGCAAGCCGCGCGCCCGGCGCGCCGCGACCGTCGGGATAGGAATGGAAGTTGGCCACGTCGCAAGCGCCAGGCGTGTCGGGATAGTCCGTAAAGGCGAGAACGGGGATGGCGTTGAGCATCGGACTGGTCTTGACCACCCAATAGAGCGCGGCTTGATAGGCGGTGGCCGCCCGGTGCTTGTCGGTCAGGCCGGTGAAGCTGAACGTGGCGTGGTTGTTGATTTCGTTCGGCCCTTCGATCGCATGGACCGCGCCGGGGTATTGGGTCTGAAGGGCGACGAGGCCGCCGATGGCGGTTGGGATGTCGCCGCCGTTGACGAAGAGATCGAACCCCACACCGCGTCGCGCCAGGGCGCCGTAACTCGCCTGGCCTTGATTGTGGGGATCGGGCGCTGCGTCGCGCACCAGGTTCACGCCTAAGAATTTTAGCGCAGCCAGGGTGCGGCCTACATCGGCATATGCGCCGTCGGTATATTCCACGTGCACGTTCACGCCGACGCTGGCGGCCAGGTCGGCCGCTCTGACGGCTTGGGCCGCGGCGGCGGCGCCGCCGCCCAAGGTCAGCAAGATGGCGATCGCTATGGTCTTTGGGAGCGTCACCGCGCGTCCGCCCGCTAACGCGGCGCCGGGAGTGGGACGCCGTCCTTCATCGCGGGGCGTATGCCGCGTGCGCCCGACAGGCGGTGCAGGCTCTCGTCCTCCAGGTCGAAGCCTGCCGGATGGAACCGGTCCGCCTTGATCGCCGCCCCCCAGCGGGCCTGGAAGCGGGCGAATTCGGCCGCGCGCTGACGATGAAAGGCCGAGCGGGCCTCCAAGCTTCGGATCGACGCGGACTCCATATGGATCAGAACCGATGTCGGATCGAAGACGTTGCGCAGGCCGATGCGGTGGAGCCGCAGGCCCAGGTCTACATCCTGGAGATAGGTGGCCAGCTGTTCGTCAAAGCCACCGATAGCGTCGAACGCCGACCGCTGGACGAGCAGCACCGCGCCGGTGAGGCAGGAGGTTTCGCGGGGTGCGACGCTGTTGAACAGGTAATCCTCGTCCGGCAAGGCGGCGCCGCGCTGCGTGTGGCCAGCGCGCTCGTCGAAGCCCAGATACATGCCGCCATGCTGGACCCGCTCGTCAGGGTACAGAAGCAACGGGCCGACCGCGGCGACCTCGGGGTCATTGAACCGCGACAGCAGCCGGGCCAGCCAATCCTCCGAAACAGGCACAATATCGTCGTTCAAGAACAGGAGGTGCGAACCGCGCGATGCGATTTGGGCGCCTTCGTTCGAGAGTTTAGAGAAGTTGAACGGCGCATCCCGCTTAACCAGGACGACGCCTGGCGTCTTCCCGAGATCGACAAGTGTCTGGAGAGCGTAAGGGTTGGTGGTGTTATTGGCGACGATTACGATCTCGGCGATGACACCTGCAGGGTAGGCCAGGAGACTACGCACAAGCTGTCGCAGCAGATGACCTTTGTCCTTGGTGCAGATGACAACGGAGACCGTGGCGTCGGGGGGCGGCGCGACCGGCGCGCGGGCTAGGAGACGCCCATGTTGGAGCAGGGCCGCAATGAGAGCCCCAGGGACAGCGACCTCGACGATAGGGCGCCCAACGTGGCGCCATCGCCCCCGAACCTCGGACGCCGACCGCCCGGCAAGCCATTGCAGCATCCGCCCCCGCGGGTCGCTCGGCCCTAAAGTCGATATGTCCCCCAAGGCCTCGCCGCGAAGCGCCACCCGCGAACACAGATAATCGACTCCCGCCAAAAGGGTCGGATTGGCGCCAGGCAGGAGCATGGGATAGACGACCTCGCCCTCGCGGCGGATCATATCGAAGCTGATCGCGTCGGCGACGCCGCCACGGGCCGCCCGCCCGAGTTCGCGGGCGAAATCGGGCCCGGGGATGTCGCCGGCCATCAGGAACACCACAAAGCGACCGATTGGGCCGGGCGGCGCGTCAGGCGCCTTGCCGGACGGCGCGACGACCATCTGAGCGTTCGGAAGATTTCGGATGGCCGCTTCCGTGCGGGCCACTCTGTCGGCGTCCGCGGCGTCGTCCGTCCGGATGACGAACAGGAGGGCGGCGTCCTCGAAGGTCTCCTGATAAGGATCCGGGTGCGGGGGCGCGGCGCCAACCCAGGGGCGCCATTGCGCCCAAGTCTCGGCGCTCAGTCCAAATTGCTTATCTAGATCGGGCGGTCCTACGATCCGGCCCCCTTTGAACGCATCCGCCGCGAGATCCGCCTCCGCTTGCGCCGCCCGCACCGTGCGATCGGCGGCGGCGAGGCGCAGGACCCCTTTCACGCCGTAGCGTCTCAAGCTGAGCACCATGAAGGAGGCGATCGGGCCGAGGCCGTGGCGTCGCATGGCCTTCGCCAGCCGCCAGGGTGCGGTCGCCAACGATATGAGCCGGCTCACGCGGTCCTCCGGGGCATCCGGAAATGAATCTGGGCCAAGTCTAGCATCGAGCCGGTCAGGCCGTGGGGGACATTGTTTTTTTGTGCGATTTCGAGCGCGTCGCGAAACAGGTACTGGTGCAGGTTGGCCCACGCTTGCAGCAGGATGGGATTGAAGCCGACATCTCGGGCCAGGGCGAACGCCTCCGGCATGACGACGCCGTGCCAACGGGGCCTATACCGCAACCAACTGTTATGACCGTTTCCCGCCACCGCTGGGGACGCCCACCACAGGATTTCACACGCTCCATAGTCGCGCAGGATCGCTTCGGTGCAAGGGATCGCCTCGGTCATGTTGCTGAAGGGCGAGCCCTTGAAAGCGTGGTCGAAGGCGGCCGAGAGGACGTCGGCGCGCCAGACGATGCTGTAGATTGCCGTAAACAGATTGTCGTGTTGCTGCCCGGCTTGAGCTGTCGGCATCAGGCCGCTCGGCGCTGGCGTCGCCGCCATCGGCCGTGCGTCGGCGATCAGCTTGTCAACCTGCTCGCCGGGGACCCAAGCGACGCGATGGTAGACGGCGAAATTCACGGCGGCGAGCGGCAAGCCGACGTTGTCCTGCAAGGCCTTGACGATGCCCGCGAACTCCTTCGGCTGGATATAGTCGTCATCGCCCACGACCCAGACGTAGAAGGCGTCGCGCACCTTCGCAGACTCGCGCAAGCCTCCCAGCATACCGACGTTGGCCGGGCTCTCCACCAGCGTGAAACGGGGATCGACGATCTCGCTCAGCGCCTGGACCGTGCCGTCGTTCGAGCCGCCATCGACGACCACCAGATCGATCGTCATATCCTTCGCGGGGAGCACAGACTTCAATAACCACTTCACGTTCGCCGTCACGAAATCACGACGATTGAAAGTCGAGATGAGGATGCGCAGGAAGATGGGGCGCAAGGGATGGGCGGTGTACGCGCGGGCCGTCGAGATACAGGCCGTGCGATAAGCAGCCTCGGTCGCCGCGATTCGCGCTCGGTTGGCGGTTTCCGCAGTCAGTTTCGCCGCCATCTGGGCGGCTTCCGCCTCGCCGATGGCGAGACGTGACGGGAGCAGCCCCGGTTCACGGGTCCTATCCGCGGTCTCGATGAAGCGAGCGCGAGCGGCGGCGTCCTCGAACGCGACGACATGGGGCCGGCCCCAGGGGTCGGTCGGCCATGGCTGAGGCGCGGCTGAGTCGCTGGCCCGATCCATCTCGGCCATAGGACCAGTTAGGGAGTCGGCGTAGTCGCCCCAAGTTTTGAACGTCCGGCTTGAGATTTCGCGACGGAGGCGCGCGAGCTCGGCGGGCTGTTCGCACAAGGTCAAAAGGGCGGCCTCCAGCGCCGCGTCGTCTCTGACGTCGACTGTGAAGCACCCGCCGCCCGCTGCAATCTCACCCATGGCGCCAAAGTTGGCGCAGAGACACGGCGCGCCTGCGGTCAGGCTTTCGCTGATGGGGAGGCCGTACCCTTCGTCATCCGACGCGAAAACGCTGAACTCCGCGGTGGCATAGGCCGTCGACAGTTCGGTATCGGAGACATAGTCGCGGTAGATAACCCACTTGTTGCGCGCGAGAAAGGCGTTGAAGTCATTGGCGACGTAGGGGTGGAGCGAGCCGATGACGAGGAGCTTTCGCTTAGCCGCTTCAGGGCTTTTCGCCCGCGCCGCCGCAAAGGCCTGTAGAACCTGCATCTGACGTTTGCGGGGCTCGACCGTGCCGATAAGGGCGATGGGACCCGTCCGGGCGTCGCCGTCGATGGCGGCTTGCGGCGTGGCCTTGGAAAACCCCCCATCGGGTAGGGGCGCCGACACGATAGGCGGCGTCTTTTCCACGCCTTGCGCGGCCCAATAGGCGGCGAGTTCAGCGCCGCTGTGCGCTGAGATCGCCAAGATCAGGTCTGTGCGCACGAGCTCGGCCACATAGGCGGCATGGGGGGCGGCGCCGCCTTGGTACACGGCGTTGTGGATCGGGATCAGGTCGTAGAAAATGTGAGCGGTGCGGACGCCCCAGGCCCGACATTGACTAATAATGCGAGCCAGTTTTTCCGTGACTTGCGGTTCGTGCCACACGACTTCGGGGACGAGCAGCCAGGTGGGTTTTGAGCGATCGAAGCCCTCGCGGAACGGGCGCCCAACCCGACGTGCGCGGGGGTCCACGCGTACGCCCAGCGGCCAGTCGCCGGCGCCGAAAATGTCGTCGATCTCTTCGGCGTCCAGATGCCGAAGGCCGCCTTCAAGAGAATCGTAGCGCACCAGGTGCAGATCCGCCCGCGTCGCCAGCGCCCGCGCCGTCTCCACAGCAACCCGATGCACGCCCGAGCGCCGCAGCTGACCGAGGGTGACGCCCAGTAGATAGAGAATTCGGGGCTTGGACGATTCTGCTAACGGCAATCGAGATCCTGTCTCACGGGTTTGATCAACGATTCTGTCTAGCCCGATCCGGCGCCCCGTTAAAGCCGGGCGTTACAATCTGGACACTCAGCCGGCCATCGTCCGCAGAAGGTCGTCGAAATAGGCGATCGTCTTGCCGAGGCCTTCGCGCAAGGGCGTGACGGGGCGCCAGTCCAGCACGTCGCCGGCCTTGGTGATGTCGGGGCGGCGCTGCTTGGGATCGTCAGCGGGGAGGGGGCGGAACACCAGCTCGGACTTGGCACCGGTCAGCTCCAGCACCATCTGCGCCAGCTCAAGCATCGTAAATTCGCCGGGATTGCCCAGGTTTATTGGACCAGTGACGTCGTCGCCTGTCGCCATCAGCCGTAGCAGCCCCTCGACAAGGTCTTCCACGTAGCAGAAGGCTCGCGTCTGCCCGCCGTCGCCATAGATGGTGATCGGCTCGCCCCGTAGCGCCTGAACCACGAAGTTGGACACTACGCGCCCGTCGTTGGGATGCATTCGCGGTCCATAGGTGTTGAAGATACGCGCGACCTTGATGCGCAGCCTGTGCTGTCGCCAATAATCGAAGAACAGGGTCTCCGCGCACCGCTTGCCCTCGTCATAGCACGACCGCGGGCCGATCGGGTTGACGTTGCCCCAATAGGCCTCGGTCTGGGGATGCTGGCTGGGATCGCCGTAAACTTCGGAGGTGGAGGCCTGGAGGATCTTGGCCTTCACCCGCTTGGCGAGCCCAAGCATGTTGATGGCGCCGTGGACGCTGGTCTTGGTCGTCTGAACGGGGTCGAACTGGTAGTGTATGGGGCTGGCGGGACAGGCCATGTTGAAGATTTGATCGACTTCGACGAACAGCGGCATGGTCACGTCATGGCGCAGGATCTCGAACATGGGGTTCGACAACAGGTGCGCCACATTGGCCCGTGAGCCCGTGAAGAAGTTATCCAGGCACACCACCTCGCCGCCCTGGGCCAACAGCCGCTCGCACAGGTAGGAGCCGATAAAGCCCGCGCCGCCGGTGACCAGCACCCGATTGTGAATATGCATCTCGTCGCCCGATCACCTTAGAGGTCATAAGTCGGAAGGGCCTCTCCCCCTCCTATGGGGGAGAGGTTGGAGTGGGGGTTCTCACACCGCCGAAACAGGAAAAGAACGGGAGGCGCTTCCCCATTTCTTCCTTCGCCCGGCAGCGATCATACCCCCATCCCCTGCCCCTTCCCCCATAGGAGGGGGAAGGGGTTCATAAAAACTACGGCCGCCCCACGCTGAAATACCTAAAGCCCCGCGCCTTCATCTCGACGGGGTTGTAGACGTTGCGCAAGTCCACCAGCACCGGCTGACGCATTCCCGCCTTCAGCCGATCCAGATCCAACGCGCGGAACTGATCCCATTCGGTGATCAAGACCACCGCGTCGGCGCCGTCGGCGACCTCATAGGCGTTGGTCTTGAAGGCCACACCTTTGAGCAAGACCTCCGCCTCATGGCCCTCGGGATCGAACGCCTGAACCTGCGCGCCCATCGCCTGCAGCGCCGGTACGATAGCGAGCGACGGCGCGTCGCGCATGTCGTCGGTGTTCGGCTTGAAGGTGAGGCCTAAGAGGCCAATTGTTTTGCCGGACACGTCGCCGTCTAGCGCCGCGGCGATCTTGTCGGCCATGGCTGCCTTACGGGCGTCGTTGACCGCGACGGTCGTCTCGATCAGCCGGACCGGCGAGCCGGCGTCGGCCGCGGTGCGCACCAGCGCCAGCGTATCCTTCGGAAAGCACGAGCCGCCATAGCCCGGTCCAGCGTGCAGGAACTTGCTCCCGATCCGCCCATCCAGGCCGATGCCGCGGGACACCTGCTGCACATCGGCGCCCACCGCTTCGCACAGATCGGCCATCTCATTGATGAAGGTGATCTTCATCGCAAGAAACGCGTTGGCGGCGTATTTTATCAGCTCTGACGTGCGGCGCGCCGTGAACAGGATGGGCGTCTCGTTGAGATAGAGCGGGCGATACAGCTCCCGCATCACGGCCTTGGCGCGCTCGTCGTCCGTGCCGACCACCACGCGGTCCGGCCGCTTGAAGTCGGCGATGGCGGCGCCTTCGCGCAGGAATTCGGGGTTGGAGACGACCGCCACGTCGGCTTCGGGCCGCGCGCGTGCGATAATGGCCTCGATGTCGTCGCCCGTCCCCACCGGCACGGTCGATTTGGTGACGACCACCGTGAACCCCTCCACCATGCCCGCCACTTCTTCCGCGGCGGCATGGACGTAAGACAGGTCCGCATAACCATCGCCCCGCCGCGACGGCGTCCCCACAGCGATGAAGACGGCGTCGGCGGTGCGCACCGCCTCGGCGGCGTCGGTCGCGAACGATAGCCGCCCCTCCCGCACGTTGGCGGCGACAAGCTGCTCAAGCCCCGGCTCAAAGATCGGAATCTCGCCGGCCTTCAGCCGCGCGATCTTGCCCGCGTCCTTATCGATACAGGTCACCACATGGCCGAAGTCGGCGAAGCAGGCCCCAGATACGAGGCCGACATAACCGGTGCCAATCATCGCCACGCGCATTCCAGGACATCCTTCGGACCTTCGCCTTGTGCGGTCCCATGGCGGAGGGGGGGCGTGAGGTCAATGGCAGGTGATTTCGCCGCTACGATCCCAACCGCGGCAAAAGCGAATCCGCCGTCAAGTGCAGCCGCACCCCAAAAATCGACACCGGCCCCCGGTCGGTGTTGTAGGCCGGGTTCGCCACGAACTGGTAGTCGAAGGTCACCTTCGCCCACTTCGCCGCGGTGTAGCTGTAATAGGTTTCGACGATGTCCTCTCGGCCGGGGTGGGGCAGTTTGCCGTCGCCGACCAGGATGCCTAGGCCGCCGTCGTTTAGGTAGGCTTGGAAATCGTTGGAGATGCCGTTGGTGACGAACGCCAAGCCTACCGTGTCGTCGGGCCGTTTCCAGCGCTGGCCGGTCAGGGCGGCGCCCAGGCTGAAGGTGTTGTCGACGTCGGTGAACTCGTAGGACTGCTGGTGGCTGTCGGCCCAGCCGAGGCGCGAGAACACGCCGAGTTCGGCGTCGATCGCTTGAGCCCAGTTATAGCTGAGGCCCGCGTGGCCACGGTATTGGCGCACGGCCAGTACGCTGGGCGTGGTGTCGGTGGCTTCCGCCAGGCGCACGGCGTCGGCGAAGTCGCCCATGCGGGCGCGGCTGTCGTAGCCGGTCAGCTTGATCGCGCCGGGCTGGCCGAACAGGGTGTATCGCCGCTCGCCCTCCACCACGATCTGGAACTCATCGAACTTAGGATCGATCTGCTCGCCGTTGGGGACGGTGGACATGTCGTACAGGCCAAGCCGCGCGGTCCAGGGGCCCTGATACCATTCCGCGGCCACGCCATCGGTATAGCCCCAGGCGTTCGCGGCGTAGTCGAAGCTGGCGGCGTTGATGACCGACCAGTTCAAGAAATAGAGCCTGGGATCGAGCGTGTACTGATTGTTGTCGAACACGTCGCCGACGCTCATCTTGCCGAGCCAAAGCACCAGACGGTTGGCGGTATAGGCCTGCGCCATCTGGTTCTGGCCGGCGTCGACCTTTTGCACCTCGCCGCCCAGATCGATCGTCTGCTGGAAGAATAACCGCTGTATCTTGGTATAGGGCGTCGAGGCCCCGACCTTATAAGCTTCGCCGCTCGAAAATCCTGCGAGTCCTAAGGTATTGCTGAGGCCAAAGCCCTGATCGACCTCGCCATCGACCCAGGC
>Ga0116231_10010062_pt1 | contig 15484 bp, 10 predicted proteins | sample S1TSphgellanicum_2_FD_89695 | JGI IMG/M metagenome (GOLD analysis project Ga0116231, IMG submission 89695) | Host-associated microbial communities from peat moss isolated from Minnesota, USA - S1T2_Fd - Sphagnum magellanicum MG | ecosystem: Host-associated > Plants > Peat moss > Unclassified...
CATTGGAATTTGGGTTAAACATGATCGTTTTACTTTCTCACACATCACATGCACCTTCAACCCTTATATGTTTCTTGCTTTGAAAGCTTTTAAAACAAAATTCAAAAAGGAAAGGGATGCAATAACAACTAGAAGCAAATACAATGAACCAAAGAAAATTATTCTTACTAGATGGGTGGACAAGGCTTTAAACCAATTAATGATCAAACAAACATCAAGGCATGGTTTAAGGTTGTAAGAATATGGCATCTTAACCCTAAGGCCATGGACAAAAAACTAAACCATCAAGCACTTACACATCAAGAATTGCAAATAGTAAAAGTGAAAATGAAAATGATTACACATCAAATGGCCAAGCTAGTCCAAGCTAGCAATGGGTGGAACAAATTGTAACTAACAAGCTTTTTAACATGGTAGGAACAAATCATGGATCAACCCCCTTGGATGTAATCCTACAAAAGGTTCAAAACCCAAACAATAATATTATGTGGATATGCCTAACAACTTATTGTTGTAGAAAATGGTGAAGATGTAATAACCCTAGATAATATGAGTCTTCATTTACAAAAAAATTCCAAACCTCACAAAACTAACCCAAGAAACAATGGATCTACGTAATATATTGTGATTGCCCCACTTGTTTATAAAACACATGAAAGGAAAGGAGTTGCTAATAGATTATTCAATGTCACATGTTCTAACTTCTACAAACAACTTATGAATGTTATAGGGAAACAATCATGAACAAGAAACTACATGAAGAAATAAAAAAAGAATGAAGCAAATGGAAAGGGAAAATAAGAGGATGAAAAGAACATCCAACACCTTCACTATGGCAAAGTAAGTAGCCCAAAAATGACTAAAAAATATGTAAGGGCACAATTTAATTTATCTTGATTTACAACAATTGTAAAGGACATAAGTGATATCTTTTGCCAAAGTTTTCAATTTTTTATGATTAAGATGACTAAAATTAGTAGTTGACATGGAAATATTAACTTAATTTTCTTTAAATTACTAGTATGTTATTGTATAAACTTTTATTAATTGACAAAAATGTGAGGTTGGATCACCTCCATCATGATACAATGGTAGTTCAATTCTCAAACCATTTCTAGCTAGTGCCATTATCATTGGACGTATATTACAACTCTAGGTTGAACAATATTTGGTGGATGTTAAGTCACAATTGTAAATTGTGGAAATATGTTAATTATTGGTCAAAGATCAAACTCCCTTGTCTCTTGAACTTGATTGAATGCATTGGTATCTACATGTTTAGTACGATTCACCACTTCTATGTTAAATACTTGGATTTATGTTGGATTGATTAAAGTTAATTGTTCAAATTCACCTATCATTCATCTTTGGTCGAATTATACATTCTGAGAAGGTTCCCATCTTGGATCATACCCTTCTTTTGATATTATTGGTTTCTACCCACTTGAGGAAGGTGATGTTCTATCCAGTTCATTGGGTGCTGTAAAATTCAATGATCCTCCTTCTCTTTCACTTGAAAATCCCAATTGTTTTTATTTTTCAATTGATATTTGCATTGCAAATATTGTTGTTTCTTCCAAAAATGGTTCCAACTTGCCTTATTTAAATTATTTATCCATTAATCCTAATCCTTTTCATTTATGATAATATTTTATTTTTGACAAAGAAACACTACTACAATTCATGGTTTCTTGTTGGGTTTTTTAATTTAAAAAATACCCAAAATGATATGCGTCAAAATATCACCCTATCAATTTGAACAAGTCAATTTGGACTTTGGGTAGTCAATTTGGACCCTATTGTTTTGACTAATAGAGTAATTAACTATTTCATTGGTAGATAGTGGGCCATTTTATTGGGTTGAATTTATATATAATCATTATTTGGATCATTATTTTTTTAATTAATAGGTAGGTAGGTAAGTATGTAGGTAGGTAATAAAAGGTTTAAGTAGGTCAAAAAAAAACACTCAAGTAGGTAGGTGCTAACCTAGCCTATGTTACCTAACCTAACCTAACTTTGCCAAACCTCACTAAATTTCTTTAATTTTATCTACCTACCCTAGCCCTCTAAGCATGAACATAGAATGTAACTGTAAAAAATTGAATCCCAAACATTCATAATGATAAACTAAGTCCTTACTAATGGACTACACCATCAAAGGTGTTCAACATTTGTCAAGTTTTTTATTTCATATATTTATTTCACATTGCTAAACATAATGGTTAAACCTAAATAATACCTAATGGTTAAATCAAATGGTTAAACTTAGTGGCTTAATCTAATGACTTAATTTAATGGTTAAACCTAATTGATAAACCTGATGACTAAACTTCATGGCTAAAATTTGACTAAACCTAGTGGTTAAACATAGTGACTAAACTTAAGTTATACATAATGGTTATACTTAACGATTAAACTTAGGTTAAACCTAATGGCCAAATCTAATGGTTAAACATGATGGCTACATCTAATGCTTAAACCTAATAATTTAAATTTAAATTAAACATAATGGTTCAATTTTGGTTAAAGTTTGGGTAAACCTAATGGTTAAACACAATGTGCATTTTTATCACATGTTAACAATTCGATATTTATACCATATGTTTTGCCCAAAGTTTTTTCTTTCTCACTTTATATATGATTTATGTAAATGGACCAAAACCTAGAGGTTACACATACTAGTTAAACTTAAATAAATAAGCGGGTGAGTAGGTAGGTAGATAGGTAAGTAGTACATAGGTGGGTAGGTAAATAGATAGGTTGTACAAAAATGAAAATATAGGTAGGTAAGTAATAGGATAGGTGAATAGGTGGGGGGGGGTAATATGTAAGTAACAACCTAGGTAAATAGGTGGGTGAGCAGGTATGAGGTAGATACATAGGGTAACAAACCATGTTGCATTTGATTAAAAAACATTGGCCATCTTGACTAAATGTTCCATTTGACTAAAAATCATTGACCATTTTGACTAAGGTTGTACAAATTGACTAAACGTACAACCTTAATTAAGATCACTAGTAAAAAACCCCCTCTTTTTAACCAAATGTTTTCGACTAAATGTGATTTGCAACTATGTTATAACTATGATTTTTTAATTTAAAAATTGAATAATGGAAATTACCAATGAAGTCGACTCGTCGATTAAATTGGTATATAGTTAAAAATAGTTTTCAACTAGGTGGTGTTTTGCCAAATATTACATTGAAAATTCTTGGCATCAACAATGTTTATAAATTGAAATGCCTACTACATTGGTAAATAATGAAAAACATGTTTTGAATAAAAAGGTCATTCTTGGAATATTCTTAACATTTAAAGTTCTTTAGTTGACAGATAGTCAAAACGTTAACCAATGGTCAATTATTTTGGTAATACCATCAACACATGCATGGATGATAAAATGTATTAAATGATAATTTCATTTGCAACTATCTTTCAAGTCAATAAAACAACTAGATTTGACTTTACTTTTATACATATCATATATGTATTATATGTATGCCAAATATGACTACATTAAATTACATGTATTTTTTATTTGTAAAAGTGAATGGTTATGTACGATGGAATTTTTTTCATGCATTCAAATAATAGTATTCAATTTTGAATAAAACTAAACAAAAATTTGAAATATAAGTTTATAATAATGCATATGTTCAATATATGTAAATTTTATTTTTGTGTAAATCAATTTTATTTTTCAATATATCAAGTGATGATAGATAATTAATATTTTTGTGGAACTCTAATTTTTATTTATTTTTATGCATATGATAACTTTATTTTTTAAATTTTTAATCAAATTTCATTAAATTGAAATTACATGTAAATTTTATTTGTAAAAATGAAAATTTGTAGGATGTAATTTTTTTCATTTAAATGATAAGTTCAATTTATTATTATTAAATTATATTTTAAAATATTGTGTATTGAAATATTAGTTAAACTAATATGTTTGTTAACAGGGTTTTTTATTGTCTTGCTTTTGAAATTGATTTAAGACCGTAAGAAAACTGAATAAGTTATATTGTTATTCTTCAACAAGTTTTATGGGGTAGTTTGTTTATGTCCTTTATTAGAGTATTCCAATATATTACAATAATTTTATTATTTTACTTCATAAACAAACCAAATAAAAACAATGTCAAGAGATATTTCCTCTTTTTCCTAATTGAAGGAAACAACACAAAAGCATGTCCCAATCCCGAAAGTTGTCCAATGTAAATACTAATGATCTTATATATTTTAATATTCTTTTGTTTTAACAATAATTAAGTAGTATTAGATGAAATAAACAACTGTTTTTTCTTCCTAAATTCAAATTTTGGCTACTTGTTTATTTAACCCCCTATTCTACCTTTGTACTACCAGTTTTGCTCAAAACTACATATTCATTTATCTATAGATATTTTTCTAACTAACAATGTTCAACACATCTAATGATAGTTATTTTTATAAATTTAAAACATAAGTAATGAAACATAATTATGGTTATTTGGAATTAATTTAATGTTAACTATTGGTTTGAATATATCTTCAAATTTTTTTTTTCATTATTATTGTATTTTATATTAAATAGCAATACTAATAATAGGAATAGTTAGTACAAACATCTAATACATGATTATATAATTTCAAAATATATATTTCTTTTAGCACTATTATATTTAATTAAATATTTTTATTATATTTTATCTTTATTCAATATATATTATATTAATTTATAATAGTTATAACAAGCTAAATAATAATACAAATAATAATAATGAAATAGCAACCTAGCTTATACTAGTTATAATAATATTATTATTATTATTTTGTAAAAATTATTTAAAATATTAATTCTAATAATAATATTCTTATTATAATATTTTAAATCAATTATTAAAATATGGAATTAAAAATTGTTGTTGAATATTCACTACAAGTAATTAACATAATTAACTAAACTTTGGTTTAGGTCTAGGTTTACTTAAATTAAAATTAGGTTGTAAATTAGTTGCAACTAATTGAGTTGCAATTATGTTATTATAGTTTGCTATTAAGGTAAAGTAATTGACCACCATACACTTAAGTTATTAAAAGAACTTAAAATCTTAATACATCCTTCCTTTGCTTTTCAAGCTCAAAATGATGTTTTAGAACTCAACTTGGGGTAACCATGGCCATTTAAATTGCTCAAGGGTGTAAGCATGGTAAAGAATACAAAAAAAATTTATGAACAAAAATGAAGTTGAAATTGAAACAATTGTTGACAAAAACACTAGAAAGTACATTAAAATATACTTAAATTTGATTTTGAAACCATTGTGCTTTTAATTGGGTTTATTATAATCTTAATAAAAAATTTGAATTTTTTAAAATAATAAAATAGGTAATAAGTATGTTTGAAATTGACTCATCAATATGATGTTCAAATGTATTTTTTCATCAAAATTTTTAATGAAATAGACATGTATGAAATTACAACATAAAAATCATTGTGTATTAAAGGGCATCACCAAAAAACCCATGTACTTTCTTTTTGATAGAATATACTTAACACATATTTGAATCAAATATTACACTACAAAAAATAGGCTTTCAAAATTAATTACGTTTAGAAAAATCTACTTAAAACCTACTTTTACAATATGAAATTTCAAAACTAATGCATAATAATGAAGAAATATATTATTAGTAATCATTCAATTAAAAAGATTGCATGTATGGCAATTTTGTGATGGGTTTTGGTTCTACCTTTTGTTAGTTTGACAAGTAGACTACCAAGTACATTTAGCATGCTTTCACCCTCAAAATAGATAAAAAATGAAGAAGTTGTGGGCATTGAAAATAGGCAAAGTAAGTGCTCGGTCATAGGCCTAATTAACACATTCCAATTTAGTACATTCATGTTCTTTGTGGTTATTCTCCATTGGTTATTTGCATTTAATTTGAAGCTTCAAGAAATAATGCAAAGCTTAACTTGGTGCACCTATAACTTTTTAAATCATTCAAATTGAATAAGAAATGAATAAGATATGACATTCTAAAATAATGGGTCATTTTTGGAAGAAACAAATTATCTAACTTTGCCATGTTTTATGTTTCTTATGTGTTTTTCCTTTGCTTCTAGAGCTTAAAGAGATAATGTAGAGGTTACCTTGATGTTCCCATAGTTTTTTACATCATTCAAATCAAAAAATGAAAAAGATCTATAAGTTTTTAGTTGTAGGCCTATGTGTGTTGGTAAGCTTGTCTTCCCATGGTGGAAACTAAAATATTTGTCCCATATTGTTTGGCTTCCATTTTGATAATCCAAACTATATAATCAAATGCATTAGGGTGATGGAGCACCAAAATAAACATGAAAATGTAATAGCCATCTAGGATGAGCAAAAGGCCCAACCTTAATGGCTAAATTAAATGAAGTTGGACTTTATTTGTATTTTAGGTATAGCTTAACCTAATGCTTATGTTTAGCTTTAGTTTAGGCACCTATGTCCAACTTTAATCTAAGCCTAGACAAGGTGGCCTAGGTATAGACCTAACCCATCATTAGGTAATCATGTGGCTGCTTATGATTAGGCACCACATACGTCTAAAGGCTTAGGTTATGCCAAGTGGCATTAAACTATTAGTCCACCCCAAACCGTCTTAAATTACAACACATGTCATCCCACCATTGGCCAAATGCATTGACCATCATAGTTGCAACATAGTTGACCTCTTGATTTAATCTCTATCATGGCCAATCAATCGTGAAATCCTTTGGGTGTGCCACATGTTACCACATCATAGGTTAAATTGACATAATTGAAATGTAGTCAAAATTGCAACTGAATATTTTGTTGACATCATATGCAGTTAATGGATGAAGTTCATCCATTAATTGAGGGAAGTTGACCACATCTCATGACTAGGTTGGTAAGATAGTTTGCAATTAAAACAATTAAAGATGGCTATTGGTGTGGTGTTGACATATGGCAAACACTTTCAATTGGAATGTCATTGTCAACTTGTATGTGTTAACTTTTTTGGTTTGTAGTTGAAAAACATATTTTTCAGCTGCAAAAAATACTTTGTAACTTTTTTTGTCACTTTCAACTATGTTTTATAGTCAAGATGTAGTTGAAAACATAATTGCAAAAGAGGGGGGGGAGAGGGGGGGGAGAGGGGGGGGGTTCTACTAGTGGATGTATGTAGTCAAAGAAATCATTATAATCATGTTGATCATTCAAAAAATACATGTGTCTTTCAAGTTCATAACCTTTAATAAAAATGTACATGTCTAGTGGTCAAAAATGACAAATTAATCAACTTGAACTTCTTAAGAAATCATGATTTATAACAATGAAATTATATGTTTTTTATATCATTCTTCATTTGGTTCCTTAGGTTACTCTAAACATTTGTTTCCTTATGAACCTTATCTTTACTTAACATAGGTTTTTGGTAGGACTTTTTCAGTTATTTCAATTAACTTTTATGTTCAATTAATAACCTTATATCTTACTCATATAAATTCAATAAAGTTAATGATAGTAACCTTTCTTGCAATGGACACACCAAAGGGTGATTTTTTCATTACCTTTTGTTTTCACTACATTAACTTCACTAATGATTCTAGATGCCCACAACAAATCGTAGGGAATCCATTTTTCAATTAAGGTGTTAATACTTGGTTTACAAAACTTTCATTTGTTGATAAAAAATATTTTATGATATGTAATAAACATTTTGCTACTCAACAACTAAATAAGTACACACATTATCATTGGTAACCACTATTTTTATTTGGTAAATTCAATTGTATCAATCATCATAATTTTATGTTGTATACACCACACTTGGGTGTTCCCGTGCAATCTCTTCAAAATTAGTTCTTATATATATTCACTAACAATTTTTTGAATTTTTCAACATGAGATTTTCAACTTCCTTCTTTAATGATTCTCTTGGTGTATGTAAATAAATCACTTGTAGCTCATTTGTCACTCTACTAAACATAAATTATCTATGTTATTATGTGTGGGAGTTGTGCAGATCAATGATAATTTTTTTCAAGTTTTGTTAATCAACATCCACTTTAAGAAAAAGTAATCTTAAAGTGAAGGGAAAAAACTAAATTGTTTTCTAAAACTTGTGAAAATCTACAAATGTGTGGTGGTTATCACAAGGGTTTGTGGCCACCCAACAAGTTAAGTTAGGTCCAAAAATAACATTTTAAAATCCATAATTAATTAAATAATTGTTTCAACCTTTGGCACAAGCATTTTGTTGATATTTGCACTTTTGTTTTATAATCTATACACTTGTAATTGACCAATGAATCCACAAGGATATATGATATAAAATACATGAAATAAACAAAACCCCAAATCAACTTCATTTGCTTCCATCCTTGCTTCATTTTCCATTATTTCCTTATTTCATTAAGGTTAACCTTTGATAATTCATTTCCCAAATATTGAGCAAGTGGATAATAAATTTTATTTCCACAAATATTAAATACCTATAATTTTTTTGGGGTTTATCCCAGTAACATAGCTAATCAAAAGGCATCAATTTTAGTATACATTTATTAATGTTTAATCCAAGAAGCCAATATCCATCTGGAGGAACATAATGGTTTGGTATAATGACAATATTGATAGTTTTAATGAATTTTAATAAACAAACACAAAATGGCAACCATTTCCTATGTATTGTTAATTCCTCAATATAAATTGTTATAATGCCCATTTTTAACATCCATGCCCTAGTTCCACCATGAAGTTTAACAAGAATTGATTTGTGTACAACTTAAATTATTCATGGAATTGATTTAAAAAGAAATTACATGTATTTTTTGTTAGCTTTTTTTTTGGGGGTATGTACAAAATCAACCCATGTTTGGCCATAATGATAATGTTGGCTTAATAATTCCTTGGTTTGTTCCAATCTTATTATTATTTTTATCTTTCCTACATTCAAATCACCGTTAAACATTATGTTGATGGATCATATGCATTGTTTCAAATCATTTATCATACGTGAACAAATTTGCAAAAGTTAACACCTAATATGGTCCTCGTATACTCAATGGTGCTACCGCTAAACTATTTTTTTGGGTATGTATGCTCCCGTACAAAACCCTTATTCCGACCTCCTTTTAGCTAGTGTTTTATAAATTAATAAATTTAATGAACAAAATCATAAGTCATACTTATATGATTCCACCCATCCTTGAGTACAAGTGAGATATATTGATTATTTTATCATAATCTCAATGTTGAAAGACCGTTTTCAAAAGAATTGTTAATTGGTTGATATATCTCATTTCCATAGTTACAATGATATTGTATCTCTTCATTATAATCACAACTTACTTGGAGAAAATTTATTTGGCATCCCTATTTGAACAAGTCCATTAATATTAGTTTTTTCACATTCAACTTGATTACCACTATGTTAAAACGTAGCAAAAATGACTATACATGATTAGAAAATGGCATAAACGACATGTCCATATTGACTACATAGTCATATGTTCTAGTCATGGATGCCACAAGGCATAGTGCACTTGTATAAATAAAATTGTAAGTTGTTAATATTTGGTCAATTTTCGTGAAAATCAACAAACATACAAGTATCAAAAGCCATTTATCAGCGTTTGTCAGATGTGATACATCAATAATCAAAATGTGAGTTTTCAAATTCCACACCATTGTATTGCCATGAAGCTTTTTTTAAATAAACTCTTAAATATTTAACATAACCACTTTAAATTGATCAATAAAAAAATAGTCATCATTTTTAGGTTGATTTCTTGGTGTTAGTAAAAATCCTTTCATTGTCCAACCAAACTCACAATGTTTTTTGAGTAATTCATTAGCTTCATTAAGTGAAATGATTAATTGATCTTGACAAGAAAAAACAATACATGTTTGCAACAATTGTTTAATCCCAATCATTTTGATATTCCCTTTGCCTAAACCATTTTGTGACATATTGCTTCCAATGATAAACCAATTTTGAAAATTACAAACAAGTTCCATGCCAATATTTGTAAAATCTTTTATTATATATTTTCTTAGTTTTTCAGCATGAATGGCCCCAAAACAAATATTTTTGTTTTGTTTATTTATCTCATTTGTTAAAAAGTAACCACACAACAAAAACCCAAACTTCACCCATTCACAACTTTTCCCATTCAAAGTTGATTAATTTGAAAAAGCATTCCCTAACATGGTTGCCAAATGTTAGTGATAAAATTCTATATTTTTTTCTTAAATTTTATTGTTGCTGGGTTTTTGCCCCTTTCCTATTACTCTACACATCACATGCCATAATAACCAAAGCATCCCTCTAACTCTAGAGATGATTTCATTAACCTTAATATTATACTACAAGTACTCATGTATTTTATACATCATTATCAAGCCTTTTGTTGAACCTTTCTTCAAGAGTTAAAGACATGATCTATTGTTACCATCACTTTTTTTACAACATGTTCATCTTTAAAATTTCCATACCACCCCTTTTACCTTCACAAGAACCAAAGTTATCACATCCATCTTTCTCAACTTCACATATACACACATATGTCACACACACACAAGTATGAGAAAATGATTTAATATTATAATAATCACCAAAATTATAAAGGAATTGAGAGGCCCTTAGTATTTTAATTATGCCCCTAATTGGTTGCAACTGCTTCTAGTGATCCATTTATGTCAATAATTATTATAGTTTGCTATTTATAATATATGATAATCTAAGTTTAGTTAGCCCCTAAATTTGGTAAGGGAATAATTTGGTTGTTTATTGGTTTTGTTTATTTTATTGTTCAGTTGTCTTTTGAGTCCCCGTCTACTACATTTGGCTAGTCTTTTTAAAAAACTATGATGGATTATCTCCATTGAGATCAAAGTTCAAATTAACTTTGCAAATGACCATATTCAATTTGTACATTTTATGTTAATAATGTATTTTTAAATACATAATATCAGCTCAAAACATTATTAAAATTATGGAAATTTTTCATTGCCACATTAAAAAATTTTATTCAACCAAATTTTGTTAAATTCATTACATGTCCATAACAATTGGTCCCTTTTCATGATGGGGTGTACTAAATTCAAATTTTTTTTCATTTAATGAATTGTCCCAATTTCACTCAAATGTTAGTGAAATTGCTAGTGAATTTTAAGCACCATCCCCTACTAGTGATTGCATGTTATCACTATGGGATATAATGAATTTATTACATTTTTACTCTAGTGAATTTGTCCCACTACAACAAAATGTGTTTTCCTCGCATAATAGGCTATGATTCATGACACCCACGTGAGGTAAACTTTGTGGTTTGAACCATTACAACTTTGTACTATATGTGGTGCTTATTATGGCATTTTAATGTGGTATATGCCCCAATAAACACCACATATTGTACATTGTAATGGTTGAAACCATAAAGTTTACCTCACTTATGTGCCATGAACTTTATGGCCAATTGCATGAAAAAACCACATTCTATTGTGGATTCCCAATTTCATTAAAATGTTAGTGAAATTGCTAGTGAATTAAGTAGTGTCTCCTACTATTGATTATATGTTATAACAAATTTAAGACCAATAAAATGTAAAACTTGATAATACAATGTTCTAAAGACATCCACAAGGTGTGATGAAATCATGTAGCCATTTGCAATCTTCTATTCAAACTAACATGCCCATCACAACCTATGAGGTACAAAACTTGTTACATGTTGTAATACATATTGCTTATGAGTTATATTACACTACATAAGTTCTAGGTTTCCCTTTCAAGAGTGTGTTACGTGATGTTTTATTAAAATTCCAATGTGTTGTAGCATTTTCATAGTACATTTCATCCACATCATGTTTAGTGAAGGTGGTTGTTGAACATGTCTCATCATTGCTTCCATTGTCACCTTATGTGGATCCATGACATACAAGTTTCCATAATACACCATCTCAATAACATAACAATTTGATTCATTGTTTGTCTTTGATTCTAGTGTATATTTTGATTATCCTTTGAAAATAAATATCATGTATTTGTTAACAACATATAATCATACCTAATACAAATTTTATTTGAACTTATTACACATAAGGTTATGAATTATAACATGTCTTCACAATAACAACATGGTTTTTTCCATAATATACTTTATATGGTGCAATCGCCTTATAAAAATAAAATACAAAAGACTATGGAGTAGTAAGTCATGGTATGTTTGACAAAATGATTTGAAAGGTCTAGAACTCCAATGGCATTGCTATTTCAATCTCGTTACAAAGAGTTATCAAACCAAGGGAAGTTATTTCCATTTTTTCCCAAGTGATGTGCAAAAAAAAAAAAAATGATTGAATTATAAGAAATAATTTACTTGAATTTAAATTGGGGGTGCTTAGAATTTGATTATGAAAATATGTCTTAAATATATCTAGATTATTTTCATTTATAAAAAAATTCCCTTGATATTTCATTATTTCAAAGCATATAAAAAATACTTTGTTATTTCACATGTTCCATTAAATATACAAAGAGTAATTTCCTTAATTATCATGTTATAATTTAGCTTCAACTTGATGAGGCTAAACACATGGTTCAATGTTGAGGCTTACATGATAATGTAATTATGTTACAAAAGCAAATTACAATAGACAATGAAATATAATAACACATTACATATTCAAGGAAATAATTTGACAATTTTAAACATGCAATGGCATGGTTATTCCATCCATGTTAAAAAGAATTATCAAGTTACATGACATGATTATAAGAACATGGTATTAATTGGTTCTTACATAATCATGTAACATATTTGAATTACAAAGGTTTAATAACCTTTTGACAAAATCTTGAAAAAATAACCTAGTAAACTTAATTATGAAACACAAGGGGAGCAATTCAAATGGAACTAAACTTGATTTCTAGTAATTACAAAATGCAAAGAGAGTTTTAGTCATAGGGTGATGGGCATGGGTTACAAGGAGGAAAGGAAATGGTGCATAAGCAAAGAGCTACCCATAATCTCTTTGGTTGCTTCAACAATAAAAACCAATTGCTTAAATAATGTTTGCCTCCAAATACACTAATTTTTTTTGATTGATTCACACTAGCCATTTTATTGGACATCTAGAAAATTTGTTTCTAACTATTATCATGCACATTTGGGGACTTTTGGTGAGCCTATTCGAAGATGTTTAATGTAAAATGTTACATAATGCTTGAGGAGTAAGGTGTTCCTAAAATAAGTGCCCTTCAACTCCTGAATAAGCCTTCAAGTTGAAATAAAGGAATGCCCCACTCCTCAGGTTGTACCCCTCATACCACATTGGTTGAATTTTAGTTTTTTAAAATTTTTTCTCATGATACCCATCAAGTATCATGAAGTAGTTATCACAAAACAAAACAAAACAAAATACATAAATAACATGCAAGAACCTTGTCTTTCAATATTTCTCGCACATTGAATTGTTACTTCACTCAAAATAACTAAAAAAATTAAATTTAGACCACCAAATATAGTATTTTCATTGGCCATAACAAAAAACAATTCATGCCTATTCAAACCCTTTGTATATTAATACACTAGGCCTAATATTATAACCTTTGTTTAACAAGGTACAAAAGAGGCAAGCCATTTCAAAACACAAAACATAGGCAACACAAAACACCAACCATAGTGAACTAATAGCCATCAACACACCATGAAAGATGGATGGTAACTAGTCAGGAAACATATATTTGTTGGGTTTTAGTTTGCTAATTAACCATGGTGGTTAACTCAATTGTTTTTTTCCCTACCTACCTACTAACAACCCACAAAATAGGTTAGGTAGGTAGTTAAAATAATACTTATTTATGTATAAACTATAACCCATCTACTTACTTAATAATTATTTATTTTCCTACATGTCTACCTATGTATGAAACCTATTTCCTACATAATTGGTTACCAAGATGAAACCAAATATTAATTCAATTGCGGTTCATCCATAACTGAGTCATAATGAGCATTTAATAGACAGTTACTTCAAATGTTGGTTCTATTGGATCTCAAATTCCAAAATCTAATTTTCCAGTAAGTCATTTTAAGTAATCATCTCAAATTCCATTTAAATTATTTATAAATATTACAAATATCCCATGAATAGACTAAATAAAGGTTTCTAAATTTAAATCTAACATTTTATGGGCATAATATGGCCACTAAAATGCTTCACTCAAGAGGGTGAAAGTACTAATGTGGGTATTAGTTCACCTTGGTCAAATGCATATAAACTAAATTTTAACTAAATGTTTTTTTCAATTTCCTTATCTTTGATGATGGATTTGATGTTTGTTGCAAACACATAAGTAACAAAACTTCAAAGCAAGTAACAACAAACCCACTTTCCATGTCCAACTTCCAATAACACAAAATGAACATCATTGACATTAAATCTAGTATTACTAATGATGTCCTTCCAAAATTTCCATATCCTAAATGTTATGGACCGACTACAAACAAGTGGAGAATTACAAGACAAGACAAGCTTTATTGATCCATCAACTGGTGTTGATCTGCTGAAGGGTTGTTCCCCAAACTATCTCCTTTTATAACCCTGAACCATACTAGTCCCAAAATATCCTAGGCCATGATATTGCCAAAAATATTCCAAAATATCCTAGGCCATGACAATTGTCCTAACCCATTTGATTTAGTATTCCATCCTATACCATGAATGGTTCTTCTTTTTTTGCTAGCCTTTACTTTTGAGTGATGGTCAAAATTTTGAACATTTGTCTTGTCTACAAATAATCCTTTACCTCCTCCATCTAAATTGGCTATAAATGGTACAAAGTTGCATATGTGGTTTAATCATGTACACCTATTGGTTCTATAGTATTTGATAGCCAAAATAATGCATCTACCATTACATATGTACGTCCTACCTTATATACTACTATAAATTCATACTCCAAAAATAAAACTAATCATCTAGCAATACAACTTGAAACCTATGGTTTATTGATTAGATAGACTAGAGCCATATGGTCAACATAGAACACAAACTTATTACCTAATAGGTAATGTTTGAACTTATGAAGTGCAAACACCAAAACTAAAGCTTCACGTTTTATGGTACTGTAGTTTTTCTCTACATTGTTCATGAGTTTAGAAGGGTAAACAAGTTGATCTTATTTGTGACTACTTGCAATTATGTGTTGTTTATAACTATTTTTGTAACTATTTACCAACTTCACCAAATTTGGGGAAAGTTTATGACTATATTGTGACTGCTGTGCAACTACTATCTTCATTATCCTCCTATGTGCATGTTTATAAGATTATATTCATCCATGAATAAACCCCCATGGCCTAATAGTTGCATGTGTAACCAAAATTTAATTACAAATAACTTGAAAATGTAGCACTAAAGTTGTACAATGTGTATTATGTGCATGATAAGCATACATATTTAGGGTTGTAAA
>Ga0116231_10010063_pt1 | contig 15484 bp, 12 predicted proteins | sample S1TSphgellanicum_2_FD_89695 | JGI IMG/M metagenome (GOLD analysis project Ga0116231, IMG submission 89695) | Host-associated microbial communities from peat moss isolated from Minnesota, USA - S1T2_Fd - Sphagnum magellanicum MG | ecosystem: Host-associated > Plants > Peat moss > Unclassified...
AGTGTATTAGAATTTGGAGGCATTCTTGGTGTTGTTGGAAAGCCCTTGGTGAGTCAAATTTAATGAAGTTTATTTCCAAAATTTCAGAGCTAAGGTGTGAAAGATATTGATTTTGGAGTGGATATTGTTGCTGGAAATTCAAACAAATTGCAAAAATTGGGTTTGGAAGGGGAAAATCAGTTGAGCCCTCAATGTGTTCACATTCCCAAATTAAGAAATTTTCAATTCTGAAAATTGTGCACATATATATATATATATATATATATATATATATATAATGAAAATGTGTTTACACTTGGGCCAACAATGCAAGCTACATGAGCATATATAAAGTATCCAAACATTTGCCTCCTCTCACCTACTTCAAGAGCTTTCAGTTCTAGCCTTCTAAGCTAGTTCTAAATTATCAAATATTTTTTATATGTGTGATTGAAGACCACCTAATTTGCAACATAAGGTCCAAGCTACTTTTAGTATTAAGATGCATGTTGTAGATCGAATTGAATACAAAGGTCTTGCCTTATTATGGCATGGCCCAAGAAAAAATTCCCTACAATTCTAGCATTAGGATGGCACATGCATAAACATTCTCAATAAAGTCCTTGACTTCACCTCTACTATTCATTACCTGAGGTGCCTCCCAAATTTATTTTTTGTTTGTTGCAATGAGCCAATTTGATTGGCCCATCACTCAGAAAAAAAACAAAAAAACTATGGAGGCTCCCCAAAATAGAAGGTTCTATTTTGAAATATTGAGTTCCTCCCTTTTGGCCCACCTATATAGGTGAAAGGGGGACAATATTTGCCAAAGCATATGGGATAAAAGTGAGGTGCTATTGGGAACTCTTTGGGGGAACCTGTCAGGAACTTGGGAACTCTTTGCTTTACTCCATAAGGTGACTTCCCATTGGTTGCATACAAATTCTATAAAGAGTGGTGTTATTGAGAACAAATTGAGAACTTGGTGAACATCATTGGGAACATGCAAGAACACATTATTAGGAACATGGCGGGAAACAAAAGTAACAAAATTTCAAGAAAAGTCAACATGTGCCGGTTTGGCTCAGGAAAATGGTTTTTCTCCTGCAAATTATGGTCAATTTGCTGAGGCTGGTAACAAACGCAGCAAAACTGTGCACCTGCTACAGAAGAGTGTAATAAATATGATCTGAGTGCTGATCCCTGTTTTTGATTGGCCAATCATATGATTGGTCCAGCTGGTCTGCTATTAGTAGTTCCCACCTATTTGCTGCAATCCCCGTTTCAGTTTTATGGGTGGGGTTACAAAAAAGTAAAGAACTAAACTTACGTCCTGTACACTGAATTTGGATGAGGTTCAGTATTTTAAATAGTGTGAACTTTTTATTTGGATCAGGGTAGGGTTTTTTTTTCCCTTTTTTTAAATTTTAACTTTTTAATTTTAAAAAATAAATTTATATATAATTTAAAAAAAATTTGATATTGAAAATTTGGGAAATTTTCCCAAAAAATTTAGCAAAATTATTTGAATTTACACTAGGAACAACCAAATTTGCAAAATATACTCTCTCACCTTCTACTGTACAATTTTGTTCTCAAAGGGTTCGCCAAGTTCTCAATGTGTAACTCAATATTTTCTCAAAATAGCACCACTATTTTACCCCATATGCTTTGTCCAAAGTTGTCCTCTTTTCACCTATATAGCTGGGCCAAAGGCGAGCTACTCCATCTTCCAATAGAAATTATTTTGGTTTGGGGAGCCTTTGAAGTTTCAGTTTTTATTTGTGATGGACCAATCAAAATGGTCATTGCAACCAAAAAAGAAGTTGAATTGGGAGGCAACCCCATCTGATTAATACAAAGATGAATTTATAAACCCATGCTCCTTTTTTTTGCATCAGCCTAGGTCAAAAATTATTCTACAAAAAGTGATGGATTAAAAATCCATGATTTTTATAATGGCCAAAAAATAAATTTAGGAAAATTTTATAAATGTTGTAAGTGTGTGCATAATTATTATAAATGATTATGTCATTTTGAAGACATTTCAAGTCTTCTAAAAATGAAAAAATTAGTGAAAGCACTAGTTACAATGCTTTATGACTGTTTTTGAACAATTTATACTCATTAAATTCAATCTATACTAGTCCATACATTTTTGTAACATGTTACGAACGCTATTAAGTAAACATATTAAAGACTTGCAACATTAGTATATTTTTGACATTAAAACATGAAAATCCAAACATTGGTTGACTTGTTATGGGTCTTATTAATGTGATTGCACCTTATTATTGTTGCTAATTTTCTTGAAAACAAATTTCCTCAATTTCATATTGGAAATTGGATTGTTTTTCTCCACCTACAAACTTTTGGTGGAGATGAAAGTTTCCAAATGGATGCAAAAAAAAGGCTTCTATCACTTATTTTTGCCTAATGTAGGGTAACAAATGCCTCCTCATGTTGACTCCTTTCAAGTCATAATGGTGCACAACAATATTCCATACAAGCATCATAACAATCAAATTCCATGCCCATGAAAGATTGAAATTGCCCATGTGGATTACTTTACACATCTTGCCATTGGAATACATGCCCATTAAGGTTATATTTGCCAATAAAACTAACATTACAATAGATGCATCGATGAGTGGCTTAGTTTTGCGACATTTTTTTGGTTTTTGTAGCACCTATCTTGTTTCAATTTCTCTTAACCAAACACATAATCTTCATTTTTCTAATGGGAACTTGGTTTTAAATTAACAACTTAATTACGAAAACACATTTGTAAATTTTTTGACAAAAATACACCGATTCTAAATAGTGGATTTTTAAAGTCAAAAAAATGGATTGGTAGCTTGATTAGAATGGTAGAATATTGAGAGGTTCATAATGAACTTCATTCCAAATTATTTATAGTGACTCAATGTGTGGTGCAATGTGAAGTTCAATAAGCTTTTATGTGAAATCCTTTGCTTAAAAAATCATAATCACATTCCAATTAAAGACTTTTGAATGGCTAAAATTGAGCCATATGAAAATAAATCCGTAGAGTTGTTGTTTTCCTTGATTTTCAAAAAAAAAATCATAAGTGGATATTTTTGGAATCTCTAGTTGGGCTCCTATTGATATGGACTTTATTACCATTTAACATGGACAACATAAAAAAACCATGGCAAGATCCTTGTTTTTAATTGCATTTAATCCATAAAAAAGATGAATTATTCAGGTGCATGTTGCAAACTTGGGAGATGTAATGGTCTAATTAACATTTATTATGAACAAATTCAAATATGTTACAACTTTTGCAACAATTTTGAACATTTAGTACGTAACTATGCATATTTCGAAGCTAAATGACCATTAAAAGCCATCATTACATAAATGCATAGGAAGCTCCATTACACGACAATTTGTTCAAGGAACAAGTCCATGGCCTAATTGAAGGATTGTGTGTGTAAATGAGTGAGGGATTTATAATAATACATAGACACAACCATGATCACATGCACCCATATATAAAAGGTTTATCACAATAAAAGAATTATACTTTCATTGACATCTCCCACCAAAGGAACCTTGTAAAAAAAAACCAAAAAAAAACTTTTCATCCATATCAACCCCAAATGCATATTCCATAAGTGAAAATAGTGTCCATGCCACCAACCTTATAAATGATGTGAAACCACACCAACCTATTCAAAACTCTAAGATTATTGTGGTTCCATATGCTATCATTCAATCACTTCAATTGGACATTAGGAAGTGGTCCTTGAAGAGGCTAAATGGCATCAAAATAGGAGACATAGAAATACCCAAAAAATCATTTAATGAAGAGTTAGGAATGCGGTTAGTACAAGATTCCCAAATTCTTTAAAAACATTCCATTCACTTAGTTGTTTCATTAGGTATTCAAAACATTTACATGAAGGGGAACAATAACCTAACAATAAACTCACATGTAGTTGTTCACACCACCCCAAAGGTTCATGGTCAAAACCCGCAAGCTTCAACAAACAAATGTGCTACAAATTCCACACATGATAATGGTTAAGGAATTAAACTTCAAATCCTTTAAGAGATCAAAATGCACAAAAAGGATGAGGAGTCAAAGGATTTCCTTGATTTGTAGCATTCTCAATCAACATCACCATTAAGAATTGTCAACAATGTGAATTTAAAATGCACATATCAACCAATTAACAAATGCCAAGTTTTCGTAAAGTTTAATGGCAAGAGGAGCTTGAGTTATGACATAAAGAAAGTAGTGAGAGAAGAGTCATTTGAGAAAAGAAATGTACATCTAAAACATTTATTAAGAAGGATAATAACATGCACAAGGTCAAGGTAGTTGTAAAAGGACAAGGGACACAAGTTCACACAAGAAAAGAACCTAATATATGTAAATTAAAAAATAACATCATGGAAAGACAATGTGAGAGGACCATGCATGACAATCTCTTCACCAACCCAATGTTGCACTATGAAATTACACATTTTAACATATAAAACATTTGAAGGATAAACTTCAAGGAATAGGTCCATAGACTTAAGCTTTACATTTATGAGCTAGTTCACCTTTTGTAAACATTGTGTTTGTTCAAAAACATGAGCTTAGAGGGGAGAAGGTTGTTTACTTAGGCAAGTGTGTTTGGAAGGAAGATAGTAGTTGGAATAATGAAGCATCCTTTGGCTATAAAATTAACTTGACAACATGGTGCAAGGAAGCTACCCACATTCTACTATAAATGGGTTAAGCTAGTGGTGCATCACAAAACAACCCTGATAACAAGGCTTGGTGGCTAAAACTAAAGGGTCTTATAAGAAGGGATGTGTGCATTTTGAATGTCTATTTTTCCAATGAATCCTTTGAGCAATGCAAGTTGTAAGAATATTTGAAGGATATGCTATCAAAATATTGTAGATGGATTTTGAGCATGTAGTTTTAATCTAATGGAAACCCCAACTAGAAAATCATTCACATGTGGGAGGATGTTACTATGAAATGAAAGAATGGCTTTGGGGGTGTTGAAAGCAACCTTGAATGTGGATGAACCCATTTGATCTAATGGTAGTCTAAAATTATCATATGACAACCACATAAAATGGATGGATTGATGCCTACCTCAATCGACTATGCATATTTAACTATCACTCATGACATGGAGAATGATTTCAAGGCCAATGAAATATGTCACATGTGGGGAAAACGTGAGATTAAATCACCATCAATTTTCATGAAAATAGAAATGTGCAAACCCTTATTAAGGAAATTTTATTGGAAAATGAACAAATTTGGTTCTTTGATTGGGTAGAAAACCAAATCATTTCAATCTTGCCCTAGAGGAAAGGAAAGATAAATGTTTTTTTTGCAAAAATGGAAAAAATAATTTATTAGGTTTTATAAGGCTTTTACACAAGGAAGATAGCTAAATTTAGGGTTATAAAAGGATACATTAAAAAAAAGCTTGAGTTTACCTAGGAGAGGTTGCAAGATAATGTGCATTATGTCTTTTTACAACAAGTGGATGAGGCCTTAAATAAGCTCAAAAGCTATGTAAGATGTAAAGGTTGAAGGTATTCAAATTTGCTCTAGAGTCAAGTGGATAAAGTCAAGTGGATGGACAATTGGAAGCAACTATTGTTTGAAGGAATTTTTTGAGGCAATTGAAAAAATGAACAAAAGTGCAACTATCACAATTTCCAAGAATTCTAATAAAGGCACTAATGAAACTACAAAGGAGTTGGAAGAAACATGTCGTACTTATTATTAGTACTTGTATGATGCAAATATTCAATTTTGTTAAAATTGTGAGGCAAAGGGAAGAGATATTGGCTTCAATCTTGGTCAAATTTGCACAAGCCATGAATGAAGTTTTGATTGCCCAATCATTATGCAAGAATTTCACACAATAGTTAAGGCCATAATGAGGTCAAGTTCATTAACCCAATTCAATATGGGGACTTAAAGGTGAACTAGGCGACCATCTCAATGTGCCATTTCAAGTTGTGTGAAATTTGAATCACCATATAGTCAAAATGTCCACCTTTAATCAATGTAATTCATTTGGGTTTTTTTTTGGTATTTTTGATATCATTCTTTCAATTTTGGATAAAATTTTGTAATTAATCATAATTAATCCATATATTGCATTTCCATTATGTATAAAATTAATAATTATTTATAATATCCTTTTAATGCATCAATTAATTAAAATATTACATGATTGATTATATATATATAATCTGAAAAAATGGTTTTTTTTGTTTTTGGGTCTTCATTTAATACACTGAAAAAATCCTTTAAGAAACAAATCAAGATAAAATCTTCATTATGAAAAATCAGATATTTAATAATAATAATATTTATTATTTATAATAGTATGTACATATATCTTTATAGATTATATGTAATAAATTAAATTAATGACATGTAATAACTAATATATCCATATTATATACTCAAAATGTAATAGAATTTTTTTGGGGACATAATATTGATATAATGTTTTAAATTTCTATTTCAAAAGTAACATAAAAATTATTATTAAATAAAAATGGTTTAAATGTTTCCATTAAAATTTTTACATTTTATTTATGCTAGTCATAAACATTTTCCATAAACAAAGTAAAAAACATCAAAGTTCATTCTAATTTAAGGTCAATTTACAAATCATGTCATTAAAAAATGAAGAAATGCATTTTGAGTTTTTATTTAAACAAAAAAATTACAATAATTTTTTTTCCAAGGACTTGAGATATGGTATGTTTATTTATCATGAACAAAAATTTACAAAAACTTTGGTAATGAACGTGAATTTGTTTCATTTGAGTATAATATGAAAAAAAATGTGTGTCACAATGGGGAAATGTAAAAAAATTATTACAAACATAATATATCCAATCTTTGACATAATTTATCATTAAATCATGTGGTAGATGATTGGTAAAGAGATTGGTTTGTCTCCTTGAAGACCAACATTCAAACCTTGATAGGTCAACCATTGTATACAAATCATATGTTGATTGTATACTTGGTCATACAATTTAATTTTTCTTCCAATTTGAAATATTATAAATAAGACCTAATTTTGTGCCACATGTAAATTTTCTATTCAATTGAGTGTTAGTGTTCATTTATCTATACCAACCCATCATCAATCACGATGCGGCATATAATGAATTTACTAAGTTTTTAGTCTAGTGAATATTAATTCACATCTCCTACTATTGCATGGCCAAAGGAAAAGCTCTTAAACTTGATGATATTGTGACTAAAATTTTCATTCATTTATGGACATCATTGGAGATGACTACTTTAACACAAGTTCAAATTCCATCAACTAAAAAGGTTTTCATATTTGGTCGTCCTACAAGGTTTGATAGCGTTATTATTCAAAGTTAGCAATAAGTAAAAGTTGGGAAACTAGTGGCCCATCTCACTTTTGAACATGCCTTACAAGATCTTTGTGAAGGTGCTTCAATTATGCCTCCAACCAATACGCATGGATGTGATAGAAAGAGATCAAACTACCATCCTTTTTCTCATGTACATATTAGAGAATGTGTTTCTAATTGATGAGATGATTGGCTAGGCAAAACATTCTAAACATGATATGATTTTCTTTAGATAGAATTTTGGTAATTTGTATGACAAAGTTTCTTGGGACTTTTTATTCCTAGTTAGGGAGAACCTTCTGATGATGAGATTTTTTGTAGGCATGGTCAAATTGTTCTTTTAGGATGCCTTAATTGTCCACCTATCTCAATGGTAGTATTACACCATCATTCAAAATTAGAAGAGGAGTGAGGCAAGGATGCCCATTTTCCCCTTATCTCTTATTGAAATTTGAGGGAGAATCCTAAAAAACATGGTTAAACAAGTTGCAAATAATGGTGAAATAAGGGGAATCTCAATGCTAGGAAGGGAAAATGAGGAGATCATTTCTCAATATGTAAATGATATTTCATTGTCAATGGTGGGAGAAGAAGAAAATGTGAAGAAAATGATGGATCTTCAAGGGATCGATTCCTATTGATTTCAAGATTGGAGGTCAATTGGGGAAAAAACATGGCATACTAGCAAGAAATCTCATGATCCAAACCAAGTTGATTAAAGAAACATCCATAGAAGTGGGTAGCTAAAGGGCAATTTTAAAGCTATTGGGCATTGCATTTGAGCTTAATTTTGAGGTTTAGGACGTGGATTCATTTTCATTAACAAAATCTTGAAAAGCTTAATTGAATATAGTCCACTTCTTTATGGTAGGAAGATGAATCATTGTTAAAATGGGAAAGGAAAAAAAGGTCCTAATTTACCACATCAATTTTTTTGTTGAGATAAATGAATTATTTATCCTCTATTTTCCCATATAAATTGTCATATACGGGACTTTGTAATTTTTTTGGAAACCTAACTAGTTGTTTTAGCATATAACATTGGTTTTTGAAAAAAAATCCATTGGCCATGTCAATATTTTTCCCTATTCTAAATCTTTAAGATACATTTTAATAACAAGTCTTTTCATATATTTTGAAAATCATATTAAATATGTGTGTATGTGTGAGCAAGAGATAGAGGACATCTTGTAACCTACTCACCATATGACATAAAATTTAAGATTTGTATCATCAATTATAAAAATATAACATGGGTTAGGGATTTTTTGGTATAATTAGAGCAGAATTGCATGATAATATGTATAGTTCTTAGAAATAAATAAAATGTCACCTTTTTCAAAAGTAGTTAGTTGTAATATGAAATATAATAACATTAGATATAACCAATGTTGTCCATTAATAGAAATATTTGAATATCAACATGTATGACAAATATGGAAGAAACCATGTATCCAATTTTTTGGTACTTTTACATTATCATCAAACCATCATAGGCCATCCTATGTGTTATCCATGTGCAACTTAACCATTTTCATCAAATGCATAGTTGTGCAAAATGCTTATTTAGTTATAAGGGTTTAGGGCTTTCTTGATATGTATTTCCTTTAGGAGAAACTTTAGGTTTTGTCAATCTCTTACTTTTTTAAGGGCAATCTATTAGCACCTTTCAATTTAACCTTTGTTATTTGCTCTTTGCTTTGACTCAACTTTTCAAGCTTGTTGATTTATCTTTGTTATTTCATAATCTTCAAATGCATCATGTTTGGTTGCTTTGCAACTAATTGTTGTGTACTTTTCACAAAGTTACTTGTTATTTAGTCTTTCATGTCAATTGTTGTTTGTTGTGTTGCACTTTTGTGTTTGGTTACTTTGCATTATGTAACTCAAAATAGGTGAATATTGGGTTTTGAATGTCTTTCTTTTTTCGAACATTGGGAGTTGTTTCTTGTATTATGTAATTCAAAGAAGGTGACAATCATGTATCATGTTTGAATTTTTTTTGATGTTTGTAGCTTTACTTTATAACTTGTTGCACTTGCATTCTCCCCCATTCACTTGCGAACACACTTGTTATTTATGTTATTTTCTTTTATTTGCACATCTAGTTTCAAGAAGAATTATGAGTTTGTCATCAACAAATTGAGGATCTTTGAGTTTGGAACTTGTGCATTTCACAAAACTCCTACATTTTGTACTAAAAGTGGGTTTAAAATTTTCTTAATTCAAATAATGATTTTTTTTAGAAACATTCATGTGTGTTGTTGTTTATCATTGGTCTTAAAATGTTGTTGACAAATCTAGTATTGACAAGAACTTAAGGATGTTGCAATCATGTTTTTTTCACCAAGTGGGCATGCTTTTTGTTTTTGTGATTAGATGAATTTGGGCATTTTCAATGATTAAAGAAGATGAACTTTGTATTCTTGAGAATGTGAGCAGAGTTGATCAAGATGCATCAATTAAACCCATTAAGATGCTTGTCTTTTCAATTTCAAAAATTAAAAATGTTCATTTGTAACCTTTGCACTTTGGCAACATGTAAGATGTTAATATTTTGTAGCTTGCATTTATGCAAACACAAGTTACATTTTGGAAACTTCATATTCAAATGTCTATTTGTTGGGGTTTCCTTGCCATCAATGACATTTTGGATGTAAAATTAATGAACCCACAAATGTTGTGATGCATCATTCATACATTGGAGCAAAAATTAGGAATGCTTTGATGCAAAGATTTATTTTCATGAAGGGTTTCATTAAATGCAATAAACTGAATGACATAATTTTCCTTTGAGAATTCATGTGGAATGTGCACACCCTAAGTTGTTTGTTGAAAAAAGTAACATTTTAATGAAAAGGTAGAAAAGCTTGAATAGTCAATAACCAATGAAACAAAAGGTGTGTCCATCCAATTGTGCAATCATTGCATTATTTGATGCCACAAACCTCTACAAAAAAGGTGATGAAGTGGAACATGTGGTTGTTGAAGATTTGGTGCTTCACAACTATAACTTAGTTATAGTCCCTTTGATCTATTTGCAATAACATTTTGCTTCAAAGGTTAGTTTTATGCAAATGCATTCATGTTCAATTTCCTTTTCATTATTTTTTTGTGGAATAAGTGATTCTTATGACGGTTAAGCAAACAATGGATTTGCATGTTTTGTTGAATCTTGCATTTGTTAAATGTTATCTCCATAATTTTTAATCTATAAATGTTTAGATGTGGCATGGACACATTTGCTATAGTTATCAAATTTATGAATGAAATGTGGGTCTTCATGTGTGTTATTATTGGGTTGTTTGAAGTTACTCATTACAATGATTAAATTCATTGGGCAATTACAATTGTAAAAGATGATGACAATAATTTGACACTTGTAGTTAATGACTTTTGATGTTGATATTGACAACTTGTGTGGTCCCACAAAAAAATTCAAAAAAAAAACCTACATGACAATTATTCATTTAAAGTTGAGATCCTCCTTTCACACATAAATATGCAACATTAGGTTAAAAAGTTGATCAAACCTTTTTTGACAATTCAAATTCACATGTTCACAACATGTTTGCCATCATGTTAGATGCATCTTTCAAGTTTTTGCATGTTGTGAAAAACTATGTGAGACATGGCAATGAAATTTGGTTGGCCTTGCAATATGATGGAAGAGTTGTTCCTCTTTTGATGATTTTATTTGATTGGTTCAACCCTACTACCAATGCATTTATAAAATAGTTGATGTCTCAAGTGAAGATCTTGAAGAAAATATGTTTGGTATTGGAGCCTCAATTGAAGAGTTTTCATGTGTTTTTGTTGCTAGAGAATTATCTTTGTTAAAGAGGTATATTCTCCAATCTATATGTGTAGATCTTCTTATTTGGTGTACATCCATGAGGGTTAGTTTCCAAATGTTGACTTCATTGCCAAATAAATCTTTGGAATACTAAGGTCACAAGTAAAAATTTAATGCATATATTTAGTCTTGTTGAGGTGTTGATAACTTTATGACATACAACTTATAAGTGGAGAACATGAATTGAATCGTCACGGTGGTTAAAAATGGTGTGATGATTTATGGTTGAATTGCAAGTCCAATATAGATTTAAATCTCTAATTGAAAGTTTAAAAAATAATGGTTGAAAAGAATTATGACTTGAAAGAAGAAATAAGTTTTTTGGAAATAGCTATAAGTTGATGGTGATTAAATTGTGTGGGGTTGGTGTGGTTTCTATGGGGTTTGGTTAAGGTAAGCAACATATGTTGCGATTGGGCATATTTTTTCAAAGAAATAAGGTTCAACTCCCTTGCAAACTACTTAGTTTCAAATTGTTCATGTGTTATTTTTGCTTTTATAAGTTAGGTTGAAATTGTCCTAAGCATAATTGCCAAAGGAAGAGAAAAAAAATTGAATTTGTAATGAACTTGACATGTAAATTGCAAATTTGTTTGGTGCATATCCTTACCTATACAAAAATTTATAAAAATGTTATGTTGATATCTGGATGTTAGTCTAGAACTTAATAACAAAACAACATTGAGTAAAACCACATATAATGTTGGGAGCATTCATATCATTCATTTAAAATCATACCTTTCAATATGCCCATCCAACATTAAAGCATAATGTAATTGTGAATAATGACATCTTTTTCATTGCTTTACAAAAATGGCGAGTTATGAAAGACTATGGCTCCGATCAATGTCTCCTGCATTGCATTTCAACTTCCAATGAAATGTTTTAGAAGTTGTTTTGTAACCCAAAAAAGGAGAGTGCTAATAAACAACCCCTAACAATAGTAGTACACACCATTTTGAATGATCAATGGAACAATGTTGCATCCTTTTATTCAAGAGGGTACTAGAACATGCTTTCCAATAATCTATGTCACACCAACACACACAAATCTGCCATATCCTACAAGCAAGTAGACATATCATAATACACATTGACAACATTGACTAGAGAAAATGATTGGATTTTTCATTATTCACATATATTGTTTGTTGACAAGTATCATTCCACTATCAAGCAAACAAAAACCCAAGGCATCAAAACCATGTTCTCTCCTCATTTAATGACAAAAATTCCAACCAAACCCAACACACAATAATTTTCTTTTGTCACAATCCACCCAAGAACATAAATCCCATCCCTAGATGTTCAAATGTGGGACTTGTCAAACGATGAATTCTAAACAATCACCAATGACTTCCCTTCTATGGTCATGGGTTAAGGAATACATCATAAGAATCAACACTTGCATTTTGTTTTACAATTTCAAACTCATTGTTTCCTACATAGTGGAAGAATAGTTCTTTTGAATACAGTGCTTTTCGATAGAACCAAAACAAAAAAGCACACACACAAGCCTAAAAATATGCATTTAGCTTCATTGAAGTCCATCCTAGAACTTTTTCACTTAAATCCTCCATTGGCATTCCTTATCTCCATCCTCAATCACGCCTCCTCCATACAAAGCTTCCACACAAATCTTATCACTCAGCACATAAAACTAACAACAAACCAAGTGTAGAAAGTTCATCAAAGTAGTGACATCCGTAATGCTAGTTACCATTGCCATCAACTTCATGAACAAATAACCAAAAGGTCGACAATCACATCCCCATGTAGAAAGACGCAAAAAAGTAAAACCTTAAAGATATCATGTATTTCATAGGACATGCCTTTAGATCACAATTTTTCATTCTAGGCAAAATAATGATATAAGTTCAGTTAGGTTATATCCCATGTACATGTGTCAAGAAGTTCAAGCCATGCATGATGGGGTTGAGGCCATGTTAGATTTTTTTCAATAGCCCTGACCTTCAATATATATATTTTCAATAGCCTGACCTTCAATAGATTGTTTTCAATAGCCCTGACCCTTGTGGAGGATCTTGTGTTTAGAGTCATTATAGAGTATAGTAGCTTCAGGGATAATTTTGGCCCCTAGTTAAATAGCCCGGTCTATTTTTATATGAGCATTTTTGAAAGATGATATTTGGGCTTGTGTTGAAACTTGAGATTAATAGTCATAGAGTTATGATATGTTGAAGGATTTTCGTTTCTTTTAGAGGAATTTTTTTTTGAAGATTATATTTTTGTATGGTGAAATATTTGAGTTTCCATAATTGGGTGGGGGGGGCAGGGACTATCACATTGTATCCAACTTTTGGAAGTTTTACCTTATTAGAATTGGTTTCACATTAGGTGAACCGGTTTCTTTGGTGAAAGTGTTTAGACTGTTTAAATGGGGGCAGATGTTTTTTGGGTGTTGAGAGTGTGGACATAGTAGTGTGGAAACGGAACTGGTTACTGCATGGATCCATGCAAAAGCTATGTAGGAGTAACCAACTGGTGGTGCATAACAACTGGTGTGTCAAAGCTAGTTGGTTTCTAGATTCAAACATGAGCAAGCTCAAATTTCAACATAGTTCTGCTCTGCTCTGCTCTGCTCTGACAGGTGCTGAAACTTGACTCCCAAAGGTTCATGGACCGTTTTTCTCCAACCTGAACTGCCATTCTTCTTCTTCTGAGAGAAAAGGAATGTGAAGACCAAAGAAAAAGTGCATAAACATGCACACATTTTTTTTTCCTTCCAGGTATTTTCGTGCCTGTATAATCATGTATTTTTTTCTGACAAAATTTGTTGTTATATGGATTTTATTTTTTTGGGGGTGATTTCTTTTAATGTAAATTAAAATAATTTAGCTTTTTTTTTTTGGGGAATTTTTTATGAAAAAAATTGGAAATTTCCCTGTGTATAATCTTGGACCAGTGCCCATTTTCAAAGGTGGAATTGTTGTCCATGTTCACTACTAGTCTACCCTCTCCCCAAGTGTACTAAATTTTAATATTTCTTCAGCTTCAAAAGGGGTCAATGGTCATAAGGGGGAGGGAGGGGGGCATTCAGGCTCCCCATGCAACAACTGAATAAAAAGAAGAAAATTCATGTATATAAAAATCAAGGACGAGAACCCATCCATCAAAAGTACAAGGCAAATGAGAGTACGAGTAGACAATTCTCAAATAAAAAAACAAAAGCAAACAATCAACAAAAATAAGATGAAAAAATCCTATGTAAATAGGACCCATGGTTATGAAATGACGATCAATGATAACAAAAAAAAAGTTCTAAGATGGAAAGAGCTGTTGTTGTCTGTCACAAATTGACTAATGATGGAGGTGCACTAGCTATGATGTGTGGAAAAAATGAGGAACACCAATTAAGTGCAATAGCCCGCTGAAGAATCACTATGACTTACACACACTACAAGGCTATGAACACACACTATCAATGATAAAAAAAAACTTTTATTAGATTTTGAGTGAATTCATTGATCACGTAGAACATAACTTATTAAAAATATAATAAATTCATTGGTTTAATGAACAAGGGCTAGTGAACTACACTCACATTTTGTACACAATAATGAAAAAGCAACAAATTTTCAACCAAAGTTTACACTAAGGATTGTTCTTAAAAAAGGATTGAAATCCCTTTCTTTTAATAGTAGGGAACTATCGTCATTAGTTGACCACAACAACCCCGAAAGCTTTTTAAATTAGCCAACAGAAGAAAAAACTAAGAGTTTTTTTTTGTCTGTCCTAGTGAAGTTCTGCACAAGTTTCCTCAGGATGTTCAAAACATCCGACACCTACGAACTTTCTTGTTCTAGGGAGGAAAGTTGTGGTTTCTTTGGACACTATGAAGCCTGGCCCCTATTTGCATACATACTAGGCTACAAACAATTTGCCTTGTTTGGAATCCTTCCAGAACTTGTGCTTTTTCTCTTTATCTACTTAGATTATGAAATTCAGTGTTTTGAGGGAAAAAAAAAGATAGAAAAAGAAACCTCAGCTTAGCTTTCCCCCTGAAAACAAAACCCAATTAAAATTGTTTTTCATTTGTGTGCAATTGGCCCAAGTATATTGAAACCTCTTTTAAATCTCACCCATCCCAATACTATTTCAATTGAAGTGGGGTTAACTTCAGAATTCTTCTGACAAAATCATTTAGTTTTTTTTTTTTTTTTTAAAAAATTATTTTCCAAATGAAAATCAATTTAAATTTAATAACTTTTTCCCTTTTGGTCCAAATAT
>Ga0116231_10010064_pt1 | contig 15483 bp, 14 predicted proteins | sample S1TSphgellanicum_2_FD_89695 | JGI IMG/M metagenome (GOLD analysis project Ga0116231, IMG submission 89695) | Host-associated microbial communities from peat moss isolated from Minnesota, USA - S1T2_Fd - Sphagnum magellanicum MG | ecosystem: Host-associated > Plants > Peat moss > Unclassified...
CACAACAACGAGTTTGCGCGATGCTTCTCAGGCAAGAGGAACATGTTTTGTTGGCCGTTTATTTGCAAGTTTGGCCAGATGGGGTCCAGATCAGTCTGTCATTTTTGGGAGAAAAATCGCCAAATGGCAACTCTGCCTCAAATTTGTGGCTAAAATTCTCATTTTCCTCAAAAAGAATTCGCCAAACTTCGACCCTTTTTGGGGAAGAGCGTGTCGCCACAAGTCTGTCTACTGACTACAGTTTAAATGATCCTGTGCAAAAGCGTCGCCAGTTATTGCAAACTCTGACTGAATCTGTCTGGGGGACCGCTCGCCAGTGTTGCTACATTACAAAAATGAGCAAAAAAAAAAGACTGGAGACTTCCAGATGCGTGATCAACGCGCATGGCGAATCAAGCACACCCATCTGTAACGAAGAATATCAAAGAAGAAAGAAAAATTCCCGCAAACGCAAACAACCACCCAATAACGAAATCGCCCAAAAAGCAACGAGGGAAATTCCCTCATCAATCAATGGACCATGCATTGCACCAGTTTTGTTGCCATTATTGTTGTCGCCATTGTTACCACCAAACTCCAATCTCGGTCTGTCTTGGTCTGTGTTTTTCTCAGTCTTGTTGTTGGTCTGGTATGGTCTTTGGAACATACCTGCATGGTCCTGATACTTACCAGAGTTTTCTTTTTGTTTTTAGCCTTGCCTACCAAGGCAAGGATATTGTGCTTAGATTCATTATAGACTATGGTAGCTTAAGGGATTTTGGCCCCTACTAGGTAATAATAATAGGTCTATTTTGATATGAGGATTTTTGAAAGAGGATATTTTGGCTTGTGTTGAAACTTGAGATTAGTTGTAGAGTTATAATATCTTGGAGGATTTTGGTTTCTTTTAGAGGATTTTGTGAAGATGATTTTTGATGAAATTTCAAATTTTACGGTTTTTTGATGATTTTTTTCGAAGAAGGGTACTTGCAACAGAATATTTATTGAAAAATATTTTTCGCAAAATGGTGAAAATTTGCCACAAAAAAAAAATCACTGATACAAGATTGGTATTACCTCGAGTCCATACCAAGCTGGGTAATGGTAGAAGGCTGGTGTAGCGGGTCATATCAGATTGGTAGGGTCCTTGCTACCATTGTTGATAACCGTGTCGATAATAGGAGCAGGTCTATACCATAGTATGGAGCCAGCTTCAACACCTGTCTGTCAAATAATTTTCCATGTTGAAAAATAGAATATTTCTGAATGTTTCAAAAGATTCTATAATCTCCTTCAAATAAATTTCCTTCTTTTTGGGGGATAATTTCAACAATTCTACAAATAATATAATCAGTCTTGAAGATGCAAAGGTATACCAGACCAACACTGGGTTTTTTCTGGCACCACCTAACACAATGATGGTCAGCAGCAGCAGCATTAAGAGCCCCAAGGATCGATTCATAAGTAACTTGATCATCCAAGAATTGGTGGTTGTTGTTGTTGTTGTTGGTTTTTTAATTTAAAAAAAGGAGGGGTTAATACACACCCAACATGACAATGGTCAGCTCCATTAAGAGACCGATTGTAAGATGGATTCAGAAATGAATTCAGAGATGATTCAGAGACGGATTCCACAACAAATTTGTCATGGAAAGCAAATCATCTTGGGTGGGGTCAGTACTCAAGAGAAGATGTAGCCAGAAAATTCTGCTCTTGAATTTCTGTACAGCTCAGGAGGTTGTTTGGAGAATTTTGGGTGGTGTTTGTGATTGTGGAGAGAACAGAGCGATTGTGTATCACTTATTACTCTGCAAAATTTCAAGCTTCTTTCAGCAATCTACTAAGAGTGATCACAACATCTTTTAGCAATCTAATAAGAGTGGTTATGAACTTTTTTAGATGCTTTGCAAATGAGAGTGAGTGGATGAATGATGACGATGAAGCTCTTTGAAGCTTGGGGAATTTCATTACATGAGACAATCATGAATTCTCAGTTTCACATCTGCTGGGCTGACCAGAGCTCTGATTTTCGAACTTGGATCATTCTTACACACACATGAAGAAGAAAAATTTCCACAGTGAGAGTTGTGTGATCTTCAAGATGAATATTCCCTTACACACAAACAAAGAAGAAAATTTGGTACCACGAGAGTTGTGTGATCTTGAAACTGGATCATCAATGATGAAGAAAGTTTGATACCATGAGAGTTTTGTGATTTTCAAACTGGATCCTTCCTTGCACATGAATGAAGAAGAAAAGATTTAAATCTGGTACCATGAGTGTGATAAGGGGTTGTTGATTGAATGTCTTCTTCTTGACTTTGGATGCTCTTGTGGTCTTCAATCCTTTCTTCACACATGCACCAACATGAGTACATCTTGCTTTTCAGAAATTCAGAGGCAGTAAATCCCTTCATCTGGACATATTGGAAGAAGGGCTTTTGGATTCCCCCCGAGTAAGTGACACCATCGATACCCAGGACCTTTTGAGAACTGAAATGCAGGACTTGTGTTGTTTGGGAGACTGAGCAGGAGATATAAAATAACAACTCTCTTGACAATGAACTGCAAGTACTCTCTTAACAAGCTGAATTAAGAGAGGACCACCATGATACAACCAACACTTGTGTGGATTATTACAGACACCAATCTTCCCAGAACTGCACAACCGAAGGGAATTTGTGAGAGCTTGGTGGAAGTCCATTTCAAGGAAAACAGGGAGGGAGCTGGCACTATTTCTTTGAAGTGTATTCCCTGGCACCAAAGATGGTGGATCCAACCCTCACATTAGTGCTCCCCATTTCAATCTGCAAGCAAAACATGGGTACACATAGAGTCGTTGTAAGTGAGCATGCTGTACCTGCCAGTGCTAAAATAAAAAACTAGGATCTGAATTCAGTATCTGTGCACTAGAAACCTGAAGAAGATACCAGAAGAACAGGTGCCATTACAGTAAGGAAGGAAATGGAATGCTATATGAGACCAGATGATGTTGAAAGCAAAAGAGAGATGGATATAAAGGACAATACCGCAAGTTCAAAGTCACCAGACATCCCCATTGAAAGCTCACATTCATGTTCAGGTATGTCAAGCTCCTTACATACATCCTTCCGACAGTTTGCTAGTGTCTGCATCCACCACTCCAGGAGTGTAATGTTTTAGAGATAAAACTTCATAAGCTGCTGCAGACCCCACAGCACCCTCAAAGTGTGTTCTTCACAGCACACACCAAAGCTTTTACATCTTTCTACTCTGTGCCACCCAAACCCTGTGAGCTCCAAGAGTCTACTCCAACTCCTCAAATCCAGAATCCCCGAACTGGAAATTACCTGAAAATTTTCAGGTGTGGAAGTATAGTCACGCATGCCAATGGTCATAAGTCCAGAAAAAAGTAAGTTTGGGCAATCTTGCTTCACATGCTTTGCAAGATGTACACATTCAGATGGCTCCACTCCTGATTTCGCTGTCCAATTGAAAGTTCAACCAAATTGATGCACAAGTATTTCAAATGACAAAAAAACCCCAAATTATCTTCAGATCTGCTGCTAATGTGACAAACACATGTGTTCCACTGCCACGAATAAAGTTATCAATTGACTGGGAAATTTTGTAGGTTCTGAAGGAGGAAGACAAAGTCAAGGTTTGAGACCTACACTCTTCTCCACTTGTATTAACCTGCACCATAACTCGAAGAGGTTGTCTTCCCACCCCACTCACTGCACGATCCAAGTGATTTGCAACCTGTTGCAAAAACCTGACTGAGTGACCCCCTTCCAGAGATAAAAGCTTATGACTGGAGAAAAGTAGAAGCATCTGGAAAATAGCAAACCTCCTAACTCTCAAACAACCAAACAAGAACATACATGTCGATGAAAAATCTGCCATACCTTCAAGCTGTCAACACCTTCCACCATATAGAGATTGGGAACACCTGCTGCAGCAGCCCCATGTATAGATTGCAAGCCCCACAAAAACCACAACAAACCTGAGTGAGCCTTGTCTTCTACATCTTTCAATGAATCCATCTGCTACACACACCATATTTCAAGCCTAGAAATCCTCTTTCTAAGCCCTTCTTCACCAAGTGGAGGATCTTAATTCTTTCTGAAGTAGGTCTGGAATGTGGAACCACTCAGCCACCAATCTTTTGAATCTACAGCAGCCAAAGCAGACATGTGCCCTGAATGCTGTGCACTCAGAGTAATACATGTGCATTCCTGTATGTACACACACTCCTTCCTGTTTCTGCATCTAGTGGAACTCATGTAACAAGTCTGCTTATGCTCATTTGCATGCCATTACCTTGGAACGAGGAGAGATTGCAAATTTGGATTCTGTGTTGATCACAAGTTGATCCAAAAATAATAGAGAAAAGGGAAGTGGTGGCAAACTCACACACAAGCACCTTTGCTTTATTGCTCTGAAGATGCCCGACAAAATGCCATTGTATATCTGCAGGCAGCTGCCAAGTTTTTTCCCATTCACACCCATCTTTCTTAGAACATGAATTTTCTATTCTGCACCACTATGGAACACACACACACACACACAGAGCTTGAAGGTTTTGCATCCTAGGAAGCTCTGGCAGCAACAGACACAAAAGGTTGAAGGTTTTGCATTCTAGGAAGCTCTGGTAGCAACAAACAGAAGATTGAAGGTTTTGCATTCTAGGAAGCTCTGGTAGCAACACACACAAGGTTGAAGGTTTTGCATTCTAGGAAGCTCTGGTAGCAACACACACAAGGTTGAAGGGTTTTTGCATTCTAGGAAGCTCAAGCAGTAGAAATCTTCACATTCAGTGAGGTTTTTCTGTCATGAAGGTGGTCTTGTTTGATGAAGCTCTACTGCTGGAAGCACCATCACTTCTCTCATGCTCCTAGAATCAATGTAAAACCCAACAGCAGCTCTTGATGATGATGATGATGATGATGATCCATAGCCAAGAAAAAGATGGAAGAGAGGTTTGGAGTTTGCCCAGCAGAGCCATGGAAGAAGAGAGGATTTGGGAAGAGATTTGGAAGGGACCTGGGGTGCTTTTTCGAGGAATTCTTGCACATAGTTTTCTCCAAAATGGCGATGTCCGCCATCATAGACTTCCTGAATCATCGACACTGGCTTTGTCTTGCTCACAGCCACCACTCTCACCTACATTCACTCGCAAAATTGCCATTTGTTTTCTCGAATTTGAACAAAACAAACCCAAGGTTTTGCAGATTGCGCTTGCAAGTTTGTTGTCAAAATTATGTTGAAAAGACACACGAAAAACAAACTCTCAGAAGACTTTGAGTGAAATCCAGAAGCCGAGGTTCAAGTAGAGTGAAGAACAAGACGAAGAAGAAGAAGAACAAGAACAAGAACAACAACAAGACAAAGGGTACGTGTTTAGAAGAGACCTGTGAAGCAGGGCGATGGGCATGATCGCAAGCCTGTTGCACACGCTGCATGACGTTGCGCAAAGCTACCAGCGCTGCTGCACTCTCTGCTACTCTTCTGGCCATGACAATCACACACTACTGCAGTTCCTCCGATTCTTCTTTCTTCCCCAAATAGAATGCAATTCCCAATTTCACCACTTCCTCATTGCACAGCTTCTTCCCTTAAAAGGCCAAGCTTGAAGCTTCTTCAAGGATTCATGATGACTACACTACAATCGGTCTAACATAACTTTTTCTTGATCTTGAAGTGTCCATCGAAGGCAGTAGTTTTGGGTGGGAAATCTGATCGAGCTTCTGCTTCTGTGGTCATCAGCGGCTCGGAATCTTCTTTTTGCACCCACAACAATATCGTCTTCCCTGACCTTTGGATCCAAGCTTTTCTTCCCTCCCTTATTTCTTTCTATCTGCCATGGTTTTTTCTGTCTGGGAGACGATGTCGATGCATGTAGTAGTCTCAACAACAAACAAGACATTTGTTTGTTTCTGCCCACACAAGTGCAAGAACTTTACTGTTCTGAAATTGGGAGATGATGCAAGGCAGAAGTGCAGATATTGCAGTAGTTATGCTGCTGCTCTTCTACTTTCCGGATGCGGCAAGCATGCTTGTTGCGATTAGGAGGATGCATGCAGCAGCACAGGAGGTGAGGAGGGGTTTTTGCACCTAGGGTTTGAAGAGAGTGGAGGAGGCTTGACAATCATTTTATTGCCTCAAGTTTTGTGTGGGGACAAGTGAAGATGAGAAGAGATTATGAGAAAAAAGTTTTGTGTTCTGATGACAATGAGAGATGCTTGCGGTGCAGGAAAAACAGTGGAGAAGAAGAAGAAGGAGATCCATGCAGCAGTCAAGCAGATGTGCACATCTATGGTGGTAGATACCTATATGAGCATCTGCAGAAGAAGCTCCCTTTCTCACCACCAACCAGCCAGCCAAACAGCCTTTGTGTTTCTGTGAGGAGGACAACCACCTGATCTTGGAGAGGAGCTTGCTTGGTTCCCTCTCAAGTCTGAAGGAGAAGGACAGTAACCATCGTTGCTGTTTTCTCTCTCAAGACTGAAGGAGAAGGACAGTGCCCGTGTTTGCTTGTTCTCTCCAAGACTGAAGGTGGGGGACAGTGACCATGCATTATTGTGCATTGTGAAAATGCTCAACCAGCAAAACAGTACTCATATACCCCAACACATGAGCTTTCTGCCAGAGTGAGTGTCTCTCAAAGTCTCAACAAAGATGTCCAGATATCCAAGGATCCGACAAAAAGACCCAACAGGTTATATACTTTGTCCATGAGTTTTCTGATCTATCGTGTTTTGTCCATGAGTTTTCTGATCTATCATGTTTTGTACATACAACTGTGTATAGAACAGTTTCTTTGGACCTTACATATTTGAATGATGATGATGATGGCGGGTGGCAGCAGCATTGATACAAGTCCTAAGATTGGTGGTGGCTAATTGTCTTCTGCTGCTGCTTTGAAGTATGGAAGTGAGCTTGGATTAGGTTTGACACGCACTTGCTGTTCTGAAAATTCTCTCCAAGTGAAAGGTCTGTACAATGGAGGATTGTTTGCATCTACAAACTCGGGTGCAGATGTCACGACTACTGATGGCTTGGGAAAAACGAAGTAAGCAGCTGTCAGCCTTGCTCCAGTCTTTGACACAACTGCACGATGTTGTATACTCTTTAGATGATCATTGGTGAGAACCTGTGGAATGACAGAAACAACCAGAAATCACAATGAGCATCATCATCATCACTGCTGTGATCCCATCAAGCTCAAACCTGGACTCTTCTACTTTGCCTTCTTTGATGCAGTATGGATGTGTTCCTCATGAGTTACCAAGGCTGCTGGTGCAGCAGCATGAGAGAGACCAACCTGTAACATGTCAGCGATATTGATACATAATGCATGTTTGTGAGGCATCACTCGGACCCATTGTCCATCTTTCACTACTTCCAGACCACTGACATCATCTTGGAGTAGGATTGTCAAGAGCCCTCCATCCATGTGTGGGTTGAGTCCAAGCACTTGTTCAGTGCTCTCAGAACGATGATAGAAATTTGCACGAAGCATTCCTTCTGCTTCCGTTTTGAAAATGTCAAAGTGGCTTGGATTGAGTCCCAATTCAGCAATCAAGAGGTCCAGTATCTCCATTGCAAGATTCCAAAAAGCCACATTGCACTCCTTGAAAGTTGCACTGCCAGATCAAGAAATTGTGAGGACTTTCTGCTCTCCACAAGTAAATTATATATTCTCCCCTCCTCCCACATTTGGAGGGGTAGTAGTAGGGTTGCAATAGAAGAAGAAAAAAATTCCTTACCAGAACTCAGCAGCGCTGGAGTGCGGGAAGAGTGTTTGTGCATAGTCTCGCACCACTACTTCATTCCCTGCTTCTACTTGGAAAAGTTCCAATGGTCCTGAATTCTCCCGCATCTGGTAGCCTCTCATCCCTGTCATTGGTGATCTTTCAGCTTCTTGCTTTCGTTCCATAGGAAGAGAAAAAAGACTCAGCATCTGTGTCCTGTATCTCTCAATAAGCTCCTCTGGAACTCCATGATTCAGGGCCTGAAAGATCCCCCATTCCTTGCAGGCAGTTGCAAGTACTGCTCCTCCTTGCGTCTTAGATGATCCCTGAAGTCTGGCAGCTCTTACAGCAGCCAGGTCGATGATGGGGATTGCGGGTGGTGGTGGGTCCAAAGAACCCATGCTAAGCTCTGAAGGTGGTGAAGTCACTGTCTGTGAAACAAAGCTCTGGTTTGGCAAGTGCGATCTGCAGGCAGAGGTGGATATGTCTTTGCAATTCAATGAAAACTGACTAGGTTGTGCAAGCAGTGGTGCACTCAGAGAAAACATCCCAACAGTGTAGTTTTTGATCTAGCAACCAAGAAAGAGAGATGCTCAAATCTCACAAACCCCCAAAAACAACAGCAAGAGAATCAAACTCTCAAGCTCCTTCATGCACTAAGAGAATCCTGTCTTATGGATTTTCTCAGGAGGGTAGTAGAAAAGAAACTCCAAGGAACAAAGAAAAACACATGTGACCACATTGAACATCAATTGCAAGCCCAGTCTCCAAACCAATACTCCAGTACAATCAGATAGATCTTTCTCAAAGCAAACCCACAATCAAGCAAAAAACCCTTGCCATTAGTAAAATAATGGAGAAAAGTGGGAAATCTTATCCTTTTTTGCTCGGTGAAGAATCAATGAAAAAGTTCTGAATGACCTCAGGTATGGGAAAAGCCCCTCTTGATGGCAGGATGCAAACATGGGGCACCAACCTGGAAGAACCCTAAAAGCACATCTCTAATGCACATTCCAAGAGAACCCATCTGCCATGGGCCCCACAGCACATCAAGCTAAACACAAAGAAAAGTCCACTGACTGACTGACATGCAATCATCACATCACCAAGACAGAAATTTCATCACAGCAATCACCTTAACAGATTTCCATCAGGACAGGCACAGCATCATATGTATGCCCCACAGCATATTCTACTGATTGCAGCTGCCAAAGGAAAGGAAGCAGGGACATGAGGAAAAGCATGAAGCAAGACAGCCAAGGAACTTTTCATGTTTTAAAGCTGAGATCTCTGTTGACATTTGGAGCCTTGAGATAACAGCAGCAAGAAGATAAAAGCAGCAATGAAGAGAATTCCAACAGTTTTTCCATGAAGCAAACTTCACTACCACAGAGTCCAGTTTTATTTTGTTAATGAACAAAAGGGTGGTGGTGTAAATCCTCCCCCCTGGTCCAATGCGGCCAAATCTCCTGTAAACTGCATGAACTACTGCCACAATGGGCTACATATTGAGGCTACATCTGACATCATTGTGGATCCATTGGGTATGCCAATTCCCACATCCGATGTGCAAGCAAACAATTCTCTGTTCTTCTGGGCCCTAGAGAAGGGCTCACTTATTCCCTGACACTTGCTACCCAAGAATCAATATCTGCACATTTGTGTGTGTGAGCGTGTGTGCGTGTGTTGAAGAATGAATTGGCTCACCAGCCAGCCTTCTATACTTAACTCCTGGAGACTGAAGTCTATGGATTCACGAGCTTGTTCTGTCTATTCCTATTAGAGAGAAAAAAACCAATGAACCTAATGATTCACTCAAAACTATCGGGAGTGAATCCACTCTAACACTAGATTTCACAAAAAACTAACACAATAAACTAATGATCACTGTGCTATGAGATTTTACAGGCATTTGTTAACTTTGCTAGAGCGGTTGGCACAGGTAAGGCAAATCTCCTTGACAAGATTTTGCATACTGAGGTTGGACAGCAAGGGTCTTACATTCCCCAAATGTACAAAATGTGTGCATGAAAAGCTGATGGGTTTACTTTTTCTGAAACTCATGAATAGTGAAGCTGGTTCTGGAGTATGAATTCCATACTGCACAGAGTTTTAAGAAAGCTCGCTGCCACCAGCATATGCCCACACCTGCAAATATCAATACAGCAGCAGTGGGAATTAGGGAATGAAAAAAGTTTGTTGCAGACATTGCACCGGGAAGGAAAAAAACTTGGGTCACACTTTAGCTATGGATGGGGTGGGCCTCAAGATCAGGCTTCTCAAAGCTATTGACAAACCTTGAGAGTAGAGTCCCAGCTGCCGGTGCAAAGTGCACTCCCATCAGATGATACCCCAAGGCAGCTTACACGATTGCTGTGACCACTCGGCAAACCTCCTCCCAAGTCTGTCACCACCTGAAACTCACAACAACAGACCAAAGACATCCTTAGCAAACAGGACTACCAAAACTGATCAATTGATTGATCTTGTGGGTAGCTAATGATTTCAACTATATATATCTCTAAGAAATTGCAGAGAGAAATCTCCACAACAAGAATTTGGAGGTAGCACAACAATGAGCGCAGTCATAACCTCCTCACTCACAAAGTGTCAGATCATGGGCTTCTTCATCACAAATAACAGTGATGAGCTGCCATTACTACCCACTGACTTCATCAGCTCCTGACAGTTACACTCCACTACTAAAATGTCAAAATCTTTGCCCTGACATAAACTCTAAATACCCGAGACATTACCTATCGATAGCTTAATAGCAAAAAGTGACAGCCATTGTTACCTCAGCCAGAAGTGTGTCCCAGGCATAACAGTTACCATTTGAGTAACCAGCAAACAGGAGGCGCCCAGAATACGAGAAAGCAATAGAAGTGACATTATTAGCAGGACCAGGCATGGCATGTGTGCTGCTGCTGTTTCGATACTGCTGCAACTCATGGCCAGTACGAGTGTCAAAGAGTCGGCAGCTACCATCATCACTCCCAGTTCCAAAATGAAGCCCATCTGGGAGAAACTGAACAGCATTTACATCATCATCGTGGCCATGAAAGGTGCGTACACAAGAGGAGGTTCTTGTGTCCCAGAGTTTTGCAGTCATGTCACATGAGCCTGACACAAACATCTTTGAGTTGCTTGCACTGATCGACACACTGCAACCAAAAAAAATTCCACTCAAAGACATCAATCTGTGTTCTTCTCTCTTGGTGTAATCAAGTATGCTCAACAACTAGTACAGATTCCATACAGACACAAATCCTGCCTACCAAAATCTTCACCATCTTCCCCATCTGTAAGAGTACCTCATCACGTCACTAGTATGACCAGCTGGACCGGAGTCACCTCCGAATAGAGAAATACGCTGGTTGGTTTCAGCATCCCACATAATACAGGTGTGATCTCCTGAGCTTGTGATAATGTGAGCTTCTTCATCTGGCACATAGCGACAACAAGAGAGATAGCCCTTATGGCCAACAAGTGCACAGGACAAGGGCAGATTGCCATCTCTGCCGGCAGTAGAGTTCAGGTTGAAGATAGAGCAAACGTTGTCTAGGCCACCACAAGCAACTGCATGACCACCAGGAGAAAATGCACATGCCATAACCCATGCACATGGAAGCTTGATTGCATGTGTCTTTTGGCTCGAAATTGCATTCCAGACAATAAGACGTCCATCTTGTGAAGCTGATACTATTCGTGTCCTTTCTCGATATGACCAGTCCAGCGAGTAGATCTGAACCCCCAAGAAACAACATCCACAATAAGAGCATCATGTCATGAGCAGCAGGAGGAGCAATTTGTTTTCCTTCACATTGTGAAGCAGAACCCTTCAACTGTTGGTACACATTTTTTGTCATCAACAACCATGTCAACACAAAGAAGGAAGAACAACAACAACAACAAACACAACGATGATTTGTTTCACACCAACAACCTGCCTCCTGCTGCTGCAATGAACATGGTTTCTTAGCTTGTTCATGAACAATGGTTTGTTTGCTTCAAACCCATTTTTCTTGTTGAGAAAAAACTCAAAATGCTGGTTGATGAATGATGGGTGAGGAAGGATTGTTCGTTCCCATTAGAAGAAGAAGCTCAAAAACCAAAGGTGCACCACGCACCTTGCCTGTGTGTCCTTGAAGAGTTCTGCAGCACCTGAAAGCATTGACATTGAATTTCACTGCTGTTCGTCCAAGACTCTCGGCATATGTGGCTACTGTGGTGGTCCACCCCCCAACAACAACAACAACAATCCCCAACAAAATCCTCACATCAGGAGGCACACACTGTAAGAATTCACAAATTTTCACAAAGCTACAGATATTGCTCTCTCATGAGCAAGCTCTGAAAACCAGCAAGTCTTCAGCATTGTCTTCTTCGTGCACAAGAAGGAGAAGAAAAAAAAGAAGAATCATTGTCTCGTTGCATAAGGAGAAGAATGACGAGCAGTCATCTCTTACAAAAACACACTGGAAGCTTTGGGCCAGGAGAAGCTCTGAATCCTAGAGCTTGTTTCGTCTTTTGCTTGCTGCTCTGACTTCTGCGCACAAACATCTCTCTGTGTCTCTGTGTCTCTGTGTCTCTCTATGTGTCTGTGTCTCAGTGGTTGAGCGATGAGCACTTGGGGTTGGTTTTTCAGATTCTTGCTTTGTGCTTGCAAAGCTAGATTGGGAGCTCTTACTTATGATTGTTGGATTTGAAGAAGAAGAGAATGGAAGACGATCTATCTATCTAAGAGCACGATGAGAGTGTTGGTTGGTTTGTTTGTTCCCATACTTACCATCGGTGTCGAGGAGCGAGGCACGTTTGATGCGCAATTGGTCTCTCAGGTTGTGCACTTCCGCCTTGGCCGCTGCGTGGCGCTCTCGGAGATCAACGACAGACATACCGTCCTCTTCTCTCACTCTCTCTTTCTCTGTCTCTCTGTCCCTCCTCACCCTTCCAGCAGCTTCGCCTGTAGTCTAAGCTTTCATCAATCTAAGACGAACTCGCACAACAACACTTCCTCCCGTCTCCTGCTGGCATCATCTGCTCCATCTTCAAGCGAGGCAAGCGAAGATGAGGAGAGGAAGAAGAGGAAGAAGAACTCCATGGCGAAGATGATGATGACGACGCTGATGCGAGGAGAGAATGAGAAGAAAGACGGCGTCTTTGGCGGCATATCAATCCAGTTTTCGCGCTCCACCCTTTACTATATTCTTCCTTGCTCCCTTCCTTTTTGGCTTCCGTGTGTCTCTCTCTTACTCTTTCTCTGTCTCTCTCGCCGCGCACAATCCTCTGTTGTCGGTAGTCACTGTTTTTGTTGCTAACCTAGATTCACCACCTAGAGACGAGGAGGAGAACAAGTCAGAAATCTAATCTGAAAACACGAGTCTTTGTCGCGACACTTGCATGTGCATTCACAGTTTGCGGCATGTCTTGTCGATTCTCCAAGTCTTCATCAACTCCAAGCTCAATCTGCATTTTTTCTAAAGCTTTTATGCAACGCAATCCAGGTTTTTGCTTGGGATGTCGAGCTCGAGCTTTTCGCAACCTTAGCTTCAAAATCTCTATCTTGCTTTCCGCAACCTTAGCTTCAAAATCTCTCTCTTGCTTTCCGCAACCTTAGCTTCAAATCTCTCTCCCTCTCTCTCTCTCTCGTCTCTCTTTTGCTGCAACCGATCTGCAAACGACAAGATCAGCCATCAAGTTTACTCTCAGCTGACAGGTCTAGAGAGAGTCTTATCAGGAACAGGTGGCAACGTTGTGTTTTTTTTTCCCCCTGTCTTCCTCTCATCAGAGTAGAGTTAGTACCTCTTGTTGTTTGCCTTGTGTGTTGTTGTGCTAAATCTTTGTGGGTTTCACAAAACATCTATCTTTTGTTGCCGATAATAATAAATCTCCTAGCAACAAACAACAACAATCCTTTGTGGGTTGTGAGAATCCTTCTGCTTCTTCGTCTTCTTCTTCTTCTTTTTCTTCTTCTTCAAGCGATCCATCAACACCCCATCCACAACAATCACAACGACAATGATCAAACACCAAAATATGTCTGTCCTCCCAATTGCACAAAATACTTGTTGGCTACATTCTCTTGGTACTATTTTGCTTGCTTGTTTGCTACAATCTCTGGCTTGCTTGCTTGCTTGTTGGGTACAAGCTCTTGGTACAATCTCTTGCTTGCTTGTTGGTCACAAGCTCTTGGTACAATAATCTCTTGCTTGCTTGCTTGTTTGTTGGGTACAGTCTTGTGATGCTTTCTTGATGTATATACATGCACATGTCGTGCTGCACATACAGTCCATTGCTAAGATGTTCGTCATCAATCAACGAACGACACAAGCAGCATGGCATTGTCTAAATGATTGTCGTCTCTTGTGTTGACTGATTCCTGAGTCCTTCTTCTTCGACAAATCCCCATTTCAATTTTGGGGTTGACCACCCGAAGAGACAGTTTGTGCTGCATCGTCATCACCGTCGTCACTGTCATCATCTTGTGCACGTCTTTGGTTTGCAACTTTGCAGAGTACCAAATTTTCTCACGCACGTTTTTTTGCAATTCCTCAAGTTTTGGTTTGACTTTTCGATTCTGTGGTCATTCAAATTTCATTCTATGTTGGGTTGACGATGGTGACGACCACCATCGCCCATTGGGGTTGGCAAAAACTTGAGACAGAACAAGAACAAGGCAAACACAAGTCAACTCTGGTACTTACTTCCTCAAACTCCTCACATTCCCCCTTCATCCTCATAACCAAGTCTGAAGGGTTCCTCATCTTTCTTTCAAGGGGTTTTTGTCTTTGAAGTTTGAAGAAGTTTTCTTCCCCTTTGAAGGTTGTTCCTCTTTCTTTGAAGAAGGGTTCATGGTTCAAGTAAAGTAGATTGCAAAATGATCAATCACATTGCCTTCAAAACAAGTCTCTAAGTGCTTGTCATGCCACAATCTGCAAGCTGCCTCTTTCCAAACGTTTGAAGGGCAGACAACACTTTCTGTCTTCACATAAAATTTCACTCCACAGTTGGCCACTTCTTCAGATTGAAAGAAAGTGACTGAAAAGCAGAGGAGCTTGGTGAAGGACCTGGGAGTTTGTTGAAGGACCCTGATTTTATACCTTAGTTTTGGGCATTGAAGCTTCTTCTTCCTGTGGGGCTGTGTTTTTTTCTTATGACTGAAATCACTGGGGTTGCAAAACAAACCCAGAACAACAACCATGCACTAAAACTTCCTGCAATCAACAAGAGATGTTGTTCATGTCAAGTAGGAGGTGATGAGGAGGATGTGATAAGAGGTTGTGCTTGCTTTCTTAAGTGTCTTCCCTCAATCTCACCTCTGGATTTCCACAGTGTTAGTGTCAAGTAGGTGATGAGGTCGGACAACGCTTATAGCATGGAACCCTTGAACTTATGTAGTATGCAAACATGATGGTGGAAGCATATGTTCTTTCAGTGAGTTCACTATCTAAACACACATCATGTAAGCAAACCCCAAAGTGAGTCGTCATGTAAGCATTGCAAAGAACCAAACATGTTTTGTCATTTATGAATTGAACAAAGGCAAAGACTTAATAGAGGAGGAAAAACATACCTATATGTATTGAATGAAGGCAAAGATCGAATAGAGGAGGAAAAAATACACATGGATCAGTTCGAAGGTGAAGACTCAATAGAAGCAAAATTGAACAACAAAAGGATGATCATGGGGACTTTGAAATTTGTGAGCTGATGATTGCATTTTGATTCCATTTGCACTGACAGAAATATCCACAATCATGTGGTGGTA
>Ga0116231_10010065_pt1 | contig 15482 bp, 9 predicted proteins | sample S1TSphgellanicum_2_FD_89695 | JGI IMG/M metagenome (GOLD analysis project Ga0116231, IMG submission 89695) | Host-associated microbial communities from peat moss isolated from Minnesota, USA - S1T2_Fd - Sphagnum magellanicum MG | ecosystem: Host-associated > Plants > Peat moss > Unclassified...
AAATTCAAACACATGATTTGTAAATGGAAAAACCTTTGTGGGTAGTACAAGAATAAATAAAATATATTTTTCATATCTTAAACCTTCATTTGATTTATGAATTTATATTATACAAAATTTCTTTCAATATATCATAATTTTATTAATAACTTTTAATTTAGACATATGAGTCCATAAAATTTATCGCCATAAATTATTTATAAATGGATCATAAATCAATTATAATATCTAAATTTATGTTAGTTATATTAAGTTGATTTATAAATTTAATTTAAATATTTTAATTATATTTTAAATAAATAAATAAATATTTTTTTCAATTTTACACATATACTTTAATATGATTGTGTAATATTTATTTATATACATATAATATATAAAGTCTTAATTAAATTGATGATAAAAATTTAGTGTAAAAATAAATTATATATTGACCACATTTTTATTTTTTAAAAAATTATAATATAAAAATATTTTTAATATATCATTTTTGTTAGTAAAATTTATTTCAATGTTTGATAATTAATTTAATCATATAAATTTTTAAAAAATGGATCATATATCAGATCTATTTTTAAAAATAGAATTAAAATTTTTATATGACTTATATGTATAATGTTAGTTGAAATTAGTTTCCTACACGTCATAATTCCTTATGTGTGAACTTATATTGGTAGTCATTTTTGAATCATTATAAAGTAATTTTATGATCACATTATGTATATAATGACACATCATTTTGTCCATGTCATTTGCATAATCATTCTTTAATTATATTTGAAATGGTTTTATCCTAATCACATTTTCATATTATATTTTAAACATCCATGTCATTTTGTCATCAATCGTGGATGTCATATGGATGAAAATTTGTAATGAAAATACAACATCAACTTTCATGTTACCACATCATTATTTACTAGTCAATTACACCACAACTTTTTACACGGAGGATTTGAAATAATATCTTATTATTATAGTAAATTACTAGTTGTTTAAGACATTTAGTTATTGATTTCTTGGTTGCAAAGGACAAGATTTCTTCTAGTGGACATTGCATACCTGAGTAGTACCCAAGAGAATTGGAAAGGGGGGTTATGGGGGAGAAGAATCAAAGGTTTAAGGGACTAGGGTGATAAAAGTTCGAGGAAAGGAAAAAAAAAGGAGAAGGACCAAGGTAGCATTGAGCTTGAGTAGAGGAAAGAAAGAAGGATCAAGGTAGCTCGAGCTCAAAGAAAGGAGGGAAAGAGTCGAGGGCAACAACTTGAGTTGAGTTATAGGAAAGGAGACAGAGAGAAGGACCATGTAGCATTTGAGTTCGAGTTTGAAGAGAGGAAGGAGAGAGACCAGGACAATAATAGTTCGAGTCAAGCTCGAGGAGAGGAGGGAGAAAGAAAAGGAAAATGATAGTTTGAGTTGAACTTGAGGAGAGGAGAAAAAGGGAAGGACGAAAGAACACTCAAGTTGAAAGATAGAAAAGAGAGGGAAGGACCATAGAGCAATCGAGTTTGAGTTTGAGGAGAGGAGAAAGAGGGAAGGACCATAGAGTAATCGAGCTTAAATTCAAGGAGAGAGGGACCAAGGTAGCAACGACTCAAACTTGAGTTCGAGTAGATATGGACCAAAGAAGCAAAAGCTTGAGTTTGAGCTTGAATTGGAGAGAGGGACCAAGGCAGCAATAGCTCGAGCTCGAAGAGAGACACTAGGGCAATAGTAGCTTGGGTTTAAGCTCGAGCTTGAGCTCAAGGAAAGAAAGAGATTAAAGTAGTAGGAGCTTGAGTTCGAGGAGAAAGAGACTAGGGCAACAACAATTTGAGCTCGAGTTTAAAGAGAGAGAGAGACTAAGGCAATTGTAATTCAAGTTCAAGCTTGAGGAGAGACACCAACGTAGCAACAAGTTGAATTCAAGCTCAAAGAAAGAGAAACTAGGGCAATTGTAGTTCGAGTTTGAAGAGAAGAAAGAGAAAGAAAAATCAAGGCAATAGTTGAGCTTGAGCTCCTACTCGAACATGAAGAAAGAAGGACTAGAGTTGCAACAAATAGAAAAACTTTCGTTCTCCCCTAGTTCAAGTGTTGTGCTCCATACTTCCATCATACACGAGACATGCATGAACATGAACAATGGAACAAATACATAACATCAATAAATCAAACAATGTCAAACCCTACACGGAGAAGCAACCACATGAACAAGCTCAAAAAGCTTAGCTCCAAGTGCAATTCTCAAGCTCCAAAGGGAGACGATCAAAGGAAATGAGAAAAATCATTGAGGGAAGACCTACGGCGCCTCCAAGTGTTGAGGACTAGACTAGATGAGAGATGACCAAAGGAAATGAGAGAGATTGTTGTGGGAAGCTTGATGGCACCTCCACGCGGTGAGGACCGGACTAAAGGGAGACAAATAGTGGAAACAAGCAAGATTGTTGCCGAAAGCCCCCTGGTGCCTCCCAGCATTGGGGGAATTAGGTTTTAAAGAACAAAGGAACACCAATCACCATGGATGTGAAACCCTATGTAAAAATTTTGATCCCAACTATTGATGGTTGATGTACAATTTTACATAAAATTTGGTCCGGTTTTCCCTTCATCCAAATTTTGATTATAAGACACTCAGTGTTTACTTTCCATCAACATTGATTTTGAAAATAAGATCAAAGGTGTTTAGTCATAGGGAGTCCTCTGTTTGTTGGCTATTTTTTTCAGCAGCTAGGGGTGTCTGACTTTGGAACATGATATCTTGTTCATTTTTCACTCAAATGACAAGCAGTAAAAAGCGTTGGGAGTGCCAGGAGGTGCTCTACAATTTATCTTCAAACTCCATGGTCATTCAAGCTACTCCCTGAGCGCCTGGACTCTCAAAATCCTTAAGTGTTCGGTTATGGGCTGTTCTACCCTACCTTTCTGCCTGTTCCTTGTCACTGACTGGTTGAACCTCATAACTTACCCTGTGGTGTGTCCCATAATCAGTACTCTAGCTGTTCCCACACAATCAACTATATCCGGTAACCAGCACCCTCTCCCCACTTACCTAGTTCATAATTTTGATAACAACTAAGCACACTCAATATATTGTACATATTTTTCATGACAAGGAAACCCGAAAAATACTCAATAGATTAATTGCTTGCGATTTCTGTATAGGAGAAGGGCCTGAGCGCAGGTCCTTTTCCTATGTAAAGCGGATTTTTTCACTTTTTAGAAATAGTGAAAGGCTGGCTGGTACCTTCCACTGGTCAGAAGATCCCAGTAGAGCCTGGCTGGTAGTACCTTTCATCACAGAGGATCCCGCTTGCTGAAAAGAGGTAATGGAGCTGAAAATACAAAGGAAAAATCCAGGCAGTGCTTTGCGTAACAAGGGAAAACACTCCCTAATTTGGTCATAATTTTTATGACAAGGATAAAATCTCAATAAATTGCACACAATTTTTATAACAAGGAGAAATAATCTTTTTCTTAAAAGAAAAAATAAGTTGTTACTTCTTTTTATTTTTCTTTTGCAATTTGTGTGACACGTGTGTGGGGGGATAATTTCCTGGATTCTCATGTGCAGACAATTCTTTTTCAATTTAAAGAAAACTTCAAATTTGTTCTAAATTTAAAGAAAAATAATTTTTGTTTTAAATTTAAATCAAGATCACTGAATAAAGAGAAAAATAAAGTGACAAAATGTTAAATTCTGCGTAGTCTTTGGGTTACTGGAAGATTATACATTTTAGGGTTAGTGTTTAGGGTTAGCAATTTGTTTTTAAATTTAAAAAAAAAGGAGAATGCATTCTATAAAAGAGAAAAATGAAACCAAAAATGGGAATTCCACATCCATTTAGGGTTACTAGAAGATTCTCCCAATTAGGGTTAGGGTTAGACCTTAGGATTTAAGGAGAGGGTTTCCCAAAGCAGCAATTTGGTTTTATTTAAAGAAAAATCCAATTTGGTTTAGATTTAAAAGAAAAATCAGTGTGTGGAGAGAAAAAAATTATTATAAACCGAAGTTTTACATTCTTTTAGGGTTACTAGAAGATTCTACCCAATTAGGGTTAGGGTTAGGGCTTAGGGTTTAAGCACAGCGGGTTTCCGAGCGCAGCAGTTTTGGGTGCACTCACGCGCGCCCGGGCACAGATTGGACCGAGAGAGAGAGACAGAGCGAGCGCGAGAGAGATCTGTTGCAGCATCGCCACGCGTGTGATGCTCTCTCTCTCTTTGGTTGGACGCTTTTGAATATAATTAACTGTTGCCCGGAAGCAGTCGAGATTGCGGTCGCGAAAAGACTGCAGTTTTGGTACACAAACCGTCAGCAAGGGAAGGTAGGGGAAGAGGCGAGCGGCGATGTCAGTCGCTCGTAGGATGAAGAAGAATCGCAAGAGCAAGGAGAAAGCACTACTGACCATGGCATTGGCAAGTGATGATATGTCTGTTGAAGAAGAAGGGAAATCTAGCGGTATTTCTGTATTCGATGGAGCCAACCCGGCAGTCGGCGACGTTGAGCACGTAAAAGATGGAGTTGGTTCGGAGTCGAGACGCAAAAGGATTCTGAAGCGGAAGCGGAAACCAGCTCCTGCAGATGATGTCGAGGTATGGTGTGAACATTCTTATCTCTGGTTCCCTCCTGTTGTTGTCAGGGTTTAGGGTTCCAACACTCGTTGTTATAGATGTGACGCTCGTGGTGGAATCTCTCTCTGTGCTCACTATCTGCGTTGTGGATTTGTATCTGCAGAGTGCAAACCGAGTCAGGGTCCAAGGGTTAGGAGCAATAGAGCAAGAAGCTGCAATATCAAGGATCTGTAATCCTAATAGAGCAGAGAAGATTGGCTTTGAGATGGTACCAGGCAATAATTGTCTGGGAAGTGATAAAGATATGAATGTAGTGGCAGCTGTGGCGAGGACATCAGAAAAGTTGCAGAGCTCGAGGAAAAAGCGGAGAAGAAGTAGTGAAAGAGAATCAGTGAAAGAAGAAGATGGTAGTAGTAATGGGTTGTCACTAGAAACAGCAAAAATTGAGGGTAGGGCATCAGAAAAAAATGAGAGTGCCATGAGGAAGAAGCTGAAAAGAAGTGAAAGAGAAGGAGTCAACAAAGATGGTAATAAAAATGTGGTGAATTTGCCATTAGAAACAGCAAAAGAAAGACTTCTTGAGGGTAGGGTGTGGCAATATGTATGTCAAAGAGCACTCATTGGGGACACAAAAGGCTCAATACAGAACCCACCACATTTGGCGGTCAAGTCCCTTGATATCTCAGACCCAATCACAGCATCTCAGGTATCAACAGATTTAAGAAGGAATCCACTGTCAGGATCGAAGTCACCTGGTGGTATGGTTTCCAAGTTAGGTGCTTCTCAGGCATTGCATGCAGAGAAGCAATCGCTGTCATTGGGGATCAAGCCACTTGCTGCTTCTGCTGCTGTTGCTGAGTTTCCAAACTTCAATTTGACCAAGCCAGGGTATGGGAACAAAACGACTGTTACAAATGTTATTGCAAATGGAAACAAGATTGTTGCGACAGTCACAAAAGAAGGCACTGTTGTGCAAGACTGGATTCTGAGGCAAAAAGCCAGAGTGTATGGAATGGACTCTGAGTGGAGGCCTAGCTATGTGAAGGGTGTGGAGCACAAAACTGCTCTGTTGCAGGTAAAATTTCACCTTGCCTCCTTTCTCAGTGTTTGTTGTTTTCTGTATCCAATCTTCAGACTTAATACCAGCTCATGTTGATTATGTCATATAATGTCTAGGAAATGGCAGAATCTGCCACCCCAGACCTTAATTTTCTGTAGAAGCTTGTCACTTTGAGTCTCTGAAATCTACATTTAAAGTTTTTAAGTCTATCAACAGAGGATGGTGTGTTTTCCCCAATGCAGTTTCATTCCTTAATCTTCCTTACTCTGAAACTTGCACCTCACCTCTAGTTCTCGCTCTTTGTTGACTCACAGGAGGTACAACATTGACCTATTGGATTGTTTGCAGATCTGTGGGGAAAGCGAATGCTTGATGATCCAGATGCTGTTTATTGATGCAGTACCCCCGGCCTTGGTCAATTTTCTGAAGGACCCAAAGATACAGTTAGCTGGCGTGGGAATTGATGGTGACATTCAGAAGCTGCAGCGAGATCATGGTCTCAAGTGTAATGGAGCCATTGAACTTACAACTCTAGCTGCAAAGAAATATGAGCGGGTTGACTTGAAAGGAGCTGGGCTCAAGGCTCTTGCCAAATTGGTTATCAATTTTGACATGGTGAAACAGAAGAAGGTTACCATGAGTAACTGGGCAAACCGTTGCTTGGATCGGATTCAACTTGAGTATGCGTGCCTTGATGCATGGGTCTCATATGCAATTCATGAAGGGTTGGTGGAAGCTCCAGCTCTATGATTGGCACCTCTCACTTCAAGCTTCACAGGTTGAAATCATCTCAGCAGAGTCTGCCCCAAATGCAATTTTCCCAAACTGTTGCTGTTGTTCTATGCAAGTTCCCCCAACTCATTCATTTAAACCTACTGAACCTTACATTCAGGGCAAGTAGGTTACATTCTTGGGAATTCAATTTGTCGAGAAATTCAAATTTTCAAATGCGAAAAGATTCCATTGAGATTTGTAGAATTGCACATCCTGTGTCCAGATAACTGGAAACAGCTGGATGTGCCGATATCACATTATTTTCAGTTGCAGATTTTTGTACTGACTGAATGAATTGGGTCCACTTAAGCTATTGTAAACTGCAGATGCAAATTCAAGATATTACTAAATTTGCAGAACAATGTTCTGTTATTGGCCCTGTGCAAACTTGTGTTAGTAGGATAAGCAGTTCCAGGTGATGGTTGATGTTCACATTGATGTCCTAATGGATATTGCTGAAGCATTTCAAACATGGAGTTCAGCTTTCAGATTATTTAGTATTGGACTCTGATAACTAATATTAGTTGTTCGTAAACTGATCTGAGAGAGTGCTGGAATAGATGAGCTTAGAGGCTGAATCTCTTTCTGGCATCAGGAGACGAAGTAATTTTTCATCAGTGATAGATATGATAGAACCAGTAATTGTAGCAAAGATGGGAATACTCGTCTCTGGAATAAGTCATCTCTTCCTTGAAAAACCTGCAAGAAGATGATTGCTACCTGCATGGAAATGTGCATTTCAACTCCAACCATAGGCACAGCTACCACAGGAGGCAAGGTCATGTGAAAAGCATGAGTGCTATACACAAAGCAACTTAATTATGGATTCATCTATTATGGCAAAGAGCTTTCTCTTCCAAACATTACATTGATTTCAGACTCATTTTTCTCAACCATTTTAACAAACATAAAGTGTGTAGAAAAAGGATTGTGTTGGCATCACCAGTAATCTCTGCAGGAACAATGAACATCATATAAGTGATGGAATCAAGGGCCATTTCTAACTATGATAGTCCTCTCAACTATCTCTGACATGCACTTGGTGTAAGTGTGGCAGTCTGCACATACCCATAGATTCTTGATAATGCAGAGTGTAGCACTGGGAGGGCTGCTGATAAGCCCAAATGCAATGGCCAGTTTCTCACCATGGTTTCACAAATGAAACAGCTTTTCTTCTTCATTGACATCATGCAGGACAAATTTTGTATCTGGCACATACCCTACATCATTCATCTGCCATGGCAATCTTTTCAATTCTGCATGGATTTCAGCAATTTGAGGAGGATCTTTATCATTTACTACAAATGTATGGACCTCATCACTCAGCTCAATCCTGGTGTGACCGAGCTGCTTCTTCACACCCTTTTCCTTCCTTTGCAGTTGAACACTAGCACTGAAATCCCATTTGCCAGCAGCAGCATAGATATTTGATAGCAGTACATAGCCCACAGAATTTCCAGGTTCAACATCCAGCACTAGTTTTGTGATGCATTCTCCCATCTCCACATCACCATGAATTCTGCAAGCACCAAGCAAGGCTGTCCACACTTCTGCACTTGGTTCAAAAGGCATTGTCTTGATCATCTCCTTTGCCTCTTGCAAACATCTGGCACGGCCAAGAAGATCAACCATGCATGCATAATGCTCCACTGTTACAGAAACATCATAAACTGAACCCATGGAATCAAAGTAGCACAAGCCTTCATAAACTAAACCTGCGTGGCTACAAGCTGACAGAAGACAAAGAAATGTGACATTGTTTATTGGAACAGCTTCTTCACACATCCATTCAAAATGTGCAAGTGCTTCCCTTCCATGCCCATGCATGGCATATCCCTTTAGCATAGCTGTCCAAGCTATCACATTCCGTAAAGGCATCTTGGTGAACACTCTCCAAGCATCCTCCATGCTCCCGCATTTGGCATACATGTCAATGAGGCTACTCCCCACAAAAACATCAGATTCAAAATCACATTCAATGATCTGCTCATGAGCACGCCTGCCCTCTTCAAGAGCCATTACAGTTGCACATGCATTCAGGACCCCCAAGAAAGTGACAGAATTCGGCTGCACACCTTCCTGTTGCATTTGCCGAAATAGTTCCAACGCCTTCTGTCCTTTCCCAGATCTTGCATATCCATGTATCACTGCTGTCCAAGAGATGACATCCCTCAATCGCATCTTGTTGAATATCCTCCATGCATCCTCCATGCTCCCACATTTGGCATACATATCAATGAGGCTATTCCCAACAACCAAATGAGACTCACAACCACTTTGGACAATCAGTCCATGAGTGCGTCTGCCCTCTTCAAGCACCTCCAGAACAGCACATGCATTCAGAACTGCCACAAAGGTCACTGGATTTGGCTGCACACCTTCCAGTCGCATTTGTTGGAACAGCTGTAATGCCTTCTGACCTTGCCCGCATTTCACAAGTCCCATCAGGATGGCATTCCAAGAGACCACATCCCGTGATGCCATCTTGTTGAACACTCTCCAAGCTTCTTCCAGGCTGCCACATTTGCTATACATGTCGATGAGACTAGTTCCCACAAACAGATTGTCCTCACAATGGTTTTCAATGATCTGTTCATGAGCATGCCTGCCTGCTTCTAATGCTTGTAGACTAGCACATGCATTGAGCACTGGAAGAAATGTGAATTTGTCAGGGCTCAGTCCTTCTTGTTGCATTTGCTGGAAAAGTTCCATCGTCTTCTCAGGTTGGCCCGCCTTCACATATCTTGCAAGTCTTCTGTTCCATGAGAACTTATCCAATTGTACAGTACCAGGTGCCAATGCAGCCAACTCTGCTTCCACCCAGGGTGGATTCCGAGGATCATCCAGCCAGAGTGCCTCATGTGTCTTCTTATGCTTGAAATCTGGATACTTTGCATTTGTCTACAACTAGAGCAAAAACTCCATCAGAACCAGCAGCACATGTGTGTTGTTTTTCACAGCTTGTTGTGTGCAGCTAAGCTCTCACATGGACAAAGCTTCATTACAAAGCCCAAAAAAACTTTATCAAAGGATCTATTGTGCATGCCTACCTCTCCATGCAGCACAAGGAAAAACTGGTGACAGTAATCAGATTACAATTACCTTCTCATGTCTGCCATCCCACCACTGTGAAGGATTCGAGAAGAACTCCCGCCAAAGCTTCTCTCTCTGGCTTCCTGGAACCCTTGTAGTAGGAACTGGAACCCTTGGAAGAGCAACTGGTGAAAACAACAGACAACACTTGCATCAAAACAACGGATTGTGTTGATCATTGCAAAAGATTTGGCAAAGAGAAAGTGAACATTTTCTGTTGCTAAGTGTTTCTCTTTTGTTCTTCTGCTCACTGATGTTCATCGCCACTTGTGAGATTAGCAATTCGCAAACAAAAACAGGGCAGAAGAGACAGAGACAGACAGAGAGCACTTACGACGACGGCCGTCGTGGTCTCCGAGCGCGGCCTTGGTTTCTATCGATCGGACTGTGGGAAGAGCAGCAGAGTAGTACAAAAAATCTCGGCAGCGGTGATGCAAAGGCGATGCACAGACACCACGTAACAACAGGCTCTTCCTGGCCTCGCTCTCTACCCTTGTGATACTCTTGTAACCAAGGGAAGAGCTACACCCTGCAGCAGCAACAGCAGAAGAAGAGAACAGTTGCACTTCCAAAGCCATTCATATAACTTCACAAACTTATCTGAACCCAATGGGTCTCAACGAAATCACCGAGTTTCGATTCTTACTGACAGACACAAAAGATTCAGTTTCTGTGTTTCATCAATGCTCTTGAACTTGTTCATCATCATTGGGTGGGCTTGACGCTTTCGGGTTTTGGGTCCTGGAGAGTCTCCTTCGTCTCTATTCGAAACAGTAGCAACAATTCTGATCAAGGAATACATTTGTGTTAATGGGCGGAGTTTTTTTTTCTCCCTTTGTTTGCTTTTTAATATGCTGTGCAGGAACTGGAAAGGAGATCTTGAAGATGGAAATGGCAAAATCTATCATGAGCTCATGATTCAAACCGATTCAGGTATGTCTCTTTGAAAACTTTCTTCTTCTCGATTACCCAGATGGGATTTACATTTCTGCAAAGGGTTTGATCCTGAGGATTGGCTAAGAGGATGGATTCTTCAGAGCCTGGTGCAGCATACCAGGTGTGCTGATGAAGGATGATGATGATGAAATCTCTCTCTCTCTCTCTCTCTCTCTCCATGCAGCAGAATGAGGGAGTTGTTGGTGAAAGCATGCGAATCAAGCTTGTGGGATTGTGTGTCTGTGAGTAAGAATAAGAATCTGTGAGCAAGAGTCCGGGATTGTTGTGGTTTTCATGTTGGGTTTGCGAATGGTCGTCGGATTTTGTGTTTGTTTTTGTTTATCTTTGGAGATCATGCTAGGGTTTGTGTGAAAGCTGTTGTGTGTGGGAGGGGTTCGCGGTGATGGGTCTTGGAGGGAAGAAGAAAGAAGCCGCGAGGACATCATGGGTGTTTCGCTATGTGAAGTTTTGGCGATGGAGAGGAGGGTTTTGCTTCAGCAGTTTGTTGTTGCTGCTATTCATCATTGCTGTGAAGCTCTTGAGAGCTTCGCAGCTCTTCAGCTGGCAACAACCAACGCCGTCGATTCCCAACTGGTCGCAGGAGGTCGAATCTCTGCAGTCTCTTCCTGTCACCGAGAAGAAGCGTTTTAGGTCGTCTGTCAGCAATCAGGCGCTGCTTGCATTTGTCACTATCGATCCGGTTGCAGAACAAGAGCGGAATGAAGCCAAACAGCTGCTGGATACAAGCTTTGAAGAAGTTTCTGGCTGGCGCTCTACTACCCATGTTGGGTCCTACAGGAGAGGAGGAAGCCGCAGGAATCATCACGACCTGAATCTCAGATCCAGAGGAAGAAATAAGCCAGATTGGCGAGCACTTCTTGCTTCTCCCAGGTACATGCCCTTGTGGCCACAGTTCCGGCTTCTGTTGAAGACATGGGTGCTGAAGAACAGAGCCTTCCAACCCACTGTGATGCAAGAATTGGTTTCCACCATCAAGGAGATGATTGACAAACCCGATTCCTCCTCCTCCTCGCCCTCCCCTGCTGCAGCAAAGAGTAGTGAAGAAGAAGACAGAGGGAGTAGCAGGAGGAGGTACAATACTTGTGCTGTGGTGGGAAACAGTGGCATGCTGTTGAACAGGAGCTATGGTGTGAGCATCGATGGTCACGAGATGGTGATGAGACTCAACAATGCCAAAACAGTTGGCTTTGAGCGATTTGTCGGCAGCAAAACCACAGTTTCCTTTGTGAACAGCAACATTCTTCATCAATGCTCGAGGAAACCCCAATGCTTTTGTCATCTCTACGGTGCGCATGTCCCCATTGTTGTGTATCTTTGCCAGTTGATTCATTTCATGGATGTTGCCATGTGCAGCAGCTCCATGCAAAAAGCTCCTCTGATTGTCACCGATCCTCGATTCGACAGCTTGGCAGCAAGAATTGTGAAGTGGTATTCGGCCAAGCGATTTGTGGAGAACACAGGGAGACCTCTGAGTGACTGGAGTGATGCACATGAGGGACCATCTTTCCATTACTCTTCTGGCATGCAAGCTGTCATGCTTGCATTGGGAATCTGTGACAATGTGAATCTGTTTGGTTTCGGGAAGCTCAATGGAACAAAGCATCATTACCACACCTCACAGAAATCAGAGCTTCATCTTCATGATTACGAAGCTGAGTACTGCTTCTATAGGGATCTTGTGAACAGAAGATTCGAGTGCATACCATTTCTGGACAAAGCAGGCATTGAGATTCCTGCAGTGCATATTTTCCAATGATAGTTTGCAAATTCAGAAAAACAGGCAATGATGAATGTCTGCTGGTATTATTATTCCATTCTGGCAGATGGCATACCAACCTTCTGCTGATAATGATTACACTCAGAGCTCAGTGTACAGGTGATGGGGAGTCTTGTTGTTTGCTTTTTTCCTCCACTACTTACCCTAGTATAATGTTGCAGCAGCTGTTGCAAACACTAGATGGCAATGGGGTGAGTGGATGCAGACAGATTTCATGATCTACATCTGTTTTCTACATCTCTTCATGCTTTCTGTGCTTTGAAACAGCAGCAACCCGCACCACACAACTGTTGCAATAGGGAGGCAGCAAGCCAAATACAGAAGCAAATTGACAAGGAGGACCCAGGCTGTTCCATCTGCAAGACTTACTGGCTCTACTCCAATGAATTTTTTTCACAGCCGACATTCAGAGAAGGGTGGGAATCACAGTTGCAAAACATTGCAGTGTATATTATCATGGTCAACCCAATTTCCTTTGAGAAGATGAGATGATCATTTCTGCAAAAGTTGGAGATAGTTGGAGACTGATGTTGCGACTTCACAACATTTATGAAGATGTGAAACTGATGCTTGTGCCACAGGAAGATGGTAGGAGGAAGGCCCCCCCTCCAGATTTTCTTTTGCTCTCTAGCAACTGAATTGCACTAGTCAAGTGAAAGAATTCTGTCCATATAAATGGATCTTCTTCTTACTTATGAAATGTTTCTGTGTTTGAATCGTGCAGTGGGAGCAAGTCAGAACTGGCAGCAGCAAGTAAAGACCACTTTTCAGCAAAAGTGGGGATGGGTCTAGAAGGATTTCACAGAGCATGGAGCGTACATTCATGTTGCTCTCTGCCTGTATGAGCGCCATCTCCATCCATGCCCTCTCCTGCATACCAAATGCAGGAATCCCTTACTCTGGAACACACCTATGAACTGCACACTCACATGCTTTGAGCATCTCCTCCTGCCAGAATATTGTATGTGTTAGGCACACTGGAAGTGCCAATCAAAAAGTTTGATACTCTTATACCTCTCTGCTTGGATCCTCTGGATGTCAACCGGGCAACACTGATCATACAAGAAAGTAGAGTCTTGGGAGCAGGACCAAGCTGACCAAGAGCACATGCACCATCCCTGGTACCGACTTCCAGATCCATCTGCACACTGCTTTTTTCCGCAATGGTACACCAGGCTTGTATACAATGGTGTTAGCAACCTGAAAGACCTTGTTTGACATGTGTGTCAACTCCAGGAACAACAAAGAACACTAGGCAAATCCTATCAATTGGAGAAGGGGCAGATTTCTCATCACAAATTTATGGTTTAGGGTTCTCAGAAATTCAGAATTATGGGTTCTGTTGTTGTCATTGTTGTTCTTTGTGCATGAAGAAAACTCAGGATTAGAATTAGTGGGGTGTTCTGTTTTTATTTGTTGAGCATATGAAGAAACTCTTTTCGGTCTCATTCCAATTCTCCCAGTCACCAAGTAAGTACCTGAACATGCCAAGTGCTCTTGGCATCACGCTCTGTCACATACAAGTTGGGGTCCCCTTAAGGAGGTTGAGGTTGTTTGGGGCTCAAAATCCACAAGATCCTCTCCAGTTGAATCAGTTCATCATCGTGCCAACGTGTGGCCTTTCTCCACTGCTGCTTAAAGTTGGTAAGGATGTCAAAGCTGCTGGGCCCTCAATTTTGCAGTGCCAATCATGCCAGGGTTGCCTTGGCCCTCCTGCTTCCGCCATTGTCTGTTGTTACAAGTGGCTCTGCAGATGTAAGAGTTCTTATCCAAAATCACAGCTTTTGGGTCTTTATATTAACTCATTGATTCACAGCCAGAACATGCAAAACTTACAGATCTTCAGGTTTCTCTTTCAGGTTTCTCTGAAATCAAACTCCATGAACCTGTGGATCTAAACCGCACTTATAGTACAGGAGTACATATTGGCAATTCCAAGAAACTAGTCAAAGTACCCCTAAATACTGGTCACCACAAAATTGAAGCTATCTAGTCAGAGTCCCTGAGGAAGAGGAAAGAGGGGCAACTTCTAAATCTATGGAGTGACCTAGGAGACAAGAAGCTGACCGTGAAGGTGGGATGGTGGTAATCATTTTTGTGTAGAGTTTGCAGAGTTGCAAACATAGAATGGGTTGGTGTGTCCCGACGACCATCACACAGATCTAGACCTCCAATGAAGGAAGTTAACATCAATCAATGACATTTATTAGAGCTTTATATGTTGCAGAAGAAGACTACAGTGGTGGTTACATTGCTTATGTCATCACCCATCTAATGCACAACATTCAGAGCCTTTTGAACCCAAGCCAAGTGTTATTATGCTATTATTGTGCTGATGCTTTGCATGAGGTTTCTACCTCCATTTTGCAATAAAGGGTAGGGTTCATTTTATAAAAGACTTTGTTATGAAGGATCTGACTTTAGTTCATGTGGTTTGTTGGAGTGTGGAGTCCCAGGTTTGGAACTTGGAAGTCCGGATATTGAACTGGCATAAATTACAACTGTAGGATGTTTAGGAATTGGTGAAGAAATTGATGTCTGAAATTATCAGGTGGCAGGCTAGTGAAGCTCACTAATTGGATCCCTAATCGCTGTATATGGCTTTGGAATATAAGAAATTCAGAAGTATAATTTAGTCATGGAAAGAAAAAATTAAACAAATGACTTTCTTTCTGCAGAACTAATGCCCACATTACACTAAAACATACCCACAAATGAATTCTCAACCACGGTAAGCTCATTGCTGTTCATTCATCATTGTGACCAGAAAAATCTTGGCATACTTTGCAAACCTCTTCATCATCTGTTACATCAATGTGGTGAAGGTATTAGGCTTTCACTCCACTAGATGGAAACCCACTTTTGTAAGAGGGCTGATTCTAGGAAACTTTATCTGAACAAGCATGAGGTTGCAAGCAAACCTTCTAATTCCATGCATAAATGCCTTTCTCCCATTTTGCAAAATAGGAGATTCATGTTCCAACAATTCATGTTCATTACAAGCTCTAATCATGATAAGATTTGTCCACCTGAATGTGCAGGGCTTGGAACATGTCATTAATAGCAGCCTCAACTTTAGACATGCTGATCAGTTTGCTACCTGACTGCAAGAACCCCTTCAAAAGCTTGTGATGCCTCTCTTTGAGAGACTTTTCTGGTTGAGATCAGATTGGAAAGAGAGGGTTGTGAGTGCTCTTCTACAACCTCCAATGAGCCACCTCCAAAGCTCCAATACCAGGCAAGCATCCCTAGATACTACTGCTACCTGGATCC
>Ga0116231_10010066_pt1 | contig 15482 bp, 14 predicted proteins | sample S1TSphgellanicum_2_FD_89695 | JGI IMG/M metagenome (GOLD analysis project Ga0116231, IMG submission 89695) | Host-associated microbial communities from peat moss isolated from Minnesota, USA - S1T2_Fd - Sphagnum magellanicum MG | ecosystem: Host-associated > Plants > Peat moss > Unclassified...
GGGCCTCCATGCCGCTGATGCCGGCGGTCAGCACGTCGAACTGCGGCTGATACTGCAGCGAGAACTCGCCGCGCTCGAGCGCGCCGCGCAGTTGCGCTTCGATCGCGAATCGCCGCCGCGCAATGTCGTTCATCGCGGCGTCGAAGAATTGGTGGCTCCCGGGCGCCGTGCGCTTGGCGCTGTACATCGCCTGATCGGCATGCCGCAGCAGCGCATCGATATCTTTGCCGTCGCGCGGATACATCGCGATGCCGATGCTCGGCGTCACGACGACGGAATGGGAACCCAGCTGGATCGGCTGCTGCAAATCCTCGATGAGCCGCGCGGCCACGCGCGCGGCGTCCTCGGGCCTCTGCAGGTCGGGCAGCACGACGATGAATTCGTCGCCGCCGAATCGCGCTACGTGACCGGTGCGCGATTCGGCCGCCAAATGGGGGGCGACCGTGTCGCCCGTGCGCAGCGAATGGCGCATGGTGCGCGCGACCGCGCACAGCAATTGATCGCCGGCCGCGTGTCCGAGTGTGTCGTTGACGCGCTTGAAGTTGTCGAGGTCGAGGTACAGCACGGCCACCACGCGCTGTTGCAGGTCGGCCGCCGCGAGCGCGCTCATGAGACGCGTGCGCGATTGCTCGCGGTTCGGCAGACCCGTCAGCGCGTCGAAGTACGCGAGTTTGATGATCCGATGCTCGGCGCGCCATTTGCTCGCGAGCGAGACGACCATCTGCCGTATTTCATTCGCGTGAAACGGCTTCTGCAAGTAGGAGAGTTTTTCTTCGGGCGGCACGAGACGGCCGATCTCGGCCGGATCGACGTCGGAGAATGCCGTGCAGATCACGATTTCGATCGCCGGGTCGAGCTCGCGAATACGCGCCGCGGCCCACAATCCATCCGGCCCCGGAGGCATGCGCATGTCCAGGAATACGACTGCGAACGGATCGCCGCTGCTCAAGGACTGGCGTACGGCGTTCACCGCCGCCTGCGCGCCGTCGCAGATCTCGGCCGCGAAACGCGTGTTGCGCAGCCCGGATTTTGGCGGCAGCGGACGTGAAGCACCGGTTTCGAGCCGCGCGCGCAGCGAGCGCACTAAAGCGGAATCGTCGCTCGCGACGGGCGGCGGCGCCAAAATCTGACGGTACGCCTCGCGCAGCGGCGCCTCATCGTCGGCGACGAGCACGCGAATCGCGTTGGTCTTGCTCTCGCTCATGATGTCAGAGCCACCGCCTCTGTTTGCCGCCGATCCTGCATTCCTTGGATCGGCAGTTCGATGTGCATGCATGCACCCATTCCCGGCCCCTCGCTCGTCGCCCAAATCCGGCCGCCCAGCGATCGAGTCGCAGCCGCGCACCAGTTCAATCCAATCCCATCGTGCATCGCGAAGATGCGCTGCAAATTCTCTTCAGCGATGCCGACGCCGTTGTCCTTGCATCGCAGCAACAGGAATTCGGTCTTCTCGGTCGCGATGATTTCCGCCGAGAATTGCAATAGACCTCGTTCCCGCCCCGCCTCACCGACCGCTTCCGCGGCATTGATGACGAGGTTTTGCAGTATCAAGCGCAACGCGGTGCGCGCAACGGGCACGGTCCCCAGTTTTTGCAAAGAGTCGTCGATTTCGATATCCAGGCGCTGCTTCGACGCTTTCGGAACGATTTCGAGCGCCTGAGTGACGAGTTCGGCGAGGCTTACGGGCTCGATGAGGGCTTGCTGGCCCGGGCGGACGAGGTTCTCGGTCAAAGCGGTCCGCATGATGGCCATTTGTGCCTGCATCGCAGCAATGTCGGTCTGGCCACCCTGGACGGTGGCGCCCAGCTCGCGGCATCCCAGGCGAATCAGTTGCAGCAAGTCCTCGCGACGGACCGGTTCGATGTCCGGTGCGGCGAGTTCGCCGGCGGCCCATTGCACGTCCGCGAGCGGCAGCGCGTCGAATCTCGCGGCGAGCAGGGACAGCCGAACCTGGAGCGGCGTCATGGCGTTTCCCAAATTGTGCAGCACCCCTTTCGCGAGTTCGGCGCTCCCGGCTTGAAACGCCTGCTCTTGATGCTGCTGCCGCGCCTCCGCGACGCGTTGGACCATGCGATCGAACTCGCGCGCCAATTGCGCGATCTCGTCCGCGCCGCGCGGCTGCAGCCGCGCACTCAAGTCACCGCCCTGACCGACCGCAACCGCGTGGCCGGTCATGCGCGCGATCGGCGCTAGAACCACGCGGTTCAAGATGACGAGGACGAGCACGAGCACGAGAATCGCCGCCGCGATCAAGTACCACGACGAATAGCGGATCGCGCTCGCGCCGCGTGCCGCGAGCGTGCGCGGAATCTCGGTGCGCAGCGTCATGAGCGGCCGGCCGGCGATGTCGGAGAACGACTGAAAGGCCTGCATCGCGTCGGTGGTCGCAACGATCGAACCGCCGGGCGGAGCGGCGTCCGGTTCGAAGCGCGTCACGGGCGACTGGGCCTGGGTGGCAATCGCAAGCAGCTCGGCGTCCGTGAGCAGGCGACCCATGATCGTCATGCCGAGCGGTTGGCCCCCGCCCGTGCCGTTCAGGATCGGCGCCGCCGCGAGCATCATGATGCCGTGATTGGTCCTGAGCAGCCCATGAGCGGGTGTGCCGGAGGCGAGATTTGCGCGCCATGGAAATTCATCGGGCAGGCGTCCGAACGCCGCGAAGTCCAGGTCGATGGGCTCGCCCGAGACGAGGTCGCGCGCCGCCGAGAAAACGTACTTGCCGTCGCGATCGATGAGCAGCAGCAGATTCACCTTGAGCGGGACGGTTGCGGCGCTCGTGGTGTACGTGGCGATGAACGCCGGATTGAAGTCCTGCATGAACTGATACAGTTCGGCCCAATTCGACCACTCCTGGTCATTCAGCTGCAGGCCTTCCTCGGTGCGCTCGAGCGCAAAGCCGATACGCACCATCGAGGTCTGTGCGAGCGAGCGTTCGAGTTCCGTGAAACTCGGCATGAAGACGCGATCTTGAATGACGATCTCGATCACGATCAGCAGCGCGAACAGCGAGGCGACCACGGCGACGACTTTGGCGCGAATCTTCATGGATTCGAAATAGCAAACCTCGCCGCGCTTGGATCCCTCGCGCCGCTTGGATTTACGAATTCCAGGACCGCCGCTTGCGCGTTTTGTGACGCGTGGCGCATTTTTCAGGCGTGGTCCGCCTCGACCTTGACGACCGCCGGCCGCCCCTTCACGAGCGCGGCATGCGCGCCGATTCCAGGCAAGCGCCGCTGCAGTTCGCCCGGTTCACCGGGACTCCAGGAGGCCAGCATGTAGAGATAAACGTCCGCGAGCGAATACTCGCCGCCCAGCACATACGGCGCGAGGTTCTGACTCAACAGCGCGAGCTGCGCGAAGTAATCCTCGGTCGCCTTGGCCGCAATCGCCGCCGCGTCGTCGCTGTCGCGCGCCGAGTAGCGCTCCGCATAGAAAATTCGCAACACCGATTCGTAAACGTTCGCCGACAGGAACACCATCCATTGCAGGAACCGCGCGTGCGCGACCGTGCCCGGCGGCGGCGCCAGGCGGGCTTCGCCGTGCGCTCCGGCGAGATGGATCAGCATCGCGGCCGATTCGAACAGAATGCTGCCGTCGGGCATGCCGAGCGCCGGCGAACGGCCGGTGGGGTTCAGCTTGCGGAATTCGGCAAGCGAATCCGGATCGCGCGCGACCCAGATGCGTTCGTAGGGCACGCCGAGTTCCTCGAGCGCAACTTGCACGGCGAGCGAGCCCGAACCCGGCCAGCCATAGAGTTTATAGGTCATCGCCATGTCGTATCTCCCCGCGAGTGGTCGCTTGCCTGTACTCTTGCCATTATGCCGAACGCGCTGTCCCTGACGAGCAATCTCGCCTACCTGGGCCTCATCTTCGGTTTGATCGTGATCCCGCGCGCTCTGCAGCGATTTCGTCTGCCCGCGCCGCTGTCGTGTTTCGCGCTCGGCATGGTCGCCGCGTATCTGGTCGGCCCCGAGTATCACGATTCCACGCTGATCCTGCTCGCGACGCTCGGGATCTCGTCGCTGTTTCTGTTCGCGGGACTCGAAGTCGACATCGCCAGCCTACGGCGCGGCCGTTGGCCGCTGCTCGCGCATCTCGTGTTGAGCGGCGCGATTCTCGCGGCCGCGACCTGGGGCGGCATGCGTTACCTCGGTTACGCGTGGAATGCGGCGCTCGTGCTCGGGCTCGCGGTCTTCACGCCGTCCACGGGCTTCATTCTCGAATCGCTCGCGCGCCTGGGGCTCGACGCGGACGAGCGCTACTGGGTCACGATCAAGGCGATCGGCAGCGAGATCCTCGCGCTCGTGGTCTTGTTCGTGGTCCTGCAGTCCGATACCGCCGAGCATCTCGGCACGTCGTCGCTCGCGATGCTCGCCATGATCGTCGGCATTCCGTTGCTGTTCGGCGTGCTCGCGCGGCTCGTCGTCCCCTATGCGCCGGGATCCGAATTCTCGCTGCTCGTCATGGTCGGACTCATCGCCGCCTACTTGACCGACGAGATCGGCGTTCACTACCTCGTCGGCGCCTTTCTCGCGGGCTTCATCGCCCGGATGCTGCGCAACCGGATGCCCGGACTCGCGTCGCATGAGAATCTGCGCGCGATTCAACTATTCGCGTCGTTCTTCGTGCCGTTTTATTTCTTTTATGCCGGCATGGGTGTCCCCGCGGAGGCCTTGCACTGGGACGCCCTGCGCTGGGGGCTCGCGCTCTCCGCCGCCGCATTGCCGCTGCGCATCGGCATCGTCTGGTGTCAGCGCCGCTTCATTCGCGGCGAAACCGCGATGGGGAGCCTGCGCGTCGCGACCGCGCTCGCACCGACGCTCATTTTCACGCTCGTGATCGCGACGATTCTGCGCGATCGCTTCAAGGTCGGCGATACGCTATACGGAGCCTTGCTCGTCTATGCCGCCATGACGACGCTGCTGCCGTCGCTCGTGCTCGCCAAACAACCGGAATTCACGCCCGAGGTGCCGGAGGCGGAAGCGAGCCCGAGCGTCGAGTGATCAGGCCGGCATGACCTTGAGGCAGTTGAGCTGCACGCGCTCCCTGCCCTGATACTCGTTGACCTCGAGGCGGTAGGCGAGGCGCACCTGGGCGCCGGCGAGCAGATCCCCCTGATCGGTGTCGCCGCCGACATAGCCGAAAGCAATCGCATCGAGCGCGTCGCCCTGCGGCTCGGCGCGCAGCGTGAGCTTCAAATGCCTGTCGCCGACGATGCGCGCGCGTTCGACCGCGAACACACCGTCGAACAGCGGCTCCGGAAATCCCTGACCCCAGGGACCCGCGGCGCGCAGCACCCGCGCGGTGCCGACACAGATCTCGGGCGTCGTGAGCTCACCGTCCGAATCGATGACTCCGGTCAACAACGACGGATCGGTGCGGCGCGCGATCTCCGCGGCGAAGGCCGCGCGGAATGCCGACAGATTTTCCGCCGGCAGGCTCAAGCCCGCAGCCATCGCATGCCCACCGAACTTGTGGATGAGGCCCGCGTGGCGCGCCGCGATGCTGTCGAGCGCATCGCGGATGTGCACGCCGGGAATCGAGCGCGCGGAACCGCGCAAGCTGCCATCGTCGGTCAGCGCGAAAGCCACGGTGGGCCGATGCAGGCGATCCTTGATGCGTCCGGCAACGAGGCCGACGACGCCCTGATGCCAGCCGGCATCGAACAAGCACAAACCCACCGCCTCGGCGCCGTCGGCCGCGAAGCGCAGAGTCGCGGCCAGGTCGACGGCCTCGACCTGCATGCGCTGCTCGATCTGCCGGCGTTCGTCATTGAGGCGCGACAGCTGCGCGGCGAGCCGCGCGGCCTCACCGGCTTCGTCACTGAGCAGACACGCAATGCCGACGCTCATGTCGGCGAGCCGCCCTGCGGCGTTCAGACGCGGCCCGACCGCAAATCCCAGATCCGCGGCGGCGATCCCGACGTACGATCGCCCGGCGCAGTCGAGCAGCGCCAGAATGCCCGGCACGCAGCGACCCGCGCGGATCCGGCGCAGTCCCGCCGCGACGAGAATGCGGTTGTTGCGATCCAAAGGCACGACGTCGGCGACCGTGCCGAGCGCGACGAGATCGAGCAGTTCGGCCGGTTTGTAGTCGCAGTCGCCCAGCCGGCGCGCGAGCGCCGCGATGACGTAGAACGCGACGCCGACGCCGGCCAGGTTCGAGCTGCCGAACGTGGAGCCCGGGAGATTCGGATTGACGATGACCGCGGCGCGCGGCAAGCGCGCGCCGGGCAAATGATGATCGGTCACGAGCAGATTGATCCCGAGCCTCTGCGCAGCCTCGGCTCCCTCGACACTGGAAATGCCGTTGTCGACGGTCACGATCAGAGTCGGTCGACGCTCGGCCGCGAGCGCGACGATTTCGGGCGTGAGGCCGTAGCCGAACTCGAAGCGGTTCGGCACGAGGAAATCGACATGCGCGAAGCGCAGCGCCCGCAGCGCGCGCACCACGAGCGCGCTGCTCGTTGCGCCGTCGGCATCGAAATCGCCGACGACGAGCACGCGGCCGTCGCTGCGATGCCGCGCGAGCAACTCGGCAGCGGCGTCGACGCCCGCCAGCGACCCAACCGGCAGCAGGCGCTGCAGCGACAGATCGAGTTCCGCATCGCTGACGATGCCGCGCGAGGCATAGACGCGCCGCAAGACCGGATGCAGATCCGTGCCGAAGCTCACGCTCGGAACGCTGCGGGGTCGGCGCCTAATTTCTGCCACGCTCATGCAAAATACTCCCACCAGGCCTTCGGCCGTCGCCACCATCGCCAGCGCGAACGCGCGCTGAGACTATAGGCGCGCTCTCCCGCCGACAAGACGACTCGCGCGCGGCGGTTCGCGCGCAGCGCCTGCACGGCCGGCACTATCCAGCGCGCTTCGGCGCGTTGCCACTCAGGCGTACCCGGCAAGGCATCCAGTATGGCGACGCCCGGACTCGCGCGCGGATCGGCCGCGTCGTCGGACCAGGTCGAGAACAACGCGTCGCGACCGGCCACCCAGCCTTCGAGCCGCGGCAGGGTCGCGATCGGCGGCCCACCGCCCCAGAGCCACAGGCCGCTGATCGGCGGCTCACCGGCGGCGACGCGCCGCTGATTGAGCGCGTGGTCGAACAGCCACATTTCGATTTCGCTCATGAGACCACGCAGCAGCGCGCTATTGCCGCCCATCGGTAGCCAGGCGCCGATGTCGCGGCCGAGGGCCATCGTGGGATCCGTGGTCCGTGCCTCGACAGACCGCGCGAACGTGCAATACAGCGCCCCGTCACGCGCCGCGTGCAAACGCTGGCCGCCTGCCACGAACACTCGATTGAAATCGTCGGCAAGCTCGCGCGCGGCCGCGTCCGTCAACCCGAGCACGCCGCCGGGCGGCATACGCACGTGCGTCATGGCGGCTTGGTAGTGCACGGGAGTCGCCACGTAGGCGCTGGCCCAGGCCTCGGTGCCCCGGACCTCTGCGGCGAGCAGGCCAAGGGGAGCGATTGCGGGCGGCACCTCGGCGCAGAGCGCGCGGAACGCATCGGCGCGCCAAGTCTCGCTCGCGGTATTCGAATCGGCGCGGGCGAGCAGTCCTTCGAGCAGCGGAGCCCGACACAGGCTCGGGTCGCTCGGCGGGTCGGGCAGCGGCGCGGGAAAGCGGATATAAACCGTGGACACTCGGCGCCTCAGTGACGTATTGGGTATCTTAAGCGCATGCGACTGCATCAAGACGGCAATCCGGGCAGCAACCTGATTCGCGCTTACGCGCCCGGCGTGATCCGGATCAACGAGGCGAGTTACACAGGGACGGTCATCGTCAGCGCAACGCAGATCCTCATGGAGCCCCTGCTCGCGCAGGTCGGCGACTTGTCGAACGCGTTCGCGCAACGCGTACTCGACTTGGAGCCGGACCTCGTCTTGCTCGGCACGGGAGTTCGCCAGACGTTTCCTGCGCCGGCGTTCGGAGCCGAGTTCTTGGGCGCCGGGGTGGGTTTCGAAGTCATGGACACGGGGGCGGCCTGTCGCACGTTCAACGTGCTCGTCGCCGAGCACCGGCGCGTGGTTGCGGTGCTAATGACGCAGTGAAAATAGCGAGGCGCTTACTGAATCGCACAGGAATCGAAGATCGGATCTCACCACCCCATCGCCAGACGAGTACGAGCAAAGGTGGCTTCGAGAATTATTGTTTTTCTTATTGATCTTATTAGTCTTTTAATCCCCCGTCGGCTCCTATTCGTGCTTCAGCGCCCCGCAAATGACCTCTCTGCGGATGTGCGGCAGTTAAGCACAGCCCCCCGCAATGCGCAAGCCACGGAGAGGCTAGTGGTTACCTCATAAATAACTAATTAATTCATATATTTGGCTTTGTATTCTCGAATCTACTTCTTACCGTTGAGGAACGGTATCGGATCAATTGGCTTCCCGTTGACGCGTATTTCAAAGTACAGGGCCGGCTCTTGATGCGCGTCGAGACCCATGCGTGCAATGGGCTGCCCTGCGGCGACTTCCTGGCCATCGCCGACCAAGACCTCGCGGTTGTGCACATAGGAGGACAACAGCACGTCGTTGTGCTTGATGATCACGATCTGTCCGTAGCCGCGAATGCCGCTTCCCGTGTAAACGACTCGGCCCGCGGCGGCCGCACGCACCTCCTGTCCCAAGCGGCCCCTGAACAACACGCCGCCACTCTGGACGGGTCGCGGAGTCGCCACCCGATCGGTAGGCCAAACCCAGTCGAGATGCGGGATTACGACGCCCGCGAGCGCCTGCCGGTTCGCGGTCGCCGAGGAACGGCCGCGCGGTTGCTCGCGCGCGCCCGACGCGGTCGGCCCAGCCGCGGCCGACGGCGCAGTGCCGGCGCCGGACCGCGCCGAGCCCGGCTCGTCGGGGGCCGTCGGACCCAGCCGCAGGCGCTGGCCGACGACGATGCGATAATCGGCCCCGAGCCGATTCCATTTCGCGAGGTCGTGATAGTCGAGGTTGTGCCGCCAGGCGATGCTGTAGAGCGTGTCCTGGGGTTGCACGACGTAAATCTCGATCTCGTCGGGCCGGTCAAGCGCACAGCCGCCGAGCGAGCCTACGACGAGCAGCGCCGCCCAGATCCAGCGGAACCTGTGCACTGTATTAGCGCTGCAGTCCCGATAGCAGGGGAACGAAGCTCACGGGGCCGAGCGCTTCGCGCTCGATGCGCTTCTCGCGTCGGGTGTAACGCATGAGCTCCTGGCGCATGTCGGGGCCGACGGGCGCGACGAGCCGGCCGCCCAAGGCCAGTTGCTCGAACAGCCCCTCCGGTACGGCGTGCGGCGCGGCGGTCAGCAAGATGCCGTCGAACGGCGCGCGCGCCGCCCAGCCGATATTGCCGTCCGCATGTCGAAAGTTGGCGTTCTTGATCTTCAATTCGCGCAAAGTGCGGCGCGCGCGCATGAGCAGACTCGCGATGCGCTCGAGACTGTAGATTTCGCCGACCAGCGGCGCGAGCACGGCCGTCTGATAGCCGCAGCCCGTACCGATCTCGAGTACTTTGCCGAGCGGGCCGCCCGCGAGCAGCGCTTCGGTCATGCGGGCGACGACGTAAGGCTGCGAGATCGTCTGGCCGAAGCCGATCGGCAGCGCGGTATCTTCGTAAGCTCGGCTCGCGATGGCCTCGTCCATGAACAGGTGGCGCGGCACCGAGCGGATGCGTTCTAGCACGCGCTCGTCGGCGATGCCCTGCTCGGCCAGACGCTGGACGAGGCGCTCGCGCGTGCGCGCCGACGTCATGCCGATGCCGCTGAGCCGCGACCCTTGCAAGAAACTACTCAAACCCCGAGCCAGCGCGCGATCTCGGGAAGTGCCGAATGGCGCGTCAAATCGATTTGCAGCGGCGTGATCGAAGCGAAGCCCGCGGCCACCGCATGGAAATCCGTGCCGGGTCCCGCGTCCTGGTGTTCGCCCGCGGAGCCGACCCAGTAGACGTCGCGGCCGCGCGGATCCTTGGCGCGCACGACCGGCTTGCTGCGATGACGGGCACCGAGACGCGTGACGCGGATGCCGCGCAATTCTCCGTCGGGCAGATCCGGCACGTTGACGTTCAGTATCAGCGAAGAGTCGAGCGGCTGAGCACTGAGTCGCCGCACGAGATCGGCGGCGAGACGCGCGGCACCCGCGAAATTGCGCGGACTCCCCTCCTCGACGCACAGCGACACCGCGATGGCCGGCAAGCCAAGAAACCGGCCCTCGACGGCCGCCGCAACGGTTCCCGAATAAAGCGTGTCATCGCCGAGGTTCGCGCCATCGTTGACGCCGGAGACGACCATGTCATGGTCCGAATCGAACAAGCCGGAAACGGCCATGTGCACACAATCGGTCGGTGTACCGTTGACGGCATAGGCGTCCACGTCGAACGACCAGGCCCGCAGCGGCACATCCAAGGTCAAGGAGTTGCTCGCGCCGCTGCGATTGCGGTCCGGCGCGACGACCGTCACGGAACCCAAGGGCTGCATGGCGGCACGCAGCGCCTTCAAACCCTCGGCGCGATAACCGTCGTCATTCGAAAGTAGGATCTTCACTCGTCCGGACTATACTGGATGGCAGTAACACCCGATAGCGACCTCGAAGCCGAGCACGCGATGACCAAACCCCGCCCCCTGAAGCGGAAGCCCGCGGGCACACCGAATGATGTCGCCAGCGCGAGCGATGCCGATGCTCTCGCGTTTCGCGCCGCCGTGCGCGACGTGCGGCCGCTGCGCGCCTCGCCGAAGGTCACGGCACCGCCGCCGGTGCGCAAGCGCCGCGCTGCGCGGCCCGCCTCCCCGCCCGATGTCAAGTTGCCGGGGCCGCTCGTCGCGGCCGATGTCCTGCCGGAGGAGAGCTTGTTGTTTCATCGCTCGGGTGTGCGCGATCAAGTGTTGCGGCGGCTGCGCCGAGGACTGCTGCCGATTGAAGCCGAACTCGACCTACATGGGCATGATCAAGCTCGCGCGCGCGAACTGCTTGCCGAATTCCTGTCCGCCGCGCGCGCTCGCGGCAACCGCTGCCTGCGCGTCATTCACGGCAAAGGCCTGCGCTCGGGCAGCCGCGGCGCGATGCTCAAATCCGCGGTCAATACCTGGCTGCGGCACCATTACGATGTTCTCGCGTTCACATCGGCGAAGGGCATCGACGGCGGCACGGGGGCCGTCTACGTGCTGCTACGCGCGTAGCGGTTGCGCGCTACCGATCCAGCAACACGACCGCCATCGCCGCGAGACCTTCGCCTCGCCCGATGCTGCCGAGCCGCTCGGTCGTCGTCGCCTTGATGTTGATGCGCTCCACGCCCGCGCCGAGATCCTCGGCCAGCGCCGCTGCCATTGCGCCCCGGTGCTTGGCGATGCGCGGTCCTTCGGCGAGCACGGTCACGTCGGCGTTGACGAGTTGCAGGCCCATGGCGCGCATCTGCGCGGCCACCTCGCGCAGGAACACGCGACTATCGGCACCGCGATAGCGCGGATCGGTGTCGGGAAAGTGCTGACCGATGTCGCCCCGGCCGATCGCCCCCAAAATGGCGTCGCAGAGCGCGTGAATGATCACGTCGCCATCCGAGTGCGCGAGCACTCCGTGCGAATGCGCGATACGTACACCACCGAGAACCACGTGGTCGCCGGGACCGAATGCATGAACGTCGAAACCGTTGCCAATGCGCATCGCGCTGGCCTCCGCGGTGATCAAGATGCGTGCGGCCGCCTGGAGGTCTTCCGGACGGGTGACTTTGATGTTGAACGGCGAACCGGCGACGAGTGCGGCTCGTATCCCGAGGCGTTCCATGGCCTGCGCCTCGTCGGTCACCGGGAGATCCGCGCGAACCGCTTCGTTGAGCGCGCGGCGCAAATCGGCATAGCGATAAACCTGGGGGGTCAACGCGCGCCACAGGGCCTTGCGATCGACGGTTTCCGCGACGATGCCGTCGCGCTCGCGTTTGATCGTATCGACGATCGGCGTGGCGAGCACGGCGCCCGGTGCTCCGCCGTCGAGTGCCGCGAACAGTGACTGCAATTCCTTCGGGGTCAGGCAGGGTCGAGCAGCATCATGGACGAGGACCCAGTCGTTCGGGGCGGCTTCGCCGGCGAGACGCTCGAGTCCGTTCAGCACGGACTCTTGGCGGCTTGCGCCCCCGTTCGCGGTCAGCAAGCGCGTCGCAATGGCGGCCGACGTCGCGGCCCACGTGGCGCCCAACTTGGCGGCCACCGGTGGCCAATGCGCATCACCGGGGGCGAGCACCGCGACGACAGCCGCGATGCGCTCTTCGGCGAGCAAGCGACGCAAAGACCATTCGAGAATGCTCGCACCGAGCAGCACCGCGTATTGTTTTGGCGGCGCCGTCGGACTCGAGCCCACGAAGCGCTCGCCGCGACCCGCGGCGGGCACCACGGCCCAGACGCGGGGGGCGGAACCAGGCGGATTCATTGCGCGCGCGCGGTGACGGTCGCGGGCGGCGCGGGACCTTCAGGCAAGGCCGGTGTCACGATTTGGTAGAACGTCTCGTTGCTGCCGACCATGCCGAGCTCACTGCGGGCGCGCTCTTCGAGCGCCGTCAGGCCCACTTTGAGATCATTGACCTCGGCGCCGAGCTGTCGATTGCGCGCGGTTTGGGCGCGATTCGCGGCCGTTTGCGCGTCGATCCCGGCCTGCAGCCGCGCCATTTCGCGGACGCCCTGATCGGAGAGCCACAAGCGGTACTGCAGCGAGAGAAAACATAAAGCCAAAATGGCGGCGAAAACCCTCATTGGGACAGGAGCTTAGCACACACTCTTAAGACATTGGTACCGCCAAAGCGCGCATTCCTGGGTAGCTCGCCTTGGTCCCCAGTTCCGCTTCGATCCGCAGTAGCTGGTTGTACTTCGCAATCCGGTCCGAACGCGACAGGGAGCCGGTCTTGATCTGGGTGGCGCTCGTGCCGACCGCGATATCCGCAATCGTCGCGTCCTCGGTCTCGCCGGAACGATGCGATACGACCGCGGCGTAATGCGCGGCATCGGCCATGCGGATCGCGGCGAGCGTTTCGGTCAGCGTGCCGATTTGATTCGGCTTGATCAGAATGGCATTGGCGATTTTCTTTTCGATGCCCTCCGCGAGGATCTTGGTGTTCGTGACGAACAGGTCGTCACCGACGAGCTGGATCTGCTTGCCGAGCTTGTCGCTCAAGATCTTCCAGCCGCTCCAATCATCCTCGCTCATGCCGTCTTCGATCGTGACGATCGGGTACTTGGCCACGAGCCCCGCGAGATAATCGGCGAATCCGCCGGAATCGAACTTGCGTCCCTCGGAGGCCAGGTCGTAGACGCCGTCCTTGTAGAATTCCGTGCTAGCGACGTCGAGACCGAGGTAAATATCCTTGCCGGCACGGTATCCGGCCTTGTCGATCGCTTCGAGGATCGTCGTCAGAGCGGCCTCATTCGACGGCAGGTCGGGCGCGAATCCTCCCTCGTCGCCGACCGCCGTGTTGAGCCCCTTGGCATGCAGAACCTTCTTGAGCGTGTGAAACACCTCGGCGCCGTAACGCAAGGCTTCCGCGAACGACGGCGCACCGATGGGCAGGATCATGAATTCCTGGATATCGACGCTGTTGTCCGCATGCGCGCCGCCGTTGATGATGTTCATCATCGGTACCGGCATCGTCAAATTCCCATCGCCGCCCAGATGGCGGTACAGCGGGATGTTGCGCTCGCGCGCGGCGGCATGCGCCGTGGCGAGCGAGGCGGCGAGGATGGCATTCGCGCCGAGATTCGATTTGTTGTCGGTGCCGTCGGCGGCGATGAGCTTCGCGTCGAGCCCGGCCTGATCCTCGGCATCCAAGCCGACGATGACCTGCTTGATCGCGCCGTTGATATGCGCGACGGCGTTACGCACGCCTTTGCCGCCGTAGCGTTTCGGATCCGCGTCACGCAATTCCACGGCTTCACGCGAACCCGTCGAGGCGCCCGAAGGCACGGCCGCGCGCCCGACCGCACCCGATGCGAGTGTGACGTCGGCCTCGACGGTGGGATTGCCGCGTGAATCGATGATTTCGCGGCCGCGGATGTCGGTGATACGGCTCATAGCAGAGATTCCTCGAAAGGTTGTTTTTTGACGGCGCGGTCGAGTTCGACGAGCGTGCCGAGCAGCGCCTCCATGCGCGCCAACGGCCAGGCATTCGGCCCGTCCGATAGCGCCTTGGCGGGATTCGGGTGCGTTTCCATGAAGATGCCGGCGATGCCGGCGGCGACCGCCGCGCGCGCGAGCACCGGCACGAATTCGCGCTGGCCGCCTGAAGAGTCACCCTTGCCGCCCGGCAACTGCACGGAGTGCGTCGCATCGAAGACGACCGGACAGCCGGTCGCGCGCATCACGGCGAGCGAGCGCATGTCGGACACGAGATTGTTGTAGCCGAACGAAAAGCCCCGCTCGCAGACCATGATCTGTGAGTTGCCGGTTGAGCGCGCCTTGTCGACGACGTTGCCCATTTCCCATGGCGACAGGAACTGGCCTTTCTTGATGTTCACGGGCTTGCCCTGGGACGCCGCCGCCACGATGAAATTGGTCTGGCGACACAGGAACGCCGGCGTTTGCAGCACATCGACGACGCTTGCAACCTCGGCAAGCGGCGTATCCTCGTGCACGTCGGTCAGCACGGGCACGCCGATCTCGTCGCGCACGCGCGCGAGCGCCTTCAATCCCTCGGCGATGCCCGGTCCGCGAAAACTCGAGCGCGACGACCGGTTCGCCTTGTCGAACGACGCCTTGAAAATGAACGGCACGCCGAGACGCGAGGTGATCTCACGCAGGCGCCCCGCGACTTCGATCACGAGTTCCTGACTTTCGATGACGCAGGGTCCCGCGATCAGGAACAAGGGCCGATCCGGTCCGACCTCGAAAGACGCCAGCTGCATTTTCTTGGATCAGCCGCTCGTGAGCTTCAGGCCGTCGCGCGCCCGGGCTGCAGCGAGGCCCGGTATTCCCGCGCGGCGCGAATGAAACCCGTGAACAACGGATGCCCGTCACGTGGCGTCGACGTGAATTCGGGATGGAATTGGCTGGCCATGAACCAAGGGTGGCCCGGCAACTCGATGAACTCGACGAGCCCATCGGCCGAAAAGCCGGAGAAACGCAGGCCCGCCGCGCTCAACTCGTCAAGATAATTGTTGTTGAATTCGTAGCGGTGGCGGTGGCGTTCGAAGATCAAGTCCTTGCCGTAAACCTCTCGCGCGAGCGATCCCGGGGTCAGGCGCGCCTCCTGGGCACCCAGGCGCATGCTGCCGCCGAGATTCGATTTCTCGTCGCGGACCTGTTGCCCGCGCGCCAGATCCTGCCATTCCGTGATCAGCGCGATGACCGGATGATGGGTCGCGCGATCGAACTCGGTGCTGTTGGCTCCCGCGAGCGCGAGGACGTTGCGGGCATACTCGATGATCGCGAGTTGCATGCCGAGGCAGATGCCGAGGTACGGGATGCGATTTTCGCGCGCGTAGCGAATCGCCGCGATCTTGCCCTCGATACCGCGGTCGCCGAAACCTCCCGGCAC
>Ga0116231_10010067_pt1 | contig 15482 bp, 11 predicted proteins | sample S1TSphgellanicum_2_FD_89695 | JGI IMG/M metagenome (GOLD analysis project Ga0116231, IMG submission 89695) | Host-associated microbial communities from peat moss isolated from Minnesota, USA - S1T2_Fd - Sphagnum magellanicum MG | ecosystem: Host-associated > Plants > Peat moss > Unclassified...
TGTCCATTCCGACCCGTTAATGGTCTCTGCGATGCCGATTCTGCAACCCCCCAGATGACAAATTTACTATTGTAGGATTTTTTATGCACAAAATAGGGTGGACAGTCCAAGACTGGCTTCAATAGGTGGACAGTCTAAGAAGTTGAAGATATCAACTTTTGGATGGGGGATGGTAGGGTGTTGGGGGAGGTATTTTTGGGATTTGGAGGGTGGGTGAGGAGATTTGGGTGCGCTTTTTTCTTTCCCGAAGGATGCATCATTAGGAGGGTCATGATTTTTATTTTTTTCGTGGGGGAGGGGGAGGGGGAGGGGGTGGGGGTGGGGTTCTAGGGGTCTTAATAGGTGGAAGTGAGAAAGAACACATTGTAATATTATGTTGCGGAACACATTGGGAACCAAAGAAAAATGAAAAGAAACCCTCCCCCCCCCCCCCCCCCAAAAAAAAAAGAAAAAAAAAAAAAAAAACCACAGCAAACTACCTAATAAGAACCCCGAACAAAAACAAAAATCCAAAAAACTCGGTCAGAAGAGCCGTTCACGAAAAAAGAATTCACTTGAATTTTGGGAATCTAGACCGTAGTTAATAAATGTTTTCACTATCGAATTTAAAAAACACTGCGTTCGTTACTAAACGATTCTCGTTTGCTCTGCGCTCGCTCGCTCGCTCACGTTTCTTGCCGCCTTTTCCCTCTCGCACTCCTCTCTCTCGCGCAGCCACTGACTGTCTCTTCTCTCTCGTACTCGCACTTGCCTTCTCCCCAGTCTTTGCCTTTCCTTGTGCGCACAGCACTAGTGCGTCTGCGTTATCGTTGTTATTTGTGTTGTTGTTGCCATTGTCGCTGTTTTTTGGTGGCGGTGAGTAATGGAGGTACTGGCCGTCAGGCCTGTGAAGCAGGACGAGCAGACATACAAGCGGTGGTTCGATTACGCTGACACTGGTGTGTACTTTTTTGTTTCCTTCCGCTCCCTTCTCCTTTTTCCTGTTTTCTACTGTTATCGTGCTTTTTGTGAGCATTGCCCTTGCTTCTTGGTCTTTTGGTTCTGTGGATTCAGTGTGTTCTGTGCTTCTTGTTGTACTTGTTCGGGATTCTTTTTAATTGAAAATAATGTCTTGATTTTTGTCCTGTGGATTGTCCCGAGGTTAGCTTGGCGTGGATGTTTCTGAATAACTGATTTGAATCTTCGGCTTTGTGAGATTATTTCTTGCCCTTGTCTTTTTTCTGGTTTCTTTGGGCCGATCTGAATTGCCGCATTGGTAGGCAATTGTTCTGTTGTTTCTTTCTACTAGGCTGGTGGCCCGTTCATGGATTCTTCTATTGTCGTCGTTTTCTGTAGACTTTTGTGCTCCGCTTGGCTCAAGTGAATCCTGGCGCATGCTTTGCAAGCTTTGCCACTATGCGATTTGGCATCCATTGCAGATTTTGTTTATGCAGACTCCAATGCGCGATTCTCGACAATAGCGTCTATGTGGTCTATTTTCTTGAAGTTTCGTGTCCTCAATCTTGATGTGCATCGTTGGTTTGGTTTGATATGCCTTCGGTTTTGTCAGTCGCCGAAAATGTTACATCCTGTCTTTGTGAAGGGAATTCTGAGGTCAGCTTTGCTGCAAAGGACCTGTGTGTCTTGTTTGGACAGAATTTGGTCACTCTGTTGCTGTCGATCAGCATTACTCTGCAGTTTTCTGAAATTCCACTTTTGAAATCAGTTATCAATTGAAAGTCAGGTTTTTTTTCACGTTTTATGGGAAACTCATTATGATCAACATTCTTGCAGACAATGATGGACGGCTCACGGGACCAGATGTGGTCAAGTTGTTTGCTCTCTCACAGCTCCCTAGGGGTCATCTCAAGCAGGTTAGTATGGGGAGTATGCTATTCTAACATGGTTCATCCTTCCTTCCATCCCATCATGCATGCAATTTTGTAGTTGTTAAGTCTCAGAAGAATTATGACGCATTTTGGCAGCTCTTGATAGTTGCCCCTATCTGTAGGTAGCAATATTTGGTAGCTGACTCTGGTTGTGTTCATAGGTGTGGGCTGTTGCAGACTCCAAGAGGCAGGGCTTTCTTGGATTCAAAGAGTTTGTTGCTGCTATGCAGGTTAGTGCTGAATTCTACCAATTTCCAATGCATGCTATCCCAAGTTGTAATGAAGTGCACAGAGTTGTACTGTTCTGAATTCGAAGGCTTTCTTCTTTGTTCAGCAATTGAAGGTTCGTTCCTGCTGCAGAAGTTAAACATCAGTCCATTACTTGCTTGCAGATGATTTCTTTGGCCCAGGCATCAGGAAAGGACGTTTCTGCTGACATGCTGAGCACCTGTGGTAATCTATGACTATTTTTGCCCATCTGTACATGTGAAGGAATGTCTGAACATGAGCATTCGAGGTCCTCAGTTGTAATTCAATGTGGTAGGGTTACATGACCAGCTTTGCACGTTTGTTGTACCTTCTATTTCTGCTGTCCTGTTACGGTTGCAACATCTTAGGAGTTTGACCTTGTTGTGAGGGCTTTGTTTCTTGGGGCAGATGCAGACACAATCAGCCCACCAAAAATGGATGGTCTTGAGGAACTCTTAATGGTAAGATAAACCAATTGTTGTTGTTGTGAACACTTGTAAGTGTTCTGAATTATTTGAATACTACTTCATGAGGGAGTGTTGCAATGCAGAATGGGCATATGCCATCATCAAACGAATCAACATGTAATGGAAATGTGAATGGCCATGCTAATGGACTTGCAAATGGACATGCACATGAGAATGGAAATGGTAGGCTCACTACAACCAGAATGGTTTTTTGAATACAATGTGCTTGGTCTTTTATATTTCTTGGGATTGTTGGAGTCTCTGATCGTTCTATAAGAGAGCATTAGCATTACGATGGGTGGATGTGGTAATTTGAACCTACAACCTGTTTTGGAACAGGGACAACTCCACAGTTGCAGCTACAGACATCAAAGTGGTTCTCTCAGAAGCCAACACGGAAGGTGGGTGTTGAAGGCTACGTGTGTGATATAAATCTAATTGTGAAAGTATGGGCTGGATGTGGATTTTCCTTATTTGCTAAATCGAACATCATAATTTCACTGCAGATAATACCGGCAGCATCAGTAACATCTATTGTTGATGGACTGAAAAAGCTATACCTTGAGAAGCTGAAGCCATTGGAGATTGCATACCGATTTCATGACTTTGCCCTGCCAATGCTGGTATGCAGCTACCCATAGTTATGGCTTCTGTTGGTGCAGAAAACAGTTGTGTTTTTTGCAGAGCAAGTTGGTATTCAACCAAGACATTCTTGTTGTCTGTGCAGACTGAGAGTGACTTTGATGCAAAGCCCTCTGTGATGCTTTTAGGCCAGTATTCAACAGGCAAGACAACCTTTATCAAGCACCTTCTGGGCAGCAGCTACCCTGGTAAATGATGATTCAAGTTCGCTTTGTGTTCTATTTTGATATACAGTTTAGATCTCTGAAATTTGTCTTAGTGAAGGATTTCTGTTCATTGGTGCTGACATTCTGTTCTAATTCGCAGGAGCACATGTTGGACCAGAGCCTACAACAGATCGATTTGTTGTGGTTATGGTGGGTGCTCAGTGTGTTATAATAATATGTTTCCACTTATGTCCGGGCAAAGGCATTGGGATGAGATGTTAACAAGGTTGAAATTTATGCAGTATTCGGTTTCTCTTGTTGCAGCTGAGTTTCAAAGCACATTAAAGTTGGAAATGGTTGGTGGGGATTCAGGAAGGTGCTGATGAGCGTAGCATACCAGGCAACACAATCGCAGTACAAGGAAATATGCCATTCACTGGCTTGACTAAGTTTGGTGGGGCCTTCCTCTCAAAGTTTGAATGCTCCCAAATGCCACACCCTGTAAGTTGTTGTCAAGTTTCTCTTAATGTCTTATGGTGTATGTAAAAGCATTTTACAAATCCAAGTATGAAAGCCAAGGTGGGCTGATGGAATCAAGTGTTGCAACAGTTGTTGGAGCATCTTACTTTTGTTGACACACCTGGAGTACTCTCTGGTGAGAAGCAGCGCACACAAAGGAGCTATGAGTTCACAGGTGTGACAGAGTGGTTTGCAGCCAAGTGCGACATGATTCTATTGCTGTTTGATCCCCACAAACTTGATATCAGTGATGAGTTCAAGAGGGTCATCATGTCCCTGCATGGTCAAGATGACAAGATCCGTGTTGTCTTGAACAAAGCTGACCAAGTTGGCACCCAACAGGTAAACGGAGCCTCATTGGTTGGTTCAGCATAGAAATGGTATGCTATGGGTTCAGTAGTCTGATGCTTTGGTGTATGTGCCTGTGCAGCTAATGAGGGTCTATGGGGCACTTATGTGGTCACTTGGCAAGGTTCTCAAGACACCTGAAGTGATGCGGGTCTACATTGGGTACTGTGGTCCACCATCTTAATTTATCTTTGGTGTTTTCAGGCTTTCTTTTAGCAGTGTCGTTTCAAGTGAAGCATTGACAATTTGTTGTGTGCAGGTCATTCAATGATAAGCCAATTAATGAAAACCAAGTTGGGCCAATTGGGAAGGTCCTGTTTGAGCAGGAGCAGAATGACCTTCTGGATGACCTCAAGGATATTCCAAGAAAGGCTTGTGATCGAAAAGTAAGAGCTCCCCAAGGAGTGTTTTTTTTTACTGCCTGATCTGATCTAAACCTGATTTGGCTGATTTTTTTTGTGGTTGTGTTGAGTGAGCAGATCAATGAGTTTGTGAAACGTGCAAGAGCAGCCAAAATTCATGCTTGCATTATGGGTCATTTGAAGAAGGAAATGCCAACAATGATGGGCAAGGCCAAAGCACAACAGCGATTGATTGATACTCTTGAAGATGAATTCGCAAAGGTAATCTGTCTGCACTACACATTTTCTTTTTAGTCTTTTGAAGAACTGGCTTCTGAGGTCATGTTCTCTTTCTATATATATAGTTTATTTGGGATGTCAAATTGGGAGAGTCAGAAGACAATTAGAATTTCATCTTTCACCAGGGGGGTATTCCAGAAATAATGTTGGGAAATTTGTTTCTTATATAGGTCCAGCGGGAACTGAATCTGCCAGCAGGAGATTTCCCAAATGTGGAACACTACCAAAAGGTTCTTTCTGAGTGTAATATTGACAAGTTCGAAAAGCTGAAGCCAAAGATGCTGCAAACTTTGGATGATATGTTGTCAGTAGATATCCCTGACCTGATCAAAAAGTTCCGCAACCCTTATGACTGATATTATCTTTTGCATCAGCTTTTCACCCATGAGCACCAATTGCGACTATATACATGTTTATCATGAAATTTTACCTTTGATTTGTTGAGAATGGGTTAATTAGTAGGGTCTTACTTTTCCAGAATAGCATGATGATTTTATGGTCCAGTGTTGTGAGACCAAATCAGGCAAAAAGTTTATATAGAAAGTTTATATAGAATTTGAGTTTCAACTATCTTGTTGGCCAGTGTGATGCAGATTGATGTAGTAAAGATTTCTTTTGAACAAACTACTTTCATTGTCCATTTCAATTTACGATGCCAAATTGTTGCTAATGTTGATTGCCAGCCAAATTGTCGATAATTTGATTGTTTTGTAGTGAAGGTACAATTTCACTTGCCAATATCACACATTTGCATACCTCAGAACATGTTCTTCAGCAGTTGAATGAAAATTTTGTAGACAGTTATTAAGCAGAGATGTATTAAATGATGAAAATATGTTCAAGGAATCCAGAAAGCTTTCATTGAAGGTATGGAAAAACGAAGTACCATGGAAGGACGGAATGTAAGGGAGGTCAAAATAGCTCAGAGACCGGCCAAATAGCGATACATGTTAGGGTTTAAGGTTCATCTCGTGTGTAACACGATATCCAAGCGTCGACGGCTGCCAGTAAGTTACCGATCCAACGACTATGAATTGCTCGGCGACCGGCAAAACACCATTCATTATTGGTTGGCCGCGTGCGTTTTGTCCTCTGGAATACGCCCCTGGTTTGAGCACTCGGATAAAGTGCAATTGCTTGCGGACCTCAGATTGGGATGTCAAATTGGGAAAGATGGAAGCCGGCAGAGCGCTGCGGGGGATGCACGAGAGGAGACGTGACTTCCGCTGAAAGAAGAGAAAAATCTCGTTGCTTCTTCGCTGATTTGATCCTCCTGCCTCTTCCAACATGGTGCGTGATTTTTCTCCCACAAGTTTGAATGGACTCGGATCTCGTGCACAGCTTATTCCTCTTCTTTTTCTTCCTTCAAAAAAAAATTTCTCTCTTTTTTTTTGCCTGGCAGATAGCAAGGATATGCATATTTCTGTGTTTTCATTTTATGGATCATCTTTTAGGTCAGGGAAGATGTTGTAAACGCAGTTAACATTCTCTTATTGAGATGTTTGAAATTCGTTTTCTAATGTCACTGGCGCTGCTGCTGCTGTTGCCAGATTCATTCATGCTTTTTCTTTTTCTTTCGTTTTTCTTGCGCGATTTATCCACGTGAATGGGAAGAAGGTTAGGGCATAGTATGATGGTTTGTGTGAATTTAAGATTTCCAGTAGGTCTGGCAGATGTGTTATCTTCCCCTTACCGATGTGTGGAAGGGTTAAGCCATTGATCTTATGTAATCCATACTTGCAGTTTGTCCACCGTTTTGAATCCCCCTCTCATTTGCATGTTGTGTGGCCTGTTAACAAGCCCTGTTTTGTTATTCAATTTTCTCAGTTTCCAGTTTCTTTTTCATGTTCTTGTCAGACTTGCAATTGGATTCACTAGGAGATTGAAAAAGAGGTTAGGGTGTGGGACTGTGGTGCATGTAAATGTGTGATACTTTTGTTTGTGGAAGCAAGGTGAAATAACTGGAATAACTCTTTGCTTTGTAGTTGTGCTGTGGCATGGTTGAGTCCTCATTGGGGTGATGTTGAGCTGACAGCATTACAATTCTTAAGAGAGAAAGAAGGGGGGGGGCAGGGGCAAAACTATCTTGCAAAGATACAGGCTGGATGACATTGGTTCTGGGTGCAGATTCACTTTGTATTGTTGATTAGCCGGCAGGGCAAAGTAAGGTTAACAAAATGGTATTCACCCTACAGTCAGAAGGAGCGCACCAAGGTACTCATTTGGCTGGTCCATTTTTTGGGGGTTTTTTGTTGTGGAATCTTCAAGCAGCTCTGCATGTTCCAAAACTAATTGCCTTCTTTGGTCATTGATAGTTTTAGGGTTTCTTATTACTTGATTGTGGGTGGAATGTAGTGGGTGACACCTGATAATTCTTGCCCTGTTAAACTTTTTTTAAATATTATTTGTATTTTTCATAGGTCATACGGGAGCTGAGTGGCATGATACTTTCCCGTGGTCCAAAGCTGTGCAACTTTATTGAATGGAGGGGCCTTAAGGTCGTCTACAAACGGTACCACAATTTGCTGGCTTTCAGACCTTGGTTGTCTGTTTGTGTTTCCTTACTTGCTCTTTTGTCATGTATGGAGTATGTGAAGAACCCTTTCTTTTTTGTTGCTTGTCTTTTTCTTCAATATACAGTCAATGGATTTCTCATCTAACTGTGAAACTCAGAAGATAGTAAGGGTTGTGCTGGGATGGCAGGTATGCAAGTCTATATTTCTGCATGTGTGTGGACACAGAAGACAACGAGTTGGAGACTCTTGAGATAATCCACCACTATGTAGAGATACTTGATCGCTACTTTGGCAATGTAAGTCCATTTTGTTTCCATAATAAGTACACATGAGATTCAAAGCTGTGAATAATGAATTTTTCTGGCAAGCTCAGGCTAGCCTTGAATGTGGCACTGGTGATCTTGGAGAACAGATATCCTTTTTTTAAGGGGAAGGCAAGCCTTTGCTTTAAATGCTGTGCATTTATGTAGTGACTAGAGTGCACATTGTCTAATCTATATCAAGAAAATAAATGAAATGGGCATCATATAACTGAAGCTCATGAGTTCCATTCTCCTCAGCCTCTGTGTTGTCCTCCAAAGGGCGGAGAGATTTGAGAATGCTATGGATGGGTAGATTTTTCATGGAGGCAAGTGCTTGGCTTTGTTGCATCATAACTGAATTTCTTGTGGTGTGAACATGGCAGGTCTGCGAGTTGGATCTCATCTTCAACTTCCACAAGGTTTGTTGCCATTCACATAATCACTTGTATTTTTATTCTTTTTTTTCCAGTGCAAGTTTCTGAATGTATGTCTGGCCAGCAGCAAATTTGGAATCCAATCCTCTGTTCTGCACTTCGGGCTGCTTCTGAATTTCCAGAGCCCAGTTTCTAATTGCGGATTTGAGCCAATGCAGGCATACTATATCCTAGATGAGGTCCTCATTGCTGGAGAATTGCAAGAATCCAGCAAAAAGTCTGTAGCCCGTGTTATTGCTGCACAGGTGCTGGCTTTTTCCTGCCCTTTTTTGCTTCTTTTCTGCCAGTGATACAGTTTTGATAGTCTCTTCTTATTCTCAATTTCAATGTCCTTCCTTTGGCAACAGGTTGGAGGTCTGAGCTGTATAGAACTTGTTTGAATTACTAACATGAGAATTACAGATGTCACTACTATGGTAATATTTATGGTCTCATGAAATGTGTTGATTCCTTGCTGTGTTTGAATTACTAACATGAGAATTACAGATGTCACTACTATGGTAATATTTATGGTCTCATGAAATGTGTTGATTCCTTGCTGAGAGGTTTTACACAGTCCTTTTTGTGCAGTCTTCCCACAAGCTTTGACCCAATTGCAATTCTGCTCCTTTCCTAGAGTTGGAATGGGGAAATATAATGATACTGAAAAGCATAAGCACCACATGTGGACTGAGCTCTCTGCCCTCTCTGCTCCTTTTGCTTCTCTCTCTTACCTGTTATGAGGTGTGATTGTCACAGGACACATTGATTGACAATGCCAAAGAGCAGGCCAACTCATTGTCCAACATGATTGCACAAGCCACAAAGTAAATTACTCCTTGATCACATCTCCAACATTTTGAGAATATTATTTTGAGATGGTAGTTAGTATCGTCTATGCAAAAGTTTGTGCAAGCTTCAAGTTGTTGACAAAATGGATCTAGACTAATCTTTTCAAGTGAAGGAACTTATGTCCTCAACTTAGACTAGTTGAGCTAATGTTTGTGTTGTTACTTACAGGGGCTGAGAACCTGGCCTCCACCCATTCAATTCAATCAACTTGGTTGCTTCAATTCTGTGAGAGTTTGAAGGGTGGGTGACTCAAAATTTACGAGCTTAAAATAACTCATGGTTTGGTGATACTTGACAGTCTCTGCAACAGAACACAGATAAACAACTCTGGTCAATTTCTGGGATTGGTAGGCATGTGCAGAGTTATGTTCTGTTGAATTCTAATCAAGACATTTGGACCTGGTGATTCCCACATTTTGCCAAGATACAACGCTGCAAAGAGTCATTTGTAGGGTTACTCCAGCTTTGGGCCATAGTTTCACCCTAAAATCCCTGTTCATGCACAATTGAAGTGAAAAATTGAAACTGGGTATCACTTCACAAGATTGGAATAATCTGATTTTTACTGGATCTGATTTCACGAAGAGAGTAATCAACAATGAAGATTTGGCAGGTGAGGCAAATCTAAAATCAGGAGTAATTAAATTCCATTTGTTCTGGATAAAGACTATGTGAACAGTTTGCTTTGTTCATTGTCCTAGTAATTTAAGATGATTGTGTAATACTTTGGTTGTTCTTTTTTATATCTTTGATATTGTTTAAAGCAAAGTTGGAATTCAATAAATCAATTTCATTTTAACCAAAACTGAAATTAATGAATATTCAATGATGGTGTATTGATGAATACATTGAATTAGAATTTTGTGTAAACAGTAAATATTGACATAAGTCAACTTTTTTGAAATAAGATTGTGTAAGTTATACCAAGTTGAACTAACCTATTTTGGATCATGTAGAAGTTCATTGATCAATTTGCTTTCGAACATGTCAAAATTTGGATTGGAATTTCACTCACTTACATAATATTCTACAATTTAAAGCCACACCTGAAGTGCACATATGTGGAAACAATATAAGTATATATACAACAAGGGGGAGAGGAATGCAATTTGGAGCAGCAATCTGGAAATATCATGAATAGTTTTTCAATTCTTCTAATTTGCAAACTTTGGAAACATAAATGCGAATGTTTTGGAAAAACAATTGAGAGAAAAAGCAATTGAGTTTGAGGGAGATTTCATTAGGTGTAAAAAACATTGAAAATATACAAGACAAGAACATCATCTCAACGTTCACAACTAGTAAAAAAATTTCAAGATTTTATTTTTTGGAAAGAAAAAAACCATTTCTATCAAATTAGGAAATAAGAGCTTTAAATTATAATTGATAAGAAATCAAAATTTCTCTTTAAAAATCAAGTATAGTCATTTAGTATGTTACTTCAAAACCATATCACAGTGAATCGAAATTTCACATTCAGAGTAATAAACTGCTGAAATCAATTTATTTACTTGGTAGTAAATTCTTATGTTCAAATTTAAATGTGATAGAAATATATTAGAATTCACTATTGATGCAAATCCACATCTATGTTCTGACTTGCACTAATGATGTGAAAAATTTCCCTCTTGATTGATGTATTGATTTGTAAGTGGAAACACGGTATGGTAAACGTGATATCTGTTTAAGGCGAATTAACGAAGGACAAATGCTTTGACGACTTACACACCCCTAACAACCTGGCAGGAATTTCCTTGTGTATTGGGAGGGCATGTTATCAAGCACCTATCATAGTAAAAAACATTTAATTTGCTGCATTGGCTTTTACACTAGGTAAAGCCCTTGGGTGGGGGGATTACCAAAATAACCAACCCACCTTCGGCCTTGGGGGGTACTTATTTTGGGAATGCCCCCACCCCGGAGCTTTACCCTACACCATCTATCTATGAAGGAAGGTAGTTTGTTTGATTTGTTTTGTTTGTACTTGTAAGATCCACTGAACCAGGGTGCTTCAGATTGTGTTCTTGGTCGCTTTGGAAAGCTCTCGAGGAGGAGGGGTGCATTGGCTTGGTTTCATGGTGTTTGGACTTGCGGTGTAGAAGTTCTTGAATATTGAATGATTTTTTCACTGAAAATTAAATTAAATCATAGCTGAAAACTTAGGCGGAATTGGAATGTGTCTTTGGTGTTGTTGGAAAGATCTTGATGAGCAGGATTTAATGGAATTTATTTGGTAAGATTTGGATTCAAAATGTGGGAGATATTGATTTTTAAGTTATTTCCGCTGCTAAAAATTCAAATAAATTCCAAAAAACCAGGTTTTGGAGAGAAAAATCACTTGAGAACGTGGTAACACTTGAAGGCTTACCATTCAATTCAAGCATAATTTCCTTTCATATTTGGTTGTTCAACAAATTGATACATATGTTGCAAAACAATGTTCACATGTTGAGTTTCCCTATTTTTTAATGGGCAACCTCATATCTTGATTTTTTTGGTTATCAAAATTATTCATTGGTTGCTTTCATGACATAATGACACTCAATAAATATCATAGGTTATGATTGATGTTTGGCACTTTTTTGCTGAATATTTATTTATTTAAGGTTCCACAAATTCAATTTCAAATTTTCAATGCTTAAAGAATAAGTATGCAAAATACATCTTGTGTTGTGCATTTGTAATAATAACCCAATGATTTTTAATTTTCAATTTTTTTGGCTAGATATCAATAAAATTTTCTCTTCTTGTTTGGCTAGACCTTTCACAACTTATTTTGTGTTGAACATCAGTCATAAGTACAATAGTCAATAAGACATGTCTGAAAGGTTTTTCATTATATTTCTTGTTTGTATAGTTGTTTCAAACGATCATAAACATTGATCACTTTTCTTAAGTGACTAATCCAAATTTTAAAAAATAACATATATTGGATGGTTGTCTTATATTTTAGTCAATAAAGACACAATGGAAGGATGCTATTAGCCCAAGCCATGCACTCTTTGAAAAGGGTTATTTTATGAGCCCCAATTCACTCTGATAGGCCTTTTGAAACATGCCTTTTGGTAAAGAATATGCATTCACTTGAACCTACAACACCTCAATGCTAAAGGTATCTTGGACTTTGTGCTCAGAAATATGCGACCTTCAAAAACATCCCTAAAAAGAGCTTATTAACCTAAGACTAGGTTTAAATACTTGAACTTAAAGCTCTAAATGTAGGTAAGGAGAGGCGAATGATTTCATAATTCATTGTTTTTAATTAACGTGTCAAGTATTTCAATTTATTTCCTTCTTGTGTAATTTTTTTGGAGAAATGTAAATTATTGCATATATTACAAATAATGTAGTCTGGTGTGAAAACAAAACCAAGAAATAAATAAAAATAGTGTAAACATAATGGCATGGCTCTCATGCATTCTACACCTTTGTTTCTTCCATACATAAGTCGTTTGAGGTAATCAAAGATCAATGATATGGTAGTAAAACATCAGTGAATCCAATTGATCTCATGTAAATTGCGTGTTTTGTCCAATTACAATTAGGTTTTTTTGTTGGATGTCAACATCCTATAAACTTTCAATATTTTTGCTGCATGCACTTAAACCTTTTTGGAACTATGAAGCACTTGAGTTAACATTAATTATCTCATTGCATGTGATAGTTGTTACCCTAGCTATGCTGGAGGTGACATTTGCATGGATGATGACCTTGTGCGTGTGTGTATCAAATATTGGGGAATAACATTTGCATGTGGTTTTTCACCTCCTATTAAAATTAGGAGTAGGCTACAACTAAAGGTTGGCTCATTAAGTTTGCAACTACTTGTGTGCACAATTCTATGTGCTCATTGTAAATCTGTGTGTTATTCATAGTTGTTCTCTTCTTGTTCTACAAAATTGCGCTCATTGGAAATCTGTGTGTTATTCATAGTTGTTCTCTTCTTGTTCTACAGTCAATTTCCACCGATTATTACAAGGAGGAATAATCCAGAAGGGATCGGGTATTGAAATTTGCACCAAACCCCACCTGGGTATCATGCAGGGCATCAAAGTTGATAACCACAGTTATCAAAAAGTACAAAACATCCTATTATTATGTATAATCACCAGTTCTAATTTTTATTTGAAAAAGTCAAATAACTGCCTAAAAAACTGCTGGGTCTGTCATGAAGCCTGGCTACCAAGTTAAGGAACTGATTACCAAATTGTTGTTCTTAGTTTGCTGTAATTCATTCAACAGGTTAGAAGATATACTTCAATTTCATAAATAGGACAACTACAAAAAATCAACACCAAGATATAACTCACCCCAAAGATGTATATGCCTTGCCAAAACCCTGAACTCTACTGTCTTTAGTCTTTACCCACAAGATCCGTAAAAAGAAAATGCCAACCGCGGTAGCCTATGTATCAGGTATTCTATTATAATATGCAAAACCCAGTCACATATATAATTCTGGGTGCATCGCAGGCAAAAGGTACAATAGTGGTTCATAAAATTAACTAGGACTGACACAGGAGGTTTGAAAAGGCTGAAACCAGGACCAGAGCTTCTCTTCAAAAGATAAAACCAGACAACACTCATTCAAACCTGCTAGTTGTACATTACCGCAGTTCTTATCCTCAGTAGTCAATCGAGGTATACCATATCCTCCTGTCTTTGTACTGACTCGATAACAATTTCCTCTTTACAAAAGTTACATAAGTTAGGGAGAAAGACTTCACAACGATTTTCAATAACTGTAGAGGGTTTGTTGCCAGGTCTAACAGAAACAGAATCATAATGGTTTTCATGTAGCCTTTTTCTGTCTATGTTTTGACCCCTTACAAGGCACAGTAAAGGGGTCCTTTTTGGGGTCTACCAGACCTAACTTGAGCACGTGTCAAGACCTATCATCTACAAGACCATTCTGCAAAATCCATATGAGCATTTACATAATGGAATGTGTTGGGTACAAGGCTACTTTGCCCATTTTGCTGCCTGTGTAGAAATTCGGACTCACCCAAATTTCTCACAGGCACCTCACTGGGAACAATGAACTGTACCAGGCATGCTCCATGATACATTCATGTTACTTCAGTACCTCCACAAAGCTCCTCCTTCCAAAAAGGAGAAGTGCAAGATAGGCAAAGGCTGACATGACATGCCTTCTTCATGGAAATTGACTGCTGACTCTGAGCACTTCAGCCTCTGTACAAATTGACAATACCTAGGATAACTAAACAGCACTTGCTGGCTGAAGAATCCAACTTTGCCAAAGTAGAACAAAGAAATATAGAGAAAGGTCCATGCTAGTGATATTTGAAGCATATGACTAACCTATGAGCCTCTTGGCTTTGGAGGCAAGGACAAATCCTTTGTCTCAATCAGGAGAATCTGAACCCCTTGGTGAAGCTCCACTCTGCTAGCATTGTTACAATGGTTTGCGTGATAATGCCAATTCCAATCCCTTCACAAAAGGGTTAGTAGTAAGACACAGCAACGGAAAAATGATTCTAAATGGCCACTCCAACTTCAAGTGATTTTGCTGCTTGCAAGACAAGAACTGCAAACCCTAAACCCTCTCCACCAAAAGGCTTACTAATCAATGTACTTGTCAAGTGTGATAGACAAGGTTGACTTGGGCACGGCTCCTATCACAGTGTCTCTCTTCTCTCCTCCCTTGAAAATCATAACTGTAGGAATACTTCGGATGCCGTACTCAGTTGCAATTGCTGGCCACTCATCTGTGTTGATCTTCAAGCATCTAAGCTTGCCTCCATATTCCTTTGCAAGTTGGTCAATTATCGGGGCAATCATGCGACATGGTCCACACCAGGGGGCCCAAAAATCAACCAGAACTGGAATCTCGCTCTCCAACACAAGAGACTTCCATGTTGCTTCAGTAACAACCCCAGCTACTGCAACAACCAAAAGAAGGAAAAAAAACAAAGAAAAACAGAGAATTGAGCATTCCGATTCAAGACCAAAGAATCCCGGACTCTGCACAAGCTCTAAGGACAGGAAAAAGTACTGGGGCTACTCCCTACTTCAAGATTGGGAAGAAGGAATAAATACCTCCTGTTTCTGTCAAGGTTTCTTGAGCTTCGCACACGATGTGTGACGAGCTGAAAGACCGAGTCGTAGCAGAGCGGACGGCCATAGAGGTGGCTCGGGACCTCCTCCTTGTCATCGCAAGCCCCGTACAAGCTGGCAAAGCCGAAGCTCTTCTAGTGCAGCATTGTCCTCTTCCAGGCGCCGCCATACCCGTCACCGATGCCGACTGCGCAGATACTACTGTTTGCTTATGCTCGTGCTGTCTCGGCAAACCTCCCGCCAACATTGGCCCTGCCACTCCGGCCTCCACAACCACCGCCATTCCCCTTCAAAGAAAAAGAATCAAAACCTTCCAAACCTCCCGCACCAAAAAAGAAGACCCCCAAAAAAAAAAAAAAAAAAAACGGCGGCACCCCCGAAACCCCCCAAAAAAAAAAAAAAACCCCCCCCCCACCCCCCCCCCAAAAAACAAGAGGAAAA
>Ga0116231_10010068_pt1 | contig 15481 bp, 9 predicted proteins | sample S1TSphgellanicum_2_FD_89695 | JGI IMG/M metagenome (GOLD analysis project Ga0116231, IMG submission 89695) | Host-associated microbial communities from peat moss isolated from Minnesota, USA - S1T2_Fd - Sphagnum magellanicum MG | ecosystem: Host-associated > Plants > Peat moss > Unclassified...
GGATCTCAGCAACTTCTACACAAAGTTCGGAACCCTTTTCTCTACTGCCATGCAAGTTGTAACCAACAATCAGACATCGGGGACTGCAGGCCATGTCCATCTCAGGAGGTAGTTCTGATCAGGTTGTTGCAAGAACAAGCCAGAAGCGCCAACTTTCCAGTTGCAATTCATGCAGTTGTTCAGTTGCGAAGAGTTGGACGATGGCACATTGGGATTCCCCCAGAAGAGGAAAGTCCCACCTCGGAAGGGAACAGCCTGCTTCGCCTGAAAGGCGCAATCCCAATACTGATTGGAAGCGGTTTCGAACATGAAACCGTACAGCTGTCTGGGTGCGGCGATGAAGGTGGGATTGTCTGTGACATCCGAGAAACAAACCATGCTGAGGTTGGTTGAGAATTCATTGATCAGGGAAATAGTCCCGGTTGGCGGCACTTCCGCACGCCCTCCAAGTATGAGCATTGAGAACATGCAGACGGTGACACCCAGTGTAACGATCGCCGCATAGTACTGCTGCTGCAGCTGCTTCGAGCCGGAACTTCGAACAGTAGCCATGTTTTCCGAGAGACGATGATTTCAGCGATGCAGATCCAGTCGAAAATTCTACCTTAAAGATCTCCACCTGCAGCATGAAACATAAGAATGAAATATAAGATCTACAAGGAATTCACATGATGCAATGCATATAGGTATAAGAACGAGCAGATGATAAGGCAAGAAGCTCCAAGAAATTCTAAACTGATGATCAAGAGCTGTCACTTAGGAGCTTACCTACGTATGTGCGCCTCGAAGCAGATCGACCGTGCAGTTCTGCTGCAACAGCTGCTGAGATAATGAGCTGGGAGAGAGGTGGAAGCAAGAGAAGAAGAAGAAGAAGAAGAGGAATGAAAAGAGAAAGGTAGAGAAGAGGTAGGAGAGGAGCTGGTTTTGTAGCAAGAGATCATCGTGATCTTGCTCAACGAGGAGGCTTGGGTCGCGGCATTCGAGACTGACGGTTTTAGGTCCACGAGAATTCACGCAGATCGAGGACGACGACGGCTGGTGACGTGCGGCATGCCATGGTGTAAAGTCCCTGGAGGCTGGTAGGTACCCAAAGGACTGAATTTAGGGTTTTTGGTGGAGTACCCGGCCTCGGCTGCGGGTATTACCATAACAGGGCCCACCTCAGCTGTGCCTTGTACGGTCCCTTATTCTGGTAATGTGGTCGCCTGAGGGTGTTATATAGTGTAAAATGGATGATCTTTTAGAATAAAATTCCCATGATACCCAATGGGTATCTCAAGAAAAAATGACACAAGGCATTTCAAAATATGTAAAGCACTAGAGTTATCCATAAAGTCGTTGAAAGAGGGCACAAGAACCCCAAATTTGGCTGGATCAGGGGATGAAACCCGAAACTGGGCGCGAAAAAAATACACAGGGGTTGAACGGGGTGCCAAACTCGATTTTGGACCAAAACTCAATGTCAAATGAGTTTGGTCCCAAGTTTGTGCCCAAAAGCTTCATTCACACAGGAGCTTTCACTCTTCTCATTCTTAGTAGTCAGAGCTTGCTTGTATGCATTTGAGCAGAATACTTGTTCTTGGAACATGAATGCTTGCATTAGAGCATAAGGATAAGTATAACAAGGCAACAAGTGAGGTGGTTGAGTGTTGAAAGCCCAGGCACTTTGCATTTCAAAGGAGTGCCATGGGGTTCAACTGGAGCTTGAGTGCATGTGAAGTAGAAAGGAGGGAGGGAAACTTTTAACAATTTTTGTGCAACCTAGAGCTATGCATGTAGGTGAGGTTAGCAACTTTGATCAAACTTGTTTGAGAGCATGTTTCATGCCCAAGAAAAAGATGTTGAAATTTTTTACGAGTGTCACATTCATGATCTAGCTTTTTGGAGAACATGTTTTTTGGCATTGTGGTATGTTTCCATGTTTTGCACCAAGTTTTATGAATCGGTGCAAGAACTCCTTCATTATTAGTTTTTCCAATCACTCAAGCGAAGGCCATCACCTAGACCTTAGCGGAGCCCTAAAGTGGAGCTCCAAAGTTCTATCAATTCAAGTTTATTACCACCTTTACCTGACAAAAAAGTCACTAGTCAAATTCTAGCACACTTGCATTTACATAAAAACCCATCTATGTTATGGCAACTACATTGTGTAAATAAGGCATGGCGTGCATCCATAGGCCAAAGCTTGGAATGGCAAGCACCCAAGGCTGTTAAAAGTGAAAACCCGTTTTATCATTAGATTGTTAAACAATTACATTTTAAAAGGTGTTATTTTAACGTGTGGTTGTAATTTGAAGTGGAATGTTTCAAGTGGAATGTTTCAAGTATTGCTTGCATATGCAAAATTTGATGGAACCCAAAAAATAAGACAATTCTTGATTTTTGTAAATGCAAGTTGGTTGTCAATTTTGTAAATGAACTTGTAAGTTCATAGGCTATGTATGAATGGATTTAACCATCAAAAATTTGAGTTTTTGACTACCTATTTGAACCTCATATTAGTTTGCAATTTTTAGGTTTTGTATGAATGGCTTATGTAATCATGCATTTGAGTTTCTAGCCACTTAACCTATTGTAGTTTTGTGGGTTCATTTCAATTGGAATGTGATCATCTAATTCCAAACTTGATGTCCTAATTGAGCTATTGACCATTTTAGTTTTGAGTTCCCATGAACTTTGAGGTTTTTTTTTTTTTTTGTGCTTCCAATTGAGTTTCTAACCATTTTAATTAGTTTGGGTTGAAATATCTGTGGGTCTAGTTTAGTTTTTTTCTAATGCCCTAATTGAGTTTTTGACCATTTATTTTGAGGATCCAAAGTTCATGGAATTTTGGGGGTATTTTTTTTAAAAAATTGTGGTTCCAATTGGGCTTTGACCTTTCATGCACTTAAGGTTCAAGTCTTTGAGCTATTGACTATTTCAATTCATTTTTGATGGTTCGATTGTACTTTTGATCACTTATTTTGAGGGTCAAAAGTTCATGGAGCTTTGAGGTTTTTTAGAAAAAAATTTTGTGCTTCCAATTAAACCTCTGACCATTTTAGTTAGTTAGGGTTGAGTGAAATAATAATGTGGGTCCAATTCAATTCATTTCTAATGCCCTAATTGAACTTTTGACCATTTATTTTGAAAGTCCAAAGTTCATGGAGCTCTGGGGGTTTTCTAAAAAACATTTGTGCTTGCAATTGAACTTTTGACCTTTCATGCACTTAGGGTTCAAGTCTACAAGCTAATTACTATAATTCATCTTTGATAGTTCAATTGAACTTTTGACCATTTATTTTGAGGGTTTAGAGTTCATAGGATTCTTGCATTTTCTTTTTAAAAAAATTGTGCTTCCAATTGAACTTTTAACCTTTCATGCGCTTAAGGTTTAAGTATTCAAGCTATTGATTATTTCAATTCATCTCTAATGGCTCAATTGAACTTCTGACCACTTATTTTGAGGGTCTAAAATTCATAGGATTCTAGGGTTTTTTTAATAAAAATTTTGTGCTTCCAATGGAATTTCTTACCTTTCATGCATTTAAAATTTAGGTTTGCAAGCTATTGACTACTTCAGTTCAGTTTTGATGGCTCAATTGAATTTCTAACCACTTATTTTGAGGGTCCAAAATTCTTATGACTTTAAGGTGCAATCACACTAACACGAGCCATAGCAAGTATAACCAATGCTTAGTTTTTCACGTTTAGAAATGATAATTTAATTTGGTGTTGAAAATATTTTTTTTTTGGTATAATAAGGTTCATAATATATCATTGGAACATGTGAATTAATTTGAAAAATATCCAATTAATAATAAACTCTTAAAAACATTCATTAAGCATTGTAACACATGTTTTTTAACACTGAAGGGACTTATAAATAGACTTCAAAAATTTTGAAAATTACATATATTTTGAAATCTTTTACATAAACCTTGACATAATAATATATAGAAAATTATAAAGATTTTTGAATAAGTTTTTGAAGACTTTTTAAAAAATATTCTAGAAAATATTCCCTCAAAAGTAATCCCAAAAATAGGTGGGTGCAACTTGTGTTATTTTGTTTGCACCTTCAAGGTGGTTTTTTGTATAAAAAATTTGTGTTTCCAATTTGAATAACTAACTATGAAATTGAACATTTGAACAACTAATTATGAATATGAGCCGATTCTAGGTCTATAGTTCTATGGGTCCACACAAATGGTAATGTGACCATTTTGTTGAACTACTAAAATCTTAATTAAGATTCTAAATTGAAAAATCTTCTTAGGGTATCCTTCATTTGAATTGGGTCCATGCATTTTGAAGTTTTAAGGTTGTGAATTGAGCCACTTATAAATTTGTAGTTCTGTGTGTCCATAGAAATGATCAATTGATCATTAGGTTGAACTACTAAAATTGGAATTGAGCCAAAGTTACGTTTGCATCTTGTGGTTTTCATTTGTGTACATGTGAAGATTTGTTTCAACAACTTAGGTCCTCATAGAGCTAAAGTGCGGCTTGGAACTCATTGGAATTTTAATTTTGGTCTTTTGTTCTTGCATTTGAGTTATTAAATACCTAAGGTAACTTTTGTACAATCTGCATTAGGTCATTGAGCTTTTGCTTGGGTTTGTGGGTGTTGGAATTACACCTAATAGGACTGTGGGGGTTCATTATGGCTTGTATGTGGCCACTAAGCTTCTATTAAGGTTTGCTGGGATGAAAATGCTTTTGTGGGTTTGCAATCCAGTGAGTAGGAGGTTAGAGAATGGGAATGTGTCAATTTATATGGTAGATATGGAAGATATGGTAGCATTGAGTGAGGATTTTGAGGTGACCCAAGAAAGCATGGAATTTTCCCAAGGCCAAGGTATTTGGAAGTTGAAGGGGAAGGGACCCAAGAAGGAAAAAATGCAGAGAGCCATCCTGGAATCTTTGCACTTGAGTACTATGACCACTAGCTACAACACCCACTTTGCTTGCAGCCTAATCCAATATGGAAAAATAGGTCACATAATTGATTCCAACGATTATTTGGAAGTCAGTCTATAATGATTATGTCATTATTACCCAAATTTACCATTTTATGAAGACACCTTGAAGGACTGGTTGGAAGATGCTTTAAAAGATCATCTGTACATACCAAGCTTTTGGCCAGTTCCACATGAAAGAATCATATGTGGTGAAATTGTCATGTTTGAAAAGGAAAACAAAGTTTAAAAGGCATTGTTCAAGGTTTAGCTTTGATGGTCTCCCACAAACAATAGGGGTCTCACCTATAGACCATGCATGGGAGATGATTGTAGGAACCACAATGGATGCCAAGTCCACTAACTCTATGGTAGTGAAATTAGTTAGGTTTTTGAATAATACTAGGGTGGATCTTATTGTGGCTAGCACATCTCAAACATTAATAGTTATTAGGTCCACAAAATGGCCGCTCCCCTCTTCCATTTCTATTGCCTAACTTGAACAAGTTTCTAGAAGTACAAGTAATAAACCCTGCATGAAAATACATTGTAACCTTTTGATCCATGTCATACAACATCTCATCATCACTTGAAGAAGAGATTGAGTTTGAGAAAGAACTAGAGCTTGAAGAAGAAGCCATTACTTAAAAAGAAAAAATAAAAGAAACAAGAGAAGAAAATTGCAAGAAGAGAGCTCAAATGAAAAAGAAAAGAATTTGAAAAAATGAAAACCCTAAAAATGAGAAGAGCAAGAAAAAAAACCACATGAAGAAAAAACTAGAGAAAGAGTTGAAGATTTGGGAAACACTTATGAGCCCACGTAAACTCTACTAAACCCTTCAAACATAATAAATAACAAACTTTTTCAAGCAGCCCATGTTCCTTCCAAAAATTTGTTTGGTCCCCACTTTTTGGAATTAGTTCCAATTTTCATGTTTGGTCTTTAGTTTGGCAAACTTTACAACAACCCCAAATTAAGGACGAAAGTGAAAATTGAGGTTCAAATTGGGGGCGAACTAGGGATGACTTTATGGAATTTTCTATTGTGTGGATTTTTCCTTTGTATTTTCAACTCCCTTACTTGCTTGAAGAAACATGTTTTAGCAAGTAGGATCTTCTATTGTGGGAGGTATTATCTAGGTTGTACTGGGATCTTTTGACTAGCGAAAGGTAACAGCCAACCTGTCACAATTTCTAAAAAGTGAAAAAAATGCCAACTTCGCTTTATGTAGGAAAAGGACTTGAGTACAAACCCTTCCATGATTTTTGACATGTTCTTTCACCCTACTAGCCTTGGGCATAGATTTCAAGTCATAGAAGGGCCTGTTATAAAGCCCTTCTCCTATATAGAACACTCACATTTGTGAGCATTTCATTCTTTGAAATTCCCTATGGGCTCTTTCATTTTGTAAGTGTGTGTGCACCTACACTAAAAAATTGGGTGGAGGTTGTTACATATAATGGAAGGCCTACTCCTTAAAGCCTCCCTTAATTTGAGGGGTTGTAGCTTGGAGGGTGGTAGCCTGAAGGTGTAAGCCGAAAAATTAAGGGACTCATTTGGGACCAAATTTTCCCCAATTTAAAGCATGACATGTTTTTAAAATTAAAATATGTGATCAACATCAAGCTCCTTGAAGTGACAAACAAATTTCTATGTGGGGAGGACCATACAAAATACAAAACATAAAAAACTTGGAGAGTTTTACATTTAAAGTAGTTGCCCAAGTTTTCATGGTTTTTGTGTAGAGTGAGGACCGGTGTTTGGTGATTTTTTGATTTTTCAAAGAATTGTTGATTCCAAGTGGTTGAACTTTTCAAATTTTAGAAAAACCTACCAGTTTTGATTCTTTAAAAATTTCAATTTAGAGAACTGACTAGTTTTAATTTTTTTTTAATTCTGATTTTAGAAAACTGACCAGTTCTAGTTCTTTAAAAACATTGAATTTGTAAAAACTATTTAGTTTTGGGGGTTTGGACAATTGGAAGGGGCAGTTCTATAAATTGATTTTTTGGGAAGAAACTGGCCTATTATGTCAATAGGTTTTCAATCAAAGCCCTTGACCGGCCTATAGTCCATCGGTTTTTAAAATCAAAGGGTGGTTACTTGATCCGGTTCTTTGATCTAGTTTTTATCCAAATGACAATTTTTTGATTCAGTTTTTTAAAGGGCAAGCCCAATTATTTCAATTGTGGTTTTCTACCTATACAATTTTTTTAATGAAGGCCTCACCACTACGCATACACTATAGAGGCATTTCAAGCTTTTATGAATAAATCAATGTTATGTCTTTTAACCAAGGCATTTAAAACTTAAACCATGTCTCTAAAATTAGCCATGGACAACAAATAACAAATAATGAAGCCATGAGAGAAACAACTCAAATGCATTTTGAATTGAGGCACTTTGATATGCCACATGACCTTTGTTATATGCAATGAAACCTTTGCAGCATCTTGTGTGCAAGGTCAGGATCTCGGGGCCAACAATTTCAACATGACAAATAATGCATCTCATGATTTGACCCTACTTCAAATCAATAGGTTTATTGTTGTTCACTTTAAAGAAAGCCCATGTGTTTGGTGAAACCTCTAGAACTTCGTTTACTTTTTCAAGTTCTCTAGCAATGCCTCTTGGATTACAAGATCATTAGTGTCAACCTCAGATGGGGCCTCCTATTTTAAGCCATTCACAATGATGTTACTCTTACACCTTGCCAAGTGCCCAACAACACAAAGGTATATTAACCCTAGGTCCTTTCACAATAGGAGGGTATTAAAAGGAGAAGTAAAAGTTTGAAGAATTACCATTGGTGACATTTTGTTAGATGTTCCTCAAAGATGGAAGAATGATTGGACGAAAGCATGGTAAAGTAGACCATAGAATCACCTTGCAAGATAAATGAAAAGTGGCCATTAAGTGGGTGTTGTTATATTGAATTTTAAAATATTATTTATTTTAATGTTTAATTATGTGAATTTTTTGACTTTGCTACAACTATAGTTAATAATCACATGTTTAAAGTAAGTTTGTATATATTCATCAAAATTCACATATTAAAAGTCACAACATGCAAAATAAATAAAAATTCAAGCACAAGTAGATTAAATATTATATCTATTTTATTTTTAAGTCAATAGCATGCTAAATATACTAGTGGACTTTGAAAATTTTCATAGTAGAATCAAAATATATTTAACGTCTAAAGTAAAAGTAGGAATGAACATAATATTAACTTGTTAGTTTCATTCACACTTGTTACTTACTATTATTGTACTAAAGTTTTTCAAATTTTATATTCAACTCATCAAAATTCAATGGAAACATAGAGGTTTCCATAATGAGCTTTTAAAAAAAAGTTGAACCTATTTTTTTATGTTTATGTTAAAAAACTACCACATTTAAAATTTGGATTTGGGTGGATGTATTTTTTGGTTCACTTGACCATACTTAGATCCAACCCAAATTTAAATTGTTTAACACACTAATTTTGTGCTTAACAAGTTCCACTATGAAAAAAGGGGTGTTTTGTAATTGACCTTGGAATTCAATTTTTGAGTTACATTAGACACTTGCAATTCACTATATTTATACACTGTGAGTGCTATCAAACAAGTTGCAAGAGTTGTAACTCATCAAATATACGGTGCAACTCATTACAATTCAATTACAACTTTGTCACAACAATTCCTTTTCGACTACTATGCAACTCCCCTATGACTATAATCATAATGTTGTGCTGACGTCATTTTTCATCCATCCATCAAAATTTAACATGTGACATTATGAGGATTTTTCATGATTTTTTTGAAATATTGATATCCATCGTCCATTATGATTATTCATTTTAGATGGTTTTGGATTATGACACGTGGCATAATCAAAAGTTGCCATGTGGCATATTAACTGAATTTTGGAAACAAATATATATGTATTTAGGTAGGTCAATACATAACCATAGGTAAGTAAGTTGATAGTTCCAACTTGCCTACTTACCTACCTATTTTCCTAACTATTTATTTACTATTTAGGTAGGTAAAAAAGTAAGACCTATATATTTAGGTAGACAAGTAGGTAGGTAGGAAGGTAGAATACTAGAAAAGTAGGTGAATTAAAAAGTAGCTAAATAAGTTTTTAAATTTATTATGTGTTTTGTTTTTAAAGTTAAGCTTTTATGAATTCATCCCGACATGGCACATGTATTTTATGTGAGAATGCAAGAGGAGACACCTCTTTTATATAGTTTGTGAAATGAGATATTGAAGACAAAACATATGGGTCTTTTAATGGCACCCTAGTTGCAATTGAGTTGTAACTAAAGAAATTTTTCTCACATGCTTTTTGTTTGATTTTAATTTTGTAATTAATTTGAAATTTATAATTAATCATCCGACATAATTATTTAGAATTTAATTATTTGAATTAAATATATGATAATTAATTATGTTGATAATTGATGATTTGAATTGAAATAAAATTCAATAATTACTCACCTACATTAACAAAGTTTGTTATCTAAAATTATTTCAATTAATCAATTAATTATTAAATAATAAAATTTGATTAATGAATTCATATGAATAGATTGTTATTTAGTTTATTTAATTAATTCACGTTGATTAAATATATTACATATTAATTATTATTTAAAATTAATAACAAACCATTCATTTTGAAATATTAAATAATAAACATGATTTGAGTAAAAGACATCGAGGTATATAACGACATATTCATATGTACATCCTTATTGAATGTTTAATAAAATATACACATTGTTTTTAATTTCAATTCAAAAAAAAACTTTCACCTTTCATGAAATTTCACGATTTGATATGTATGTATACCAACATAATATTGTGAATTCCAATGGAGTGAAATATTACTAACACAACATTTGAACATCAATCACAAAAAATAAGATTATAATATTTATTACATTATTTAAAATTTAATTATTTAGATAACTATGAAAATGAATTATTTTAATTAATTAATTCAATAAAGGAATCGACTTGTATCAATGAAGCATTTAATAATCTAGTTTAAAAAAGTTTGAAGTGTATAAGCAATGATATTTATATGTACATACTCATAAACACTTTAATCCATTTTAATCCATACACCATTTTAATCCAACTGAAGGCCTACATTTACACTTTCAATGAATTGCACAATCTATAAATCTTTTGATAATATGAGTTGCCACATAGTTGATGACTAATTTTAGATGAATTGAACATTCTAGTTCCAAAATAGTGGACAGGTAGTAGTTATGTAATGAAACCATAGTGGCACATTTACTTGTAACTTAATTGTAAAAACCAGCCAATTTAATTGACTTTTAGTTGCAAACAAGTTACAAGTTCCAAACGTTATGGACCTTTACTTAACTATACACATGGCATGATAATACAGATCAACACTATATGCTAGTTGCAAAATAATTGTTCACTTAGTGCTAAAGTTACATTAGTTGTAACATAGTTGAGATTGACCACTTTGTTACAACTTGTGATCATGGTCAAACTATGGTTGACTATCACTGTATATATTTTGTATGCATACACCCATATAGAGTTCAAGTTGCAACTAATGTGCAACTAAATTACAACTATAAAATATTCTGATGTGGCATTTTAATTATTAATTCATTGTATTTCCATACTATAGTTGTACCCTAGTTGCACAATAGTTTCCGTGATGATCTAATTGCATGCTAGTCTAGTCTCAGTGTACACAATTTTTCGTAGTGTTCCTACAGTCATGAATTACTAAAACTTTTGGCCAAAAGCAAAGTGAAAGAATCCCATAACAAGATGCACTAAATGCTATCAAGTGTGATTTCACAACATCCATGTGAGTGTGATTTATGTTCCCAATGCCACACGTATAATGCATAAACAAAAGAATGTTAATTTTTACATGTTATATCTCCTCATGAGGAATGTGTTTTTTGATTGACATTACTTGTCCATCCTTACAAAGCTTGTGACTTTTTCCACATCAATAACTTACTTCTCGTTTGCCTTTTCATTTTATGGGTAAGTTGTTTTCCCATTTTGTGATTCCATTTTACTTGTATTCAACTATATTTCAAAAGTTGCACCTTCTATGCATGATAATAATATGTGTATAAACTTAAGAAGTCCTAACCTTGGTCTAGTTGCTAGATGATTTATATTTCATACATCTTATTTTATTGATATTGATTAACAATTTTTTCCCTCCATCTTTAACACCTTGAGTTTTATGTGGGTAAATTGCTTGCCTTTGGGGATGTTGGTTGTATTATAAATGTGTATTTGAATAGGTGTCAAGATGAGAAGGCTAATCAATGATTTGTTGAATTGTTAATAGTATTGTTGCAGTGAGCTTCAAATTATTCATTGAAAAGATTTTAAGGACATATTTTGATGCATCTTGATCCTTGAACCAAACTTCACAAATTAATCATTTCTTCAAAGAACTTATTATAAATCGTAACAAAAATTTGACATGAAGAAATTGATAAGACTAAGAAACCATGAAATATATTCAATTGTTCTTTTATCAAGAAATAACTAGCCCTATAAAGAACCTTCAACACTGAGATTTTAAGAAATTGGAATCAAACATGATCTTTAAAATAATATTAAAAAAGGGAGCAAGACATGTTTTTTAAAAATGAAGTTTTTGTGATTTTTGTCAAAATTGTGATTTTTCAAAAATTATAATAACCACACAACATTGATGTGTACCATGGCATGACACATAAATTTGGGTCCATGATTAATGACTTGAAAAGTAATTAAACAAAGAATACAAAAGATAGGTCATACATCAATCATTTGGCTAGAAGACTTGTTCATAATTGCATTTCACAAAAGGATTGTTTAATGAAAAAAAACATTGCATAACCCAACTTTAAGTTTTCAAAATATTTATTGCATTAGAACTATATTGGATATTTTTATGCTTACAATTGAAATGATGTTTTTAAACTGGTCATATATTACCTTACATAAATAAATAACTTTCAAATCTACATTAAAAAATAATAATTGTGTATTTCCTTGCAATTGCATGATGTAAGTAGAATTTTAGTTCAACAATTTTGCACCACATTTCAATATTTCATGTATTGATGATGTTGCCAATAGTACTACAACATATGACTGTATGAACTAGTACCATGAAATCAACTTGTTTTAAACCCAAATCTACCAAAATTGAAAAGAAGAAATCCTCTCCCCATACCAATCACAATGGTAGGGCAAAATTCTCATTTGAGATTGTAGCGCTATCTCCAATTTTGAAGCTCGTTTTGGTGACATGCCAATTATGAGTGGACCTTGTTTTTAGTTCAACTCATGTGATCATTTGGAAGACCTTTGAACAAGTCTAATGGGACCATTTTGGTGACATTTTCATAAGCACCTACATCTTTAGTTCTTGATAACATCACTAAACTTCTTTCTACTGAGAATCTCTTAGGTTGATTTGAGATTGTCTTGAGAGTTCACACATGAAAACACCAAGGACCACAATTTTTTGCAATTCCAACCCTCAAAGCCTTTGCAACTAAATGAATCAACCACAATATGGCAAAGCATTGACATCAAACAAAGGAAAACAAATAGAAGTTCCATACAATTTGGAATTACCACTTGCACAATGTACTCTATTTCAATGAATAAAAACCAACATTACAAAGCATGCTTTGACACCCAACCATGAGCTCTTTGGGGAAATTGCATGCTTTCACGCTCAACCATGCTCCAAGGAATCGAGGACTTAAGATAATGTTTCCATTAATTAAAAGTTTTTAAAGGCTGATCTTATTCCAACCTTGGACCAGACTTTCATCTTCAATTTCTCTTTTAATTTAGGTATTGTGCCATGTGCTCCATCTAATGCCTTTTGTAATTTATGTTAAATATTAATAGCGTTAGACACATGGTTCTATAAAATGTAATAGACCTTTAACATGAAAAGAATTGTGAATAGCTTAGGTCTAACTGATCCTACCACTTTTCATGTTCATTTTATTTGATTGAAAAGATTGTTTAATAAGCCCAAACAACTATTCTATACTTTTTGCTGCAAGGTTTATTCCACTTAACAGGCCCACCCTTTATTCAGCTCTATCTTTAACCTGGTAGATCAGGCTTTTTTTGTTGAAATTTTTTGCCATTTGGTAACCAAAAATAAGATGGGGCTCCAACTAATGCAAAGGATTATTTTGGATAAAATGGCTCAAAGTCTCTATATTTCAACGAAACAAAGGTTGAATTTGCTATATTTAGATCATGTAGGTCTTGAATATTGCCATTATATAGGCTCAGAGTTTGAAGAAAAAGAAAGCACTTTCTCTCTGACCTCTACTTGGCGAAGTGATCTTGTGAATGATGACCAGTCCACCTTAAAACATTGAAAAAAAAGACCCTGCCCACTATTTTTAGGTTTGATGGTATTAGAAATGTACATGGTCCTTTAACTTCAAATTAATTCCTACATGTTCTTTCCTGACCAGCACATTAACCTTCTACCAAACTCTTAAACATTTTGTATATGCATTCTTGAATTGTGCCTTCGTGTATATATAGTGCATATCCTGGTGGTTTTCTCTAAGGCAGAATTTTGTCAGCCTGTGATTTGGTTTTGAAAAAAATAGTAAGAAAATGATTTGTTTTGTTTTCTCTTTGCTAAATTTCTGGTATTATTTTTGAAAATTTGCAAAATTTACAGTGTAAATTAAGTTCTGGTAGGATAGCAAGCACTATAGATAGATGCTTAATTTTTGAAAGTTTCATTTTTCAGTTTACAGCCAGAAATTTTTGCTTCATCATCTTATGGATGATGTGAGCCACTTCAGCTACAGTGTACAAAACTGATTCAGAAGAAGAAAAAGTAAAAGCACTGGTGCATATTGACAACCATCTCATTTGCATAGGACTGATGCACATTGATAGTTCCATCTAGAATTTCATCCCCCATCTATGATGCTATCCAGAGAACTATGAATGTGGGACGAAATTAGAGCATGTCAACTTAAGCCATCTGACCTAAGAAAAAGGCAAAACAAAACCCCCAAATTAGCCACAATTGGAAGGCCTGATTCCAATTTTTGTGGGTGTGTGGGGGGCTTGCTACTTGGAACTAGGCAACCATCTGACCTAGAAGAAACTGGAAAAAGTACGCAATTGCAACCCCCAACAGAAATGTCAAAATGAAATCATATAAAAAGGACTAAACACCGAACCATAACCAGACCTGAATGGGTATGAATACAGCTGCTGGGGTGCAGTTGGGAACTCTCTACTTTGGTTATTAAAATTTTCTGCTCATGAGGTTGTAGCTAGCCTCATGGGCCCAGGAGCTATATTTTAGTCAAGCAATTAGAGCAGCTCGCTGCTCACTATGCAATTAGCAATTTAGTGCGAGTTTAGCTCAACAAAATGGTTTTGGTCCAGCACTTTGGCACCACTTGCTGAGGGCATAGCACAACAAAAAACCTACTAGAGAACAGTACAATAAATATGATCTGACTGGTGGTCCCTGTTTCTCATTGGCCCAACTAGGTTGCCATTAGGAGTCTCCCTCCTATTTGCAGTCCCAATTATTGTTTTAAGGGTGGGGTTGAATAGCTAAGAGCATCAGCAGCGGTGCTCAGTATGTGATCTTGCACAGTAAAGTTGGATGAAGAAAGTGAAAACATGCCTGTTTGCCTCAGGAAAATGGTTTTGGCTCAGTATAATTTTCACAGTTTGCGATGGCTGGTAAAAGGCGCAGCAACGCTGTCCACCTGCAGAAAAGAGTGTAATAAATGTGATTTGACCGTTTCTTAGTGTTTCTGATTGGGCCACCATTTTATTGGTCCAGGTCGTTTGCTATTAGCACTTCCCAACTTATTTGATGTCACAGTTTCAGTTTTACCGATGGCGTTATAAGAAAGTAAATAACTAAGCTTGGATGCTAAAACTCTTTTTGCATGGTACCATACTGAGCACCGCTGGAGATGCTCTAAACTTGGATGTGAAAAATATGTTTTTGCTCTTAGTCTTTAGAGATCCTCTCTAATATTGTTTCTCAATTTCATACAATAAGCTGAGATTGATGAAAGAAGCAATGCCTTAAACCCCTCAGCGCTGGTACTTATTCATCCACAAGACAGCATATGCATGATGATGCCAGAAGCTCAGAAGTTCAAATTATGATCTTTACTCTCAGGTGCGGACCCGTTACAAATCGGTCATGAGTAGCTGCCGCTCATACAAGAATTCAGTACATAAGATCCATTCCATTTGCACATTCATCTATATTAACTGATTCATTCATGCCTCTTTCCACAGCCTAGCTACCACCTAGCAAACAAAACAGTTTCGGTGGTACATGCACGGTCCGAGTACTCCTGTGGGTGCTCAGGCTGGCCATTCCCATATCAGCTGGAAGGTGAGATCTGGCTGTTGCAAGAACATGCCACTGCTGTTGACATCCCAACTGCAGTCGATACAGTTGTGTAGCATGGAAGCGTTAGAACCTGGAACATTGGAATTGCCCC